>Ga0065165_1000569_pt1 | contig 54781 bp, 54 predicted proteins | sample AraplaMF_Cvi_mMF_FD_63813 | JGI IMG/M metagenome (GOLD analysis project Ga0065165, IMG submission 63813) | Arabidopsis root microbial communities from the University of North Carolina, USA - plate scrape MF_Cvi_mMF (version 2) (version 3) | ecosystem: Host-associated > Plants > Roots >...
GGCGTCCTCGGTGGCCTGGCGGAGCCAGATCCACGGGGGTGGCTTGAGGGGCGCGCGCTGCGCCGCTACGGAGCCGCAGGTCGCTTTTCTCCTGCCTTAAGGGGCGCCCTCGGTGGCCTGGCGAAGCCAGATCCATGGGGACTTGGGCCATCGAGGGTTAGGGCTACGCCCTTAGCCAATGGAGGCTGAACCAGCCTCGTTCGTCCGTCCAGCAGTTTTCCGGCGTGAAGCCGGCTTCCCGCGCCACGGCCTGGAAGCCTTCCACGCTGTACTTGTGCGAGTTTTCGGTGTGCAGCGTCTCGCCGGGCGAGAGCCGGTAACGCCGGCCCTGCAGCTGCAGCTCCTGGGTACCGCGCGGCATCAGGTGCATTTCCACGCGGTGCCGCCGCGGCTCGTAGAACGCATAGTGGTCAAACCCTTGCGGGTCGAATTCCAGCCCCAACTCCCGCTGCGCATGGTGCAGCAGGTTGAGGTTGAACCTGGCGGTGACGCCCGCTGCATCGTTGTACGCCGCATGCAGTACGGCCGGGTCCTTGATCAGGTCGGCGCCGATCAGCAGCGCTCCGCCATCCAGTTCCTCGCGCAGCAGGCGCAAGAATTGCAGGGCCTCGTCCGGATTGAAATTGCCAATGCTCGACCCGGGAAAGAAGCCGATGCGGCGCCCACCAGCCGGCGCGTCAGGCAAGCGATGATCCCGCGTGAAGTCCGCCACCACCGGCGTGATACGCAGTGACGGGAAATCCCGTTGCAGGGCCTCGCAGGCCCCCAGCAGATGAGGGCCGGAAATATCGACCGGAACGAAACTGTGGCAGTGCGGCAGATGCTCCAGCAGCAATCTCACCTTCATCAGCGCCCCAGCGCCATATTCAATGAGCTGCGCCTGCGGCCCCATGCGTTCGGCGATGTCCGCCGCATGGCGTTTGAGCAGGCTCACTTCGGTACGGGTGGGGTAGTACTCAGGCAGGTCGCAGATCTGCTCGAACAGCGCCGAACCCTTGGCATCGTAGAAGTACTTGGGGGAGATGCTGTGGTCCGGACCGGCGAGGGCGGCGTGGAGATCTTCGGCAAAGCTGCTCATGCGGCGGACTCCGAGCTGCGGGGTGGGAAAGGGGCCAGCGGGACTTGCGAAGGTCCGCTGGCGTCGCGCGCCAGGCGCAGGCCGCTGAACTGCCAGCGGGCGCCCGGAGGAAAGAAATTGCGATAAGTGGGCCGCGTATGGCCGGGCGGGGTGGCCAGGCTGCCGCCCCGCAGGACCAGTTGGCCCACCATGAACTTGCCGTTGTATTCAGAGGCCGCGCCGTCGAGCGGACGAAAGCCCGGATACGGATGGTAGGCCGACCGGGTCCATTGCCAGGCCTGGTCCCAGAGTTGCTGCATGCCGGGCAGGGCAATGGCCGCTTCCCACTCCGCCTCGGAGGGCAGGCGGGCACCGGCCCATGCCGCATAGGCCGACGCTTCATAAAAGCTCAAGTGCATCACCGGCGCCGCAGGGTCGAGCGGCTTCACGCCCTGCAAGCCAAAGACCGACCATTCGCCGCCGTCTTCAGGCAGCCAATACTGCGGCCCCTGCCATTGCTGGGCCTGCACCGTGGCCCACCCTTCGGAGAGCCACCAGCGGGGATCGCGATAGCCACCGTCTTCGATGAAGCGCAGGTATTCACCACAGTTCACCAGCCGCTGGCCGATCTCGAAGGGCTCTAGCCACTCCCGGTGGCGCGGGCCTTCATTGTCGAAGGCGAAGCCCCCGCCGGCATGGCCGATCTCCACCAGCCCGCCAGGATGGCTCCGCCATTCCATGGGCATGGCAGTGATGGTGCTCGGCGGATGCGCGAGCAGGGCCGGCCGCCACGGATGGTTGGACAGTAGATGCAGCGCATCGGTCAGGATGAGTTCCTGATGTTGCTGCTCATGCTGCAGGCCAAGTTCCACGGTGCGGGCAATCTCCGGCCATTGGGCATCGCTGGACTCGTCCATCAGGCGGTGCATGTGCGCTTCCACGTACTGTCGATATTCGCGTACCTGCGCCAGCGACGGGCGCGTGAGCAAACCCCGCTGCGGCCGGGGATGACGGGGCCCCAGACCCTCGTAGTACGAGTTGAAGAGGTAGTGATAGCTCTCGTCCAGCGGTTGATAGCCGCTCAGGTGAGGGCGCAGCAACAACGCTTCAAAGAACCAGGTGGTGTGGGCTTGATGCCACTTGGCAGGGCTCGCGTCCGGCATGGACTGGGCAGCCTGGTCTTCGGCCGACAGCGTCTCCACCAGGGCCAGGGTGTGGCGGCGCACGGCATCAAAGCGCCGTGCGAGATCGGGCCGCGCCGGTGGCGGCAGTGCAGGTTCCGACATGCGAGCTTCTCCTGCGGCCTGTGAAACAAGCCGCGCTTCCAACGGTAGCCGATTTGGCCTTTATGTGCCCGGCGAGTGCCACTCTCGAAAGGCCAGTTGACAGGCCAAGCTGCCATCCAGTGTCAGCAAGGGCAAGCCCAGTTCCTGCTTCGACCACCTCTGTGCGCGTGCCCTGGTGGGCCCTTGCGCGGCATGCGGCGCCCGGGCTTCATCGGACCGTCATGCAGCGGTGGCAGGCTGTGCCGACCACGGCTCATGCAAGCACCATGTCGCTGATTTCGCTGTCTGCCGAGCGCGCCTCGGATCGAGGCTCCACTGATCGCGCCGATATGCCGCCGCAATGGCTGCAGGACCGGCTGCTGGGCGAGCGGCTGATGGAACTGCTGTGGAGCGCCCGTCAGCCCGCCACACCCGCGCAATTTTTTGTGTGGAGCCAAAGCCGCCTGCAGCCCTTGCTGCCTCACCAGCTGCTGGTGTGTCTGGGCGCCACGCATCCGGGTGGACGGCTGGCTGCACAGATGTTCAACCTGAAGGCCGTGCCCGACTCGCTCAAGTCGCAACTGGAGTCGCCCGAACACGGCCTGTGGCTGCATCTCATGCGCCGATGGGCGCCGGGGCGCCGACCACTGCTGGTGGCCACGGACGAGTCAGCACTGTTCTTCCCGCTGCTCGACGTGGGCATGCGCCAGGTCCTGGTGCACGGCGTGGGCGCGGAAGGCGAGCGGCCCGACAGCCTGTTCCTGATGGCGGGAGACGGCTGGAGCAGTGAGCAACTGCAGCAGTTTGACTTGCTCACGCCTGCGCTGCATGCGGCGTGGCGGCGCTCCAGGGTGCTGCCGCGCAGCCAGGCCGTCACGGCCCGTGCTAGCGCGCTCGTCACGCCGCGGGAACAGCAGATCGTGGAAGGCCTGCGCGCGGGCCTGAGCAATGAAGGCATCGCCGTGCAGCTGGGCATCAGCATGTTCACGGTGAAGAACCATGTGCGCAAGATCCTGCGCAAGCTCGGCGCCAGCAACCGGGCGCAGGCCGTGGCCATTGCAATGGCCCGGCGTGACCTCGCAGACAGCTGGGTCAGCGAGGCATGGACGGATGCAGCGCAGGCAGCCAGCGTGAGAGCAGGCGGTTGACCAGACCGTGAATCGCCAGGCCGGCCACGGCGCCGATCATGTCGGCCAGCACGTCACGCGCCTCGGCATCGCGGCCCGGAATCTGTGACTGGACCAGTTCAATCAGCACCCCAAAGGCCAGCAAGGCCGCAAGCACCCACCAGGGGCGCCCAGTGCCGCGTCGCAGGCACTGCATGCCCACAAACGCCAGGGTGCCGAAGGCGGTGAAGTGATTGGCCTTGTCCCATCCGAGGTCCGCGGCGGGCGGTGGGTTCGGCGAAAACGCCAGCCAGCTGATGGCGACCACGGCAACCGCCATGAGCAGGCGCCAGACCTTGCGCCATCCCTCACCGTGCCACATCTCCAGCATCACAGCGCCCACCACAGTCCTCCATTGACGATCATTGCCACAGGCTGATGCCCCCCGTCCTCACGTATCAATCGGACTACTGTCGGGATCGGGGCGCCCGCTGGCGGCCAAGTGTGCCACGGCTGCTTCAAGGTCACGGCCAGGCGCGCGCGGGGCGACAGTGAGCACACGTACGAGGCAGCCCGACGCTCGCGCGACGCGCGCCGCAGCAGCTCACTCCAGATTCTCGTGGTGGTTGGCGGCGCCGCGCTTCCAGTACGCCGCGGCGCGGATGGCATGTCGGTCATGGCCCTTCTCCTCCACCAGGATCCGGCGCAGCGCGGCCATGGTCTGCGCTTCGCCGGCACACCAGGCGTAGCCCTCGCCGGCGGGCAAGGGCAGGGCCCGCGCGGCGCTGAGCAAGGCGTCATCACTGTCCACCCAATGCAGCTCCACCTGTGCCGCCGAGCGGAGCAGGCGCCTGTCTGGCGTCGCCACATTGAGCAGCACGATCACGCGGGCGTCCGCCGGCAATTCCTCCAGCCGTCTGGCGATGGCGGGTAGCGCGGTCTCGTCACCGGCCAGCAGATGCCAGGCGTAGTCGGTCGGGATCACGAAGGACCCTCGCGGGCCGCCCACGGCAAGCGTCTGGCCGGGCTGCGCCTGCGCCGACCAGTCGGCGGCGGGGCCATCCCCGTGCTGCGCGAACTCGATCACTAGGCGCCGGTCCGCGTTGCTGTAGGCCCGCGGCGTGTAGTCCCGCATGGCCAGCGCATCGCCCTGCGGGAAAAACAGCTTCACATGGTCGTCGAAGGAAGCGCTGACAAAGTCTTCCAGCGAGTCTCCGGTGAGGGTCACCCGCCGCATGTGCGGCGTCACCTCCTCCACGCTTTCGACGGTGAGTTCCCGTCGCTTGAGTTCATGCCGCACGCGCTGGACTCGACTGCCCGCCGATAGGGCGCGCGCTGCAGGGGTTGGATCGGAGGCGTCAGGCTTTGCGGTCGTCATTGCGGCAGTCATTCATATCGTTGACAATGTCATCCATCATCCCGATTTCATTTGACAATGTCAACCAATCCCCCTGAACAAAGGGAGACTGCCCCCGAGTCCGTCACGGCAGACGACGACGTGCTGGAACTGATCCATACCGTCATGCATCAATACCGCGCGCGCCAGTACCGCGTATTGCGGGAAGGGGCGCACGACATCACGCACATGGACGGCAAGGTGCTCGGGTATTTCCAGCGGCATCCCGGCGCGACGCAAAGCGACCTGGCCCAGCACAGCGGCCGGGACAAGGCACAGCTGGCCCGGCTCATCAAGGGCCTGCGGGAACGCGGGCTGTTGACGGCGGTGGCGGACGATGAAGATCGGCGCCAGGTACGCCTGCGTCTGAGCGCCAGCGGCGAGACGGTGCAGCGGGAGCTGCATCGGGCGTCCGGCCATTTGGCGGCCCAGGCGGTGCAAGGGCTCGATGAAGACGAGCAGAGGCAACTCCGCAGGTTGCTCCAGCGCGTCAAGCTCAATCTGGCACAGGACGCGGAAGACGCAGCAACACCGGACGACGCGGCTTGACGCTTGCGTAGCGCGAGCAGGGCAGGGCGGCGGGCAATCCTGCCGTGTGTCGCTCAGGCGCTGAGGTCGGCCGCAATTGCGTCGATGAGACTGCGCACGCGCCGCGGTTGCTCGCGGGTATGGGGATAGACGATCTGCAAGGCCGACCTTTCGGCGGCATGTTGACCGAGCACCTCCACCAGGCGTCCCGCATCCAGATCCGCCTGCACATCCCAGACCGATTTGCGGCACAGGCCGTGCCCCAGCAGGCACCAGCGCCTGACAAGTTCCCCGTTGTTGGCCGTGCGCCGGCCTTGCACCGTCACCGTGTGGGGGGCGCCGTTGACGCTGAATGACCAGCGCCGATCACTGTGGATGCCAAAGCGCATGACGAGGCAGTCATGGCTGAGCAGGTCGTCAGGATGCTGCGGCACGCCTTTGCGGTCCAGATAGCTGGGCGACGCGCAGACGACGCGCCGGTTCTCCCCAATGAGACGCGCCTTCAGCGTACTGTCGGCCAGGGCACCGTAACGCACTGCGAAATCCATGCCCTGGCTGACGAGATCAACAAAGCCGTCGGTCAGGTTCAAGTCAATGCTGACGTCGGGATGGGCCTCAAGGAAACGGTCCAGGACCGGGACGATGCGGCTTTGTCCCAGGTCCACGGGCGCGCTCAGCCGCACCGGGCCCGACAGCTTGTGCGCACCAAGGCGCAGGCGACTGTCCAGTTCATCGGCCTCGGCCAGCAGCCGGCGGGCGCCGTCAGCCAGCATGCGACCAGCCTCGGTCAGGCTGATCGATCGCGTGGTGCGCGTGAGCAGGGAGACGCCGTAGTGCGCCTCCAGCGCCGCCAGACGCTCCGACACTGAGGCGGGTGACAGCCCCATTTCACGCCCGGCTGCGGACATCCCGTTCTTCTCGATGATGGTGAGGAACAGCTTCAAGTGCTCAAGCATTTTTCGGAAGCGGCGAAATATGTTTTGAGGAACGCGGGGATTATCAGGCGGTTTCCCCATGAATACAGTGGCTTTAACTTCAGGAGCTGATTCATGACTTTCACCGACCACACCGTTTCCCTCGTCATTGGCGGCCACTCCGGGATCGGCCGAGCCGTGGCCGACGCGCTCTCACAACGCCCCGGCCGCGTGCTGTTGGCAGGCCGGCGCAACGGGTTGGACCTGTCCGATCCGGCCTCGATCGAAGCGTTCTTCAGTGACGTCGGGCCTGTGGACCATGTCGTCGTCACGGCGGGCTCCCAGGCACCGGGCGGCAAGGTAGCCGACGTAGACCTGGCCCAGGCCAAGCAGGCGTTCGACATCAAGTTCTGGGGCAGCGTGGCTGTTGCCAAGGCCGCCGCCAAGGTGCTGCGCCCGGGCGGGACGCTCACGCTCACGTCGGGCTTTCTCTCCCGCCGCACGGTGCCGGGTACCTTCGTCAAGACGGCGATGAACGCGGGCCTGGAGGCGGTGGCGAAGATCCTGGCGCGTGAGCTCTCGCCGCTACGCGTCAACGTGGTGAGCCCTGGCCTGACGGACACCGAGGCCTATGCGTCGATGGAAGCATCCGCGCGAAGCGCCATGCTTGCGCGCGCTGCGCAGCAGTTGCCGGCCGGCCGCCATGGCGAGCCGATGGACCTTGCCCAGGGGTATTTGTTTGCCATCGACAACCCCTTCATGACGGGCGCAGTGATCGACATCGACGGCGGCGCCCTCATCAACTGAGCTCATTGATTGGCCGTGGCCGGCTCAGTGCCGTGTGCGAGGCGAGCACATGGCATGACCCGGCGCTGATCCCATGCGCCGGACGGCGCCCCTTGGATATACACGCAGGAACACTGATGCCCACCGACAGCGAGCTTTTTTCTCCGGTCCAGCTCGGCGGCCTCACGCTGCCCAACCGGATCGTGATGGCGCCGATGACCCGCGCGCGCAGCACGCAGCCCGGCGACGTGCCGAACGCGATGAACGCCGCCTATTACGCCCAGCGGGCCAGCGCGGGCCTGATCGTGACCGAGGCGACGCAGATCTCTCCGCAAGGCAAGGGCTACTCCTTCACCCCTGGTATCCACAGCGAGGCGCAGGTGCAGGGCTGGCGCCTGGTGACGGACGCGGTCCATGAGGCGGGCGGCCGCATCTTTTTGCAGCTATGGCATGTGGGGCGCATGTCCCATCCGGCCTTCCATGGCGGCGCGTTGCCTGTGGCGCCCTCCGCGGTGCCGTTTGAGGGGGCGATCTGGAGGGTGGACCCGGCCACGGGACAAGGCGGCATGCACGCCTGCCCGACGCCCCGCGCGCTCAGCCGGGACGAGATCCGGTCCATCGTCGAAGACTACCGGGTGGCGGCCCGCCATGCGATGGCTGCGGGCTTTGACGGCGTGGAGGTGCATGGCGCCAATGGCTATCTGATCGACCAGTTCCTGCGCACGACGTCCAACACGCGTGACGACGATTACGGCGGCAGCCGAGACAACCGCCTGCGCTTTCTCCGCGAAGTGATGGCTGCGGTCGCCGCGGAAGCCGGCGCGGATCGCACCGGCATCCGCCTGGCACCTTTCCTCACGGCCCGCGGCATGGCCTGCCCGGACATTCTTCCGACCCTCCTGGACGCCGCCAGCGGGTTGGCGGCGCAAGGCATTGCCTATCTGCATCTGGTCGAGGCCGACTGGGACGACGCGCCCGACTTCACCGAGGAATTCCGGCAGGCCATCCGTGCCCGTTTCAGCCGCCCCATCATCGTGGCTGGTAAGTACGACGCGGCGAGGGCGCAATGGGTCCTGGACAAGGGCTACGCCGACCTCGTGGCCTTCGGGCGTCCCTTCGTGGCCAACCCGGACCTACCTCGACGGCTGGCGCAAGGTCTGCCGCTGGCGGAGATGGATGGCAGCTTGCTGTTCGGCGGCACTGAACGCGGCTACAGCGACTACCCCGCCTGGCAACCGTCAACGGGCGATGCATCGCCGCGACGTCTTGAAAGCGGCGCAAAGACTCTGCTATAGTCGCGGTTTCCCAAGGATGCTCTAACGCATGCGCGGGTAGGCCGGTGTAGCTCAGTTGGTAGAGCAGCGCATTCGTAATGCGAAGGTCGGGAGTTCGACTCTCTTCACCGGCACCAGATTTGTCGAAAGACAGTGTCGAACGGCAGCGCCGCAAAGGTCGCGTCGCAAGACAGCACAAGGCTCAACATCGAAAGGTGTTGGGCCTTTTTGCTGGCCGCATGAAGCTGGCCGCATGAAAGCGGCCTTGATGCCTCTTCGATCACGAGGCGGCGCGGCCGCCCGGCCGCACGCGCCTCATGAAGCTCAGCGGTTGGCTTCGAGGTGATAGCGCGTCACGCGCTCCACTTCATTCTTCGAGCCCAGCACCACCGACACCCGCTCATGCAGCTTGGATGGCTTGAGGTCCAGGATGCGTTCACGCGCGTTGGTGGCGGCGCCCCCGGCCTGTTCCACCAGGAAAGCCATCGGGTTGGCTTCATACATCAGGCGCAGCTTGCCCGCCTTGTTGGGCTCACGCTTGTCCCAGGGGTACATGAAGATGCCGCCGCGGGTCAGGATGCGATGCACATCCGCCACCATGGATGCGATCCAGCGCATGTTGAAGTTCTTGCCGCGGGGGCCTTCTTCGCCGGCCAGGCATTCATCGATGTAGCGCTTCACCGGCTCGTCCCAGTGACGCATGTTGGACATGTTGATCGCGAATTCCTTGGTGTCTTCGGGAATGCGCACATCATCGGCCGTCAGCACCCACGAGCCCTGCTCACGGTCCAGCGTGAACATCGCCACGCCATCGCCCACGGTCAGCACCAGGGTCGTCTGCGGGCCATAGACGCAGTAACCGGCCGCCACCTGCGCCGTGCCGGGCTGGTGGAAGTCCTCTTCGCTCACGCCCTGGCTGCCCTCGGGCTTCTTCAGCACCGAGAAGATGGTGCCAATGGAGACGTTCACATCGATGTTGCTGGAGCCGTCGAGCGGGTCGAACATGAGCAGGTACTCGCCCTGCGGAAAACGGTTGGGCACCACATAGATGCCTTCCATTTCTTCGGAGGCCATCGCGGCGAGGTGGCCGCCCCACTCGTTGGCCTCGATCAGCACCTCGTTGGCGATGATGTCCAGCTTCTTCTGGACCTCGCCCTGCACGTTCTCCGACCCTGCCGTGCCCAGCACATCGCCCAGCGCGCCCTTGTTCACACTGATGGCAATGCGCTTGCAGGCGCGGGCCACCACCTCGATCAGGAGCCGCAGTTGCGACGGAATGTGGCCATGCAGCCGCTGCTGTTCAACCAGGTACTGGGTCAGGCTGACGCGTGAACTACTCATGAACTTCTCCGGATGGTTGCAAATCTGTGGCCCCCGCCGTGCGGGGGCGTTGGCCGGCGGTCCTCAGCCCTGGACCGCGGACGGATCGCTGGCCGTCACGTCCACCACGGCGGCCGGCGGCACGTCGGTGGCCGGATGCGTGACGGCAGGCGCCGCGCCGGTGTCGCCAGCCGGGCGAGCCGATGCCGACTCGCCGTCCATGGCCAGTGCGCGCTCGATGATCTCGCGCACGTCGTTGGACAGGTCGGGCTTGGCGGCCACCCGCGCGATGGCCTCCCGCGCCGCGCTGCGATAGGGCGTGGCCAGCGTGGTCCAGCGGTCCATGACCCGCGCCAGGCGGCCCGCGACCTGCGGATTGATCGCGTCCAGCGCCAGCACCTGCTCGGCCCAGAACACATAGCCGGCCGCGTCGGCGCGGTGGAAGGCCGCCGGGTTGAACAGGCACAGCGAGAAGATCAGGCTGCGGGCACGGTTCGGATTCTTCAGCGTGAAGTCGGCGTGCTTGGCCAGTTGCTTGACGCGCGCAAAGGTCTTGCCGTCGTGCTCGGTGGCGCGGCCCTGCAGGGCAAACCACTTGTCGATGACCAGCGCCTCGCCCTTGAACTGGGCGTGGAAGCGCTCCAGCGCCGGCTCGGCCAGGGCCGCATGCGCCTGCACCAGGGCCGACAGGGCCCCCATGCGGTCCGTCATGTTGGTCGCATCCTTGAAGCGCTGGTAGGCGCGGCCCGGCCAGACGCCGTCGCCGCTGCGCGTCGCATGCAGCACCAGCATGGTCAGCGCCAGGTTGGCCAGCGCACGCTTGCCGCTTTGCACCGGGTCCGGCTGATAACCGCCGCTGACCTGATGGGCCTCGAACGCCCATGCCCAGTCAGCCTGCAATGCGGCTGCGAGCTGCTCCTGGGCCTGCGTCACGGCGGCATGGATGGCCTGCGGGTCCACCACGCTCAGTTGCTCGGCGATGTAGGCCTCGTCCGGGAGCATCAGGGCCAGGGCCTTGAAGGCCGGGTCCAGCTCGGGATGGCGCAACACGGCGCGCATGGCGTCCAGATAGGCATCGTCCAGACGCAGCGCTTCACCGGTGCGCACCGCCTTCAGCAGGCGGGCCAGCGCCAGGCGCTGGCTGGCTTCCCAGCGGTTGAACGCATCGCTGTCGTGCTTGAGCAGCACCAGCAGTTCGTCGTCGCCCAGGCCGTCGTCCAGCACCACCGGTGCGGAGAAGCCGCGCAGCAGCGAGGGCACCGGCGCGCTCTCGACATTGATGAAGACAAACTGCTGCTCGGCGCTGTCCAGCACCAGCACGCGGTCGGTGCCCACGGCCTGCGCCTCCTCCTGCAGTTGCAGGGGCAGGGCGGCGCCATCGCGGCTCAGCAGCCCCAGCGCCACGGGAATGACCTGCGGCAGCTTGCTCGTCTGGCCGGGGCTGGGCGGGTTCACCTGCTGCAGCGAGAGGGTGTAGGTGCGGGCCTGCGCGTCGTACTGGCCGCGCGCCTGCAGGCGGGGCGTGCCCGCCTGGGCATACCAGCGCTTGAAGGTGTCCAGGCGGCTGGAGAGCGCGGAGCCGGGGTTGGCGTCCGCAATGGCCTGCGCGAAGTCGTCGCAGGTCACGGCCTGGCCGTCGTGGCGCTCGAAGTACAGCGCCATGCCCTTGCTGAAGCCCTCGCGGCCGACCAGCGTCTGGTACATGCGCACCACTTCCGAGCCCTTTTCGTAGACCGTGGGCGTGTAGAAGTTGTTGATCTCGGCATAGACATCCGGGCGCACCGGATGCGCCATGGCGCCCGCATCCTCGGGGAACTGCATCGAGCGCAGGGCCCGCACGTCCTGGATGCGGCAGACCGCGCGCGCGCTGGGCGTGGCGGCCATGTCCATGCTGAATTCCTGGTCGCGGAAGACGGTCAGGCCCTCCTTGAGCGACAGCTGGAACCAGTCGCGGCAGGTGACGCGGTTGCCGGTCCAGTTGTGGAAGTACTCGTGCGCGACGATGGATTCGATGCGGTGGAAGTCCGCATCGGTGGCGGTGGCGGGAGAAGCGAGCAGGGCCGAGGTGTTGAAGATGTTCAGGCCCTTGTTCTCCATGGCGCCCATGTTGAAGTCGGACACGCCCACCACCATGAAGCGCTCCAGGTCCAGCGGCAGGTTGAAGCGCGCTTCATCCCACACCACCGACGCGATCAGCGCGTTCATCGCATGCTCGGTTTTCTCCAGGTCGCCGCGGCGGACATAGACCTGCAGCAGGTGGTCCTTGCCGGCACGGGTGCGGATGCGCTGCTCGCGCGCCACCAGGTCGGCCGCGACCAGGGCGAACAGGTAGCTGGGCTTGGGGAAGGGGTCGTGCCAGCGGGCCATGTGGCGGCCGTTGTCCAGGTCCGCCGTCTCCAGCAGGTTGCCGTTGGACAGGAGCACCGGGAAGCGCGCCTTGTCCGCGCGCATGGTGACCGTGTAGACGGCCATCACGTCGGGGCGGTCCAGGAAATAGGTGATGCGGCGGAAGCCCTCGGCCTCGCACTGGGTGAAGAAGCCGCCACCGGAGGTGTACAGGCCCGACAGCGCCGTGTTCTTCTCGGGGCAGCAGGTGTTGCGGATCTCCAGCGTGAAGTCCGCGTCCGGCACGTTGTCGATGATCAGCTCATGCCCTTCCTGGCGGAAGGAGACGCTGTCGCCGTTGATCAGCACGCGCAGCAACTTGAGGTCTTCGCCGTGCAGGCGCAGCGGACCGAGCGGCACGGCGGCATTGCGCTCGAGCTGCATCTTGCTGGTCACCAGCGTCTTGGCCGGGTCCAGGTCGAAGGTCAGGTCGACCGTGCGGATCCAGAAGATGGGCGCCACGTAGTCTTCGCGGCGGATCAGGGTGACAGTGCCTTCACGCATGGCGGGCATCCTTCATAAAAACGGGTGCGTGATGCACCCTGCAGAGTCACTTCAGGGCTCAAACGCCCTGTTTGAGCGAGGCGGTGATGAACGCGTCCAGGTCGCCGTCCAGCACCTTCTGGGTGTTGGAGATTTCGACGTTGGTGCGCAGGTCCTTGATGCGGCTCTGGTCCAGCACATAGCTGCGGATCTGGTGGCCCCAGCCCACATCGGTCTTGCTGTCTTCCAGCTTTTGCTGCTCGGCCTGCCGCTTCTTCATTTCATGGTCATACAGGCGCGAGCGCAGCCGGCGCCAGGCCACGTCGCGGTTGCTGTGCTGGCTGCGGCTGTCCTGGCATTGCACCACGATCCCGGTGGGAACGTGGGTCAGGCGCACGGCGGAGTCGGTCTTGTTGATGTGCTGGCCACCCGCGCCGCTGGCGCGGTAGGTGTCCACCCGCACATCGGCCGGATTGATGTCGATCTCGATCGAGTCGTCGATTTCCGGGTAGACGAACAGCGAGGCAAAGCTCGTGTGCCGGCCGCCCGAGGAGTCGAACGGGCTCTTGCGCACCAGCCGGTGCACGCCCGATTCGGTGCGCAGCAGGCCGAAGGCATATTCGCCTTCCACCTTGATGGTGGCGCTCTTGATGCCGGCCACTTCGTCGGGTGTCTCTTCCTCGAGCTCGGCCTTGAAGCCCTTGCGCTCGCAATACTTCAGGTATTGGCGCAGCAGCATGCCGGCCCAGTCGCAGGCCTCGGTGCCGCCGGCACCGGCCTGGATGTCGATGAAGCAGTTGCTGGGGTCGGCCGGGTTGTTGAACATCCGGCGGAATTCCAGCTCCTCGACGCTTTCGGCCAGCTTGGCCGCGTCGGCCTCGATGGTCTGCAGGCCGGTCACGTCGTTCTCTTCCTTGGACATCTCGAAGAGTTCGAGGTTGTCCGCGAGATTGGTGGTCAGGTGGTTGATGGTCTCGACCACCTGCTCCAGGGTGCGCTTTTCCTTGCCCAGTTCCTGGGCGCGCTTGGGCTCATTCCAGACGTTGGGGTTCTCCAACGCGGCATTGACCTCGTTCAACCGCAGCGCTTTGCGGTCGTAGTCAAAGATACCCCCTTAGCGCGTTGGTACGCGCTTGCAGATCGGTCAGGGCATTGCCGATTGCATTGATTTGTTCGATGTCCATGATGTCTGGATCTACGGGGCAGGGCCCCTGAAGCGGCTGGCCCGCGGCATGCGTGCCGGTGCGCCCTGTGGCGCGCCGGACCGGCCGTGGGGGCTGGATCGCCTCCCGGACCGCGGGTGTAGCCGGGTATTTTCTCATGCTGCCGCGTCCGGGCTGCCTAAGATGTCCAGATGGACCCGACAAGCCCTGTCCCCCAACGCGGCGACCCCCTGCCGGGCGCTGCACGCCCGCGCCGCGCTTCGCCCCGGCTGGTGGGCCTGCTGACCCTGTCGCTGCTGCTAGTCTGGGCCGGCGTCACCTTCGGCGTGGCCTGGTTCGCCCGGGGGCTGAGCTTTGATTTTTTTGGCTGGCCGTTCAGCTTCTGGGTGGGCGCGCAAGGCGCGCTGCTGGTCTATTGCCTGCTCGTGTGGGTCTACGCCCGCGTGATGAACCGCCATGAGGCGGCCCTGCGGGACGCCCCGCCAGCTGCGGCGCCGTCGGAGTTCTGACGGGAGCGGCCGGGCCGGCCAGCCTAGGTTGCCGAGCCGTGGCGGGCCGCAGCCAGTTGCGCCTGCAGCTCCGCCACCTGCGCCCGCAGCTGGCTGTTTTCGTCCTGCAGCGCGCTGACCTGCGCGCGCAGCAGGGCGATACGCGGATCAGACTCCGGTTCACCGTCCTCGGTCGTGGCCACGCCCAGCACTTCCACCGCCACGTCGGCCACGGCGTCCGCCGCCGGTTTCTTGCCGCTCTTGGCCTCGCGCACCCGCTTGGCTGCCTGGCGCAGTTCCTTCTTGCCCCCAGCGGCAGCGGCGGCTTGCTCGTCAGCCGAGAGCTCGGCGATCACGGCGGCGGCGCTGATGGAGACCTCGCCCGCCTTGACGGCGGCAACCAGCTCCGGAGCGGCTGCCTTCTGGATCTTTTCGATCTGGCTCACGGTGGCCGCGCTGATCCGGGCCGCCCGGGCAATCGCTTCGCGGCTCTTGAGCGGCGGCGCTGCGGGGATGGGCTCTTGAGCGCCGCCGTCGGCAGGCGCGGCTTCCCCTTCCCAGGGCGCTTCGCCGCCCGTCTCCAGCTCGTTCGCGGGCTTGTCCAGCACCGCCAGGCGGCGGGCCTCCAGAATTTCCTTCTTGCGCAGTGCCAGCACGCCGCGCTGGAAGTCGGAGACGCTGCGCCGGCCCAGGTGCTGGTCGATCATCCACAGGTGCACGTCTTCCATGGACTTGAACCGAGTGTTCTGCACCGTCTGGAAGGGCAGCCCATGCTTGGTGCAGATGCTGTAGCGGTTGTGGCCGTCCACCAGCACATCGCCCCACAGCACGAGGGCGTCGCGGCACCCCTCGGCGAGGATGCTGCGCTCCAGCGCGGCGTATTCGTCCTCGGTCAATGGGTCGATGTAGATGCGGAGCTCTTCTTTGACGGTGATGTTCATGGCGGGAACCGGAAGCGGAGACAGGACAGGGCGGCAAAGGCCCTCCAACGAGCCGCTGCCGCCGGTGCGACAGACGCGCAGGCCGTCGTCGCAACAGAATCAAGGGGCGGCATTCTGCCCGCTTCGGCGCCGGGGCTCGGCTAAGCTCGGCCCAACTTGTGACAGGAGACCTGAATGGCGGCGGTTGTTGCGCCTCAAGAAGCGGGTTGGGAATCGGGTTGGGACTACCCCGCGCCCCACCAGTTGCAGATGTGCCCCCAGCCGGCTGACATCGACGGGCTGGACCACACCAACAATGCCGTGTATGTCCAGTGGTGCGAGCGGGTGGCGTGGTCGCACTCTCACCAGCTCGGCCTGACGCTGGAGGACTACCGCCGACTGGACCGCGCCATGGCGATCCGCCAGGGCGAGTACGACTACCTCCTGCCGTCCTTCGAGGGGGAGGCCCTGGTGCTGGGCACCTGGCTCACCGCGGGTGACGGCAAGCTGGCAATGGAGCGGCGCTTCCAGCTGCGGCGCAGCACGGACGGGCAGACGCTCATGCGAGGACGCTGGTCGCTGGTGTGCATCGAGATCAGCAGCGGAAAGCCCAAACGGATGCCGCCGGAATTCATCGAGATCTACCAGGCGGCGGTGGTGGCCAAAGTGGATGCGGCCAGTGCCGAAGGCCCCGGCCGCTGACGCTCAGCCAAGAAACTCCTGCACCGCGCGGGCCAGGGCCTCGGGCTGGTCGTGGTGCAGCATGTGGCCCGCCTGCTGCAGCGTGACCCGGTGCACCTGCGGCACCACGCTCAGCCTTGTTTCGAAGTCCTCGCGCGGATAGCGGTTGCCCCACCAGCGCGTCATGTCGGTCTCGCTGCCTTCCACCCAGAGTGTGGGCGCTTCGATGCGGGACCAGCACGCCAGCGCCTCCGCCCGGCGATACAGGACCGGATTGGTGCGTTTGTGGGCGGGGTCGCCCAGGATGTGCCAGCGGCCATCCTCCCCTTGCCTTGACCAGTGCGGCGCCAGCCAGGCCGCCTTGTCCGGCGAGACCCTGGGGTTCGTCTTCATGAGCCGCTGCGCTACGCCGTCCACCGAGTCGTAGGTCTTGAGGCTCTGCGGCGTCTTGAGCTCGTCGAGCCAGTCCGCCAGCTTGGCGGGCGCCATCTCGGGGATGGTGTCGGGCAGGCCGAAGCCTTCCAGGTTCACCAGACGGCGCAGGCGCCCCGGCCGCACGCCGGCATAGGTCATGGCGATGTTGCCGCCCATGCTGTGGCCCAGCAGGTCCACCGGCGCGTCCGGGCTCAGATGGTCCAGCAGGGCGTCCAGGTCGCCGAGGTAGTCGGGAAACCAGTAGGCGTCGCCGCCGTTGCTGTCGCTCAGCCCGAAACCTCGCCAGTCCAGGGCGACGACCGACCGTTCTTCGCGGAACGCATCCACCATGAACTGGAAGGAGGCGCCCACATCCATCCAGCCATGGACCATCACCAGCAGCGGCCGCGTGGTGGTGCCGGTCGAAGCCGGGCCCCAGTGCAATAGGTGATGACGCAAGCCGCGCAGGGAGACGAATTCGCTGCGATGGGGTCGGCGCGCCACATAGGCGGCGGGGCTCACATTGGGCTCAGGCGTGGTGGTGTCGGTGCTCATGGGGCCCACTGTAGGCAAAGCCTGCGATCCCTGCTTTCGCCATGGAGACAATGCGGGGCATGAACGATCTGCCCCGCACCCCATCCGCCGCCGTTCCCGCCAGCCCCGCGCCGGCCCCGGACGGCCCCTACCACCTGCGGCCGGCTCGCCCGGGCGACGTGCCCGCGCTGGTGGGCCTCATCACCGAGCTGGCCGTCTTTGAGAACCTCACCCATCTGCTGACCGTGACGCCGGAGACCCTGGCGCCCCACCTGTTCGGGGAGAAGCCGGTCGCCGAATCCTGGGTGGCGGAGCACGAGTCCGGCGAGGTGGTGGCTTTTGCACTGACCTTCATCAACTTCTCCACATTCCTGGCCAAGCCCGGGCTATATCTGGAAGACCTGTACGTCCAGCCCGCTCACCGAGGCGCGGGCCTGGGCCGGCGGATGCTCACGCTGCTGGCCGGGATCGCCAACGAACGGGGCTATGGCCGCTTCGAGTGGTGCGTGCTGGACTGGAACGACAACGCCATCCGCTTCTACGAGAAGATGGGCGCTGCGCTGCTGCCGGACTGGCGCCTGTGCCGTCTCTCTGGCGAGGCTTTGCATCGCTATGCGCCCTGAGGCGCCGGCACCATACCCGTGCACTGCCGCCCCCGCCGCGGCATCGCGCCGCCCCTGGGCGGGGGCCGTTGCCAGGGCGGGCAGGCGCGCTACGGGCTAACCATGAAGACCCATGCGGCACGGCTCGCTAGCATCCTCGCTCTTGTTGCGAAGGAGAGGGCCCATGACGGCGAGGCATCCGGCCATTGAAGGTTCAGCCACGGCGGACATCTACCCGCTCCTGCACGCCCGGTTCCAGTGGCATGTGCCCAAGACGCTGAGCCTGGCTGAGCTGTGCTGCGGTCGATGGGCCCGCGAGACCCCCGAGGCGCCCGCCATCCTCTCCGACAGCGACCATGATTGCCGCGCCCAGTACAGCTACGGGCAACTGCAGCGTGCGGCGCACCGGCTGTCCAACGCCTTGCAACGCCTGGGCGTGCAGGCGGGAGACCGCGTTGCGCTGGTGATGCCCCAGCGCTTCGAGACGGCCGTCGCACACATCGCCCTGAACCAGCTCGGCGCGGTGGCCATGCCCTTGTCGATGCTGTTTGGCCCGGAGGCCTTGTCCTACCGGCTGAAGGACAGCGGCGCCTGCGTGGGCATCGTGGACGCCGGCGCGCTGCCGGCCGTGCGCGAGGTGCGCAGCGATTGCGAGGCCGTGCGGCACCTGCTGGTCGTAGGCGCCGCATCGCTGCACACCGATGAAACGGACTGGATGGCCGCGCTGCGGGCCGAGGACGCAAAGTTCCAGCCCCGCATGAACGCGGCGGAAGACCCGGCCATCCTGATCTACACCAGCGGCACCACCGGGGCGCCCAAGGGCGCGCTCCTGCCGCAGCGGGCCTTGATCGGCAACCTGACCGGCTTCGTGGCCAGCCAGAACTGGTTCGGCTTTGACCCGCGTGACCCGCGGGCGCCCAGCACGGCGGTGTTCTGGAGCCCTGCGGACTGGGCCTGGACCGGCGGGCTGATGGATGCGCTGCTGCCGTCGCTGTATTTCGGGCGGCCCATCCTGGGCTACCAGGGCCGCTTCGCGCCGGAGCGAGCATTCGAGCTGATGCAGCGCTGGCGCATTACCCATACCTTTCTTTTTCCGACGGCCCTGAAGGCGATGATGAAAGCCTGCCCGCGCCCGCGCGAGCGCTATGCGCTGCATCTGGAGGCCATCATGAGCGCCGGGGAGGCGGTGGGTGATGCGGTCTTCCATTGGGTCAAGGATGAACTCGGGTTGACGGTCAACGAGATGTTCGGGCAGACCGAGATCAACTACGTGGTGGGCAATTGCGCGCGCCTGTGGCCCGCCCGGCCGGGCAGCATGGGCCGGGCTTATCCGGGCCATCGGGTCGCTGTGATCGACGAGGCAGGGCAGGTGTGCCCGCCTGGTGTTCCCGGTGAGATCGCGGTGCATCGGCGCGACGCACACGGCGCGCCGGACCCCGTCTTCTTCCTCGGCTACTGGAACAACGAGCCGGCCACGCGCGCCAAGTTCACCGGCGACCCGGCGGACAGCTGGTGCCGCACCGGCGATCTTGCCCGCATGGATGCCGACGGCTACCTCTGGTATGAGGGCCGCTCCGACGATCAGTTCAAGGTGGCGGGTTATCGCATCGGCCCAGGCGAGATCGAGAACTGCCTGGTCAAGCATGCGGCCGTGGCCAACGCCGCCGTGGTGCCCAAGCCGGATGCCGAGCGCGGCAATACGGTTAAGGCTTTCATCGTGCTTGCCGCCGGTCACGAAGCCGGGGATGCGCTGATTGCGGAGCTGCAGGCCTTTGTGAGGGGGCAGTTGGCACCGTATGAGTATCCCAAGCACATCGAGTTCGTGGATTCGCTGCCCATGACCACCACCGGCAAGCTCCAGCGCCGCGTACTCAGACAGCTTGAAGCAGAGCGGGCGGCAGCGCCTGCTCGCTGACGCTGCAGCGTCGCAACTCGCCCGTTTGCATGGCGCATACGCCACAGGCCAGAGCTATCGCCCGTTTCCTCTAACGTCGTCTTGCCGTCGCTAACACGCGCGTTCTGGAGGGAATTGCACCCGCCAGGACCGTAAGGAGCGTGCGTTAGTTCCACCTATGCCGTCTTGGCATAGCTGATAGCGCTGTGCCATGCCTTGCCGGCAGCGCACCTGCCTGCGAAGAATCGCGGTCATTACAAGCTCACCGACCAGCGATCTCTTGCTGCGTCGGCGTTGAGGAGACAGACCAGGCCGCGCGTACATGGCGCACCCGCCCTGCGCCGCGGCGCTGTAGGGTCGGCCAGGTCCTGCCCATCCGCATGCGCTGGCGCCGCTTCACGCGAAAGACCCGTCATGTCAGAAGTCCAGCTCGGCGCCAGCGCGACAGCGGCAGCCCCAGTGCGCCGCACACCGTTTTACCGGGCGCTTTATGTCCAGGTCATCGTCGCCGTGGTGGCGGGGGTCCTGGTAGGCCATTTCTGGCCGTCGCTGGCTGTGCAGCTCAAGCCGCTGGGCGATGGCTTCATCCATCTGATCAAGATGGTGATCGGGCCGGTGATCTTCTGCACGGTGGTCGCCGGCATCGCCGGACTGGGCGACATCCGCAAGGTGGGGCGGGTCGGCGGCAAGGCCCTGCTGTACTTCGAGGTGGTGTCCACCGTGGCACTGGTGATCGGCCTGCTGGCGGGCCACCTGTTCAAGCCGGGGAGCGGCTTTGACCTCGACCCAAGTAAGCTGGACGCCAAGGCCCTGACCGGCTTCACCACCCAGGCGCATAACCAGAGCGTGCCGGACTTCCTCCTGCACATCATTCCCAGCACCTTCGTGGATGCCTTCGCCTCCGGCAATGTGCTGCAGATCCTGCTGGTCTCCATCCTGTTCGGCGTGGCGCTGTCCGCCATGGGCGAGAAGGGCAAACCGATCTACGACCTGATCGACCGGATCTCCCAGGTCTTCTTCAACATCGTGGGCATCATCATGAAGGTGGCCCAGCTCGGCGCCTTCGGTGCCATCGCCTTCACCATCGGCCAGTACGGCGTGGGCTCGCTGGGCCCGCTCGTGAAGCTGATCCTGTCGTTCTACGTGACGCTGGCGTTCTTCACCTTTGTGGTGCTGGGGCTGATCGCCCGTTACCTGGGCTTTTCCATCCTGCGCTTCATGTCCTACATCAAGGACGAACTGCTCATCGTGCTGGGCACCAGTTCGTCCGAGGCGGCCCTGCCGCAGATGCTGCAGAAGCTCGAAGGCATGGGCTGCTCTCGGCCCGTCGTGGGCCTGGTGGTGCCCGCGGGCTATTCGTTCAACCTGGATGGCACCAACGTCTACCTGACCATGGCCGTGCTTTTCATCGCCCAGGCCTTCAACGTGGAGCTGAGCTTCATGCAGGAAATGACGTTGATCGTGGTGGCCATGCTGAGTTCCAAGGGGGCCAGCGGCGTCGCCGGCGCCGCCTTTGTGATGCTGGCCTCCACCCTGATGGTGATCCCGGTGGTGCCAGTGTCCGGCATGGTCCTGATCCTGGGCATCCACCGCTTCATGGGCACGGGCCTGGCCATCGTCAACACCATCGGCAACGGCGTTGCCACCGTGGTGATTGCCGCCTGGGAGAAAGAGCTGGACCGGGACCGCCTGAAGGCGGCACTTGCCACTCGCTGAGTTGCGCGAGGCGCTGCTGACCACGGGGCAGCGCGCCACGGCTGAATCGCCGGCCGCGGGCGATCACGGGTCACAAGGCCCGACCGCGGCGACCCGCCAGGGGAGAGAGGGCCCCGGCACCACCACAACATGCCATGGAGATGACCGAATGAACACGATGACCCGCCGCCCGAACGGGCAGGCCCGCCGCCTGTCCACCCTGGGCGCATGGACCGTCAGCCTGGGCCTTGCGGCCTTGTGGGCAGGCCCCGCTCAGGCACAGGTACAGACTGCCTCGGGGGCCGCCAGCAGTGCTTCGGTCCAGCTCTACGGCCTGATCGGCATCTACGCCGATTCACTCAAGCGCAGCGATATGGCCGCCTCGCTCAAGCAGGTGGGGAGTGGAGGACTCACGACGTCCTACTGGGGCGTGCGAGGCAAGGAAGACCTGGGCGACGGCACCACGGCGGTGTTCGCCCTCGAAAGCTTCTTCCAGCCTGACACCGGTGGCCAGGGCCGCAGCACCCGCGATGGCGCCTGGGCACGCAATGCCTATGTGGGCCTGACCCGTGCAGGACTCGGCACGGTGACGCTGGGGCGGCAGACCAATCCCACCTACCTGGCCATGCAGCAGGTCAACCCCTACGGCTCGTCGGTCGTGTTCTCGCCGCTGGTCCTGCAGACCTTCGTGTCCAGCTATGGCGGCGCCATCGTTGGCGACACGGTGTGGGACAACACCATCAAGTACCAGGCGCCCAAGGTGGGCGGATTCAGTGGGTCGGTGATCTACGGGCTGGGCGAAGTGGCCGGCAGGGACGGCGTGAGCAACCTGGGCCTGCACCTGACCTACGAACAGGACGGGCTCTCCGCCGTTGTGTCGATGCAGCGCAACCGCACGGCCGTCGTGGCGCCGGCCACCGAGCAGACCGCCTGGCTGGGCGGGCTGGCCTACGACGCACGCTGGGCCAAGTTCTATGGCGCCTATGCGCATGTGCACAGCGAAGGGTCCGACTTGACCAACCGCACCTGGTCGCTCGGCACCTCCGTGCCGGTGACGCTGCAGGGCGCCATCCTCTTCGACTGGGCCCGCACCGAGAGCGACACCGCGGGCGCGGCGCAGACCACCCGCAGCACGGCCACGGCCGGGTATGACTACACGCTGTCCAAGCGCACCAACATCTACGCCGTGTACTCCTGGGACAAGTTGACCGGCCACGACGCCGGCAACACCTACGGCGTTGGCATCCGCCACACCTTCTGACCCCCTGACGGGCCGAACGCCCAACCGGCCGCCCTCGGCGCCGCGGCCTCCCCGCAGCGCCGAGGGCGGCGCCCCCCTGTTTCTCCCAGGAAGGCAACGACGCCATGTCCCTGCTCAACAACCTGTCAATCCGCAAACGCCTGGCGCTGGTGCTGGGCCTCATCCTGCTGCTGTGCCTGGCCAGCAGTCTCTTTGCCATGATGCAGATCCGCACCCTCAGCGAGCAAGTGGCACGCATGATGGACGACAACCTGCGGGCAGAGCGTCTGGCCACGGACTGGTACATGTACACCTTCGGTGGCGTGCAGCGCACCACGGCCATTGCCAGGAGCGCCGACCAGACGCTGGGAGACTATCTGGCGCCGATCAGCGCCGAGGGCATCAGGAAGACCAACGAGCTGCAAAAGCAACTGGAGGCCATGATCGACACACCGGAGGAACAGCGTCTGTTCGCTGCGGTGGGCGAGCAGCGCAAGGCTTATCTGGCGGCGCGGGATGAGGTGTACCGCCTGAAGAAGGAGGGCCAGGCCGAGGCCGCACTCAAGCTGTTCCAGGAGCGGCTTGAGCCTGGCTCCAAGGTCTATCTGGAGACCGTCCAGGCCCTGGCCAACGAGCAGCGCGTCCAGCTCAATGCGAGCGCGGACCGGGTGCAGGCGCTGCGCCGACACACCAATAACCTGCTCATCACCAGTGCGGCGCTCGCGCTGGCCCTGGGGCTGTCCCTCGCGGTGGCTCTGGGCCGGAGCATCGTGAGGCCGCTGGAGGAGGCGCAGCGCATGGCACGCCTGATCGGTGAGATGGACCTGCGCGGCAGTTCCGGCGGCCACTATGCCAACGACGAGACCGGTCGTCTCCTGCGGGCACTGGAGGCCATGCGGCAGGCGCTGCAGACAGCGCTGGCGCAGGTGCGAGGCGTTGCGGATGGGATTTCCACCGCCAGCACCCAGATCGCCAGTGGGAATGCGGACCTCTCCGCGCGCACGGAGCAGGCAGCCTCCAATCTGGAGGAGACGGCCGGCGCCATGGAGGAGCTCACCGGCACGGTGGGTCACACCGCCGACGCCGCGCGCAGCGCCAGTCAGCTTGCGGCGGCGGCCTCGGAGGCCGCCGCGGGTGGTGGCGCGGTGGTGGGGCAGGTGATCACCACCATGAACCAGATCAATGCCAGCGCCAGGAAGATCGGCGACATCACTGGCGTGATCGATGGCATCGCCTTCCAGACCAACATCCTGGCACTCAATGCCGCCGTGGAGGCGGCCCGGGCCGGCGAGCAGGGGCGCGGGTTCGCCGTCGTGGCCAGCGAGGTTCGAACGCTCGCCCAGCGCAGCGCCGAAGCCGCGCGAGAAATCAAACGGCTGATTGGCGCATCACTGGAGCAGGTGGAATCCGGCGCGCAGCTCGTGCAGGAGGCGGGAGCGTCCATGACCGGGATCGTGAGCGGCGTGCAGCGCGTGACCGACATCGTCGGCGAGATTGCGGTGGCCGCGCAGGAGCAGAACCAGGGCATCGTCCAGGTCAACGTGGCGGTGGGCCAGCTCGATCAGATGACCCAGCAGAACGCGGCCCTGGTGGAGCAGTCCTCCGCGGCGGCCGAAAGCCTGCGCGACCAGGCCCGCAAGCTCGCCGAGGTGGTTGGCGGGTTCCGCCTGCAATGATGGGACCAGCGCGATGAAGCACTGCCTGACCATGATCGTGTCGCTCGTGCTGCTGATGGCCTGCGGCTCGGGCGGCGCGCAGGGGAATACGCAGACCGCGTTCCCCTTCAAGCTTTATGACACCCACGCTCACTTCTACACCGACGACCTGGACCGGTTCCCGCTGCATGCCGAGAAGGCGTACATGGGCGCGGACAAGATGAAGGAGATCGTGCTCACGCGGCCAAGTAGCCGGGAGAACGTGCTTGCCCTGTGGGCGGCGCATGGCGTGGAGGCGGGGGTGGGCGTGCAGTACAGCGCCGCCTACGACACGGACAACGCCTATCTGCTGGACGTCGCCTCGCGCGAGCCGGCCCGGGTGCATCCGGTGGTCATCGTTGCGCTGGCCGACACGGCAGCTGCAGAGCTGGAGGAGATGGTCCAGGCCCAAGGTGTGGTGGGCGTGCGCATGCCCATCAGCCGCGACGGACAGGGTCGCTTCCCATGGCTGGACACGGTCGCTGCACGCAAGATCTGGGACGTCGCGGAGCGCAGGCAACTGGCCGTTGTGCTGTTTCCCCCACTGCGGGGCGAACAGTCCCGCGCCACCTCCGACGCGCTGGCGGCACGGGTGCCTGACCTGGCCCATCGTTATCCGCATGTGCGCATCGTGCTGGATCACATGGGCTGGCCCGATGTGGGCAACGTGCCGGACTTCGGCCTGAATGAGTTGTATCGCTCCCTGGCACGACCCAACGTCTATCTCAAGCTCACCACCGTGAACCTGATGGCGCTCAAGGGCAGAGGCATCGACCCACGCAGCTTCGTGGCAAAGGCTGTCGAGTTCTACGGCGCCGACCACCTGCTGTGGGGGTCTGACCAAGGCAACACGGCCTTGCCCTACGCGCAGATGCTCGCTCTGGCGCACAGCGCCGCGGAGCCTCTCACGCCGGCGCAAGCCAAAGAGGTGTTCCGGGACACAGGCATGCGCGTGTTCTCCAGGCGCTGAAGGCCACGCGCTGAGCCAGCGCACGGGGTGTCGCCGACCGCCGCAACGCACTGACCGATGGATGGCCTCGTAAGATGCCGCATCAGTGCAATTGAAGGTCGCCTACCGTGAGCTGGATCTATCTCTTCCTGGCTGGTCTGCTGGAAATCGGCTGGCCGGTCGGCCTGAAGCTGGCGCAAAGCGAGAGCCATCGCTGGCTGGGCGTGGCCTTGGCCATTGCCTTCATGACCGGCAGCGGCTTCATGCTGTGGCTGGCCCAGCGCAGCATTCCCATGGGAACCGCCTATGCCGTGTGGACCGGCATCGGCGCGGTCGGCGCTTTCGTGGTGGGCGTGATGGCCTACGGCGACCCGGCGAGCCTGGGGCGCATTGCCGGTGTGGGTCTCATCATCGCGGGCGTGGTGACCTTGAAGCTCACGCACTGAAGCAGCCGCGCGGCGTCAGGACGCGCGCGTTTGCCGCAGGCGGATGTACAGCTTCGGTTGATGGGCCGCCGGCGCCAGCAAACGGGCGTTGTCCGGCCACCGTTCCTGGCCGCTGAGCACGGTGCAGGGCCGTGAAGGCTGGCCCTTGGGCGTCTCCGGCTCGCGCAGCTGGGCCTCCTGCGGCAGGGGCAGCACCAGCGTCTGGCCGTCCTCGGGCCATTGCAGTTGCCAGTCCGGCTGGGCACTGCAGATCATCACCCCGTCAATCTGCGGCACCAGCCAGCGCACATACCAGGGCAGCAGTTCGTCGCGCAGATGCTGGCCGACGCGCACCACACGCCGGACCGTGGCCATGTCCAGCCGGTCCGGCGGCGTGGTGAGATCGATCTTGAGCTCCAGGCCCGTCGTGTCCTTGGGCATGTTGGTGCCGAGCTCCATGTGCCGGGCTTCCTCTTGCGGGAAGGTCGGCAGTTCAAAACGTCCGTCCGGCGCAACTGCGATGTTGATGGTCCGCTCGTCATCGATCAACGCCAGCCGCGCATGGCTGGGCAAGCTCGCCGACTTGTCGGAAGGCGTCAGGCGCATGCGCGTGGCAAACAGGCCCTCTCCGTCCGTGCGCAGCGTGGTCAACACCTGGTTGAGCTGCTTGTAGGGAATGAACTGCCCGCGCTGCATGCGCGTCTGGACCGTCGGCAGCGCCTGCGCCTCGCTCGCTGCCTGCGCGCTTGAGGCGGCGGCGGACGGCAGCGGTGGCTCCTGGGCCAAGGCCGCGGCGCTGGCCACGCAGAGGCCGGCGCCCCAGGTCCAGACGGCTGTAAGCCACCGGAGGGCTGGTCGAGGTGAAGTGCTCGGCACAGGGGTCATGACACGGTGCATGAAAAGAGGCGCACAAGCGCGTTGGAGGTAAACGGGACGGCGGCGATGCTGCGCAGCGGTTCGCAGGGATCCTTGGCGGACACAGGCGGGATCATTTGGCGCACTGGCCCCTGGCCTTGGCCAGCAGCAGGAAGGGCGCGCTGAGCAGGCCCATGCCGCCGCCGGCATATTCGCCCTTGAGGCAGTCGCCGTGGCCAGCGTCCTTGATCTCCTTGCCCAGCCGCGCGCTGGCGTCCAGGCGGTCGGGCGCCTGGCTGGCCTGGTCGGCGCGCTCCGACAGCAGCGCTTTGCCACGGGTGGCTTGCTGGATGGCCAGGCGCGTGGCGGCGCCATGCATCAGCGTCTCGCCGCTCGGGCCGGAGGCGGCTGCCAGCGGCGCCGATGCCGCGGAGGCTGCAGCCAGAACCGGCGTCGCGGCGGAGGCTGCCGCGGAAGGCGGTTCGCTCCCGGGGACCTGACCAGCGGCCGGAGCCGCTTCTGGCGCGGTCTCGCGGGTGTTGCCACTGCGCGGCGGCCGAGGCGCAGCCGGCGCTTGACGAACGGGGGCGACGGCATGGGTGGACGCTGGCTGGCCGCTGCCGCCGGACCGGGGACGCGGGGAGGCGGAATGCGCGACCAGCGGCGGCAGCGTCACGGTGACCAGGCGCACCTGGCTGCGCGGCTGCGGGTGGAGGGAGGGTCGCTGCCACGAAGCGGACAGCCACCAGGCCATCAGGCCATGGACGACGATCACCACGGCCATCCAGCGCCAGCGCGGCGCGCGGGCCAGGGCCAGTGACATGGGTTCAGACATCTGCCGCTCCCGCTTCGTCGGCTGCGTCGTCGGCCGCGCCGGCACGGCGGCGACCAGCCGGCCGGCCGGCCCCTGCACCGGGCGTCGCGCCGCCCGTCTCTTGCGCACCAGTGGCGGCATCGCCCGGTTCATAGGCCAGCAGATCACCCGGCTGGCAGTCCAGCACCGCGCAGATGCGCGCCAGGGTGTCGAACCGCACGCCGCGGACCTTGCCGGACTTCAGCAGCGACAGATTGGCCTCGGTGATGCCGATGGCCTCCGCCAGCTCCTTCGAGCGCATCTTGCGCTGAGCCAGCATCACATCAAGTCGGACGACGATGGGCATGGTCGGGGCGGCAGTTCAGACGAACTCCGCGTTTTCCTGCGCCATGCGCTGCGCTTCGCGCATCACCTGCCCGATGGCCAGGAGCACGAGCCCCAGCAGCAGCTGCACGTAATGCTCGCTGCCGAGCTGGAACATCACGATGCGTTTGCCGGGCGGGTTGAACCAGGTCAGGGCCAGGACCGTGAGAGTGTCGGACAGCGGCATGACGGGCGCCATGGCCACCACCGCCTGGCCGAAGCGTCGCAGATGATGAATGGCGCGCGGATGGAAGACTTCACCGCGGCCGTACCAGCCAAACAAGGCCCACAGCTGCCACAGTGCCCACAGCGCCAGCGCAAAGCCCGGTGCGCTGGCGACCGCGGCCATCAGCCGGGAGACGCCATCCACCTGCACGGCAGTGCCGGCCATCTTCCACTGCTCGATGGCGACGCTGCGGATCCAGCCCGGGTCCGTCCAGAAGGCCAGCGCGAACCCCAGTACCCCCGCCATGCCAATGACAGCCATGACCCGCACACTGCGAGAGATCCACACCAGGCGCGGGGCGCCGGCAGTCAGCGGAGAGTCCGTCATGTCGCTTACCGTCGTTGGGTAAGAAATTACTGTAAAACAATAATTTCTCGCCGGCAAGCGGTCCGTGGAATCAGACGGTCAAGGTGAAGGCGCCGCTGGCCAGCAACTGCCCGTTCACCACCACATCGACGCGGTGCTCGCCCGCGTAGTGCAGCCGGGTGCTGAAATTGCGCAGGGCCCGCCGGATGCTTACCGGGGCGATCTGGCCCGCCGGCAGCGCCACCGTCTTGAGCTTGAACACCTTGGGGGACGGCCGGCCATTCTTCTTCACGTAGTGCACGACGTAGTCCACCACCAGCCGCTGGTCGACCTGGCCGATCGAGCGCAGTGCAAAGGCGATTTCCACTTCGCCGCCCAGGGCGACGCGCGCCGGCTGAATGGACAGCGCATCGATGGCGACCTCCGCGCCATCACTCGCGCCGATGAGGCGCAGCGCCCGGGGATCGCCTTTCTTGATCTGGCTGCGCAGCGCATGCTTCACGATCCATGCGCAGTGCGCGTGGTCCATGTCCCAGTCGGCCACCTGCGTGAAGACCCAGTCCGGATGGTCCTTGGTGATGTCGTTCAGGCTGTTGGCCACGGAGCGCCGGACGTAGAGGCTGCTGTCTTGCCGTAGGCTGCGCAGGATCGGTGTCAGCGGGGTAGGGTCCGCCACCAGCGCATCCAGGCGGAAGGACCACGGCAGGCGGGGCCGGCAGCCCTCGCTGGCCAGCCGGCGCACATGCTCATTGCGATCTTCCGCAAAGGCCTGCAGGGTGCGCAGCGTGCCCGCAAGGTCCTGCCGGAGGAAGGGGCGGACGGCAAATTCGGCGGTGCCATAGGGCGTAAGCCGCCGCAGCGCCTTCAGGGATCGCTCAGGGTCATGCAGCCCATAAGTGGCGACGAAATCACCCAGCGCCATGTTCATGAAGGCGCCGCTCAGGCGCGGTCCGGCTTCCACTATCAGCGGCAGCTGCTTTGCATAAGCCCCCGGCAGGGCCAGTGCCAGACTCTGTGCCACCCGGTGCACCCGCTGGAGGATGGACAGGGCATCCAGGCCATCGGTCGCCGCGGCGAGGAACCGCGGGCGATCGAAGGAGGAAGACAGGCCGGCAAACACCGAAGCCACGTCTTCGAGCGTAGCGGGATTGATCAGGTCCTTGAGAAGGGGAGCGGAAGTGGCAAGGGGCATGATGGTTCCGTGTCAGGCGGCCAGCCTAACGCCAGGCGCTGCCATGGCCTGTCAGGAGCTGCGGCAAGGCCAGCGCCGCCCGCGGCGCAATCCGGTACAAGCCGCGCCGGGCGCACTGACTGACAATGGCTCGCATGAGCAAGAAAGGTTCACACGTCAGCGAGACGCCCGCCACCCAGTGGCTGCGCCAGCACCGCATCGCCTTCGGCGAGCATGTCTATGACTATGTCGACCACGGCGGCACCGCCGAATCGTCGCGTCAGCTCGGGGTGCCCGAGCACGAGGTGGTCAAGACGCTGGTGATGCAGGACGAGAAGGCGCAGCCCCTGATCGTGCTGATGCACGGCGACTGCACGGTCAGCCTGAAGGAGCTGGCGCGCCAGATTCCCTGCAAGAAGGTGGAGCCCTGCAAGCCGGAGGTGGCGCAGCGGCATAGCGGCTACCTGGTGGGAGGCACTTCGCCCTTTGGCACGCGCAAGGCCATGCCGGTGTTTGTCGAGGCCGGCATCCTGGCCCTGCCACGCCTGCTGATCAACGGCGGGCGGCGTGGTTATCTCGTGAGCATCGAACCAAGGGTTTTGACGGAGTTGCTGGGCGCGCGGCCGGTCGAGTGCGCGCTGAAGTCCGGGGCAGAATAACGCCCCATGCAAGACGTCATGTTCTCCCTGCTGGCCATCCTGGCCGGCTATCTCATCGGTTCGCTCTCGTTCGCGGTCATCGTCAGCCGGCTCATGGGGCTGTCGGACCCGCGCAGCTACGGCTCGGGCAACCCGGGCGCCACCAACGTGCTGCGCTCCGGCAACAAGGCCGCGGCCATCCTCACGCTGCTGTTCGACGCCCTCAAGGGCTACGTGCCCGTGGTGCTGGTGCAGCGCTTCGGCGGCGCCTACGGCATGGAAGAGGGTGTGGCTTCGCTGGTGGGGCTGGCGGCGTTCATCGGTCACCTGTGGCCCGTCTTCTTCCGCTTCCAGGGGGGCAAGGGCGTGGCCACGGCGGCGGGCGTGCTGCTGGCCATCAATCCCTGGCTGGGCCTGGCAACGCTGCTGACCTGGGGCATCATGGCCTTCTTCTTTCGCTATTCGTCGCTCGCCTCCATCACCGCGGCCGTCTTCGCGCCGTTCTACCAAATGCTGATCTGGGGCGTCGGGCCGGAACTGGTGGCGATCGTGCTGATGAGCCTGCTGCTGATCTGGCGCCATGAGGCCAACATCCGCAAGCTGATGGCGGGCACGGAGAGCAAGCTCGGTCAAAAGGCCGCCGGTGTCGCCGGTGCCGCTGGTGCGCCGTCCAAGGCCAGGACCAAGGCCCATTCCTCCACCCATCACAAGCATCACAGCAAATGAGCAGCATCGAACGCTTCGACGTCGGCCCCCGTCTGTCCGAAATGGCCATCCACAACGGCGTGGTCTACCTGGCCGGCCAGGTGCCGGACGATGCGACGCAGGACATCCGCGGCCAGACCGCGCAGGTGCTGGCCATGGTGGACCGCCTGCTGGCCCGCGCCGGTACGGACAAGACCCGTATCCTGCGCGCGCAGCTCTTCATCAAGGACCTGGCGGACCTGCCGGGCATGAACGAGGCGTGGGACGCCTGGGTGCCGGCTGGCCATACCCCGCCGCGCGCCACGGTGCAGGCGCTGCTGGCCAAGCCGGAATGGAAGATCGAAGTGGTGGTCACCGCGGCCGTCTGAAGCGCTGGCGGCTCGGCGGCCGAACACGGGCGCTGAGGTCAGGCCTCTTCTTCCGCTTCCACCGTCAGCCCCAGGCAGGCCGGATCACCGCAGCCGCGGCGCACCAGCACCGGAGGCTCCTGGGTGAGGTCCACGACCGTCGTGGGCTGCATGGAGCAGGCGCCGGCGCTGATGATCACCTGGATGAGCTTGTCGTACCGGTGGGTGATCTCGTCCGGGTCGTTCAGCGGCTCATGCTCGCCCGGCGGGATCAGGGTGGTGGCCAGCAGGGGCTGGCCGATCAGGGCCAGCAATTCCTGCGTGACGCGATGGTCCGGCACCCGCAGGCCGATGGTGCGCCGTGAGGGATGGGACAGCCGCCGCGGCACTTCCTTGGTGGCCTCCAGGATGAAGGTGAACGGCCCCGGCGTGGCGTTCTTGAGCAGACGGTACTGCTTGTTGTCCACGCGTGCGTAGCTGCCCAGTTCACTGAGGTCGCGGCACAGCAGCGTCATGTGGTGCTTGTCGTCCACGCCGCGGATGCGGCGCAGCGCCTCTGCGGCCGCCTTGTCGTCCAGGCGGCATACCAGCGCGTAGCTGGAGTCGGTCGGGATGGCGCCTATGCCGCCCTGGTCCAGGATCTGCGCCGCCTGCCGCAGGAACCGGGCTTGGGGGTTGTCGGGGTGGACGTCGAAGATCTGGGCCATGGTGGGTCAGTGGGCGCTGGGCCAGTGGATGCGGTCGGTGAGCGCGGTCCAGACCGGCGTCAGCCGTCCGGAGAGATGGTCTTCCAACCTGCCCACATCTACGCGGCTCTCCTGCGGGCTGTGGAAGTCGGAGCCGCGCGAGGCGAGCAGGTTGAATTCCAGCGCCGTCTCGGTGTAGCGCACGATGTCGGCGGCAGTGTGGCTGCCCGTCACCACTTCGATGCCGCGGCCGCCATGGGCCATGAACTCGGTGATGAGGGCGTATTCCTCGGTGGGCGTGAAGCCGTAGCGGCCAGGATGGGCAATCACCGCCAGGCCGCCGGCCTCGCGGATCCAGCGCACCGTGTCGCCCAGCGTGGCCCACTTGTGCGGCACATAGCCAGGCTTGCCTTCGGTGAGGAAGCGGCGGAAGACCTCGGGCACGTCCGTGCAGTGGCCCGTTTCCACGAGGAAGCGCGCAAAGTGGGTGCGTGAGATCAGCTCTGGGTTGCCTGCGTATTTCAGCGCGCCCTCATAGGCGCCGGGGATGCCGGCGCGCGCCAGGTCCGCCGACATCTCGCGTGCGCGCGCGCCGCGGCCGCCGCGCGTGGCACGCAGGCCGCTGACCAGCTGCTCATTGTTGTGATCGAACCCCAGACCCACGATATGCACGACCTTGCCAGCGAAGGTCACCGAGACCTCGACGCCTGTGACATAGGGCAAGCCCTGCGCCCGCGCAGCCTCGATGGCGCGTTGCTGGCCGCCTACCTCGTCGTGATCGGTCAGGGCCCAGAGTTCCACGCCATTGGACCTGGCCCGCGCCGCCAGCAGTTCCGGTGTCAGCGTGCCGTCCGACACCACCGAATGGCAGTGAAGATCGGCGTTGGAGAGGGCATGGAGGGAGGTGTTCACCCCACCGATTCTAGGAGCCCCGTCAAAGTCGCGCCGTCGGTGGTGTTGATGCTTCGGCGCCGGTCCACAAAAAAGCGGCTGGGGCCGGTGCGGCACTTGGCCACGTGCTTGGGTTCCGCCAGCGCGGCGGACAGGGCCCGTACGCCGTCAAACGTGCCTGGCTGGACGGGAATCACCCCGCCACTGAGCGTGGGCAGCGGATTGAAGGATTCCTGGTTCTGGCGGTTGAGCGTGATGTAGCCGCCCAGTGCCAGGTGTTCGGCCGAGAAGAATGGACGTACCTGCCGATCGAAGGCTTCGCAGACCTGCTGCAGGCGGCTGGCCCAATCCGCGGAGCTCAGCACCATCACGAAGTCGTCCCCACCGATGTGGCCGACGAAGTCCAGTTCCGGATCGGCGGCGGTGACCAGGATCTGCGCGCACAGCTTGATGATGTCGTCGCCTGCCGCGTAGCCGTACACGTCGTTGAACGGCTTGAAGTGGTCGATGTCCCAGGCCACGGCAACGAAATCGCGGCTGTCATGCAGCAGCGCGTCCAGGTGCTGGTCGGTGGGCACGTTGCCGGGCAGCAGCGTCAGCGGGTTGGCATAGCGGGCGCTGTGAACCTGCAGGTCGGACACCGCCTTGAGCAGGTCGGTGCTGCGGCCGGTGCCGAAGTACTCACCGTCGCGGGTGACGATGAACCCGTCCACCATCAGCCGGTCGTCCAGGCTGGCGATGGCCTCGCTCATGTCGCGCAGCGAGGTATGGGCGTCGAAGACCAGCGGCTGCATGTCCATGAGCGCGGTGCAGCTGCGCTTTTCGTGGATGTCCATGAAATAGCGCTCGGCGCTGCGCTTGAGTACCTGCAAAGACCGCAGCAGGCCGATGGGACGGTTCGCCGGATCCAGCACCGGCATGGAGAACAGCTGTTCATCCCGCTGGAACATGTCCACCACCGCCTGGCACGACAGCTTGGGCGTGACGGTGTGGCTGCGGCGCGCCAGCTGCGCGGCGGTGGTGATGGCATCGGGCGGCAGGCGCAACCAGTCGGCATTGCGGCGGCGGTGCTCAGGCGCCAGCAGCGCGTCCACCTCGGCACGCAGCACGGCGCGCGGCGCGGAGGAGGGGCGGGCGAGCAGGTAGCCCTGGCACACCGGCACGCCCAGGCGGCGCAGCACGCTGAGGTCGCTGAGCTGCTCCAGCCCTTCGGCCACCACCGTGCAGCCGCTGCTGGAGGCCATCTCGAGAATGGAGCGCACGAACTGCTGTTTCAGCGGGTCCTGCGCAATGCCATCGATGAAATGGCGATCGATCTTCACGAAGTCCGGCCGGATATCCATCCAGCGCTTGAGGCTGGCAAAGCCTTCCCCCAGGTCATCCAGGGCGACGACAAATCCCAGCTCCCGCAGGCTACGCATGCTGTCCTGCAGCCGCTCCACGTCCAGGATGGGCCGCGTCTCGGTCAGCTCGATCACCACGCGCGAGGCCGGCAGGTCCAGCTGGGCGAATTCCCGGGCAATGAGGGCACCGCGCTCACTGGTCGCCAGCAGCGTGTCAGCAGTGAGATTGAGAAACAGCTGGCCCGGCAGGTTCAGTTCCCTGAAGCGGCGCAAGGCCAGGCGCACAACGAGGCGTTCAAGTTCCACCAGACGGCCCACCCGTGCAGCCGTCTCGAACAGCACGAGCGGCGAATGCAGCGGCGTGTCGGCCGGCCCCCGGGTCAGCGCTTCGAAGCCCAGGATCTGGGCCCGGTCCACGTCAACCAGAGGCTGGAAATGGATGTCCAGCTTGCTGTCCCGGATGACGGACGACAGCATCAGGCCGAGAGGATCGCGGAGGGGCAGGGGCAGTGGGGTGGCGGACATGGCGATGACACAAGCTTGTCCCCATTTTTGGGGAGCCATATGTCATGCCGTTGACAACCCGTTACGAACTGGGGGCGGCTGTCTCGGTCGTGTCATCAAACCTGCAAACCGTGCCTCGACGTCAGCAAGTTGTTCGGCCGCCCGCCGGCCTCAGGGCTTGCGCTTGCTGAAGTCGCGCTCCGGGAACAGGCGCGTGGTGAGGGCGCCCAGGCTTTCATGCACCACGTCCACGTTGGTTTCGTCCAGCACCAGCTTGGTCACCTGCGGGCTCAGCGCCTTGCGCAGCAGGCCGAGGAAGCGCGGGGCGGCGACGATTCGCAATTGCGTGAACTCACCGTTGTTGAAGCCGTCGTCCAGCGTGCGGGCCACACGCGTGGAAAATTCCATCGCTTCCTGATGGAGCTCATCCACACCGGCGGACGAGGTCGTGCTGTTCCCCCGGCGGCCTTCGGCATCCCGCCGCAGGTCGGCCTTGTCCGCATGGGCGGCCGCATCGGTCAGCGTGGTGACGTCTTCCAGGTCGCCGCCTTCCTCGGGGAGCCTCAGCAGGCGGGCAACGCCTTCGTCCGCCACGAGGACCCAGAGTTTTCCGTCGTCTTTGTAGTTTGGCATGGTGTGTTCCCTTGTCTCGTTGATCGGAGGGACGGGTGTCCTTCTTGCACGGCAGGTGGCAAGACGCATACCCATGCAGCGCCACCCAGGCGCTGGCAAGGCTGCCTGTTCGGGAGAGGCAAGGCGCCGGCAACAGCGGCATGATTGGCACCTGGATTGCCGCCCGGCGGCGCCTCGAAGGAGCACCTCAAGATGGATACCGACACCCGACCCGTCAGCCTGCATATCGTCTGCCCGTCGTGCGGCGCCAAGAACCGGGTCCCGCGTGAGCGGCTGGCCGAATCGCCGGACTGCGGCAAGTGCGGGACGGCGCTGATGGCAGCCCGGCCGGTGGACGTGTCGGCGGATGTCTTTGACCGCTACGTGGCCGGCACCGAGCTGCCGGTGGTGGCGGACTGCTGGGCAGCCTGGTGCGGCCCGTGCCGAAGCATGGCCCCGCACTTTGAACGGGCCGCGCAGGCGTTGCCGGAAGTCCGCTTCATCAAGCTGGACACCGACGCGGCGCCCCGGCAAAGCGCGCAGTACGCCATTCGCAGCATCCCGACGCTGCTGCTGTTCCTGGATGGGCAGGAGGTGGCCCGGCAGGCCGGCGCCATGCCGGCGCAGGCCATCGTCGAATGGGTACGGCGATCCCTGGGCGCCTGAGCTCAAGGGCGAAGGGTCCAGGGCGGAGACGGTGGCCAGGGCCGCCCATTCGCGGGCTCAGTCTGCCATCGCCTCCACGACCATCTGCACGCGCTGCTGGCCCTGGTATTCGTCCAGCGTCAGCCGATAGGCCAGGGTGACGTGGTCCGGGACGGACTCGGTGCGGCCAAACCAGATCGCGTCCCGCAGCAGCGCACCTTGGCGCAGCCGCAGTTTCAGATGGCGTTCGCCCACGATGCGCTGGTGCACGATCTGCACACGGTCACAGAACAGCGGCGCCTCAAAAGCCTGCCCCCACACCTGCGCTTCCAGTTCCTGCACGGTTTCCGGGCAGAAGGCTTCCGGTGGCAAGGGCCCGTCGGTTCTCAGCGTGCGGGTCAGCGATGCCTCGTCCAGCCATTCCCGGGCCACCCGCTCGAAAGCGTCCGCAAAAGCCTCCACGCCCCCGGGCGCCAGCGTGCAGCCCGCGGCCATGGCGTGGCCGCCGAACTTCCTGAGCAGGTCGGGATGGCGCTTGGAGACCAGGTCCAGGGCATCGCGCAGATGGAAACCCGCGATGGACCGGCCCGACCCCTTCAGCTGGCCATCCGCCCCCAGGGCGAAGACGAAGACCGGCCGGTGCAGGCGGTCCTTGATGCGCGACGCGACGATGCCGACCACGCCTTCATGGAAATCCTCGTCGAACAAGGCCAGCGCCGGCGGCGGTGAGCCGTTCAGTCGCGGGTCATCCATCAGCCGCTCCAGCAGCGCCAGCGCCTGCTCCTGCATGCCCGCTTCGATCTCCCGCCGCTCCCGGTTGATGCGGTCCAGTTCCTTGGCCAATGCCAGGGCCTGGTCGCTGTCCTCCGTGGTCAGGCAGGTGATGCCCATGGTCATGTCGGCCAGCCGGCCCGCCGCGTTGATACGCGGCCCCAGGGCGAAGCCCAGGTCGAAACTGTTGGCCCGTGCGGCGTCCCGGGCGGCCGCCGTGAACAGGGCCGCAACACCGGGCTGCATGCGGCCGGCCCGCATGCGGCGCAGGCCCTGCGCCACCAGGCGCCGGTTGTTGGCATCGAGACGGACCACGTCCGCCACCGTGCCCAGCGCCACCAGGTCCAGCAATCCATCGAGCCGGGGCTGCGTGCCCTCGGGGAAGGCGCCGCGCCGGCGCAGCTCGCTGCGCAGCGCCAGCAACACATAAAAGGCCACGCCCACGCCGGCCATGTTCTTGCTGGGGAAGGTGCACCCCGGCTGATTGGGATTGACCAGCGCATCGGCCTGCGGCACGGTGGCCACGCCATCGGTGTCCAGGGCCGGCAGGTGATGGTCGGTCACCAGCACCTTCAGTCCGAGCGCGCGGGCGTGGGCGACGCCTGCGTGGCTCGCGATGCCGTTGTCGACCGTGACCAGCAACTGCGGCCGGTGCTGCAGGGCCAGGTCCACGATGGTGGGCGTCAGGCCGTAGCCGTGAACCGCCCGGTCTGGCACCACGTAGCAGACGCTGCCTGGGGCTGCGCCCAGCATGGCCAGCCCGCGCAGCATCACCGCGCAGGCGGTCGCGCCATCACAGTCGTAGTCAGCCACCACGCAGATGCGGCCACCCGCGGTCAGCGTGTCGGCCAGCAGGGCAGCGGCGGCATCGATACCTTTGAGCCCGTCAGGCGGCAGGAGGTGTTTGAGGTCGGCATCGAGCTCCTGTGCGGACAGCACGCCGCGCGCGGCCAGCAGCCGCGCCAGCAGCGGCGACAGCCCCGCCTCCTGCAGGGCCAGCACGTGTTCGTGGGGCGCGTCGCGCGTCAGCAGGCGCGGGGTGTTGACGGCGGTGCTCACAGCGCCTCCAGGGCATCGGCCACACGCACCTGCTGCGGCGCGAAGCGTTCCTTCAGGCGCTGCCAGCCGCCGGCCTGGCGCCGCTCCCAGCGGCGGGCCGACCGTTCCCCGCACAGGGTGAGCTGCAGCGCACCACCGCCGCGCACATGGTGCAGGGCCTCGGACAACAAGCCCGCATCCAGCGCCTTCCACGCTTCGCTCCAGGCGTACAGGTCGCCGGTCATCATCGGGGTGCGCAGCGGCGTCGCCACCAGCAGGTCCGCCGGCAGGGCGCTGCCGCGGTCCCGTCCGCAGCCGCTGATCCACGCGGCATTCACCGGCCGAAGGCCCCGGCTGTCACGCGCCTGGTTGAGCGGCAGGTCATGCAGGACCATCTGCAGTTCATTCATCAGGGTGCGCAAACGGCGGCCACGCGGCATCCAGGTTTCCACCGCCCGGTTGAGGATGCGGTCCGCGCTGGCGGCTTCCTGGTCCGCCAGGGAGGGATGGGAGACCGCCCAGGTCTCGCCATCCAGCCAGTGGGTGGCCCAGCCTTCCTCGGCCGGAAACACGAGGGGAGCCAGGGCGGAAAGAAAGTCACGCGACTCGTCGTCGGTAAGGCCAAGCGTGGCCGGCCCCAGGGCCGTGACCTGGTCAGTGCCCACGGCCAGGTGCAAGGGCGTCACCAGTGCCCAGGCGGCATCGCCAGGCGCGACGCCAGCGTCGCGCAGCCGCCAGGCCGCCACGGGCGGCAGCCCCTCCTGCACTCCGCGCAGGCGGGCCAGTGCCAGCTCGTGCGGGGGCACCAGGCTGTGCTCGTCATCGCCGAGCGTGTCGGTGACGGTGAGCAGGCCCAGCAACTGGGCGAGGGCCGGCAGATCCAGTTCGCGCAGCGCCGCGTGGACCTGGGGCTCCTGCGCGCTGGCATGGGGAATCAACAAGTGCATGGCAGCGATTATCGGTGGACGGCGGTCATCAAGCTTTCACGGGACATCCGCAAGCTGTAGAGCCATGCTGACCGACACGCTTCTGGCCGCCGCTGCATCCCCCGAACCGCCCGCGGCGGAGAGTGAGGACGGCGGTTCGCTCCGGGTTCGCACGGTGTGGATTTCCGACCTCCACCTGGGCACGCCGGGCTGCCAGGCCCGCGCGCTGCTGGAGTTCCTGCGGGAAGTCGAGTGCGAGCAACTGTTCCTCGTCGGCGACATCGTGGATGGCTGGCAGCTGCGGCGCAGCTGGTATTGGCCGCAGGCCCACAACGATGTGGTGCAGAAACTGCTGCGCAAGGCGCGCAAAGGCTGCCGGGTGATCTATGTGCCGGGCAACCATGACGAGTTTGCGCGCAAGTACCTGAATCACAGCTTCGGCGGCATCGAGGTGGCGCATGAATGGATCCATGAGACCGCCGACGGCCGCAAGCTGTGGGTGACCCACGGCGACCTGTTCGACGGCGTCATCCAGTGTGCGAAGTGGCTGGCGCATGTGGGCGACACCGCTTATGAGTTCACGCTCAAGCTCAACCGCCATCTGAATTCGCTGCGGGCGCGACTGGGGCTGCCGTACTGGAGCCTCAGCAAATACCTCAAGCTCAAGGTCAAGCGTGCCGTCTCCTACCTCAATGACTTCGAGGAGGCCCTGGCCAGGGAAGCGCGCAAGCGCGGCGTGCAGGGCGTGGTCTGCGGCCACATCCACCATGCCGAGCTGCGCGATATCGACGGCATCCTCTATGCCAATGATGGCGACTGGGTGGAAAGCCTGACGGCCCTGATCGAGCATCCGGATGGGCACCTGGAGATCCTGGACTGGGGCGAGCGCCAGCGGCAACGGGTCCAGGAGATGGTCGCGGGCTGTTCCGTTCTGGCGCCGGGGCCGGTGAATCCCCAGGGCGCGGGCGACCGGCTGGCGGCACCCCGGCGCGAGGTTTCCCCCACGTTGTGAAGCGTGAGCGCCAGGCGTTCGACGGGCCGCTGCGACCCCGTCCGCAGGCGCTTTGGCAGGCCCCTTTTGGGGGTCATGGGGCTGTCATGATGTGTTCATAGAATGGGTTTATGACTTTGCCCGCCGTGCCTTTGCTCAATCGCGAACAAGCCATTCTTGAGTTCAACCGCCGTGTCCTGGCCCAGGCCCAGCGCAGCGACGTACCGCTGCTGGAACGACTGCGCTACATCTGCATCGTCTCGTCCAACCTGGATGAATTCTTCGAGGTCCGATTTGCCGACATGCTGGACGCCCAGCGCGATGGCAGCGGGCTGGTCACCTCGCGCGATGTGGAACGGGTGGCCCGCGCGGCCCATGAGCTGATCGACCTGCAATACGCGGTCTTCAATGACCAGGTGATGCCGGCGCTGGGCCAGCACAACATCCAGATCCTGAACCATGCCGACCGCACCGAGGAGCAGCGGGCCTGGGTCTCCAGGTTCTTCGAGCGCGAGGTGCGGCCGCTGCTGGTGCCGGTGGGCCTGGACCCGGCGCATCCCTTCCCGCAGGTGGCCAACAAGTCGCTGCATTTCGTGGCCCGGCTCTCCGGCAAGGATGCCCTGGGGCGGGACACCCGCATCGCCATCGTGAAAGTGCCGCGGGTACTGCCGCGTGTGATCAAGCTGCCCGCCAACCTGAGCGGCGGCAAGCAGTCCTTCGTGCTGCTCACCAGCGTCATCCGCGCCCATCTGGATGAGCTGTTCCCGGGCCGCCAGGTGGAAGCGTTTTCCCAGTTCCGGGTGACGCGGGATTCCGACCTGGAAGTGGACGAGGAAGAGATCGCGAACCTGCGCCATGCGCTGCGCTCGGGCCTGACCACCCGGCATTTCGGGCGTGCCGTGCGGCTGGAGGTGGTCAACACCTGCCCCGAGGAACTGTCGCGGTTCCTGCTGGAGCAGTTCGTGCTGCCAGAAGCGGCCCTCTACCGCGTCAATGGCCCGGTGAACCTGGTGCGGCTCAACGAGCTGATCGACCAGACCGACGCCGACGAGCTGAGGTTCCAGCCCTATGAGCCGAGCTGGCCCACGCGTCGCCTGCCCCGCGGCAAATCCATCCTGGACAAGCTGCGCGCCAAGGGAGACGTGCTGCTGCACCATCCCTTCGAAAGCTTCGACCCGGTGGTGCAGCTCCTGCGCGAGGCGGTCGAGGACCCGGACGTGCTGGCGATCAAGCAGACCATCTATCGCACCGGCAGCCAGTCCGTGCTGGCTGACCTGTTGATCGAGGCGGCCCGGCGCGGCAAGGAAGTGCTGGCCGTGGTGGAGCTCAAGGCCCGTTTCGACGAAGAGGCCAACATCAATTGGGCCGAGCGGCTGGAAGCCGTGGGAGCCCAGGTGGTGTATGGCATCGTGGGCCTGAAGACCCATGCCAAGCTGATGCTCATCACGCGGCGCGAGGGCGGCCGGCTGCGGCGTTATGGGCACCTTTCCACCGGCAACTACAACCCCCGCACGGCGCGCTTTTATACCGACCTCGGCTACCTCACCGCCGATGCGGACCTGACCGGCGACATGGACCTGGTGTTCCGCCAGCTGGCGTCGCTGTCCAAGTTCAAGGCGCCGCGCAAGCTGCTGCTCGCCCCATTCAACCTGCATCGCACGATGTGCGAGATGCTCGGGCAGGTGGAGGCCGCGGCTCGCCGGGGCGAACCGGCGCGTGTGGTGCTGAAGATCAACGCCTTGACGGATGCGGAGCTGATCAATGCGCTGATCAGTGCGGGCCAGGCCGGCGCGCGGATTGACCTCATCGTGCGCGGCGCCTGCATGCTGCCGCCAGGCCTGCCAGGTGTGACCGACAACATCCTGGTGCGGTCAGTGGTGGGGCGTTTCCTGGAACACACCCGTATCTTCTATTTCCGCTGGGGCAAGGCCGACAGCGACGAAGCGCTCTACCTCTCCAGCGCCGACTGGATGAGCCGCAACATGCTGCGCCGCATCGAGGTGGCCTGGCCCGTCCTGGACGCCCGGCTGCGCCAGCGCGTCATCGACGAGGGCCTGGTGCCTTACCTGCACGACACGGGCGACGCCTGGCAGCTCGGGCCGGACGGCACCTCGCAGCGCGTCAACGGGACGGACGGCATCAGCGCGCAGCAGGCGCTGATGCAGCTCTATCACGAGGACAACACCGACTGACCCGTGCAGGGCGGCGCAGGGCAGCGCCGCCGCCTTACAGGGGTGCGTCCAGCACCAGATCGACGCGCCCGAGCTTGGCCCAGGCGTCCTGCTCCTCGCGCAGCAGGTAATGCGCGCGCGGATGGGCGTCCGCCCAGCCCTTGGCCATGCGGATGGTCACCTGCGACCCCTGGCGGGCGATCTGCATCGCCGAGCCATCGACCAGGCCACGGGCGTGGCACTTGATGGCGGCCAGGCGAAGGGCCAGCAACTGCCACATCAGGCCTTCATCGCGCAGCTGGTCATCGAGCTTGCGCAGCCCACCGCGCTGCCCGAGCGCCAGGTCGCCGAGCCGGCGCAACTGGCTCTGCGAGAAGCCCGGCGCATCGACGTTCGAAAGCAGGTAGGCGCTGTGGCGATGGAAGTCGTGATGCGAGACCATCATGCCGATTTCATGCAGCGCGGCTGCCCAGCCGAGCTCGCGCCGTTGGTCCTCGTCCGCCTTGGGCACCAGCTGCAGGTGCACCTGCCGCGCCACCTCCTGCACCCGCTGGGCCTGGGCCCGGTCCACGGAGAAGCGCCGCTGCAGTTCCGCCACGGACTGTTCCCGCATGTCCCGGCCCGTGCCCAGCAGGGAAGGGTCCAGCCGCGCCGCAAGATCGAACACCACGCCTTGGCGCAACGCGCCCTTGGCAGGCGCTAGCCGGTCGATATCGAAGTGAGTCAGCAAGGTGTAGAGGATGCACAGCCCGCCCGCCACCACGGCGCGGCGGTCCTCCTTGAGGCCCGCCAGCTTCAAGGCGTCCACGTGGCCAGCCTCCAGGCACCGCCGGATGCACCAGCGCAGGCCGTCCAGGGTGATGCTGCCATCGGAGACCTGGTTGGCCGCCAGGATCTGCGCGACGGCGCCCACCGTGCCGGAAGAGCCCAGCGCGGCGCGCCAGCGGGGCTGCGCCGTGTGGCGCGCGAACTCGGTGAGGGCTTCCTCCAATTCCGCGCCAGCGGCCACCTGGGCGGCGCGGAAGGCCTCGGGCGTGAAGCGCCCCTCCGGGAAGAACCGCAGGGACAGGCTCACGCTGCCGACCTGGAAGGACTCGGCCTTCAGCGGCTGCGTGCCGCGGCCCAGGATCATCTCGGTGGAGCGGCCGCCGATGTCGATCACCAGGCGCGGGTCTTCCGACGCCTGCAGTCGGCACACGCCGGCATAGATCAGACGGGCCTCCTCACGTCCGGAGATGACTTCAATGGGGTAGCCCAGCACTTCCTGCGCTCGCTCCAGGAACGCATTGCGATTGCGCGCCTCACGCAGCGTCTGCGTGGCTACCGCCCGCACCTGACGCGCTGGCACGCCCTTGAGCCGGGCGGCGAAGCGCCGCAGGCAGGCCAGGCCGCGCTCGGTCGCCTCTTCGGTGAGCATGCTCTGGGCATCCAGGCCCGCGCCCAGGCGCACCGTCTCCTTCAGATAGTCCTGGCGCCGGTACTGACCATGCAGCAAATGGGCGATCTCCAGCCGGAAGCTGTTGGAGCCCATGTCGATGGCGGCCAGGATAGGGGGGACTTGCACTTGATTCATGACGCGGATTGTCGCGGTGAAACATGTCGTTCCACAGGGTCTTGTGCTTGCGTGCTGACCCTGAAAGCGGTGCATCCCGTCCCCGGCGCCACCCACGGCGACCTGAATGCCTAGAATCCGCGGGCCGTACCGTCCTCGTTGCTCAACACGGATCCATGCGCGCCACTGCGCGAGGGACCGCCTCCAGGAGACCTGCATGACGACCGAAGACTTCGACAGCCTCGTGCCCGCCCGATCGTTCAGCCGCCGCGATTTCGTGGGAACCGCCGTAGGGACTGGCTTTGCTGCCGCCGTGTTGCCGGTGGGCGCCCAGACCATCACCACCGACACGCAGGGGCTGCAGGCCGGCCCGGTGACCGTGCCCGTCGGGGACTTCAAGATGCCGGCCTATGCCGCGCGGCCGGCCAACAAGCGCAGCGCCCCGGTGATCCTGGTGATCAGCGAAATCTTCGGGGTGCATGAACACATTGCCGATGTGGCGCGCCGCTTCGCCAAGCAGGGTTACTTCGCCATTGCGCCGGAACTTTTCGTGCGCCAGGGCGATGCCAAGGCCGTTGCGGACATCGGCCGGCTGATGGCCGAGATCATCAGCAAAGTGCCCGACGAACAGGTCATGCGTGACCTGGATGCGACGGTGGCCTGGGCCAAGGCCGAAGGTGGCGGCACCGGTCAGCTGGGCATCACCGGTTTTTGCTGGGGTGGGCGCATCACCTGGCTGTATGCCGCCCACAACCCCGCCGTGAAGGCGGGCGTGGCCTGGTATGGCCGGCTGCAGGGCAACGCGTCGCCGCTGACGCCCAAGCACCCGATCGACGTGGCCCAGCAGCTCAAGGCGCCGGTGCTGGGCCTGTATGGCGGCCAGGACGGCGGCATTCCGGTGTCCAGCGTGGCCGCCATGCAGGAGGCGCTGAGGGGCGGCAGTGCGGCTGCCAAGGCCAGCGAGTTCGTGGTCTACCCGGAGGCAGGCCATGCCTTCCACGCCGACTACCGGCCAAGCTACCGGGCCGAAGCGGCCAAGGACGGCTGGGAGCGCTGCCTGGCCTGGTTCAGGAAGCACGGCGTTTGAGGCCGCGGCCTCAGGTCTCTCTTCCGGGCGATGAGCGCCCGCCGCTTTCGTCAGGGGGGCTTGACGACTCTGAGACAATTTTGGAAACCCATACCGGCGCACCCTCCGTGGTGCGCCTTTTTTCTCCATGACCCTGTTCTACATTCTGCTGGTGACCCTGGCTGGCGGCGTGGCCTCGGTGGCCATCGCGGCCATGCTCACGGTGGGCCTGCTCAGCCGCATCGTCAAGCACCTGGTGAGCCTGTCCACCGGCGTGCTGCTCTCCACGGCGCTGCTGCACGTGTTGCCCGAAGCCTTCGAGACCGGGGCGGACCCGCATACGCTGTTCCTGGTGCTGCTGGGCGGCCTGATGTTCTTCTTCCTGCTGGAGAAGGCCGAGCTCTACCGCCATACCCATCACCATGAGGGTGACGGCCACCATCACCATCACCATTTCGACCGCGAGCAGGCCGGACGGGGCGGGCTGTCGGTGCTGGTGGGCGACAGCATCCACAATTTTTGCGACGGCATCATCATCGCGGCCGCCTTCCTGGCAGATCATCACCTGGGCTGGGTGACGGCGATGGCGATCATTGCCCACGAGATTCCGCAGGAAGTCGGCGACTACATCGTGCTGCTCAATGCGGGCTTCTCACGCGGCAAGGCGCTGCTGTTCAACGCGGTCTCCGGGCTGGCGGCGGTGGCCGGCGGCCTGCTGGGCTACTTCATCGTGGGGCCTTGGGAAGCCATGTTCCCCTACCTGCTGGTGGCGGCCTCCAGCAGCTTTGTCTATGTCTCGGTGGCCGACCTGATCCCGCAACTGCAGCGCCGGCTGCCACTCAAGGACACGGCGCTGCAGCTGCTGTGGCTGGGGATAGGCATTGCGTTCGTGCTGGTGGTGGTGGGGGGCAAGCACAGCCATTGAGTGCCATGAAGTGCCTTTGACCGCCACCGGGGGAGCCAGGGTCTGCTCGATTGACATTCGTCACCACAGGCGCACCATGATCGCGCCAGACTTGTTCACGTCAAGCCGTGACCCCGGAGGCCCTTATGTTTCAACGCATCCTGATTCCTACTGATGGTTCCGACATCACCAGCAAGGCGGTGGAAACGGCCGTGCAACTGGCCCGGCACCATGGCGCCAAGCTGTTCGCCATCAGCGTGAAGGAACCCTTCCCCTACAGCGCGGTGTCGGAAATGCAGCCCACGCCGCCTCAGGAATTCTTCGACGCGCAGGAGCGCATCGCCCAGGAACGGCTGAGCCACGTGGTGGCGGCAGCCCAGGCGGCGGGCGTGGAGGTTGAAGCCCACAGCGTCGAGGCGCTGCATGCCTGGGAAGCCATCATCGAACGTGCCAGGCAGGTGGATGCCGACTTGCTCGTCATGGCCTCCCACGGCCGGCGCGGATTCCAGGCGCTGCTATTGGGCAGCGAAACGCAGAAGGTGATCACGCACTGCGAGTTCCCTGTGCTGGTGGTGCGCTGAGTGCGAGGGCACTGAGCACTGAGCTGAGCATTGAGCGCCAGCCACGGCGCCTTGGGCGGCTGCGCTGCCTGCGGGCCGGTCGCGCACCATGCCCGGCTCGGCCTGAGCCGGCAGGGCTGCTACTCAGCCCTTGGCCAGCGGCAGGTGCGGGTCGGCGCTCCATTCGCTCCAGGAGCCGACATACAGCCGGCTGCCGCGAAGACCGGCGTGATGCATGGCCAGCAGGTTATGGCAGGCCGTCACCCCCGAGCCGCATTGGTGCACGGTCTGGCCCGGCGCATGGGCGCCCAGCAGCAGCTCGAATTCCGCACGGAGCGCGGCCGGCGCCCTGAAGCGCCCGTTGCCATCCAGGTTGGTCTTGAAGAAGCGGTTGCTCGCGCCCGGGATGTGGCCGGCCTGCCGGTCCAGGGGCTCCACCTCGCCCCTGAAACGCTCACCCGCCCGGGCATCCACCAGGCGGACCCTGCCGAGCTGGGCCAGCACATCTGCCTTGGTCCAGGGGGCTTCCAGCGCCTCGCCTGCCGTGAAGTCGCCGGGGGCGGTCGCTGGGGTGTCCGTGCCGACCGGCCCGCCGGCGGCCTGCCAGGCCGCCCATCCACCATTGAGTACTGCCACGCGTTCGTGGCCCAGCCAGCGCAGCATCCACCATAGGCGCGCGGCATACATGCCATCGGCGCCGTCATAGGCCACGACCTGCTGATCGCGGCGCAGGCCGAGCGCGCGCATGCGTGCGGCGAAGGCATCACGGTCAGGCAGTGGATGGCGGCCGCGGAACTCCTCCCCGACCTGGCGTGCTCCGCTCAAGTCCTCGTCCAGATGCAGATAGTGGGCGCCAGGGATATGGCCGGCCGCATGCTGCGAGCGTCCGAGGCTGGTGTCCGCCAGGTCGAAGCGGACATCCACCACCCGCGGCGGGGCAGCACTGCCCATCAGGGCGCGCAGCGCCTGGACATCGATCAAGCTGGTGAAGTCGGTATCCATCATGGTGGGAGGTTCAGGATTCACTGACCGAGTGTTGCTCATCCTTGGGTGTATTGCGAGCCCGCAGCAGCGTGGCGCCCAGGCCGGCCGTCACGATGAGTGCGATGCCGGCCCACGACGGCCAGGGCAGCAGGTCCCCGAACAAGGCCACGCCATACAGGGCCGAAAAAACGATGCCCAGGTACTGCAGCGAGGCATTGACCAGCGGCTTGCCGACGGCGTAGGCCCGCGTCATGAGCAGCTGCGCGGCGGTGGCCAGCACACCGACGGCGAGCAGCAGGGCAGCGCCCGTCCAGGTGTGCGAGTGCCAACCGCCGTGGGTGAACACGCTGACCACGGCGCCGGCCACGGCACCGCCCATGGAGAAATAGAAGACCACGCGGTATTCCGGCTCGCCCACACGCCCAAGCGCGGTGACCTGCAGGTAGGCCATGGCGGACAACATGCCCGAGGCCAGCCCCGCCAGGCCATGCCACATCTGCTGCTCGCCCATCGTGGGGCGCAGCACCAGCGCCACGCCTGCAAAGCCGAGCAGCACCGTGGTGATGAGACGAGGGTCCACACGGGCGCCGCCCATCATGACCGCGCCGCCGATCAGGAACAGCGCCATCCAGATGGAGGACATGTAGTTCAGCGTCATGGCGGTGGCCAGCGGCAGCTTGCTGATGGCGTAGAACCACAGCGACAGGGCGATGACGCCGGACAGGCTGCGCCAGAAGTGCATGGCCGGCACCTTGGTCTTGAGGGACAGCCCCTGGGACCTGGCCAGCAGGAACAGGAACAGGGTGCCGACAAGACCGCGGTACATGACGATCTCGCCCGCGCCGTATTGCGCCGAGGCCAGTTTCACGCACACGCCCATGGTGGCGAACAGCAGGGTCGCCAACACCATCAACAGGGAAGCAGACATGGGCTGATTCTCTGCCCAAAAGCAAACGCCCCGCGAGTGCGGGGCGTGGCGGCCGGGTCAAATTCCGGCAGGGGAAGGGCGGTCTGCGAACCTTCCGTAAGGGCGGCTGTTCCGCTGACCGGCCGTGCAGAGGCGCCTTAGCGCTTCATCAAGCCCCGGTACCACTCGTGGAAGTGTTTCATGCCGTCTTCCATGGGTGACTGGTAAGGACCCACCTCGTTGTCCCCGCGCTCCATCAGCGCCTTGCGGCCGGCATCCATCCGCAGGGCGATCTCGTCGTCTTCCACGCAGGTTTCCATGTAGGCGGCCTGCTGGGCTTCGACGAAGTCGCGCTCGAAAGCCACGATCTCCTCGGGGTAGTAGAACTCGACGATGTTGGTGGTCTTCTGCGGCCCGCGCGGGAAGAGCGTGGAGATCACCAGCACGTTGGGATACCACTCCACCATGATGTTGGGGTAGTAGGTCAGCCAGATGGCGCCCTGCTTCGGCGCTTCGCCCTGGTTGAAACCCAGCACCTGCTGGTGCCACTTCTCATAGACGGCCGACCCGGGCTTGCTCAGCGACTTGTTGACGCCCACTGTCTGGACGGAATAGTCGCGCCCGAACTGCCAGGCCAGGTCCTCGCACGTGACGAACTGACCCAGGCCCGGATGGAACGGACCGACGTGGTAGTCCTCCAGGTAGACCTCGATGAAGGTCTTCCAGTTGTAGTCGCACTCGTGCACATGGATGCGGTCCAGCTGGTAGCCGCTGAAGTCCAGGGCGCTCCTGGGCCCGAGTGCCGCCAGGTCGGCAGTGATGTCGCGGCCGTTGTCCTCGAACAGCAGACCATTCCATTCACGCACGCCGTAGCGGTTCAGGTGCAGGCAGGGGTCCTGCTTGAAATGCGGCGCGCCGACCAGTTCACCCTTGAGGTCGTAGGTCCAGCGGTGCAGCGGGCAGACGATGTGGCTGTTCGTGTTGCCACGCCCGCGCAGCATGACGGCCTGGCGGTGACGGCAGATGTTGGAGACCAGCTCGATGCCTTGCGGCCCGGCGGCCCGGCGGACCAGCGCTCGCCCTTCGCCCTCCTGGGGAAGGGCGTAATAGTCGCCCACCTCGGGCACGGCGAGCGCGTGCCCCAGGTAGCGAGGTCCATGCTGGAAGATCAGTTCCTGTTCCCGGCGGAACAGGTCCTCATCGAAGTAGGAAGTGACTGGCAGCTGGGTGACAGAGGGGGCCGTGCTGCGTTCAAGGGCGCTGAGAGGGATGCTCAGGTCGGACATGATCCAAGAGGGTCTCCAAGAAACCAATGTCAACCGTGACCGGCCACCCCCCAGATCGGGCGAGCCGGAATGTTGGACGTGAAAACAAAACGCGACGGGTGCCCCGGGTGAGGGAGCGGCCTCCAGCGCCGGCCCCGCGGCATCCCGGCAGGCGCGTCGCACAGTTACATACAGGTGTTAACCGTATGGGGCCGTTTGATCGTGGGACCTGGATCGGGCGGGGGGCGGCGAGGGGCGCCTTGGGGGCCACCTGTCGCGCAAGGGGAACCGGGAATTGTACCCGGGGCCGTCATACCCGCACAGCGCAAACCTCGGGCTCGGTATTTGCCCTGGGGCTCCCCACGTCGTGTAGGCCACAATGGTGCGGAATTACCGCCGCTGACGCTTGTGGCTTTCGATTCACATCCCCCGTTGGTCTGGTCACGGACCAGCAGGCCGGGGTGCTTACAATCAGTTTTTTCGCGTTTTGAAATGAGCAAGCCTTCCGCAAGCGCCCAAACCGGTGCCGACCCGGCACTGCCGTCTGAGAATGGCCTGAAGGTCGGTCCGGAGCCGGTCAGTTACGAACTGGCCGTGGACGAGCTCGAACGGCTCATCCAGTCGATGGAAGCGGGCCAACTGCCGCTGGACCAGTTACTGGCTAGTTACCAGCGGGGCGCCGAACTGTTGAAGTTCTGTCGTACCCGGCTGCAGGCGGTCGAACAACAAGTACAAGCGCTGGAAGGTGGCGAGATGCGGCCTTGGGGAGAAGCATAAGTGGATGCAGGAGTGTTCGAGCATTGGGTCAAGCGGGCCCTGCTGGACGTTGAACAGGCTCTGGAAACCTGGGTGCCCCCGGGCGCGCCGGCGGGCCTGGGCGATGCCATGCGGTATGCCGTGCTGGGGGCGGGCAAGCGCCTGCGTCCGCTCTTGGTGCTGGCCGCGGCCGAGGCCGTGGGTGGCCAGCGCGAGGCCGCCATGCGCGCCGCCTGCGCCGTGGAGCTGATCCACGCCTATTCCCTGGCCCATGACGACATGCCCTGCATGGACAACGATGTGCTGCGCCGGGGCAAGCCGACGCTGCATGTGCAGTATGGCGAGGCGCAGGCCATGCTGGCCGGAGATGCCATGCAGGCCCTTGCGTTTGACGTGCTGACGCCGGACACCGGCGTGGCGCCTGCGCTGCAGGCCCGGCTGTGCCGCCTGCTGGCGCGCGCCAGCGGTTACGACGGCATGGCCGGTGGCCAGGCCATCGACCTGGCCAGCGTCGGCAAGCCGCTGGACGAGGCCCAGCTGCGCGACATGCACCGCCGCAAGACCGGCGTGCTGCTGCAGGCCAGCGTGCTGATGGGCGCCGCTTGCGGCGACATCAGCGACGTGGCCTGGGCTTCCCTGAGCCAGTACGGCTCGGCCATCGGCCTGGCATTCCAGGTGGTGGACGACATCCTGGATGTCACGCAGGACTCCGAAGTGCTGGGCAAGACCGCCGGCAAGGATCAGGACAGCAACAAGCCCACCTACGTCAGCGTGCTCGGCCTGGAGGCCGCGCGCCGCTATGCGCTTGCGCTGCGCGACCAGGCCCACACGGCCCTGGCCGCCAGCGGCCTGGCCGACACCGCCTGGCTCAGCCTGCTGGCTGACAAGGTGGTCGAACGAGACAACTAACAAGGTCCGGTCATGAGTGACAACCATGCAAACCCGTCGCCGCTGCTGAGCACCATCAACAGCCCGGCGGATGTGCGACGCCTCTCCCGCAGCCAGCTGCCGCAGCTGGCCGACGAGGTGCGCGGCCATGTGCTGGACAGCGTCTCCAAGACGGGCGGCCATCTGTCGTCCAACCTGGGCACGGTCGAGCTGACGATCGCGCTGCACTATGTCTACGACACGCCGCGTGACCGGCTTGTCTGGGATGTGGGCCACCAGACCTATCCCCACAAGATCCTGACCGGCCGACGCGACGCCATGGCGACGCTGCGCCAGCAGGGCGGCATTTCGGGCTTCCCGCGCCGCGACGAGAGCGAGTACGACACCTTCGGCACCGCCCATTCCAGCACCTCGATCTCCGCCGCGCATGGCATGGCCATGGCCGCGAAGATCAAGGGCGAGAGCCGCCGCGCCGTGGCCATCATCGGCGACGGTGCCATGACGGCCGGCATGGCCTTCGAGGCACTGAACAACGCCGGCGTCGCCCATGGCGGCCTGCTGGGCGATGTGCTGGTGATCCTGAACGACAACGACATGTCGATCAGCCCGCCAGTCGGGGCGCTCAACAAGTATTTCACCCGCCTGATGAGCGGCAAGTTCTATGCAGCCGCGCGCGAGGGCGCCAAGTCGGTGCTCAAGCACACGCCGCTGTATGAGTTTGCGCGGCGCTTCGAGGAGCACACCAAGGGCATGTTCGTGCCCGGCACCATCTTCGAGGAATTCGGCTTCAACTATGTCGGCCCCATCGACGGGCACGACCTGGATTCGCTGGTCCCGACGCTGGAGAACCTGCGCGACAAGAAGGGGCCGCAGTTCCTGCACGTGGTCACGCGCAAGGGCCAGGGCTACAAGCTGGCCGAAGCCGACCCGGTGAAGTACCACGGCCCGACGCCTTTCAACCCGGCCGAAGGGATCAAGCCGGCGGCCACGCCGTCCAAGAAGACCTTCACCCAGGTGTTCGGCGAATGGCTGTGCGACATGGCCGAGGTCGATCCCAAGCTCGTGGCCATCACCCCGGCCATGCGCGAAGGCTCGGGCATGGTGGAGTTCCACAAGCGCTTCCCCACCCGCTATTACGACGTCGGCATTGCCGAGCAGCATGCGGTGACTTTCGCAGGTGGCCTGGCCTGCGAAGGCCTCAAGCCGGTGGTGGCGATCTATTCCACCTTCTTGCAGCGCGGCTATGACCAGCTGATCCATGACGTCGCCCTGCAGAACCTGCCGGTGTTGTTCGCCCTGGACCGCGCCGGCCTCGTAGGCGCTGACGGCGCCACGCATGCCGGCAACTACGACATCGCCTTCACGCGCTGCATTCCCAACATGAGCGTGCTGACGCCGGCGGACGAGAACGAGTGCCGCCGGGCGCTCTACACCGGCCATCTGCATGACGGCCCGGTGACGGTCCGTTATCCGCGAGGCGCGGGCGTCGGTGAGCCGATCGCCAAGGAGATGGTCGCGCTGCCCTGGGGCAAGGGAGAAATGCGCCGGCATTCCGCCCAGCCGCAGACGCATGGCCACGGGGCGCCACGCATCGCCATCCTGGCTTTCGGCACGCTGCTGTATCCAGCCCTGAAGGCGGCCGAGGCGCTGGACGCCAGTGTGGCCAACATGCGTTTCGCCAAGCCGCTGGACACCGACCTGGTGGCCGAACTGGCCCGCACGCATGACGCCCTGGTCACGCTGGAAGACGGCTGCATCATGGGCGGCGCTGGCAGCGCCGTGCTGGAGAGCCTGCAGGCCCAGGGGCTGAGCCTGCCAGTGCTGCAGCTTGGCTTGCCCGACACCTACATCGAGCATGGCGAACCAGGCAAGCTGATGTCGCAGCAAGGCCTGGATGCGGCGGGCATCGAGCGTTCTGTCCGCCAGCGCTTCCTGCAAGTGGCCGAACTGCGTTCGGTGGTCAACAAGTAAGTCGCCCGGCGGCTGTCACCCATCCACGGCCAGCGTTGCCCGTCAGCGCTGGCCGTTGTGCTCTCTGGCTACCTCGGCAAGGACCGCCCGGACCGCAGCGATGAAGTCTTCCGCCAGCGCCTGGGCGGGCCGATGCAGGGGCCACAGCGCCTGGATGCGGAAAGGCACGGCGACCGAGAACGGGCGCACGGCCAGCGCGCCTTGTCGGCTGTCGCTGACACAGGCCCAGGCCGTCAGCGGGTTGACGAGGGCGACACCCAGCCCCTGCTGAACCAACGCGCACACGGCCATGGCGCTGTGCGTCTCCGTTTGCATGCGGCGCTGCACACCGGCGGCCTCAAAGATCGCGTCGAACTGGCGCCGATAGGGGTCATCCGGTGCCAGGCTGACAAATCGCTCGCCATGAAAATCCCTTGGGGTCAGCACAGGCTTGGCTGCCAGGGGATGGCTGGCCGGCACGATGCACACTTCGTCGAGTTCGGCCAGGGTCTCGCTGCGCGTGCCCGGCACGGTGCCGCTGCCTTCGCTCAGGCCAATGTCAAAGCGCTGGGCCCCCATCCATTCTTCCAGCAGCGGTGACTCCTGCGGCGTCAGAGACAGGGCCGCCTCGGGATGGCGCGCCAGCCAGCGTGCGCTGGCGGCCGGCAGCAGCGCATGCGCCAGGGCCGGCAGCGTGAGTACCTGCAGCCGCTCCGCTTCAGCGCGCCCCAGGGCCTGTGCCCGCGCCACCACCTGGTCCAGCCCCTGATAGACCCGCTGCACCTCGTCAAAGAGGGCCAGCGCCCGCGCCGTTGGACGCACCCGGCCCGGGCCACGCTCGAACAAGGCGTAGCCCAGCAACTGTTCCATGCGGGCAAGTTCCCGGCTGACGGTTGGCTGAGAGGTGAAGAGCGCCTGGGCAGCGCCCGTGACGCTGCCAGCGGTCATCACGGCGCGAAAAACCTCGATATGACGGTGCGACAAGGACATCGGCGGCTCAGTACATATCAGGCCTGAATGGGATGGCAACGATAAAGCATTTGAATGGATGATAAAGCGGAGCGATGCTCCCACCCATTCCTTCTGATCTCGACCTGCAAGATATGCCGCAAGCTTTGACCGCCTCCCGGGCCCAACGGTTCCAACAACTCGCCGCGCGTTTTGGCACGCCGCTGTGGGTCTACGACGCAGGGCTGATTCGAGCGCGCGCCGCCTCGCTGCGCCAGTTCGACGTCGTGCGTTTCGCCCAGAAGGCCTGTTCCAACACCCATGTGCTGCGCCTGATGCGTGAACAAGGCGTCAAGGTGGATGCCGTCTCCCGCGGCGAAGTGCTGCGCGCGCTGGCCGCCGGCTATACGGTGGGGCGTGATGCCGATGCGGTCCATTCGGACATCGTCTTCACGGCCGACCTGCTGGACCGGGAAACGCTGCAATTGGTGGCGCAGCATCAGGTGCCGGTGAATGCAGGGTCCATCGACATGCTGGCCCAGCTGGGGCAGGTCTCGCCGGGGCACCCGGTCTGGCTGCGCCTGAATCCCGGGTTTGGCCATGGTCACAGCAACAAGACCAATACCGGCGGCGAGCACAGCAAGCACGGGATCTGGCATGAACAGCTGCCCCAGGCCCTGGCGGCCGTGCGGCAGCATGGCCTGCGCCTGATCGGGCTGCATATGCATATCGGCTCCGGTGTGGACTATGGGCATCTGGCGCAAGTGTGTGGCGCCATGGTCGACCTGGTCCGTCAGGTGCATGCGGCCGGCCATGACCTGAGCGCGGTGTCCGCCGGGGGCGGCCTGTCGATCCCCTACAAGACCTCGGATGCCGGCATCGACCCGGCCCACTACTTCAGCCTGTGGGACGAGGCGCGTCGGCAGGCCGAGGCCGTGGTTGGGCATCCGCTGTCCCTGGAGCTCGAACCCGGCCGCTACCTGGTGGCGGAAGCCGGCGTGCTGCTGGCGGAGGTGAGGGCGGTGAAGCAGCAGGGCCGTCAGCACTTCCTGCTGGTGGATGCAGGCTTCAACGAGTTGATGCGCCCGGCGATGTATGGCGCCTTCCACGCCATGGACCTGCTGGCGGCCGACCATGCGCCGCGGCCGATCCGACCCACTGTCGTGGCTGGGCCGCTGTGCGAGAGCGGGGATGTCTTCACCCAGGGCGACGGCGGCGTCGTGCTGACCCGCGAGCTGCCGGAAGCCCGCGTGGGCGACTTGCTGGTGATCCACGATACCGGCGCCTATGGCGCCTCCATGTCCAGCAACTACAACAGCCGTCCACTGACTGCCGAGGTGCTCGTGGACGGCGACGAGGTGCGCCTGATCCGTCGGCGCCAGACGGTGGAGGAACTGCTGTCCCTGGAAGAGGTGTGACCCGTTGGCGCGAAGAGCCTGGGCAGCGCTGCGCGGTTGAAAAAGTCGGACGAACGCGCTATGAATGATGACTATCGGATGACTTGTTCTAATGAGTGTCCTTAATAGCCTGCGGCAATAAGTCCCATTGGGGAATTCAACTCCCTCCCTGGAGGGTTCCCCCTATCATTCCGTCATCCCATCAACCAAACAGAGAGAACGCAGCGATGTCCCTGATCAATACCCAAGTGCAACCCTTCAAGGCACAAGCTTTCCACAACGGCAAGTTCATCGAGGTGACGGAAGAGTCGCTCAAGGGCAAGTGGTCCGTGCTGATCTTCATGCCGGCCGCCTTCACCTTCAACTGCCCGACCGAAGTGGAAGACGC
>Ga0065165_1000570_pt1 | contig 54738 bp, 51 predicted proteins | sample AraplaMF_Cvi_mMF_FD_63813 | JGI IMG/M metagenome (GOLD analysis project Ga0065165, IMG submission 63813) | Arabidopsis root microbial communities from the University of North Carolina, USA - plate scrape MF_Cvi_mMF (version 2) (version 3) | ecosystem: Host-associated > Plants > Roots >...
CCATATTGGCTGTGCCACGCCTCGGGCGCCGTCGCGCCCGGCAAGGGGCCGGTACCCAATTCGATCGCATTGGGCTGAGCCGGTATCGCGATCTGGGTCATCTTGTCGTTTTGCGCATGGGCGCCGACCGGGCCGACGCATGCCGCGGCCATGATGGCCAGGCCGCGGGCCATCCAAACCTTACGAGTCCATCCTGTCAGGATATCTGCCGTTCGCATCGCGCTCTCCTCCGGGTTCGATGCGCCGCAACTGCGTCACGGCACGACCACGTTAGCGCTACCATAACTGGCTTAGTCAGACTTATTCAAGGCCTTTGCACGTTGCTCGGCCTGGCAGCGAACTTGCCTTCTCGAGCGGGCAGTTATGGCCTGTGGTCTACCGAAAGGCTGACGGAGTTCTGGTGTCCGAGGAAACTCCAAGCACGAGAAAGAATCAGCGGTATCAAATTGTCGCCCAGACCCAACCTGCAGGGGCGGTGGCGCCGAACTCAGAAGCTCGTGGTCAGGTTCATCGACGCATAGCGCGTCCAGCCACCTGGCGGCGCATTTGGCGCGTCACGCAGGAAACGTCCCTTCGCCAACACGACCCCATTGACCTCGAACCGGACTCGTGTCGGCAAGAGCCAGTATCGAACACGTGCTTCGAGCTGATGCCCCGCGAAATGGCCCGAACGGCCCGATCCGTCACGCACGCCGGTCGTCGAGAATGCATCCTGACTGGCGGCAAGCCATATCGGGCGATACACCGCGAACCCATCGAGACGAGGGCTCGGCGCCGCCTCCATTCGCACGCCGACGGTCAGGATGTTGGCACGGCCGACCGCGTTATAGAGGCCAGCCGGCGCCAGATCGGCGCGACGCATGCCGAACAGGGTATCGAAACGGCCATAGCTTCCGCCGGGCCTGTCGCCGCTCGCCCGATCGAACTCGATCGACAGCCGCGGCTTCCAATGACCTTCTAGACTATAGCCGAGATCCGCATGGACGAAGCTGGCGCTGACGGATTGGCGCAGCGCAGTCGGTGCAGGCGACGTGCTGACATGGCCCGTCTGGTAAAGTGCCTCGACCTCATAGTCGAACTCGCCGGCCCGCGGGTCGGCGATGATACGGCCGCCGAAGGTATCGAGCGAACGATCGCGGCTCGGCCGGTCCGGCGCGTCACGCTCGCCAAGATGGAACCACGTCAATTCCGCCATCGCGGGACCGAGCGCCTTCGCCTTGCTGACCTGGCCGCCCCAAAGCACCAGATCGAAGCTTTCCCTGTCGAGCACGACCTTCGCATTGCGAATGCCTGCGTCGTCTTCCGGCAACCGGACTTGCGGGAGCGCATAGACCAGTGACGCTTTCCAACCCTGCGGCGCCGCAATGTCGGCGCGCAAGCCCGTATAGCCGTTGGTCGTGTTGCGATAATCGTCGGCGGCAACTAGCCGGCGCGAACCGAGATTGAGGGTCATGCGGCCCGCGGTGAGCGTCAGCTTCGACCCCGTGCCGAATGCATCTTCGAAGTCGCTTGCCACAAAGGCCTGCACCGGTTCGATCGCGTTTACCTCGTTGGTAGTGACCGGGGTACCGGTCCTGTCGCCCCACACACGGCTATCATAGAACTCGACGCCGATCCGGATGGCCTTCTTGCGATACTCGGCAAGGATCTGGGTACGCAGATTTACGAGTTCATCGCTCCGGTTGAACCCCGGACGCGGCTGCCCATCGATTGCCTCGTAGCGGAGCCGGACCGATCCGCTGATAGTAAAGCCGCCCTCATGATCCTGCGCGGCGGCGGGCGCGGCCGTTACCGAGCCGGCGACAATCAAGCTCAACAAAAGGTGGCGAACGGACGTCATTGATATAGATGTTCCTTCGAGTCGGTCAAAATGATACATATGTATTATGAAGACGACAATCGATTCGGCTTGCTGGCTCGCGCTTCTCCATCAGCTTCCCGCGAAACCACCCTATCTGCGTGTGAAAATCTGGCGCCGGTTGCAGGCTATTGGCGCGGTGCCGCTGAAGAACGCAGTCCACGTCCTGCCGGAGAGCGCATCCAGCCACGCCGCCTTTCGTGAGCTACTCGACGAAATCGTCGCGAGCGGCGGCGAGGCGATTTTGCTCGAAGGGCAGCTGGTCGCCGGCCAGAGCGATGGCGAAGTACGCGCATTGTTCGATGCCGCGCGCGACGCGGACTATGCAGAGATTGCCGAGGCAGCGCGGCGTCTTCTTGAGACTGGCCCTGCCAGTGGCCATGACATTGCAAAGCTTCAGAAACGAATGGAGGAGGCGGGACGCCTGGACTTCTTCGGTGCGCACGGGCGTCAGGAAGCCGATGCGGCGCTCGCCGAACTCGAACGTCAACGCTACCAGCACCCCGATGTCGGGCGCAAAACGCCAGCCGCTCCAATCGCGCCTTCGGATCTCAGGGGTAAAACCTGGGTCACTCGTCGCGGCGTCCATGTCGATCGCGTCGCTTGCGCATGGCTCATTGGCCGGTTCGTTGACCCTGAGGCGACGTTCCGATTCGTCGACGCGAAGTCGCACATGCCGGAGTCTGGCGAGCTCCGGTTCGACATGGTCGACGCCGAGTTCACCCATGAGGAGGACCGCTGCAGCTTCGAAACCATCGTGCTGCGCGCGAAGCTCACCGGCGATCCAGGGCTCGTTGCACTAGGCGAAATCATCCACGAGCTCGATATCGGCGACGGCAAGTTTGCGCGCCCAGAGACCGCGGGGGTCGGCGCAATGCTCTCGGGAGTCTGCGCTTCCACAGATGACGATCTCGTTCGGATCGCACATGCGAGCGACGCGCTCGACCAGTTCTACGCCTTTTTCTCCCGTCGAAAGACCGACCGATGAAGGCAAGCGCCACCTCAAATGTCCCCGTTCCCCGACACGATCACGGCGTCTCATTCGGCGAGGCAGTGAAGGTGTGGGCCCGGATCGCGGCGCTGAGCTTCGGCGGTCCGGCCGGGCAGATAGCCGTGATGCACCGCATCCTCGTCGATGAGAAGCATTGGATAGGTGAGGAGCGTTTCCTACACGCGCTCAATTATTGCATGCTGCTGCCGGGCCCCGAGGCACAGCAGCTCGCCGCCTATATCGGCTGGCTCCTCCACAAGACAAAGGGCGGTCTGGTCGCCGGCGCGCTGTTCGTGCTGCCGGGCTTCCTAGCGATGTTGGCGCTCAGCTACATCTATGTACTGCTTGGCCATGCCCCGGTGATCGAGGGGCTGTTCTTCGGGCTCAAGGCGGCGGTGCTGGCCGTGGTCGTCCAGGCAGTGGTGCGGGTCGGTTCGCGTGCGCTCAGGAACAATGTCATGCGCGGCATCGCCGCCGCCGCGTTCGTCGCGATCTTCTTCGTGAACGCGCCCTTTCCGTTGATCGTTTTCTTTGCCGGGCTTGCGGGCTATCTCGGTGGCCGGGCAGGCATCTCCGCCTTCGCGGGCGGCACCGGCCATGGATCGTCGGGCGGCAACATCGTCCATGACCGAGACACCGCGCTCGGTGAAGGCCTGCCGGACCATGCCCGGCCCAATCTCGCCTGGTCGCTCAAGATCTCCGCTACATTCCTGATCCTGTGGCTTGCCCCGGTCGCGCTTCTCTTCGCATTCGCCGGCCCGGACAACGTCTTCTCGCAGATCGCGGGCTTCTTCAGCCATATGGCTGTCGTGACTTTCGGCGGGGCCTATGCAGTGCTTGCCTATGTCGCGCAGGAGGCGGTCGGCACCTATCACTGGGTCACGCCCGGCGAGATGCTCGATGGTCTCGGGCTTGCGGAGACCACACCGGGACCGCTGATCATGGTGACGCAATTCGTCGGTTTCCTCGCGGCTTTCCGGGACTTTGGCGCATTGTCACCGCTAATGGCTGCCACTCTTGGGGCGATCCTCACGACCTGGGTGACGTTCATGCCCTGCTATCTGTGGATCTTCGCGGGCGCTCCTTTCGTCGAGCGACTGCGTGGTAACCGGGCGCTGTCGGCGGCGCTGGGGGCCATCACTGCGGCCGTCGTCGGCGTCATCCTCAACCTCGCAGTCTGGTTCGCGATCCATACGTTGTTCGCGCAAGCGCGGTCCGTCGAGGTCGGCGGCCTCGCTTTCGACGTGCCGGTGCTTGCTTCGCTCAACCTGCCAGCCCTTTCTTTGGCGGGCCTCGCGGCGCTTGCGGTGTTCCGGTTCAAGGCGGGCATGATCCTGGTCCTTTTCGCGAGCGCCGCGCTCGGCGCGGTGTATTCGCTGCTGGCCTGATCATCGGCAACGCGACGGGCCCAATAGCGCCTCATCGGAAACGCACGGCCAGACCTGGAGATCGCTCTGCAACTCCGTGCACTCCGGCGCGTGCGCTGCGGGACGCTAGCTGGGACCGCTGTGGCGGAGGTCAATCGTCAGGCTGGTCGCCCTGCGGGCGAGAGAAGGAAAGTTGCAGCTATTCTTTGCTTCAGGTCTTGCCCCTGTTCCTCGTCCGCACGGCGCCGTGAAGAGCCTGTTCGATAGCGCATGCAGCGCTGTAGTGCGCGGCGTCACGCCGCAGGATACCGTCTGGGAAACGCGGAATTGCATCGTTCCTGCGCACGCCCGTGCGCCGCTCGGGTTACCCATCGGATCACTTGACCAATCTGAAAAATTTGGTGCTTTGAGCCTATGGCGCTTCCCGATCCATTCGCTGAGGCACAACTGTTTCGGATGCGCGCATGCCGCCCGGATGACCAGGGCGACGCTGAAGCCGAGCTAATTGGCCAGGGCGCGCTCGCCAAAATGGTACGGATCGCGCTGAGCGATCCGGACGACGCTCTATGGGCTTATTCGATCGCGGTCGGTGGAAGAGGCTTTGCCGGGCGCGAGATACTTGGTCTCGAGCCCCTCGTCGCTGCATTGAATGCGCAAAAGCGCGTGAAGTAGGGCGCTAACCCGTAGCGTCGACTTTCCTTCTCAATTGCCTGAGGGCGGTTCGAATACCGGGGTCATCGACCAGCTTGATCGCCGCTTTGATCGACAGCCAGCGCCGCTCGCGCATATGGTCTTCCGGCCAGCGAAGCAGTTCACTGGTGACAGCGAGGGCAAAGACGCGAACCTGGATCCCAAGCTTGTCACGGTCGCGATCATTCTTTGCCAGCATGAACGCACTGAGCGGGACATTCTCGACCTCGCCGAGCACGCCCGCTTCCTGCATTGCTTCTCGTGCTGCCGATCGATGCGCCAGCATGCCGGCTGCCACTTTGCCCTTGGGGAGAATCCAGCGTTTTCGCTTCCGCGACGTAATCACAAGGACTTCGATCGCGCCCGATGTGTCGCGGCGCCAGGGTAAAGCAGCGGATTGCACATCCGCTGCTTAACGCCGAAGACCCGCGTTTCAATCCGAAAGCATCCGCCTGGTGGCCGATTCCTATCGAGTCGCCATGGAGGGCCTGAGGCGCAAACAAGGCTGAGCGTGCGTCGGGGTTTAGAGCTCGTCATCGTGGGTAGGCAATGCTTGGAGGTAATCAGCGCGCTCGCGCGGCAGCTGAACCTGGAAGTGCCTCGGCTATCGCCCCGCCCGGAATTGAGTCATCGGCATCGCTAGCGCGATCCGCTGGTCCTCACGCGCCTTTCGGCGAGAGCGTCGCTCGAGCCACGTCCATCAACTCGTGGGCGACGCGTTGCCTCAAGAGGGCGAAAACGGTGATCGACGAAAGCAGGAGCAATGGCAGCAGCGTCAGTATCGCGTGATCGGGGTTGCCGCTTCGCGCAATCAGTGCCCCGGCGAGCAGGGGCCCCGCTATCGCCCCCAGTCGCCCAACCCCCACTGCGGAGCCGGTGCCAGTGCCGCGCACTGAGCGCGGATAGAGGTCGGTGGTTAGGCCGTAGAGTAGAAACTGGCCGCCACTCAGAAAGAAGCCGAGGCCAAAGGCGGCGGCGGCCGCCGCCGGTTCTGATCGGCCGGCAACGAGCATCAGCAGGACACTCGTCACCATCCCGCCCCAGGCCATGCCGTTGACAAGGCTTGCGCGGATGTAACGCGCGAGAATGCCGAAGGCGAAGCCGCTAGCTGCGCCGCCCAGTGTCAACATCATCACGATGCGCCCCGTGGCAGAATTTCCGAAGTCGCGCGCGAGCATCAGCGAGGGCAGCCAGTTGACCATCATCGCTACCGAAATCGCGACGCAGAATGTGGTGCACCACAGCAGCGCGGTACTTGCAGCGCGGCGTTCGCCGGCAAGCGCGAAGCCAATCCCAATCGTGCCGCCTTCTTCGCTTGGTCGAGGCGGAAAGCGGGGTAGGAGCAGCTCGCAGGCGACAGCGACAAGGATCGGCGCGGCGCCGCCGAGCCAGAACATCGCCTGCCAGGAGAAGTCGGGGAACAAGACGCTGAGCAGTCCGAGAACGGCGCCGCCGAACGGCATCGCCGATCCGAGCATCGTCACGCGAGTTGCCGTCTTACCCGCCGGGCTGGTCTCGTTGACCATCGCGAGGATATTCGGAAGCGCACCACCGAGCCCGAGGCCGGCGAGGAAGCGCATCGAGAGCAGTGAGGCGAGATCAAATGCCAGTGCGCTGCCGATGCTGAACGCGCCCAGCACGAGAAGTGAGAGGACCAGCACCCGTCGGCGTCCGACGAGATCCGCCGCGCGTCCGCCGATCAGGGCGCCAAGCAGCAGTCCGCTCCCGCCCGCGCTGAACACCCAGCCGATTTGCCCAGCGCCTAGCCCGAGCACCGGGGCGAAGCGCGGCGCCGCGACGCCGGCGACCAGCATGTCATAACCTTCGCAGAGGCCGGCGGCGAAGCACAGCGCAAACACCCGGCTTGCCGGCACGCCTCGAGGGCTCATTCCGCCACCTCGGCGTCGGGCTGCGCCTCACGCCGTCGCGCCATTTTGAGCACCAGATTCTCGGCCACTCCCGGCCGCGCCCAGGGACAAACTGCGATGCAGATCGCGCACCCGGCATTGTCGGCGAAAAACGGGATGCATCTGTCGAAATCGACATACCAGCGCTCGACGCCACGCACCCACTGCTTGCTTTCGGTGATCGCGCCCGGCGGGCAGGCGTCCATGCAGACCCGGCAGTTGGTGCAGAAGCCATCGGATCCGAAATCGTCCGGCCGGTCGAACGACAAGGGCATGTCGGTGGTGACGCCGGCGAGGCGCAGGTTCGATCCATAGGTGCGGTTGATCAGAGAGCCGTGCTTGCCGAGCTCGCCGAGACCCGCGTCGATCGCGGCCGGGATCAGGAGCAGCGACGAGGCGCGCGGTCCCGGGAAGGGTTTGGCCATATAACCTTGGCGCCGAATCCAGTTGGCGAGCGCATAGCTGGTCCTGGTGCCGCGAGCATATTGGCGGCCGACCTCGGTGATCCCGCGCCCGCTTTCGCGGTTTTCGGTCACCTGGCGCAACTCCTCATAGTCGTGCGCGATGCCGAGCAGAATAACGTTGGGCTCGTCGACCGTATAGCCTTGCACGACATAATGGTCCTTCATCGTCGTCGCGCCGAACAAGTCGGTCTCGTTGTCGAGCGCGAACGTCTTGGCCAGCGTCGTCCAGGCTTCGGGCGTGCGATCGGCGCGCAGGGGATTGACCGGTTCCAATTCGGGATACGTGTTGGCCGCCATGAAGGCGTCGGTCGCCGCCTGATTCACCCGGCAGCCGGCGCTGGCGATGCCTTGCAGCGTGCCGAACGGATGCTGGTCGGCCGGATGCCAGAAGAACGGAGAGGCGCGGCGCGGTTCGCGCTCGCCAAGTCCATTGATCGCGTTGCCCGACACGCCATCTGGCCAAGAGGCCGCCACTTGAGGCGAAGGGGTGTAGCTGCGCGGTTCGCGGCGTGCTGCCATGACATTCTCCTCTTAGAAGCTGAAGGAACCCCGGATGCCGAGCTGGCGCGGCGGCAGGGGCGCGACGAAGACGTCGCGGCCGAGCAGCGGGTCGCTGGACGGAAAGGCGTAGTCGAAGCTGTCTAGCAGGTTGTTGACGAAGCCGGTCAGTCGGACGCCGTTGCCCATGTCATAGCCGACGCTGAGATTGATCCGGTCGTACGACGGCGCGGTCAGCTGATCGCCGGACCGCGAGGCGCGAGTATTATCCTGAATGATGATCGAATCCACGAACTGATATTCCGCGTGGAAGTCGAGCGCCTGCGCGCCGGCGAGCGGAAGATGATAGTCCGCCGCAGCGAATGCCGTCCTCTCGGGCACGTTCTCGAAGGGCGCGCCGGCAAAGTCCGTCTTGTCCGTGAGCGTGAAGGCGCGGACGAACGATTCGAAACGCGAACGCGACCAGGAGAAGGCGCTGTGGACGCGAAGGCCTTCGAGCGGCCGCACCGACACTTCGGCCTCGAAGCCAGTGACGTGGCTGCCTGCAGCATTTTCGACCACGCTCACCGGAGTCGGACCGCCGCCAGGATCAGGGATGACGTTAGTCACCTGCTGATTGGCGATCTTGATATGATAGAGCGCCAGATTGAGCGTCAGCGCCTGATCGAGGGTGCTCGCCTTCACGCCCAGCTCGTAATTTTGCGAGCTTTCGTCGGCATAGGGTGAATTGGCCGCAGCGCTGCCGGACCGGTTGATTCCGCCGGCCTTCCATCCCTCGGCATAGGTAGCATAGCCGAGCACTGCGGGGCTCAACCTGTACGAGGCCGAGGCCATCCACGAAAAGTTGCTATAGCTTGCCTTCGCATCGCGATTGACGGGCTGGAACTGGTTGAGTGGCGGCCCGAACGCCTGCCCGCGATTGCCAGTGCCGACTACAGCTTCGTGCGACCAGCGGCCGCCCCCGGTCAGCTCGACTCTCTTGGCGACTTTCCAGCTCGCCTGCCCGAAGGCGGCATAGCCTTCGCGATCGTCGATATGGTTCTCGTAGATGTAGAGCGCAGCGGGAAAAGGCCGGGTACCTGCGCCGACACGGCGATAGCGATCGAAATCCTGGTCCTGGGCGAAGTAATAGCCACCAGCGAGCCATTCGACCGTGCCCACGCCGCCGTTCAGGCGTAACTCTTGGCTCTTGAATGTCTGCCGGGTCTGTACGTCAAGTGCCGCGCCCCGGAAGGTTTGCGGCGTCGTCGCAACCGGCGGATATGCCGGGAGGGCGGTCGGGACCTGGACGCTGATCCGGCTGTCCATGTCGGTAAATATGTCGGCTGCCGAATAGCGGTAACCGCTGATGGACGTGAGCGTGATTCCACCGCCCAGCTCCGCGGTGATATTCAGCTGGACGCCGTGATTGTCCTTGGTGTCCGGCTGATCCTGGTCGACAACACTCTCGTAACGCCTCGTCGCCAGCCGCACGCCGCGGATCGCCTCGTTGTAGTAGCGGTGACTATAGTCGCCGATCAGCAGCACTTCGAGCTTGTCGGAAGGGACCCAGCGCAGAGTGCCGCGCACCGCGCCTTGGCGCGACCAGTCCTGCATCCCGCCGAGTACGACATTGTGGAGATAGCCGTCGGTTCGACGATATTCGCCGCTCACGCCGGCATAGAGCCTACCCGCGATCGGTCCGCTTAGCGTTGCGTTCGCGCGGAAACTTCCGAACTCGGCAGACTCGAGCTGCGCGCGGCCGCGCAGGTCCTCGCCGGGGCGCCGGCTGACCAAGTTGAGTGCGCCGCCCTGGGTATTGCGCCCAAACAAGGTGCCCTGCGGCCCTCGCAGCACTTCGACGCGTTCCAGATCGAGAAATGCAGTGTCGAAGTCGAGCTGTGGCACGTACATGCCGTCAAGAAACACGCCGACCGCCGGCTCTAGCCCTGCATTGAAGCCGACGCCGCGCATGGTGAGATAGGCGCTGTCGGCACTGTTGTTGACGCTGCCCGGCGCGCTGAACAGGCCTGGCACCTCGCCGTAGAGGCCATTCACGTCCTGCACACCGCGCATTGCCAGATCGGCATCGGTCACCGCAGTGACGGCCATCGGAACCTCTTGCAGCGTTTCGGCCCGCTTGCGGGCAGTGACGACAATATCCTCGCTGTCGTTTCGCTGCGCCTCTGCATCTTGCGCCAGTACCGGCGTTGCTGCCAACGTTGTCAGCGCCAGCCCCGCGAATAGCAGGCTGCGAATATGGTACATTCTTGAACCTCTCCCCCCACCGATTTTTGATCGGTTCGCGCATAGGGAGGCTGGAAACGCGACCTTGCGCAAGGGCCTGCAAGGCACGGGCTCATCCATCCATTGTCGTTTTTTCGCCACACCGGCGATTCGTTGCCCGACCGCAACATTGTAGCAACGTAGCTACTAGGATTGGAGGTTCATGTAGGTTTGTAGCCTCAAAGTGATCAGCTTGGCGCTCCCGGTTTTCGGGCGGGCTGATCGCGTCACGACCATGTTGGAGTGCCAATAACAAGGGGTGCCGAGTGCGATCGCGCCGCCGCCTTGCCTATGATACTGACAGCGTCGCCGATCATTGCCGAGCTCTTTCAGCGTCGGCGTCCGCTGCTGCTCGTTATACTCACCAAATACGTGCGCCGCGGTCTTTGAAGCCGGCTCTCATCATCAGCATAAGCCGATGCGCGTTGGACCAAAGCTAGCCTCCCCGGATTGTCGCGGTGGTGAAAACGGCTTTAGGACGCCAGCCGCCCCCAGGTGCCGCTTTCAAAGTGCTTGATCGCCGCGGTCTTTGAAACCGGGGCTCATCACTGCTTGCGAGGACCGCATAGCGCGTGGTCGTAACGCGAAGTCAACGGTGCTCGTGCCGCAATATCTCCAGAATAGCGGTGAATAGTTATCGGTAGGTCGCCAACGATGACATGTCTCTAGGAAGGCGACATACGTCTTTGCCTTGTTTCCGACCAATAGCGAGAAAGATGCCGCAAGTTCTGCGGCAATTCTGTTTGACCGAGATGTGATGCACACCTTATTTAACCGGCGCAGGCCTTGGCAGGTGCATTCTCCAGCAAGGAGATACGGTGATGTCGCTCATCGGCGATCAATCAGCCGCCGAAGGCCCGTTGTCGGAGGTGAAAGAGCAATCGGGGCGGCGAATAGAAGAAGCGAGAAAGAGAGAGGGAATCACGCAAAGGCAGCTTGCGAGGGACTTGGGTATGGGGGTTCGGTGGTTGCGCGAAATAGAATCAGGAAATCCGAAGGCGCGCCTCGATGATCACTTCCGCTGCGCCTATCAGCTCGGAATGTCGACTGGGCACATTCTCATTCCCCTGTTGTTCGCGGGCCAGAGAATGGTTTTCCCTCGCCAGCTCGCTTTTGGCGACCTTCGCGAACTCGAGCGACTATGCGTGGAAATCATCGCCCAGCGAAACCTCGAGCACCTCACCCAGGCGCTGACCCCGAGATGGCGTTCACCGCAGGGTGGAGCTCCCGGCCGCTAATCCCATGGCATTCGATCCGAACACACAAGAACGCGTCTATCAGGCACTCAAGTTCGAGTATCTCGCCGGAAGCTACGCGCCCGGCGTACGGCTGGATATCCAGCGCATCGCAGACCGCTTTCGCGCGAGCGCAACGCCGGTACGTGAAGCCCTGCACCGGCTCCTAGGGGAGCAGCTTCTGGAACCGCACCCCGAAGGCGGTATTCGGGTGGTAATGCCTGAGCCTTCCCGCCTTGCAAGCCTTTACAGCTGGAACGCCCAACACATGCTCGCCACGGTACGGCTGGCAAGCGCAGCGGCCTTGGCCGCGAAACTGAAGCCGTTTCGTACCTCATTGGCACACGCCGGGAGCGACTCAGCTACCCAAATTGCGTCGCTCTTTACTTCGATCGGAAGCGCGACGGGGAATGCAGAGTTCGTATCGCAGATCGAAAGAGCCAACGAGCGGCTGGTCTATGCCCGGATCGCCGAGCAGCATTTGCTTCCAGAGCTCGCGCGCGAATTCAACACCTTCCTGCGAAACGGCAAGATCGAAGTGCGGTCAAATCTCCGCCGCAGGATCATTGCCTATCACCGGCGTCGGGTTGAACACGTAGAGGCCATTGTCGGGGAAATTGCGCGCCTAGCCGCGGGTTAAGCAGGCCAAGCCGACCCCGGCGCCACAGCAACTGCGGCTAGCCATCACACGCCTCTGTCTACAAATCTTGCCGCGGCTCCGGCCTGCACATACCGGTCCGTCATGCGCTGACTTCCGCGCCAGCTGGACAACGACCACGGTGAGGGGAAGGCAAGGACGCCGGGAACGGGCAAAGTTAGTTCCCGGCGCCCCGGTCGATGTGGGGCAAAGACCTGGGAATGGAAACGAGGGCTGCGCACTAGGGTTCCATTGTCGAAGCGAGCGCCGTGCATATGCGGTGACAGAGCGTCTGGTGCGCCGCACGCGATGCAATCCTGTCCTGCAAAGAAATCGCCGTTTGTGCGTTTGGCGTCGTCAGACAGAGGCAGGATCATGAGCGATCAAGCAGACGACGCCAACGAACTCGTCGATGAGCATCTCAAGCGCAGCTTGGCAGCGGCGCGCCGACCGATCCCCGCAGGCGAGCCAGGCCAATGCGAAGAGTGCGGTGAAGATATGCCGCGTCTCGTGCAGGGCCGGTGCGGCTTTTGTCGCGACGGAAGGCGGCGATGATGGGGTGCAACAGCCGACAGTGCGCTCCGTCTGGCGGAAGAACTGCCTGGCGGCGTAACCCGGCAAATGTGCTGCGGATGGCGGTCGGACGCGAGACTTTAGGTCGTGAACTCATAAACGGCCGCTTTCGGCGCGAGGGCTGAACGTCCGAGAATGGGTGGTTAGCGGTCCGGCAGCTATTGGGTCCAGCAACGTGGGAATCTGCCGCAGGCGTTCAGCGTTCCCACTTACCTAAGCTGGCACGCGATTGATCGTACAGCACCTGAAGCGAGCCGACCTGATTATCCTGGAAATGAACCGTCAACACGAGGTCCCCATACGGCAGATTGGCGACGCAGAGCCCCGGCCGCGAGCCTCCACCCAAGGCGGAGCAACTCGCCACGGACGGTGGGGATTTTTGACCGGATTCCAACGGCAAATCATAGGTCCAGAAGACGCCATCACCTACCTTACTCAGTGGTCGGTCACGCCATGAAAGCGGGCGAGTTGCGCAGACTGTCAAGTTGACCAGCGCCTCAGTTCCCGCCGCACGGGCACACAACTGCTTCTTGCTCGCCACGGCCACTAGGATGCGCTCGGGGAGGCTCGCTTCGGGATTGAGATAGAACGAGAACCCGTCCCTCGGGTCGAGCGCTGGCAAGAAGAACGGTGTCTCACTGTCCGAAATATCGTTAGCCTTCGGGATGTCGAAGACTCGCCCTTCTAACCTACGCTCCGCCGCCGCCGAACACGCGCCCAGTAAGCTGGCGATCAACACCGGAACTGTGGCGAGAAGCGTTTTCATACCGGTACGGTAAGAGGAGAACGCAACGTCCGCAATCAGGCGGCACAAGCGTTAGGATTTATGTCCGCTTGTGGGGCGTTTGCCGACTGGCAGCTTTATGAGTCTACGGCCTAGTGCAGGCGCTGCGAGCGCCACCGTTACCCTAGCCGACTCCAGAGTAGCGGACTGCCGGGCAGCAATGGCTACCAACCCTCCGCACGTATCCGGCACCTTCCTGCTGACAGCAGATCACGGTGCTATCGAACCTCCGCCGGACGACGATTGTCGGTCACCGGGGTCGAGTTGAACATCCAAATGCCATAGTCGGGGAACTGCCCGCCCGGCGACGGACCCGACAGCGGGGCCGTTTCCTGGCGTCTTGACGCGTGGCGGGCCACCGCAAGTTCGCGACCGCTTCGTCGTTAAATTGGCAAAGTCTATAGGCCGCCGAAGTAAACGGTCACCGCAATTTGTGATGGCTTCAGAGTAAAGACAGTGAAGTGCAGGATGATCGTGAAATTGAGTCTATAAGGCGATGCCGGACCGCTCTAAACGCGGTTCGCTGCTCGCTATATATCCGGCAAATTCTGCGGGAAATATCTTCGCCTGGCCAGTCGGCGGTCCGATATGTTGCGCATCGCCGCCAATATCGCGGCTCAACGTGGAGATGTACCATGCAGCATATGGAAGAGCGCGTCGCCCTCATCGACCTCGGCACCGCCAGCGATGAGACCAAAGGTCTCCCGATCGTCGGAGAGCCCGACACCAATCAGGGCGCCAAGTTCGTCGGCATCGCCGACGATTGACGACCATGATGCGAGGCTCGGCCTCGTATTCCCTGACCGCTCGGCCGCGACGCTGCGGCTTTTCGGGAGACGGACAATGACAAGGAATGAAGAGCAGCCCGAGCCGCTGATCGATCTCGGCCCGGCGACAGCCGAGACCAAGGGCTATCCCATCATGGGTGAGCCTGATTCGGCGCAGGGCGCTCGTGTGCTCGGCATTGCCGAAGACTGAGCAGGGGCAGGGCGGGCGGCTTGCCGTCCGCCCTGTCTCGCTTGGTCAAACACGGAGGAGGCAAACATGTCGCAAGACCGCACGGCCTTTCGTGGATTGATCGATCTTGGATCCGTCACCGAGACAACCAACGGCTATCCCATCGCCGGAGAACCGGAGACACTCCAGATGAGCAAAATCAACATCGCGCTCGGCGACTGATCTCAAATTTTGGCCATCCAAGCAGGGATTGACCTATGCATCTTGCCGCTCGAGACGGCGTGCATTTCTGCTTTCTGGCGGAGCGCGCGATCTTCCTGGATCTGGATCGCGACCGCTACTTCGCGGCGTCGCCGGACAGCTCCAAGGCTTTGCGGCGAGCAATCGACGGCACCTGCTTCATTGGGTCGGATGAACATGACATCCTGCCGCTGATCGAGGGCGACCTGCTCACCCTTTCCGAAGACCCTCAGCGCAAATTGACGCCGAATACCAGCTCGCCGTCGCCCGACGACTGGTGCGACTTGCCCAGACCCAGGCTCTGTTCCTCTGCAAACGCCCTTTTGCGCCAGGCCCTCGTATACCGGGAACTTCGTCGGAAAGGGCTGAGCGCCGCAGTGCGGGCCCGGAGCAAGCGAACGTCACTCCGAAAATGCAGGCCTCCCGCGCCCGAGATATTGTCGGGGTTCAACCTGACGAACCTGCTGTTCTCGGCCGACCAGCAGTGCAAGATAAAGTCCCTGGCGCTCCACGACGCGCTGACGCGCGCCGGCCATCCCGCTCGTCTGGTCCTCGGCGTCCGGGATTATCCATTCCTTGCGCACATCTGGATCGAACTCGACGGAAAGGTCGCCGGAGACTTTGCCGATCACGTAGCGACCTTCCAGCCGATCCTGGTGATCTGATGGCGCTGCGCTTCCTGGCGATGGTCCTGCGCCATCCGGAGGCAGCGTCGCCGGAACCCGCCGCGCTTGCCGTGCTGCAGCTTCACCGGATCCTCAACTCCCGCCACCTGAAGATATGGGTGAGCGACCCGGCGTCGGTCCTTGTCAGCGAAGACCAGCGCACCCTGATCCTTGGTACTTTGTTCGATCGTTCGGACCAGCCGGTTCGCGTGCGAAAGCTTGGACTCGATCTGATCGCGCCTGCGGACCTGGCCCCCGCTTTGGCGCGATATTGGGGCCAGTATCTGGCGTTTTCCCAGTCCACCCTCGGATCGGTTCGCGTCTACCGCGATCCGGGCGGGGCACTGCCCTGCTACGTCCTGGAGACAGCCAGTGCGGTTTATCTCTTCTCGGATATCGATCTGGCGGCCCGTGCCTGCGGAATATCTCTGGAGCTGGACTGGTCGTCGCTCGCGTCCGGCCTGGTCTGGAACGGGCTGCGTACTTCCCGGACAGCTTTCAGCCAAATCTACGAGTTGCAGCAGGGTAATGTGCTGGCGCTCGGGGGACATCACTATTGCGCGCAGACCAGCTTCTGGTCGCCTTGGGACCATATCGAACCGGCTGTTCCGGAGGGGGAGGCGCTCGCTGCTCAACTGCACACTATAGTGGCGGGCGTCGTTACCGCCATGGCGGGGCAGTTCGACGCGATCCAGCTGTGCCTCTCCGGCGGACTGGACTCCTCCATAATCGCTGCTCTTCTCAAGGATAGGAAGACCACCTGCCTGACATTGGTCACCGACGGCGCCGAAGGGGATGAGCGCCGGCAAGCCAGGCTGGTTGCGGATCATGTCCGCCTGCCCCTGGTCGACCGCCGGTATCGCATGGAGGGTGTCGACCTCTCGAAATCGAGCGCTTGCCATTTGCCAAGGCCGGTGGGGGCGCCGGCGCGGTTGGCTTTCGACAGAGCGAACTTGGATCTGGCCGAGGCGATCGGGTCGGACGCGCTGTTCACGGGGGTAGGAGGCGACAATGTGTTCTGTCTCATGCAATCGGCCACCCCGATCGCGGACTGTGTACGGACTTCGGGTCTTGGTCCCCGCGCTTTCCGCGCGGTGCTCGACGTCTGTCGCCTGACCGGGTGCAGCGTCTGGACGGCGCTTGCGCGCGCGCGCAAGAAACTGCCCGCAAGAGCGGGTCCATATCATTGGGCACCGGACAGCCGCTTCCTGTCGGCCGAGATCATGAGCGCGACCTCGCCAAGACCTGCGCACCATTGGCTGGATCCGGTTACCGACGTTCTTCCAGGGCGCGCGGCGCATGTCGCCGCTATCATGCGGCCACAGAACTTCATCGAGGGCTTTCGGCGCGACGCACCGATCGAGATGGTAACGCCGTTATTGAGCCAGCCAATCGTGGAGCTGTGCCTCTCCATTTCCTCATGGGACTGGATAGCCGGCGGACGGGACCGGGCCGTGGCGCGACAGGCTTTCGCCACGATGCTGCCGGCGCGGACGATCACACGCCGCTCAAAGGGCGGCCCCGGCTCCTTCTATCGTCAAATCGTCAACCGGAATCGCGCGTTCATTCTCGAACGCCTGATGGACGGCGAACTCGTAAGACGGGGCATCGTCGATCCTGCGAGCGTCGAAGCATTTTTCAAGGCGCCCCTGGATTCGCAGGGTGACCGCTATGTCCGTCTGCTCGACCTATGCGATGCGGAGGCATGGATCGAGCATGCCCGCGGCCGGTCAGGGTGAGGCGCGCAAACCATGCCTAGCCTGCCGCATTGCCGACCACCGCGAAATCTCGTCCGGCCTGGCCAGGACAGTCTCACCCTTGAGCCAGAAATCAAACCAGGCGAGATTTCTCCGGTAGAGTGCCTGACGATGAGCCGGCTGCCATTTCGTATGATGCTCGCCTGGAAAGACCACCATTTCGACCGGCGCATCGAAGTCGCGAAGCGAGGCGTAGGTTTCCAGCGCGAGCATATATTCGTCGTCGGATGCCTGAAGCAGCAACGGCGTCTGGAATGTAGATGCGTTGGATGCAATCGAGTAGGCCGCCCAGAAAGCACCGCTGCTGTCCGTGTATGCGGGGTAGCGGTATTTTCGCATGTACCGGGTGCCGTTATTCCCCAGCAGCGGAAAGAGCGTCTTGGGGTCCTCGCAGCAGGCGCTCAGCGACGCGGCGGCAAACAGCTTGCTATTCACCAATGCGAATTGGGCGGACGCGCTGCCGTCGCTCAGCCCCGTTATGCCCACGCGATCCGGGTCGATGAGCCCAAGCCGATCGAGTAGGGCGATCCCCCTAGCATAGGCCGACATGACGCTGCGGCGATCGGCCCAACCTTCGTAATTGCGCTTTATGCGCTCTTCCTCATCCTTGGGTTTTCCAATGTCGGACACATAGCCCGGTCGCTGCAGGCTCAGCACTGCGTATCCTCGTTCGGCAAATGCGAATATCGGAAACTCATCCCCGGTGCCGCCCCGCAGAAAGCCGCGCGTGTCGTATTGGACGATGACCAAGGGAAGCTTCTCGCCTGGCTTTCGGCCCCTAGGCAGGACGAGGTCGCCGAAAATGTCGATGCCCTGGTCGTTGCGCCACTCCAGCCGCTCGACTTGGCCGAGCCGCAATTGCGCAAATTCTGGGTTGGGATCGAAGACCTCGGTGATTTTGCCAGAGGGCGGGTGGATTTTGACGACGCGCCTGGGCCGTCGAGATTGCTCGAGAGCACAGATCAGCGCGTCACCGACCGGCGCGCATCCGCCGAGGCGATCCTGCGTCGCGAATATACGGGTCGGCGCTTCCGCGCCGGGTTTCCAATTGTATAGAGCCGTTTCGCTCTCGGCGCGACCCTCGCGGTGCAAGAACCAGATGGTATGCCCGTCCGGGCTGAGCCAGACGCCCTGGAAATTGCCGCGACACGCCGCCGCCTCGCATGTCAAGACCGGCCCGTCCGCCAGCCTAGCCTTTAGCTGCCCCTCCGAAAAGGTCTTCACCCGGTCAGCAGGCGCTATCCAGGCCAGCGCGCCCTTTGTTCTTGACGCCCAGCTGGCCCCATCAGCGGTCGCGTCGTCGCGCGGCGGTCCGAGCAGCGCTTCCTCGGCCGGCGTCGGGCGACGCACGGTCCCGCCTAAAGACACGCTCTGGATCTCATAGGAAATAGGTTCGCTCGGCCAGGGTCGATTGCTCGCCCTGGGACCCCAGCGATCGTCATAGAGATAACCGTCTTTGCCTTCCCGCTCGATGGCGTCTCGTGCCGCGGCAAGACCCGGCCGCGATCGAAAGACGATGGACTGCCCATCCCGCGACCAGGTAAAGGCATCGACGTCGTTCTCGGCGTGGGTCACCGCCCGCGAGCGACCCTGCTCGCCGGCAATCCAAATCTGCGCATGTCTGCCCGTCTGCTTGAGGAAGGCGATCCGCTTTCCATCCGGCGACCAGATCGGAGTGATGAGCTTGGCTTCACCACTGGGATAGTCGGCAAGCGCGCCCAGCGGCGCCTTCCAGCGGATCATCCCGCCACCGCGATCCACGATCTTGCGGCGGCGTGGATCTCTGAGATCCAGCACGACCATCGCCAGACAGAAGTGGTTAGCCACCGGGTCCGCCTGGCGGACCTGGAAGGCAATTCGGGTCCCGTCAGGCGAAACGCCGAACGGGGAGCCGAACAGGAACATCACCATCGTCGAGGGCCCGATATCCCGCAGCCTGACCAGATCATCCGCAACGATGGCGCGGTCGGCAGTCCTCGTCTGACTTGGTAAGTCCTCGCGGCACGCCGCCCTGACGGCCGCAGGCGCGACGATCGTGGCGCCCGCGCACCCCAGCAAAGCCAATTTGGCCGGCCAGTGTCGGCGCAGGATCACCAGTTTTTCCGGATCGAGAGCGAGATGAACCGCCCGATCGGCGCGTAATTGGCAGAATCATAAGGCGGCTCGATCGGGAAGGACTGCCGGATACGGCCGGGTGCGGCATTGAGGAGGTTGAGCACCGAGAAGGTGATCGCAGTGCCGTCAAACGCCGAGCCATCCGCCTCATTTTTATAGGTCAGCGCGGCGTCCCATGTCGTCATCGACGCGACCGGGACAGCCGGCGTTGCGCGGACATCGCGCGTGCCGCCTATGAAATTGCCATAGGTCGTCAGGCTGAACCGATCGTTGTCCCAGCCCATCCCGCCGCGGGCGCGCCAGTGCGGTGCGTTATAGATGGTGCCCGCAAGGTCGGTCGCCGCCTGACCGGCGACCAGAATTTGCCTGCTCCTGAGATAGCTTGCATCGGCAAGGGTAGTGAAGAGGCCGGTTCCCGCCGCCACGGTGTAGCGTACGCTGGCGTCGATCCCGGATATTTCCTGCCGAGCCGTATTGTGCTGACGATTATCGATGATCGCCACGACCCTGGCGGGATTATAGGGGGTGCCGGAGAAGTTCGATAAACCGGCTGGAGCATTGGACAATGCCGCTTCTATCTGCGCCGAAGTCGGCGACAGGGTGACGAAGCCTGCATAATTCGGGTTTCCGAACACGCCGAGCGCAGATGTGATAGGCTGGCGAATGCGGTCGCGATAGCGCACCCGGAAATGGCTCAACTCCAGTCGCAAGCCGGGTGCGAAAGTCGGTTCGAACGCTGCGGATAGTGTCAGATTGTCCGCATGCTCAGGCTCGAGCGCCCCGGGATTTCCTCCGGACATCTGGAGCACGGTGGAGCCGGCGGGAAAGCCGTTCGTGCCATATGCGCTGGCGAGCCGAAGTGCGACGAACTTGTACTGGAATTCCTGGTAGAGCGTCGGCGCCTTGAACGATTTTCCCCATGAGATTTTGAGATCGACGCTCGCGGTCGGTGCGTAGAGGAGACCAACCTTCGGTGTGGCGACGCGGCCGATTCCGGGATAGTCTTCATATCGCAGGGCTGCCGTCAGCCCCAGGCGGTGGATCAGCGCGATCCTGCTCTGCGGACCGACGAGGGGGGCGCTCAACTCCGCAAATCCGAACCAGCTGTCGCGGCCGCGGGTGAAGTCCGCCGAGACGCGCGCGACGCCGCCGCTCAGCGAGCGCGTGAAGAGGTCGAGCTCGTTCGAGCGGTATCCGCCGCCGACGGCCAGCTTCAAGGCACCGCCGGGCAACCGGAGAAGGGTTCCTGTGGCGCCCGTCTCGATCGTCTCGAGCTTGTTGTTATAGTCCGACCATGCCTCGAAATAGGCCGCCCCGCCGAGGAAGAAGCGGTTCTCTAGCGCCGCCCGGCTCACGCCATAGGTGCCCATGACATAAGCCTGCCACCCTGGGGAAAGGTCGATGCGCACGGCAGGAGAGACGCTATAGGCGTCTACGGCGGTCTCGATCAGCCCGCCATTGGCCAGATAGTCTGCGGTCGTGGAGGAAGGCGAGGCAATTTCCGATTCCCTATGGCTATAGGTACCGTCAATGCCGAGCGTGATCGAACTCGCGATCCTCTGATGAGCGGTGATGATGCCGCTATATTGGCGAAGCTCCGGGACGAGTGTCTGCGAACCATCCAGGGTACGGGCATAATCGCGTTGGCCTGCAAGGATTGCGCCTTGGCGGCCGTAATCGGCAACGGCCATCACGCCGCCGGTCTGCCACTCCGCGCCTCCGACCAGGCCGAACTGCTGCTGATCATTGCCGCCATCTGTCGACCAGCCATAGCGAGCGCTGGCCTCGAGGCCTGAAAAGCTCTGCTTCAGCATCACGTTGGCAACGCCTGCCACCGCGTCCGATCCGTAGATCGCAGACGCACCATCGGTGACGATTTCGAGCCTGTCGATCGCCGAGAGCGGAATCGAGGCGATGTCGACGCCCTGAAACACGCCGTCATAGGGCATGCGGTGTCCGTTCAGCAGCGTCAGTGTCGCGTCGGCGCCCAGGCCCCGCAGGTTCAGCGTCGACGAGGATGTCGTGTTTTCGTTGTTGCCCTGGCTCCCCCCTCCGGCCACCGTGGGATTCTGGCCGCCCGAAAAGTTCTGGGGCAGCGACCGCATGAAGCTTCCAAGGTCGTTCATGCCGGCTTTCTGGATCTCCTCGCCGGTCGCTTTGATCACCGGCGAGGTGATGATGGCTCCGCGGATGCGCGATCCAGTGACCAGTATCTCGCTTTCTTCGCCCGTCGAGCCATCGGTTACCGGACCCGACGCCGCCTCTCGCCCCCGGATCAGGATGCCACCTGCATCGATCTCGGCGTGGAGACCCGTGCCTGCCAGCAGCCGAGCAATCGCTTCATCGAGCGTGAAATCTCCCTTGAGCGCGTTCGACCGCTTGCGCGCGACTATCGCCGCATCAAACGCGATCTCCTTGCCCGACTGACGACCAAGCGTGCGAAGTGCATCGCCGAGGTCCTGGGCGCCTATGCTGTAACGCTGCCTGCCGGCATTCTGCGCCACTGCCGGCGAAGCGATAACGAAGCCGGCAAGCGCAACGCTTGCCAGCAGCGCATGTTCGAAGGTCCGTACACCCATGCATCACCCCCTGTCGCGGCGCCGGAACTCGGCGCCTCAACAGGAATGGACGTGCACTCCGCGCGACTACGGGGTGCGACCTGCAAAAAAAATCAGCAGGTCATCGTTGGCGGAGCATGATGAAGCGGGGCGACGTTCGGTCCACCGAGAGGTTGAACACCGCAGCGATACGTTCGGCGAGCTTCGCCGAGTCTCTCAGCCGGAAGCGACCCGATATCCGCAGCTCGCCGAGCGCAGCCTTCTCAAGCGTGATCGGGATCGCCCCCACGCGATTGGCTTCGGCCACGATGTCCGCCAAGCGCGCCGCGTCATATTCGTGCGGCGTCTCCTGCGTCGCGAGGTACCCAGATTGAGCCGTCCCCCCGTCGGCGGCCGGCTTGGCTTGCGCGGATTCCGCGGCGACTTCGACGGACTGACCTGGAAACAGCGATCTTCGAAGCGGCGGTCTTCCGGCCCGAGGAGGTGCCGCCACCTCGATGCGCCCCTCGATCAAACTGACCGTGACGGCGGACTTCGCGCCGATCGCAACGTCGAACACCGTACCGTGCGCCGTAATGCGCGTCCCCAGCGCGGTAACGACGAAGGGGCGCCGCTCCTTGGCGACTTCGAAGCGCGCGCGGCCCTTGATGAGGACCAGCATGCGCCGCGCTCCGTCGTACCGCATCGCGAGGCGGGTGTTTGGACCGAGCGTGAGTATGGACCCATCGGCAAGCCGCTCGACTCGTCCCTTGCCCGCTGCAGTTTGCAACACACCTTCAAGGGGTGGCCCATTCGCAGGTACCGAGGCTGATTGGACTCCATCGGGCCGGCCTACGAGCAATGAGCACCCCAATCCGACCAGAGCAGCGCATCCGAATATTAGGGAGGCAAGGAGCCAGGGGCGCGTCGACGACGTCGGAAATTGCTTGGCCGCATCTGCCGGCACCCGCGCTTCCTCAGTCAGGAATTTGCCAAAACTGAAGATTTCGGCCGCGTGATTATAGGCTCGGCGGTGCAATGCACCGCGAGCAAGCCAGGCCTCGAAAGCGGGACGGTGCGCGTCAGCTTCCGGGCCCCGCATGCGGGCGAACCAAAGCGTTGCTTCATCGAGCAGCTGGTTGGTCCCGTGGGGCTCTTCTGAGATTTCACTCATTCCCGATCGAGCCCCCGCGCGATCTTCCCGATCGCCTCGGCGAGGTGCCATTCGACCGTTCTCGTGCTGATCTTCAACAGCGCTGCTATGTCCTTCACGCTCTTTTGGTCAGCACGATGTAGGAGGAACACCTCGCGCGTCCTAGGGGGAAGCTGATCGATCACCGCGCGGTACCGGTGCTGCATCTGCGCTAACTCCAACGCATCACCCTGATCTGCTCGAACCGACAGCTCGACCTGGTCCACATTGACGAATTGCGGTCGCGCATCGTGCCGCCGTTTCCGGTCGATGAGGAAGTTGCGGAGGAGGCGCTTGAAATAGGCCTCCGGGTTGCTGAGCTCGGCCAGCGAACGGCCGCCCGCCAGCCTGGCGAAGACGTCTTGGACGATGTCATCACAATCGTCGGCCCCGCGATACCGCGCGCGCAGGAACCGCGAAAGACGAGGCGCCTGCTCGCGATAGATCGCCTCGAGGCGCGAATCGTTGTCGTCCGCGTCCGCGCGACGTGCTGGATCGAGCATCGCCCTAACCGCACATGCGGCGGCGCGCGCCGAGGCGCGACGAGGATTGCGGTTGATACAGGTTCACAAGCGGCGCATCCGTAGATGCCGGTCAGGTGCCGATGCTTGCGCCGAACCCGAACGGATCAACGCGCGTGATGCCAGGCTGGTTGGTCCAGGACGCGGGTGCCGGCGACGCCGCGTTGCTGAGATGTGGATCACATTCCGCGCAGTTGCAAGCGTCGGACCTGTCAGTCGCTGCCCGCCGAGTCCCGATCTTGGTCCAGCATGAACCGGTTTGCGGCAGCGTCAGACTGAGCGGGGGGCGACGCGGCGGCCGCACTATAGGGATTGGGGAACGTCGGCCGCGACACCGCAGCGACCTGCGTCGATCAGGGCATCAATGTCAGCAATGCATCGAGGCACTCATCCAGCGTAGAGCGCGCCTTGTCCGAGAGGTGGACTAGGACGCGGCGCCCGTCGTTCGGGTCGGGTGCGCGAATGAGAAGCCCATGATCCACGAGGCGCGCAATCACGCTCAGGCTGGTGCGCGACGGTGTAATGGCCGCCCCGCTGAGGCCGGTGAGGCAGACCGGGGCGCCCGGTTCAGCGAGGTAGAGGTCCAGCAGCATGTCCAGGCCGGGCGTCGAGACCAATTCCGGGCCTGCCTTGTCGGCCAGCACCCTCGATACCTGGACAGCAAAACGCGCTACCAGGCGGCGTCCCGCGACGACTTCCTCAGCATCCGTGTGCATGGCCCTTCAGCATGCTGTCGAATGCCCCGGCGTAGAACTGGCCGATCAGTGCCTCCTGCTCGGGCCGCAGTGTGTCGACCGCGCCCAGTGCCTCGGACGTGGGCTCAAGAAGTGCCGAAGCGCACCGGCCCTCATAGGTGCCAAGATTGGGACGGTGCGATCGGTAGCCCGCCAACTCCGCAAGCTCCCGCGGGAAACCGCGCGCGATCTCTGGGGGATAAACGAGCCAGGGGAGTTCATAGGGTTTCAGCCATCCCAGGCTGTAGCTGACGATCATGCCGCGCCGTGAGGCCGCCGTCCGGTTCGCGCCGCCCGCATGCAGCGTGGACCCCAAGAAGAGCAGGGCGTCTCCGGGAACCAGTTCGGGGATGATCGCCTGCGAAAGCGGAAAGGCTATTTGGTCTTGGCGCAGGTGGCTGCCGGGCCAGATGACCGTACCGCCATTTTCTCGCGTATACGGCACAAAGGGCCACATCACGTTGACGAGATATTCCAGGCCGGGCTGGCGCACCGGCCACATATCCTGGTCCCGGTGCGGCGGCTGCATTCTGCCGCCGGGCAGGATCTCGATGGCCTGGGTAAGATTGAGCTGGATGCAGTCGCAACCACGCGCGAGGATTTGCTCGACGATCGGCAGGACCAGATCGCTTCGTACGAAAGCGTCCATATGTCTCGACCGCGCGAGCAGGCCATGGAAGCGCTTCGTCCAGCTACCGTAAAACGGGCCGCTGGCACGGGGCGTGGCCGAGAAGTCCGGCGCCAAGTCGCTGGCAAGCCTCGCAACGGTGTCCCGGTCGATCGCCTGTGGAATGATGCACCAGCCTTCGCGCTGGAGCGCTGCCAAAGAATTTCCGTCCGCTTCGGCATTCGGGAGCAGCATGGCCATGATCCTCAAGCGGCCAATGCGGCGGCGGCGCCTGCAAAAGACAATTGCGGCTCGATCCAGGTGCCCGCGTTCTTCAGGTGCGTCACAGTCTCGGGCCCGACCGGAATGCGGATCGCCCCGGTGGTAATCCCTTCGATCATCCTAGGCGTGCCGAGCAGCTCGCACGTCCAGCCCATCGATAGCAGCTGCGTCAGCCAGCCGGAGTCGGCGACACCCGTGAAATAGCGGAACCCGTTCGCCATCGCGAATTGCATCGCGGCGCTGATCAGCGCGTTTCGGACCCGCAGACGCTCGGCCGCCCGGAGTGAAGGCGAAAGGCATCCTCGCGTGATCTCGGCGACATCGGGTCCACGGGGCACGGCTCCGTCGCAAAGATCGGCAAAAAGCTCGCTCATCAAGTGCGGGCGATCGGTCGGCAACAACCGGAACGATCCCTGATGCAAGCCGTCTGTGCCGGCGCTCACCAAGTAGATTGCGTGCGGGGTGTCGAATTCGTCCCGCTCGAACTCGCCCTCGATGACCGGCACGTCCCAGCGCCGCAGATCGACAAAGACGCGCTTCCGATCCCGATGCATGTTGTCGAGGATGGCGTTGCCGCCCGGAGGCTGGCAGCCGACAAATACCTGGATCATTCCGTGCTCCCGCTCAATTGCGGGACCTCAGTTCTACCAAGTGCCGGCTGCTTCCCACCCGCTAGGTAGAGGGTTGCCCTAGGATCGGAAGATTTCCCCGAAGGTGATCTGGCCGTCGAACAATGCGCGCGCGATCAGGAAGGTGCGCTGTGGGTTGCCATAGGCGCGCCGGACATTCTCGACATGCTCGTGCGCGGTGGACCGCGCGATGCCGAGCTGCTGGCCGATCTCGGGATCGCCCTTGCCGCGTGCGACGAGGACCAGCGCGTCGCGCTGCCGCTCGGTCAGGGGCGGCACCGGCCGGTTCTGGCCGGGATGCGTGCGGCGCAGGATGCGGCGGCCGGCCTCGAACGCGTAGGCGCCGATCGTCGTCGCAATCGGGAGCGCCGTCGCGATGATATGGTCGAGCGTGGGTGCCCCGAACGAGCAGGTGCCGCGATATTCGCCCGGCACGTGCACCGGGACGGTATAGCCGTCGCCAAGCCCATGCGGGCGAGCCGCGGCCAGGATTTCCTTGTCGCGCGGAAACAGGTGGATCAGGTCGCCGGCCTCTGACCAGCGGAACCCGGTTGCGGTGTGGATGCTCGCACGGTGGATCGGATCGTGCAGGAAATAGCGCTCGGACAGGGCCTCGTCTGCCCAGGAAGCTGGATAGTTGGAGAGCCCCAGCGCGTCGACCGGCGGGCCGATCAGGTTCACATGGTGGCCGATGGCATAATATTTGAAGCCAAGATCGTGCGTGGCCGCTTCGAGGACATCTCGCAGGTCGTCGATCTCCTTCGCCCCGAGAAGTCCATCGATGGTGTTTGCCAGCACATGGTGCATCGATCTTTTCTCCCAGGGAATGCGTCCCGACGTTTCCAGATTCTGCGAGCTTATCTCGTCTTCCCGTTGATCGGGCAGAATATATCGCTGAACCAACCGTTCCAGGTCCTGAGGGAGAGAAGAGGGGGGCAGGTGGTGTCTTCCGGAGCCTTGCGATGTTGTCTTCCGATCCGATCCAGTCGCTGGAAAGCGCGGCTGCCGCTATCGTCCAGCGCCAGGGAGGGACTTGGCGAAGAGGCGGGGCGATGTGCAGATGCCCTGCCCATCCCGACACATCTCCCAGCCTCTCGGTGCGCGTGGGTGAGACAAGCATCTTGTTCAGATGTTTTGCCGGCTGCGACACTGCGGACGTCCTGCGTGCGTTGCGACGGATCCAGATGCAAATTCCCGTCCGGGACGAGCGCCTGGATCGTCCCTATGCGCGCTGCCCGACCGACCATGGCCCGCGAGCACGCGAATTGTGGGACGCCGCAAGCCCGCTCGTGGCTGGCCAGGGGGACGCATATCTGCGGCGTCGCGGCATCGGCGAGCAAAGCCCGGCACTGCGCTATCATCCGGCGGTCCCGCTTGGCCGCGGCCGCACGGTCTGCTTCCGCCCGGCTCTCGTCGCGGCGATCACGCAGCAGGATCGCATTGTCGCCATCCAGCGCACCTTTCTCGAGCGCGGGCGGCCCGAGCTCGCTCGCGATCTCGCCAATCCACGGCGGATGCTCGGCCGCCCCCTCCGGGGCGCGGTCGCTTTGTCGGCAGCTGGGGCGTGTCTCGGCCTGGCCGAGGGCATCGAGACTGCGATGTCGGCCTCGATCCTTCTCGGCATCCCGGTCTGGGCGACCCTCGGCAGCGAGCGGCTGCCCGCCATCGACATACCGGCACCCGTCGAGCGCCTGATCCTGTTGCCCGACGCCGACCGGGCCGGCTTACGGGCATCGCGTGTCGCTCGGCTTCTCTACGAAGCGCTCGGTTTGGGTGTCGAGATCAGATGGCCTTGGAACGGGCTCAGGGACTGGAACGACGTTCTACGAGAGAAGGGGAGGAGGAGGGAGATTCGATGCGGCTGGCCGCTTGAAGGGCAGGCGGCGCCGCATTCGGAGACAGATCATGACCCAGCCTATCGTTGAATATGTCCGTGCGCTCGACTGCTTCAAGTCGCCGGACAATGTGCGTTCCGGGAGCGATGCCGCGGCCGACGCCGAGCTTGAAGCGAACATCGCCTCGACCGGGCACCTGCTGCAAAACCTTATCGGCGTGCGAGCGCCGCGCGGTTCAAAGCTTGGCAAATATGCCGTCTATGGCGGCGGCCGCCGGCTCGAGCGCGTGCTTGCCCATATAGCCAATGGCGTATTCGCCGAGGACTTCATGGTGCCGATCCTCCTGGCGAAGAATGCCAGGGACGCCATCGAGATGAGCCTGGCCGAGAATTACTATCAGCTGCCGATGAACCCGGCCGATGAGTGCTGCGGCTTCAAGGCGATCATCGAACGGGAAAGGAAGTCGCCGGCCGAGGTAGCCAAACGATTTGGGCTGACCGAGAAATATGTTCTGGGGCGCCTCCGGCTTGCGAACCTCGCCGAGCCCGTTTTCCTCGCGTTGCGCTCGGGCGAGATCGGCATCGAGGCCGCGAAGGCCTATGGCAGCATCGCGGACGCTGCGCGCCAGGCAAGCGTTTTCGAGATGCTGCAGGCGAGTCCGCACCTTGCCCGCAATGCCAACGAGATTCGCCGTCAGCTCGCCAGCGGCGCTTGCCGCGGATCGGATCCAAAGGCCCTGCTCGTCGGACGCGATGCCTATGTGCAGGCCGGTGGCAGGATCGACTGCGATCTCTTCTCCGACAGCAACACCGAATCCTGGCTGGACGGCGAGATCGTCGAGCGGCTCGCTAACGAGGCGCTCGTTGCAGCCGCGGACGCGCTTCGCGAACGCGAGGGCTTCTCGGAAGTCCGCGTCGTCCCGGCCACCTATCTTCCCTGGAGCGTGACCAGCGGGCTCCGCAAGATCGAGCCCGAGCCCGGTGAAGCGTGCGAGGCAGTACGGGCACGACAAGAGGAAATCGAGGCGGAGCTCGCCGCGATCGAAGCCGCGGACGGGCAGGGCGACGATACGTACGAACAGTCGGCACGGCTCGAAGCGCTGGATTCGGAACTTGAATCCCTGCGGCCGGAGCCGATCTTCACGCCCGCGCAGAAAGCCAATGCGATCGCCTATATCCTGGTCGGCGAAGACGGCACGGCCAAGGTTCATGAGTGCCTTTATCAAGCAGAGCAAGAGGCTCGGGAAGAGGCATATGACGACGAGCACGCCGGGACGCGAATGGGCTCGGAAGCAGTCGACTTGGCCGACAACGCCCACGGGGAGGACGAGCGAGCCACTCCTTCCTACAGTGGCCGGCTCCGCGATGAGCTTGCTATGATGAAGACCGAACTGCTGGCGGTCCACATAGCCAAGGATCCGCAGTTCGCGCTCGATCTCGGCATCTTCATCATGGTCGACGAGACGACTGGCTTCGGCTGGAGCGGAATGCCCAGTGAGCTGCGCGCCAAGCCTGCGAGCCCCAGGGTTCAAGGCTTCGAGACCGATACTGCCGCAGCCAGATCCTGGGTCCAGATCGAGCTAGGTCTCGACAGGAGTTGGCGTGACCACGAGACGCTGGAGGCGCGCTACGATGCGTTTTGCGGACTTGCGGAGGCATCCCGGCTGGCGTGGCTTGGCTATTCCGTGGCTCGAACGCTCAATGCCATCCCTGAGGGACAGACCGGAAGCGGCTTCCTCAACCATCTCGGTGCCAAGCTGGAGATCGACGTTGCGCGCTGGTGGCGGCCCACTGCACGCAACTTCTTCGATCGCCTCAACAAGGCGGCGATCCTCGACCTGCTGGACAGGGTGTGCGGGCCCGACGTCACGGCGCGCTATTCCGGTTCCCGCAAGTTCGATCTGGCAGCTTCTGCGGAAAAGATCTTCGCCGGCGACAGCATCGCAGAAGCGGCGACGAAGGAAGCGGCCATCGCCTGGCTCCCTGACGAAATGTGCTTCGCGACGCCGCAGACGGAGACCGGATCGGATGTCGCGCCGGAGCCGCGCGATGCCGTCACGGCACAGAGAGCCGTCGAGGACGCGGATGCCGGCCAGTCTCCTGCAGAGGACAGAACTGAGCCGCTCACCGGCCTGAGCATGGCGGCCTGAGCCAGCCGGGGCCGGCGGATCTGCCGGCCCCGGAACTGGCCTTCCCGGCAGTGGGCGGCTCGAATGCAGGACACGCCCGCTGGTTTCAGACTCCAGGCCGCGCGGGTTCCTTTGCGAAGTGCAATCATATCATTGAGCAGGTTCGTCCCTCTTGGATGCCAAAGGCTCGCCGGCCGCCGTGCAAGCCACGTTTCCGACGCCGCCGTGGCGCGGCCTGGAGCCTGCGAAAAGGGGAGGGAGCGGCGTTGGGATGAGGTCCGAGGAGTGGATCTCGTCCTTTGTGAGGAGAAGCTGCATGAACATCATCGCCAATCCCGCCGCCGGTGGCCCCGCAGGCTACAAGGTCGACGTCAGCCGCGGCCGCAATGTCGGCCGCGTTTCGTCAGAATGGTTCAATCGTCCTGACGATGAGCGCTTCCTGTCGCTCGATGCACTCCATGACCGGGTCCGTGGCCGCGCGGACCGGGCGAGCACGCGGATCGTCGAGAGCCGGGTGGTCCGGGTGCAGGCCGCCACCGAGGATCCGGGCCGGCTGACCCTGCTTGCAACGGGCGACGATACGCCCATCAGCCCGACACACTGGTCTTTCGGCCAGCTTTGCAGCCTGGTCGGTGCGCCCGCAGGCTATCTGCGCGAGCTGCCCGCGGCGCTGGCCGGCATCAACTTGCAGCATGGTCTGCTCACCCATCGCGGCGAGCAGGTGAAGCTGCTCGAGGCCGGCGACGGACGCGCGGAGCTGCGCGCCGTGACCGGCCCGGATTATGGCCGGATCTGGGACCACGAGCTGGTCGAGGCCGTGATGCGCTTCGCCGGCAATGGAACGGGCGACACCCGATGGAAGGTTCCGGGCGTGCTCGACTGGAGCTCGATGATCTACAATCCGCGGGTCGATATCAGCTCGGAGACGACCACGCTCTACGCGTCCGACCGCGACGTCTTCCTCTTCCTCGTCGACGACATGAACCCAATCGAGGCTGGCAGGCTCGCGAATGGCGACCCGGACCTCTATTTCCGCGGTTTCTATTGCTGGAATTCCGAAGTCGGCGCCAAGGCGCTTGGGATCGCGACATTCTATCTCCGGGCGGTCTGCATGAACCGCAACCTCTGGGGCGTCGAGAATTTCGAGGAAATCAGCATCCGCCATTCGAAGTTCGCAGCGAACCGCTTCGCGCAGCAGGCGGCGCCCGCTTTGACTCGCTTCGCGGACTCGTCGCCGATGGACTTCGTGCGCGGCGTCCAGTCGGCACGCGAGACAATCGTCGCGCGCAAGGAGGAGGATCGCGAGGCATTCCTGCGGCGACAGGGCTTCTCCAGGATGGAGACCGCGAAGATCATCGACGCGGTGCTCCTCGAGGAAGGGCACCCGCCCGTATCGATCTACGATTTCGTGCAAGGGATCACCGCTCTTGCCCGCGGGAAACCGAACCAGGACACGCGCCTGGAGCTCGAAGGCAAGGCGAAGCGCCTGCTCCAGAAGCACAGCTGATCCCGTCCCCCCCGGTCGCGTCCGGGGTCAATTTCACATCAGTATCAGGAGACTTGCGATGACGGGTTCCTCCCAATCGATCGAGCGCGCCTTCCGCGTGGATGTCGAATTTCAAAGCGGTGCCGTGACCTACGCCGTGGAGACCTACACCTTGCTTGCCGTCGACGAGTTCGACGCAAAGCGGATCGCCCGGGGGCGGGCGATTGACAGTGCCTATTACAATATCCGGGTCCCGGACCTCGGGCTGCAGGTGCGGGTCTCCGCGGACGATGTGCCGGATCCCGATCCGGACCCTCCGCCGGCCGCGGCCGGTCGGCTGGGCATGGGCTGCCCGCGATGCCTTTCGAGCGACATTGTGCGGGACGCTTGGGCACGCTGGGACGAAGCCGGTCAGTGCTGGTTGCTTGGGGGCGTCCGAAATTTCGAGGCCTGCCAGAACTGCGCGGCGGAAGGCGCAGAACTTTCCCTCTGGCTCGCTCTCCCAGCCCCGAACATGGCCCGCGCGACGAGCGTTGCGAGCATCGAGGAATATCGCGCGGCCGTGGAAGCGATGCCCGACTTGATGGGCAGAGCGTTCCGGCTCCACAGCGCCGAGGGGCTGACCTTTGCCGAGGTCGCAGACTGTGTGGCAATATCGGTCGGCGACGTTGAGCATTTGCTTGCACAGGCCCTTGCCGCGCTAGTCCGGCACTTCTCGGGACCGAGGCGTCACTAGGCCGTAGACCAATATAAAGCGGACCGGGAGGAAACGCCCGTTAGCGGCCGTTCTCAATTTCGCCTAGGCTGCTGCATGCTCAGGCGTTCTTGGCTCATCTTCCTGGGTGCGGTCGCGGCCTGCGAATCGAATCCGTACTCGAACGTTCCCGACGAGGAGCTTCACGCCAAGGCACATGCGCTGGAGTTGCCGGAGAGATACGTTCTTTACGTCAAGGTACTGCACTCACGCACACCAAGTCGTCCGATTCTGGCGGACGATGTCGCTTCGCTTGGTCTCCGGCACGGAGGTACGTCTTCGGCCAGGCATTGAGCGGAGGCTTTGCAGAGCTGTCCCAGGCCTTGCCGGTGCTCTACGCCTTCAAGCAACGCTGTTCGTCTGGCGAGCTTGAACAGCTGCGCGCCCATGCGGACCGCGTTTCTGGCGCCGATACTGCGAGAGCGCTGAAAAGCTCTATCGATAGCTTGTGCGGAGCCGATTTGCCTGTCGGGACTAATGTCCGCTTTCCACCCAATCCCGGACATTCAGGCGCCCTGCCGAAAGCGGCCGTTTATGAGTTCACGACCTAGATCACCCCGGTGTCCTAGAAGGTGGCGGTTTCGGATCGTCGGGCAAATCTGCCGCCGTCAGCCCATAAGGCGGCGGGTACGGGGCTACGCATGAAGGAGGGAAGGCGGTGCGGAAGGCGTGCCGCCGGACAATGTGCCGCCAGCGCTCTTGGGGCGGCGGTGCATGCCGGACCTGGTGAAAAGCTGCAGCAGGACACGCTCGAACGGGAAGGAAGCCGTGTCCCACCATCCGTCGCCGCGCGTGGCGCGCGGCCACCCCGGTTTCCGCCGGCGGCACACCTGTCCTGCGTTCGACGCGGCTGCGTGCCATGCGTTTTCCGTTGCTCTGAGGGGTGCGCGGTCGTCCGACGCTCCCTATCTGACGTGTCAGGTCGCCATGGCACGCATGGTTCGGGCCATGAGGGTCGGGACGAACAGTGAAGAAGATCGGCTTTCTCTCCTTCGGCCATTGGTCGGCGGCGCCATATTCCGCGACGCGCTCGGCATCCGACGTGCTGCTCCAGTCGATCGACCTCGCGGTCGCAGCGGAAGCGCTCGGTGCCGACGGCGCCTATTTTCGAGTGCATCACTTCGCCCGGCAGCTGGCCTCGCCCTTTCCCTTGCTGGCGGCGGTCGGCGCACGAACCAGCCGGATCGAGATCGGCACCGGCGTGATCGACATGCGCTACGAAAATCCTTTTTACATGGCCGAGGATGCGGGCGCCGCGGATCTGATCAGCGGCGGGCGGCTTCAGCTCGGCATTAGCCGGGGGTCGCCCGAACAGGTGATTGAGGGCTGGCGCCACTTCGGCTACGCGCCTGTCGAAGGCGAGAGCGACGCCGATATGGGCCGGCGCCACGGGGAGGTGTTCTTCGACCTGCTCAAGGGCGAGGGTTTTGCCAGGCCAAACCCGCAGCCGATGTTCCCCAATCCGCCGGGCCTGTTGCGTCTCGAGCCGCATTCCGAGGGCCTCAGGCGGCGCATCTGGTGGGGCTCGGCATCCAACGCGACGGCGCTATGGGCCGGGCAGAAGGGCATGAACCTGCAGAGCTCGACGCTGAAGGCCGATGAGAGCGGCGAGCCCTTCCATGTCCAGCAGGCGAAGCAGATCCGGCTGTACCGGGAGGCGTGGAAGGAAGCTGGGCATGATTGGGAGCCGCGCGTCTCGGTGTCGCGCTCGATCTTCGCGCTGATGAACGATGAGGACCGCGGCTATTTCGGGCGCGGGGACGAGACTGATCAGATCGGCGTGATCGACAATATGCGCGCCGTCTTCGGGCGGTCCTACGCCGCCGAGCCCGAGCGTCTCATCGAGCAGCTGCGCGCCGACGAGGCGATCGCGGAGGCTGACACGATCCTGCTTACGGTGCCGAACCAGCTCGGCGTCGATTACAACGCCCATGTCATCGAGAGCGTGTTGAAGCATATCGCACCGGCCTTGGGCTGGCGCTGACCGCTCAACGCCGCGGGCGGCGCCAGCCGGGGCTGACACGACAGCTGATCAGTCCTGGGCGCGTTCTGGTAGCCGCTGGGCCAGCTGGGAGATCGCTGGGCCTATGAACTTGTCGGCGAGCCCGCCTTCGATCTGGACGGCGCGCTCCAGCGTCAGAACCGCGGCGTCGCGGTGATCCGCGTCCAGCGTCCGCCACACGCGCACGGCGCCTTCGAGGCTGGTCACTTCCGCGAGTTCCTCGTCGCCACGGGGGACGTTTTCGAGCGAGGCGCTCATCCACCAGTCGATTTGCGGTGTCTTGGCATCGTCGTCCCAGGTCGCTTCTGTCATGTTCAAATCCCTTGTGCGCACTGTCTCTGCAATTACGATCTCGACCATCACATTCCCTCGCGGACCGCTTCGAGTCTGACAAGCAGCGGGCGCTGGCTCTCCAGCATCATGACTTGGGCCTCTGCGATCGCCATCCAGCGGGCCGCATCCACCTCCGGAAAATGCGCTTTCTGGCCGCTGCGCGGAGGCCACTCCATTTCGAATGTCATGCTGCGCAGATTGCTCGGGTCGAAAGTCAGCGGGCAGGCGAAGGCTGTTACGCGCTTGCCACCTTTCTGGACCAGCTCGCCAAGCGGCTGAAGTGGTGCGTCGATGGCGATGCCCAGCTCCTCGCCTGCCTCGCGGCGTGCAGCGTCTTCCTCGCCTTCACCCGGCTCAACCTCACCCTTTGCGATTTGCCACGCGCCAGCGTCCTTCCTTGCCCAGAAGGGACCGCCGGGATGGACGAGCAACACTTCGAGCCTCCCGTCGCGCTCGCGCCACGGTAGCAAGCCGGCGCTCGGACGTCTCAACACGGTGCTCCGCGACTGTTCGCAGCGGTCGCCGGGCGATGCGAAGGCCATCACGATTCGGAGATCGTCTCGTCCTCGATCGCGGCGAGGACCATCTTCTCCCAGATTGCCGCATTACCGGCCGCGACCATGTTGGCGCTGGGCTCGCGCAAGGTTCGGAGCACCGCCAGGGCCGCGCCTGCATATTCAGGCCAGAGTGCGTCGACTGCCTCTCCGGCGGATGCCATCTCGCCGTCCGCATTTTCGCTCAGGGCGTGTCCTGCAAATACGCGGGCAATGCGCTCGATCGGGGCAGTGTTGGCGATGTCCATGGAACTTCCTCGGGTCAGCGCGGATCTGAGAAGGACGCGCTTTCGGGCCAGGCTTCAGGCGCCGACGGGCTCGCAGTTCCGCCGCGCGGGGCACAGCAGGCGCACCGAGGTGAGGCCGGTAGCCGGCTCTGCGCGGCGAGGGCACGGCGTTCATGGCGGTTCATCCACGTTCCTTCCGGCGTCGCGGCCTACGTTCGTGTCGGCTTGAACTGCTGGTTTGTGCCATCGTTCCGAAGACGCGCGGCCGAGTTGCCGCGACACCGCGTGCAAGACGCTGGCGGCTATCTAGCGCTGGATCGCCCGGCTGGCATGCGGCGTTGTCGTCCTGCCAACCTTCGCGCGGACTCGACCTCCAAGGTTCAAATTTCACGCGCTGCGCGTCCGCGGCACGGCTCGCGCGTTTGCACGCCCGAGAGAATGGAAATGGCGGTAATGGAGGGAGAGGGTGTTGCACGATCTTGCCATATGGATCGCGCCCATCGCGACCATGATCGCTGCTATGATGACCGCCGCAAATCTCGGGGCACGTACGACTGGATGGGGGTTCGTCGTTTTTACCTTGGGATCGTTGAGCTGGATCGTCATTGGACTATCGTCGGGTCAGACGAATCTCCTAGCTTCGAACGCTTTCCTGACCCTGGTTAATCTCGTCGGGATCTGGCGCTGGCTCGGGCGGCAGGCGACCTATCAGGACGGGGCCGAGACGGCCAAGAAGAGGAGCCGAAGCGCTTCGGTGCCAAGCTTGTTCACCGCCACCAGCATTTCCGGGATGGAGGTCTTCGACGCAGAGGGTGCGCCGCTCGGGAAGGCAGTCGAGGCGCTCTTGGAATGCCGGTCGGGCACTGTCAGCTATGTCGTAGTCGCGACCGGCGGGGTCGCGGGCCTTCGCGAGTCGTTGCGGGCCGTGCCGCGCGAAGCGGTTGCATTCGGCTGCGACAAGCTCGTGCTCGCGCTCTCTTCCCCCGCGTTCGAGGCGCTGCCTGCGCTGGATGGCGGCGACTGGCCGGCGGCTCCTTGCGGCCAGGTGTTGGCGGCGTGATCGCGCCGTCTTGCGCTTCTGCGCGCTTCTGCCGTGAGGAGAGGCGACGGCATCTATGCGCGAGGCCAGGAGTTGGATGACGCTCGCCCTTCCCGGTTTGCGCCCGGACGATGTCGATATCCCGAAAACGCGGCTGGCCTCCGGGGGCGAAGCGAAGGCGTCGACGTACGCCATCCGCATCGCGACATTGCCACGTTTGCATTTGAGCGGCGTTTCCCTTGCCAATATCGCCTAGGTCGCCCGCTTTCGACAAGGAATCGCTGCGGATTTCGCGCGAGCGCGAGAGCCAGGACGATGAAGCCGCGCCGCATCGCGGTCGGCTCGACGGCGCCGGTGAATGATCGTCTCGAAAGGCGCGCACCGACGCCGACATGGCCCGAGCAGGGTGGCTCGCCGCCCGTGCGACTGGCATTTCCCGGGGCTAACGGTCCTTTGTGAGGATCGCAGCGACCAGCGCGATCCGATCGACGTCGCGATAGGCGGGGCGCTCCAACTCCTCGCCGAAGACATCGGGATCGAGCTCGCGATAACGCAGCACGCATGCATTGGCGGAGGCGGCGCCGACCAGGGCGGCGTTTAGCGCATCCTCGCCGGAGACGATCGCGCTGCCGGTATAGAGGATCAGGCGGCCGCCGGGGGCCAGCCGCTTCATGCCTTCGCATGCCATATGGAGGGCAACTTCCGCGCCGTGCATGCCGCCGCCATGGCGATAGCGTCTTTTGTCATCGTCGATGATGTATGGCGGATTAGCGAGCGCCAGGTCGATCGCACGGATGACGCCGCCAAGGTCGTCGCCCCGAACGACCTGGAGGGCGATGCCGGCGGCGCGAGCATTGACGGTTGCAAGGCGAAGCGCTCGCGGGTTGATGTCGGTCGCAGTCGCAGTGCCCACCCCTGACAGCTTCCCGGCGACAATGGCTCCGACCCCGGCGCCAGTGCCGATATCGACGATATGACCGTGCGCCGCGAGGGGCCTGCGGGCCAACTCGGCTTCGATCAGTCCGGCGAAGCGATAGCTGTCGGGTCCGAAGAACACCGCATCGCGCTCGTGGGTCGGGTAAGCCGAGTGCAGATAGGTGTCGCCCATCAACGTCGAAGCGCGAAGCTGGCTTCGTGCCAATCCGTCGCCCGTGGGCTGGAGCATCGCGGCCAGCTCGAGCGCGCCGAGCAGCTCGGGTTCGAGCAGATCGGGATCGAAGGGCAGGCTCCAGCCGAAAATATCGGCGAGCGAGCGTGCCCGTTCGCGCCCGGACCTTGCGACGACTCGCGCATGTGTCGCCGGGGTCGGCGTGACGAAGCAATAGGCCCGCTCGCGAAGGCCGTCGATCAGCTGGAGCAGCGCCATATCCTCACGATCGAGGACAGAACTGAGATTGCCGGGGGAATCGCGCAACATCCGGTCAGCGATGCTAATTGGCCATCTCCTCGGCTCGCGTGATGATTGTTTCGCCCGGCATCCTGCGCCCGAGATCGAAACGGTCGCCTTGGCTCAACACGTGCAGTCGCACATCGTGCATCGACAGCGTGCGCTCGGGCCGGGCCTCAGCGATGTTGGAATGGGTGACGCTCGCGCCATCGACGATATAGACCGCGCCTGCCCCGACCACGCCGAAGCAGCAGCCTTCCACGACGATCGCGGTGTCCTCGTCGATGCCTATGCCGAGCACGCGCGGATTCTGGGCCACGGCACCGAGCAGACGGCCGATGCGGCCACGTTCGGCGAAATGCTGGTCAATGATCACATCGGGAACCAGGCCGAGCCCAGGAGCCATGTGGAGATCGCCGACCCGATGGGATTCAGAGCTGGTGCCCTTGACGAGCATCGTCTCGCTCATCACTGACGCCCCTGCGGAGGTCCCGGCGATCAGACCGCCACGGTCGTGCAGCTCGCGGACCATCCGCTCGATCGGCGTGTCTCCGATCTGGCTCGAGATGCGCAGCTGGTCGCCACCGGTGAAGAAGACCCCGGAAGCACCCTGCATCAACTCGACAAACCGGGCATCGCCTGTCTCGCCGCGCTCCTGAACATAGAGTTCCACCAGATTGGTGACGCCGAGGGCCGCAAAGGCTCGCTTGTAGCCGTCGAAATAGCCTTCTGGCTCATGGCTCGCGACCGTGGCGATGACCAGCTTTCCGTCGCGCACGCGTTCCGCGATTTCCTTGAGGATGATACGGTCGTGCTTTTTGTCCTCATGGCCGCCGATTATGATGAGAGGCCCTGGCTGGTCAGTCATGGTCGAGAACGTCCTTGAGCTCGGAGAAATGAAGCGCCGCCCGCGGCCCGGGAAGCCAGCTCGCATGCAGTGCGAGGGCGAATTGCTCGCTGTTGTGGGCCACACCGATGCGACCCGCTTTGTCGATGACGATCGCCCCGGCTTCCCCTCCGACACGGGCCAGCCTGGCGATCGCGGCCTCGGCCGCCGCCGTCGGCCGACTTGTCTCGAGCGCGTGCATGATACGAGCCGCCAGGAGGGTGCGCAGGATGCTCTCGCCATCTCCGGAAAGGGCCACGCCGCCAAGCTGATCGTCCGCGTAGAGTCCGGCGCCCGGAACCGGCGCATCGCCAACACGGCCCGGATGCTGACCGGTCAGCCCGCCTGTCGAAGTCGCTGCGGCGATGTGCCCGGCAGTATCGATCGCGACGCAGCCGACCGTGTCATGCTCCGGCGTGGCGGCATCGGTCGGAGGCTTCCGCGGCTCGAGCTCGCGAAGCGGGACGCCGTGCGCGTGCCCGAAACGCTCGGCGCCTTCGCCGACAAGGAACACCGGCAGGGCATCGAGCAACTTCACCGCGACGCCGATCGGGCTCTGGACCCGGCGGACCGCGGCGACGGCGCCCAACGCCAGCGTGTTCCCGTCCATGATTGCCGCGTCCATCTCAACCGCGCCATCGGCGTTGGTCACCGAGCCGACCCCGGCGTTGAAGATGGCGTCATCCTCCAGATGGCGCACTGCTGCCTCCACGGCCGCGACGGCGCTACCGCCCTGACGCAGGATCTCCGCGCCGATCTGTGCGGCAGCGAGACAGCCGGCGCGATTCACGTCAGCCTTGTCGCGCGCGATCGACTTGGCGCCGCCATGGACGACCAAAGCCCAACGTGGATTCGCGTCATGCATGCGCCGGCGTCCTCGTGTCGGCGCCTTCCGCCGATGCAGGTGCGAAGTCGATGACCTGGCGCCAGACGCCTTCGACGGCGGTTGGCAACAGCACGACTAGATCGCCGGGGGCAGCCATCCGCAGGCAGGCATCGGCCGCCCGGTGCTCGTCGACGATGCGGCGGATGCGATCCGGCGCAAGTCCTGCGCCAAGCGCCCCGCTCGACATGAGCGACGTCACTTCGCCCTCCTGGCGGCCGCGTCCGTCCGGCGCCTCGCGGAAGACGATCTCATCGAAGATCGCACCAGCGAGTCGACCCATTTCGGCGATGTCGACGTCGCGTCGGTCGCCCGGGATGCTGACCATCCCGATCACGCGCCCGAAGCGTTCGCGCATCTTGTCGATGACCTGGCCGAGCGCGGTCAGGCTCGCCGGATTGTGCGCATAATCGACGATAACGCGGAAGCCGTTGCTGTCGTCGATATTGAGCCGGCCGGGGCTTTCCTCGAAGGACGAAGTGAAGCCTGACAGCGCGCGTCTGACCGTCTCGACAGGCACGCCGTGTGCGAGCGTCATCGCGGCGGCGGCCAGCGCGTTCTCAATGTTGAATTCGGCGATTCCGCCGATGGTCGCGGGAATTTCCGCAGCGGGCATTATCGCGATGCGTTCCCCATCCCTGTGGAGCACGATTGTGCCGCCATAGGATCCGGCCTCGCGCACCACCGCCGTGCCGCCGCCCTGGACGTGGTCGCGCAGCAGCGCCGGCATCAGCGTGTCGCCGAACATCGAGAACCAGACATGCGCGCCGCGCGCGTGGCGCGCGACGCGCCTGCACATCGGATCATCGGCATTGAGGATCGAGTGGCCGTTTCTCGCGACGCTTTCAACCACCACCGACTTGACGTCGGCCAGGTCTTCGAGGGTGTTGATTCCCTTGATCCCGAGATGATCGGGGGTAACGTTGAGCACCGCGCCAACATGACAGCGATCGAAGCCAAGGCCCTCGCGCAGGATGCCGCCTCTCGCGGTCTCCAGTACAGCGGCGTCGACCTTGGGATGGCGCAGGATAGCGCGCGCGCTCTTGGGACCGCTCGCATCGGCCTCTCTGGTCAGCCGGCCGTCAATGTAGATGCCGCTGGTCGTGCTCATTCCGGTAATGAAGCCGTGCTCGCAAAGGATGCGCGAGACCATGCGGACCGTCGTGGACTTTCCGTTGGTGCCGGTGATCGCAAAGATCGGAATGCGACTTCTCGAGGGACGGGGGAACAGCATGTCGATTACTGGGCCGGCCACGTCGCGTGGTGTCCCGCTCGACGGCTCGAGATGCATCCGGAAGCCGGGTGCGGCATTGACCTCGACGATTCCGCCGCCGGTCTCGGCGACCGGACGGGCAATGTCGCTTGTAAGGAAATCGATGCCGCATATGTCGAGCCCGACCACCGCTGCCACCTGTTCGGCCACTGCGACATTGTCGGGGTGGATTACATCGGTGCGATCAACCGCGGTGCCGCCCGTCGACAGGTTGGCCGTCTCGCGCAGCATCACCTCCTCGCCTGCCATCGGCACGCTTCCTAGCGACCTTCCGCTTTTGGCGAGCAACGCCTCCATCGCCGCGTCGGGAACGATGCGGGTCAGGACATTCTCATGTCCGAGACCCCGGCGCGGGTCAGCATTCACATCGGCGATCAGCTGCTCAATACAGTGAAGACCGTCCCCGATCACACGCGCCGGCACGCGCTCGGCGACGGCGACGACCTTTCCGCCGACCACGAGAATGCGGTGATCGTTGCCCATAACCTGCTGCTCGACTATCACGCGGCGCGAATGCGCGGCCGCGCGCGCGAAGGCCGAGTGCACCGCGTCTTGCGAATTGAGATGGGTGCTGACGCCGCGCCCGTGATTGCCGTCGAGCGGCTTGATTACCACCGGATAGCCGAGGCGGGCTGCCTCTACCGCCGCGACGTCCGCGCTGCGGACGACCGCACCGCGCGGCACCGGCAGCCCTGCGTCCGCCAGGAGGCGCTTTGTTAAACTTTTATCGGCTGCGATCTCGACCGCGATGTGCGACGTTGCGCCGGTGATGCTGGCGCGCAGCCGCCGCTGGCGACTGCCATAGCCGAACTGGACCAGGCTGTAGTCGTCGAGGCGCGTGATCGGGATGCCGCGCGCCCTGGCGGCTTCGACCAGGGCCCGGGTCGTGGGACCAAGCATCGTCTTGCGCAACAATTCATTGAGCGCCGCGACCATTGCCGGTACGTCGCCGGGATCGGCGATCGGCGGAGCGTCGAGAATGCGGAGTCCTTCGACGCTGTCGAGCCCCTCGGGCAGCAGCGCGGCAACCAGGCGGACCGCATAGGCGCCAGCGGCGAGCGCCGTGCCCTCATCGCGATATTCAAAGAAGATGTTGTAGACGCCGGACCGGTCCTTGACCGCGCGTGTCTTGCCGCGCGTGACCGGGCTACCGGCCAGCGTCTGCAGTTCCAGCGCGACATGTTCGATAATATGGCCGAGCCAAGTGCCATCGTGCAGCCTGCGGAGGAAGCCGCCCGACGTGCGATAGCTGCAGCCATGATTGGCGAGCCCCGGCAAGAGCTTCGCGAGCCGCTCGGGAAATTGGGGCAGTCGGTTGCTCGGCCATTGCTCGAGCTCGCCTAGGTCGATCTGCACTCGCACCATCGGCCGCGCGGAATAAAGGTGCGGGCCGCGATATACGCTGCGCTCCAGCACCCTCATCCCGCACGCGCCAGCAAACTCGCCCGAACGGGCTGTGCCCGCTCGCCGCTCTAACGCCGTCATATGTGCCCCATGTGATAGACCGGATTAGGCCTTTCGAAGCAGACAAAACGGTAGGGAAGGAAGCGCAGTTCCCGGCGCGACGTCGACGTTAATCTCGGTTATGACGATTTCAGCCGTGGTGATCGGTTCGATGGACGGCGGACCGATCAATGGGGAGCGGCGGCTGAACAGCCATTTGTTCTAGCTGCGATCGCAGCCTCATCCGGTGCGGAGCCTATACAAGCGAGATGTTCGAAACGCTCGACGCGCTGAAGGCGTCCTCGGCGGGCTTCCCGCGGTATATGCGAGCAGCGGTCTCGACGTGCAAATCCGTCCATGGGATGGCGGTTGGGTGGAGCAAGCATGGAAGGAGCGGGCAGGGGCTGCCCGCTGCGCAGGCACCTCGGCTCTATCGCCGCTGCCGGGGAGGCAAGGAGCGGGCGGAAGGGCGTCAGGGAGGCGCTGCGTCGGGCAACGGGTTTATCGCTTGCCCTGGCGAGCATCGGCGCTAGAGGCGGAAGATCACCCAGCACCCGGCTGAAATCAAGGCTCGCATGCAGATCATCGTTCGCGACAACAATGTCGACCAGGCCCTTCGCTTGCTTAAGAAGAAACTGCAGCGCGAGGGCGTCTATCGCGAGATGCGGTTGCGCCGCCATTATGAAAAGCCGTCGGAGAAACGGGCGCGCGAGCGCGCGGCGGCGATCAGCCGGGCGCGGAAGGCCGACCGCAAGCGGGCGGCACGCGACAAGTAACGCGCTGCGTTTCTTGCGAGGTCGCGCACCGCACGACGCGTTCGGGATTTGGGCGCGGCCTCGGCCTTTTGCCCCGATGGGGTCGATGCGTTCGGGCATGGCGAACGCCGACGCCGCGCCCAAACGGACAGTGTTGAAACCCCGAAGAACTGCTCACCCAGCCTGCCCGCGCTCGCTATGGGCCGTATGGCCTGCGACCTCCCGCCGTTCCGAATCGCCGACAGAATTATAGCATTGGGGCTGCGTCAGCCGGTGCCGGTCGCGCGCGCGTCGCAGCGCATTGGGTCGCGGCGGCGTCCGGCCTGCGGTGAGGGCTGGGATTAGAGAAAAGGAGGACTTTGGCGGGTGTCGCTTCGGGATTGGCCGAGGCGGCGGACGTCAAGGAGAAGTAGCATGAATATCGGTGAATTCGGGACCGTCAACGGCCGTCTTCTGGGTTCGATCGCGACCCGCACCATCGACCTGCCGCGGCTGGGCCTGCGCAAGGTCGAAAGCACCAACGACCGGGCGCCGCTCTATGAGATCCTGGCGCTGAATGTCGGCAATCGCTGGGTGCAGGTCGGCGCGCTTTGGGAAGCGGTCGCCAAACACACCACCGGCGAGGCGTTCCTCCAGGGTACGATCGACGATCCCAGCCTGTCCGAGCCGCTGCCGATCGCCTTGTTCGGCGCCGAGCAGGAAGGCTTCCGGGTCGCCTGGCGTCGGCCGCAGCCGCGCGATGCCTTTACGCCGGTCGGCCGGAGGAACGCGGCACCCGGCGATGGCGCCGCCGCAGGCGGGTTCGGCGAAAGCACCGCTGGAGCCGAAGGCCCGCTGACGGGAACGGACACGGAGCTCGAGGACGAGATCCCGTTCGCCTGATAGCAAGGGGCCGGAGGGAGCCTCGGCTTCCTCCGGTTCTCCCGTTTCCCGCTTTTCGAGGAGAACCGCCATGACCATGACGCGCAGCGTCCACCGCTTCGCGGATCTCGGGCAGCTCTATGCCGAGATGACCGCCAGCCCCGAGTTCCAGGCCGTGTTCGGCGAGCCGCTCGGCCTCACCGTGACGCAGTTCGGAGAGGCGCCCGCCGAGCTCGACATGCCCGAGCCGCTGGCCGTCCAGGCCGATTGCGGCGGTGTCATCGCCTGTTTGTTCGATCTGCTGGCGGATACTCGCCTCGAGCACCTCGCGCCCCAGTTTGCCTGGGGCTTCGTCAACTCCTTCCACTTTGTCGCCGGCAGGCTGGAGCGGCACGAGGACAGCCTGGCCCAGGCGGTGGGCGAACTCGCCCGTGTTCCCGACATTAGCGAAATCTATGTCCGCGAGCTCGAGGAGAAGCAGCTGCTGTGCCAGTCGGTCGCCGAGCAGCGCGCCGCAGTGGAGACGATGCGCGATTTCGCCGCCGAGGCCTATCGTGCCTTGTCGGGCTGGCCCTGGTCGCCATCCCGGGGAAGCAGGATTTCTCCGACGAGCGCCAGCCAGGTCGATGCGCTCGACTTCCTGCGCGCGCGTCAGCTCGCGGCGCGCGAGCGGCTGCTGCCCCAGGGGCCGATCGTAGTGTTTTCAGGACCCGCGGTGTGGCATGATTTCCAGCAGATCTGGGACCGGCTCGATGCGATCCATGCACGGATACCGAGCATGACCTTGGTCACGACCGGACAGCGCAAGGGCGCCGATGCGATCGCCGCGGCCTGGGCGGCACGGCCCGAGCGCAAGGTGCCGCTGGTGACCTACGGACTTTACGGCACCGGCCGGAAGGTGGCGTTCACGCGCAACCGCAAGTTGCTGGACCTCAAGCCGGTGGAGGCTGTGTTGTGCGAAGGCTCGGGGTTGCAAGCCAATCTCTATGGCCTGCTGCGTGACGCCGGGGTGCCCATTCATGCCTTTCGCAAGGCTGACCAGACGGCGGACCCACGGCCCCTGCCAGTCAGTCGCGAGGCGGGGAGGCGGTGATGGCGATCCCATCTGGCCACCGCGCCAATTTCGACACTCTCATGCAAGCCGCGCGGGATGGAAATCTCGCGCTGATGGAGTGCCGGGATGCAGTCACACTCGAGCTCAGCCGCGCGAGCTTGCGGAGCGCCAAGGCCATGCCGGCCACGTGCGCTTCCCGATCAATGCCGGGCGGCACATTCTGCACCGTCATCGCTACCCTGGTGCCGTCCGATGCCGGGGGGGAAGCTGCTGATGTGTAGCATTTCGCCGGCGAAGGCAGGATCGTTCGATAGAAAGGTGACCCGATCAGTCACCCTTTCTTCGGCAATGAGCTCGACGAACCGGACCTCGATCTCCTCGCGGTCTGGAGCGGTCTTGCCCGCCCCGTGGCTGGTATCGTCATGGGTCAGGATTGTCCGATACCCGCCGCCGACGCGGGGATCGAAGCCGCGCAGGGATGCCGTCATGCATCGGGCGCGCGCCGGCGCGCCATCGTTTCGGCATCGACAAAGGCGCGGAACCGTGTCCGCGGTGATGCCAGGATGACGCGCGTCGCGCTGTGCACCCGGCTGTCTCAGTTGCTCAATGCATCACCTCTTGTCGGCACTGATTGCGTGACCAGTCGGGCGCTGGCAAGCCCGGGTAGAGGCAGGGCGACGGTACCGGTCGCGCGCGCAACGCCCCGCCCCGATGAATTTTGCAGGGCATCGAGCCCTGCAAAATTCAGCCTATCTCTTCTCTCAAGTCCTCCAAGGTTCGCACGGGACCGCACCGGCCTCAAGGACGGCGGGGCCCCACCATTTTGCTACGCAAAATCGTGACCCCCACCGCCGCTGCGCGGTCGCTTCGCGATCCTTGACCCCGGCGCTCGCAGCCCGTGCAGCGAGAGGAGCCTCTTCAATCAAGGAGGTTCTCATGACCAAGGCTATCCGTTCCGTCCGCGACTTCTCGGAGATTGCCGATCTCATCGCCGTCGAGACCGCGCAGCCTAGCCAGGCTTTCGCCCGCGCCTTTACCGAGACCGTCGACGGGTTCAGCGTCACAACGGGCGGGGAAGCAAGCGACGCCGCCATGCCGGACGCGCACGAGATGCAACTCGCGACGGAGTTGCTGGTGCGGACCGTCTTCGACGTGCTGCGCGACACGCGGTTGGAGGTAGTGGCGGACCGGATCGCGTGGGGCGTGGTGCACAGCCTGCACAAGGTGGCCGGTCAGCTCGACGGCGAGGCCGACAAGGCGGCGGTCCGGATCAAGGACCTTCTGCGCGACGCGGATGGAAGCGAGGTGATGATGGTAGAACTGGAGGCGGCGCAGCTGCAGTGTCAGTCGCTGGACGAAGTCAGGGATGCCGTGGCCTGCATGCGGGACCATGCCGCCGGGACCTACCATGCGGAGACGGGCCGGCCCTGGTCGAGCCCGCGGGGATCGCTGGTGTCGAGCAAGCGTACGGCGTCGGTGATTGCCGCGACCGATTTCCTGGTCGCCCGGCGCCGGCGACGCACCGATGCCCATGCTCCGGACGGCCCGATCGTGATCTTCTCGGGCGGGCAGCAATGGGAGGATCATGCCTGCCTGAGTGAGCGGCTCGATGCCATCCGCGCGCGGGTGCCCTCGATGGTCCTAGCGACCACCGCTCAGAACAGGGGATGCGACGCCATCGCCGCCGCTTGGGCCGCGCGAACCGGCACGCCGCTGATTGCCTTCACGCTCAACCGGGCCCTTGGGCAGCGGGCGGGCTTCGCGCGCAACGAGCAGCTGCTGGCGCTGAAGCCGGTGGAAGCGGTGGTCTGCGAAGGGTCGGGACTGCAGTCGCATCTTGCCCGAATGGTGCGCGCGGCCGGGGTGCCGGCGCACTTCCTCCGACTGGCGGATCAGAACGCGCCGCGGTGAACGCAAGGGACCGGCCCGGTTCATCCGGGTCGGTCCCTTTTTTTGTTTTCGTGGGAAGGTCGCCCGTGCTCAGGGACCCCTGACGGGGTCCGTCGCACAGGCGATGCGGTACCGTGGGACGGTACCGGCCTCCTGCGCGCGGCTCCGCCGTGCTCGTCGCAGGGACCACCCTTCGGGTGGGCACCAGATCAGGGGGCGGCGGTGGGGAGTGCCTTGAGCGCAGCGATTGCAGGGAGGCCGCCGGCTCGAAGCGCCTGGCCGAGAATCTCACGGAATTCGCGCTCGCTGATCCGTTCTATGGGGATGTCGGCGAGCAACGCGCCGTAGCGCACGCGTAGCGCCTTTCGCACGGTGTCGGCTTCTTGCGCCAGCTGGCGCTGGCGCTTATCGAGCTCCGCCAGCTTCTCGCGTTCGGTCAATTTGGGCATTTCGGTCTCCGGGATCGGCCTGCCCGCCGCGTGAGAATTTCCAGCGAAACCGCTCGCAGGTCAATGCGGATATCGGTACCGCCGGGAGCCGAAGGCCGGCTGCCGCCGGCATTCCAATGGCCTGTCTGGATGCCGCGCCCGTGCCCGGTCGAGCGAGGCTGCGATCGGGATCGCAGCATTTCACGGACGCACGCCGCAGGGGCGTTTGTAATGCACCGTACGCACGGGTGCTGCGGGCGTGAAAACCGCGCATTTCTGCGGTTCTCGGGCGTCTCCCTTCGGCGGACCGCGTGTCACCGAATGTCGGGTGGCGTCCGACGCCATTCATGGGTGCCGCCGCTAAGTGCATGAAGTGGCCCGTCACTTCCCGTCAGACCCGTCCGCACCGCTAAATTCTTGAGATCGTGGCGGCTTCTTGCTATGACAATGATGCTTCATCACGTGTCGGCGCTGGACAGGTTCCAAGCATGGCACGCATCACGATTCGATTGGACGACGGTCTGTACGACCGCGTTCTCGACTTTGCCCGGGCCGGAGGCTCGACTCCCTCCGCCTATATCCGGGATGTCCTCGAGCGCTCTCAGGGCGCCGACCCGAGCGGCTATCACGCTCGATTCGACGAGTTGCACGCGACTGCGATCCAGACGCTCGCGATCCTCGCCAAGTCGGTCGGCAAGCGGTCGCCCGACACTCTCGAGGAGGGGCTCGGTGAAGCCCGTAGGCTGCTTCGCGACAGGGGGCTGCTCGATCCCGAGCAGGACCGCGCATGAGCATCTTTCGGCACGACACGCTTGGCAGCTGGACGAGGGGTGGCCAGGCCATTGTCCACAATGTCCGGATGACCACGCAGGTCTTCTATCAGACGCTACTCGCCGGGCTGGTGATCTGGATCGGAGGCATCGTCTGGTACGCGCTCGAGGCCTCGGACGACTATGAGCGCTACGTCATGGCCAAGCTCGCCCAGGCCGCGGTGATGGGCGAGGCGGTCCCCGGCAACGCCACACCGATCCTGTTCAAGGGGCCGCACGGCCACCAATATTGGACGTCGCCCCGGGGACTGCTCGACTCGCCCATCGCCCATCGGACGCTGGCCGCATTCGAGAAATATCTGATCCATGGTGCGGCGCTGTCGGGCGTTATCGCGCTCGCCATGCTCCTCTGGGCCTGGTTCTACTTCACGCGAACGGGACGCGGTCTTGGGTCCAACCAGTTCCTGCGCGGTGCTCGGTTCGGGTCCCTCCGCCAGGTCCGGCGGACGTTGCGTTGGCAGCCCAAGGGCAGCTTCTCGATTGGTGGCGTCCGGATCCCCGATGCCTTCGAGCCGGAGCATATCCTGATCTGCGGCGCCCCCGGAACCGGCAAGACCAACCTGATCGTCAAGACGCTTGAGGGGATCCGCCGGAGCGGACGCCGGGCGATCGTCTATGACACGGCCGGGACCTTCGTGGAGAAGTTCTACCGCCCAGGCACGGACATCTTGCTGAACCCGCTCGATCCGCGTTCCGACCGCTGGAGCCCATGGGTCGATGTCCCGCGGGACTATCACTACGATCAGATCGCCGAGTCGACGATACCGGACAAAGCGGGCGATCCCTTCTGGGCGAAGGCGGCGCGCGGGACCTTGGTGGCGGTGCTGCGCAAGCTCGCGAGGCAGGAGCGAACCCTGGTCTCCATCTTGCTCGACACGCTGCTGCGCTCCCGGCTCAAGGACTTGGCGAGCTTCGCCGCGGGCACCGATGCGGCGGCATTCATTTCGACGGAAGGTGAGCGCACGAGCGCCGGCATCCAGGCTGAGCTGGCCTCGATCATGCGCAGCTTCTCCTATCTGGACGACACCGAGGATGGCCTTTCGATCCGCGACTGGGTGTCTCAAGAGCAGGACGATAGCTGGCTGTTCATCACCGTTAAGGCCGACCAGCTTCCCTCGCTCCGTCCGTTGATAACGGTCTGGCTCGATATCGCGATCAGTGCGATCATGAGCCTCCAGCCCGACCGCGACCGGCGGCTCTATGTCGTGATCGACGAGCTGCCGACCCTGCAGAAGCTGCCCTCGCTGTCCGACTTCCTCGCCCGCGCCCGCAAATATGGAGGCTGCGGGATATTGGGCTTTCAGAGTTATCCGCAGCTGGAAGCGACCTATGGCATTCAGGATGCGGCGGCGATCACGGGCTATTGCTCGACCTGGGTGGCGCTGCGTGCCAACGATACTCCCACCGCCAAGCATGTCAGCGAGAATCTCGGTCAGGTCGAGCAGGTCGAAGCCAATGAAGGCATGTCCTATGGCGTCAACGACATGCGCGATGGCGTGAACCTGTCACGGATGCAGGTCACCCGCCCGCTGGTGCTCCACACGGAGGTCACCAACCTGCCAAACCTGACGGGCTATCTGCGGTTCGGGCGAAATCTGCCCGTCGTTCGGTTCGAGGACCGGTACAACAAGGTGCTGTCCGTCACCGCCGCCTTTGTGGAGCGCCTGTCGGCACCGGTCAGGCTGGCAGTGGTGGCGTCCGCAGCCGCTATGGAGGGCGCGCCCGGATTGCCACCAAGGCGCTGGGCTGGCGCTAGGCTGAGAACCGATATGCCCGAGCTGCCGCTTGAGCCTCACAAGGAACAACCGCTCGCTCTTTCAGACGCGATCGAGGTGGGTGTCGGGGATGACTCCGAACTCGCCGTGCCAGTTGAAGCTCCCGAAATTACGCTCCTCGGCAAGCCCGCGGGCTTTCGCCTTCACCAGCACGGCCGGCTTGCCGGCGAGCGCGGCGCGGCGAGACCGGCATGATCCATCCCCGGCGCCTGAAGGGCACCCCCGCGAACGTCGCGCGCTACTATGCGGTCGGAGACTATTACACGAAGGGCGGCGACGAGCATTCCGAATGGGGCGGCCAGATCGCCGCCGAGCTTGGGTTGGTCGGGCAACGGGTCGAACCGCGCCTGTTCGAAGCGTTGCTTTCCGGCAAGGTCGGAGAACAGCAGCTGGGCCGTCGTCGGGGTGATATGATCCAGCATCATCCGGGCTGGGACTTCGCGGTGAGCGCGCCGAAATCGGTGTCGATCATGGCGCTGGTTTCCGGCGATGGACGCATCTTGGCGGCGCACGAGGACGCGGTCGGCACCGCGCTGCGCTATCTCGAGGAGCATGCGACACTTCGGCACCGCTCCGAAGGCGAAATGCGTCATGAAACGACTGGCCGCCTGATCTTCGCACGATTTACCGAGCATGCCTCGCGCGAGCTCGACCCGCATCTTCACACCCATGTCGTGGTCATGAACATGACCAATCGGGGGGATGGCGAGCCCATGGCCAGTCTCGAAACCCGGGCGATGTTCGCCGAGCAGATGGTCGCGGGGCAGGTCTATCGCAACGATCTCGCGCACGGCCTCAGGAACCTGGGCTATGCGATCGAGTTCGACCCGAGGCGGGGGCTCTTCGAAATCCAGGGTGTGCCCAAGCAACTTATCGTCGACATGTCCCAGCGCGCCGAGCGGATCGAGGCGCATGCCAGAGAGCATGGTCTGACCGGTCAGGCGGCCCGCCGGGTCTCCTACTACGAGACCCGGGGACCGAAGGAGAAACTATCCCTGGAAGCACTGCGCGGCCAGTGGGCTTCCCGGGCAGCGGAGCAGGGGGCAACGCTGGACGGCCTGCGCGCGGCTGCGGAGCGGTCTGACCGCGCAGCAGAGAAGCCCGGTGCGGCCATCTGGGCCCAGGCCATGCTCTTCGGTTTACGACAGGAGGAGGGGCGGGAGGCCGTCAACAATCTGGGGCGGCTGCTGGCCAGGGCGCTCGCCAGCCATGTCGGCGAGGTCAGGCTGCAGGATATTCGTCCCGTCGCAGAGGAACACCTGGCGCGGCGCAAGCTGCTCAAGACAAGTAAGGACACCGGTGACGAGATCCATAGTTGGGGACGGACCACCCGGCGATCGGCGCGGTTGGAGCTGGCACTGTCGGATCACCTTGCCCTGGCGCTCAACGACGTTGCCCCGATCGCGACGCCGGAGCGGCTTCGGGTAATTGGTGAAGCGGCCGGGCTGAACCCGGCACAGGAAGGGGCGTTACTTCACATCGGCACCACCAACAATCGGATCGTGGGGGTGCATGGGGTGGCGGGCTCGGGCAAGTCGACTCTGATCGGCGCGCTGAGGGAAGCAGCGGATCCGGCGACCACGCTCATCGCACTTGCTCCCACCTCTTCGGCGGCCGCAAATCTGGGCGCCAACGCCGGGATCAAGTCAAGGACGGTGGCGAGCTTGGTTGCTGCCGGCGGGCGCAACCTGGACGAGAGCCACGTTCTCGTGGTCGACGAGGCAGGACAGCTGGGCAGTCGTCAGGCGTTACGCGTGCTGGAGATCAGCCGGCTAACGGGTGCCCGGCTCATACTCCTCGGCGATAATCGCCAGACGGGGGCGATCGAGCAGGGCAAGCCTTTCTGGCTGATGCAGCGGCTTGGACTGTCCTGTGCCGAGCTGGCGGAGTCGGTTCGACAAGAGACAAGGTCAATGAAGGCGGCGGTCACCCAGGCCCGGCTGCACAATTACGCGGCCTCGCTGGCCAATCTCGACAAAGTCACCAGTGGCGAAAGTGCCGACAAGCTCGCCGAACGCCTGGTCAGTGAATGGAGCCGCCTAAAGCCGGCAAACAGGGCGAACACCAACATCTTGGTCCTTGAGAACGCTACCCGGTTGATCGTGAACACAAAGGTTCGCGAAGCGCTGAAGTCCGAGGGCTCCGTCGCGGCGGAGGATGCACGCCTGTCGGTGCTCACGCCGAGCGGGATGAGCGACCAGGAGAAGCATCTTGCCCGTTTCTATTCCGGCGGCCAGGTGCTGGTATTCGCGCGCGACGATGCTGGTCTCGGCATAGCGCGGGACTGCGAATATCGGGTGCTCGGGACAGTCCGGGATGCCCGTGGTCGCCAGGTCGTCCGGCTGGTCGACGAACATGGCCGGACAGTTTCCTGGGACCCGCGGCTGGGTCGAGCCTCGCAGGTCAATGTCTTCCACAGCCAGCAGCGCGACCTTGCCGCCGGCGACCGCATCCAGTGGCGGCTGGTCAATCATGCGCTGGGTATTCGCAACGCCGAGCGGGGTACCGTCGAGCGACTGGAGGGCAACCATGCGACGATCCGGTGGGACCGGGACGGCCGGCTCCAGCCGCTGGATCTGGGGAGGCACAAGAATTGGGATCATGGTTATGCAGAGACTGTCTACTCGGCCCAGTCCAAGACCTATGACCGGGTCTATGTCGTGGCGCCGGTCAACTCGCCGCTGGTCAACGGCCAGAACTACTACACGGCGATCACGAGAGCCCGGTTCGGCGTCAAGCTGTGGACCGAGGACGAGAAGCGGCTGGTGGGAAAGCTTGAGCGCCGCTCCGGTGAGAAGACGTCATCGCTCGAGGGCCTGGGCCGCCTAGACGCCAGTTCGGTGAAGGCGCGGGGGGCGAAGCATGGAGAGCGCCTCGACTTGCTGCGGGCGCAGCAGCGGGAGCTGCGTGCTGATCGGAAAGCCTTGACGCAGCAACGGCGAGGGTACGGCCAGGCCGATGGTATCGCGGCCTCTCTTGCCGGGCGCGCTCAAAGCGTTGCCCAAATGATGGATCGGTGGATGACGGGTCTTCTGAAGCGGGACGGGGGGCGGGCGGAACGATCGGGCGGCCGGAGCTTTCAATCGCAGCGCGATCAGGAAATCCCTCGGGACAGGGAGCGTGGCCATGATCGCTAGACGCTCCGTCCTCCTGATAGGGATGCTCGGCTGCGAGTTCCTCACGCACCCGGCTCAGACACGGGCGACCAATGACGCGGCTATGGTCGGCGTCTGTATTCGCCGGGCGGCGCAAGGCCACCCATGGCTCGAGAAGACCCTATGGGGCCTCCACGATCAGGAGGCCGGCTGGATAGGCGCCGAGGTGCGCAACTCCGATGGCAGCCATGATCTCGGGCCTCTCCAGGTGAACAGCTGGTGGGTCAGACGAGTCTCACAGCTTGTCGGGCGGCCGCCAGTGCAGGTCCGGTACTGGCTGATCCACGACGCCTGCTTCAACGTCGATGTCGCGCGCTGGATCTTCCTGTCAGGCCTTGGAACTACGGGCGACTATTGGCGCGCCATCGGGACCTACCATAGTCCGATCGGATGGCGGCAGCGTCGATACGCTCGGCTTGTCGCTAGCAAGCTGACCTTTCGGTTCGGGCCGGCGGTCTTTGCCGGAGATGATGATGATGCCAGGCGGCGATAGCCTGAGCCCGTTACATGGAGGCGCCACCTTTATGCCCGGCGCGTCGCGAGGAAGCTTACCTTCCGCTTCGCGCCGAAGTGTTTGCGAACCGCGGCGTGCGTCCCGGAAGGCGGTAGCAAGGGCCAAAGCATAACATCCTGCTTCGCGTTAATCACTGCGTAACTGAGCAAAACACAATGCCGCCTTCCCACCCTGCAAGCTCTATTGTACAACGAGGGGCTTCATCGCGCGCCGGGTCCGAGTCGATTGTCTTGGCGCATGCATGATTTTGACTTTAGTCCAACGGCTGTTGTCGCCGGTGCCGGCGGCACCGATGAGCGCTTCCTGACACTCCGAGAAGCCGCCGGGGCTCTCGGCATCCACCCCAATACGCTTCGGCACTATGTCCGAAATGGCGTTGTCCCTGGCGCTAAGTTCGGCCGCGGCTGGCGGTTTCTCGAAGCTGATCTTGTCGCCTCGCTGCGCGGCCGATACCTTGGCTGTGCACGAATGCAGCTGAGTGCCCCAACCAAGGAGGCATCAACATGGCACTCTGGAAACGTGCAAGCATCTATTACGTCAAGCTCACAGCGCCGGACGGAACACGCATTAGACGCTCTACTGGAACGACCGACCGGAAGAAGGCCGAGGAATATCACGACAAGCTGAAGGCCGAGCTGTGGGATCTTGCCAGGCTGAAGATCAAGCCCAAACGGACTTGGGACGAAGCGGCGCTGAGGTGGCTGCAGGAGAAGAAGCACAAGAAGTCTTACAGGGACGATGTGTCTCGGATCCGGTGGTTCACGAAGCACCTGCGTGGCATGACATTGGACCAGGTGAGCAGGGACCTGATCGACGGGATCATCTCTCGACACCATGCTCGCTCGAGCAGTCGCACGAAGGATCTGTACGTGGCGCTGGTTCGCGCCATTTTCCGGATGGCGCAGCGCGAATGGGAGTGGATCGAGCACATCCCGGCGTTCCGGACCTATACGAGGGACAGCAAGGTCCGCGTGCGCTGGCTAACCCACGCACAGGCCGAACGGCTTCTGGAGGAGCTTCCTCCTCACCAGCAGGACCTGATGCTGTTCGCGCTCGCCACGGGCTTGCGGCAGGGGAATATCAAGAGGCTCACCTGGGACCAGGTCGACCTTACCCGCCGCATGGTCACGATCGAGCACGGGGATACCAAGAACAACGAGGCCTTGGGCGTTCCGCTCAACGACCTCGCGGTCTCGGTCCTGCAGCGTCAGATGGGAACGCAGTGCGAGTATGTGTTCACATATGCCGGGCGACCGATCGGGCAGGTGAATACGAAACATTGGCGAGCTGCGCTCAAGCGAGCGGGGATCACCGATTTTCGCTGGCATGACCTGCGGCACACCTGGGCGAGCTGGCTGCGGCAGAACGACGTGCCCACCTGGGTACTGCAGGAGCTTGGAGGCTGGAAATCGGAGACGATGGTGCGCCGTTACGCGCACATGTCGGTCAAGCATTTGCAGCCGTACGCAGACCAGCTGATTTTTGAGGGCAAATCAGGTCACACTGGGCCCTCAGGAGAAAAGCCCGGTCAAGGCCCCAAAAAGGGTCACAGCGAGAGCCAATTTCGGCTCAAACTCGTGGCCGGGACCGACTTAAGTAGTTGAAATGTAAGGATGAAGGATGGTGGACGCACTTGGGCTCGAACCAAGGACCCGCTGATTAAGAGTCAGCTGCTCTACCAACTGAGCTATGCGTCCATTCCGGGCGTTTCCGGCGCTCTTGGTGAGTGCGCCGCCGCGTT
>Ga0065165_1000573_pt1 | contig 54490 bp, 39 predicted proteins | sample AraplaMF_Cvi_mMF_FD_63813 | JGI IMG/M metagenome (GOLD analysis project Ga0065165, IMG submission 63813) | Arabidopsis root microbial communities from the University of North Carolina, USA - plate scrape MF_Cvi_mMF (version 2) (version 3) | ecosystem: Host-associated > Plants > Roots >...
ATGATCCCAAGCGGCTGCGGCTGTTCGCGGATGGCTTTGATCCGGTGTTGCGGCAACTGGTCAATACCGACTACAACCGACCGCCCAGTGAAGATGAAGCCAGGACCAACGCGGCCATCCGGGCCGAATTGCAACCGGTGGCAGTGGCCGGCGGCGGCGCCGACCTGCCGACCCAGCAATTCGGCCGCCATCTCAAGGCGCAGGGCGAGCGCTACCTGCCCGGCTTCTCCATCGACCTGATCGAGCGGCGCGACCGCTATCTGCGGGGCGGCGACCACCTGCCCTTCCTGGAGCGGGGCTATGCGGCGGTGCGCTTTTCTGAACCGTTCGAGGACTTCCGCCACCAGCACCAGGACCTGCGCACGGACAACGGCGTGGTCTACGGCGACCTGCCGGAGTTCGTGGACTTCGGCTATGTGGCCGATGTGGCGCGCGTGAACCTGGCAGGCCTCGCCACGCTGGCCTGGGCCCCGGCGCCCGTCAAGGGCGCCCGCATCGATGCAAGGGAACTGACCAACGACACCACCTTGCAATGGACCGCCAGCCAGGACCCCGAGCTGGCCGGTTACCGGGTGGTGTGGCGGCGCAGCGGCATGCAGCAATGGGAAGGCGCCAAGGATGTGGGCATGGCCACCCGCGTCACGCTGCCGCTGTCCAAGGACAACCTGCTGTTCGGCGTCCAGGCCCTGTCCAAGTCGGGACACGCCAGCCTGGCCAGCTATCCCTTGCCGCTGTCACGCTGAAGCGTTCACACCATCAGCCCGCGCAGCAGCAGGCGCGCGCTGGACACGTTGGTGGCGCAGGGCACGTCGTGCACGTCGCAGGCGCGCACCAGGGCGTTGATGTCGGGTTCGTGCGGCTGGGGCGTCATCGGGTCACGCAGGAAGACCACGGCATCCACGCCGCCCACCGCCAGCCGGGCGCCGATCTGCAAGTCACCACCATGCGGCCCGGAGAGCATGCGCTCCACCTCCAGGCCGACTTCGGCATGCAGCCGCGTGCCGGTGGTCCCGGTGGCGACCAGCGCGCACTGCCTGAGCAGCGCGGCAAACTCGGTGGCCAGCAGCACCATCTCGTTCTTCTTGCCGTCATGGGCAATCAGGGCGATACGCAGGCGCCGGCTGGAGAGGTCCGGCACGGGCACTGGGGCGCCGCTGGACGCGGGGACGGTGGCGGAGGCATCCGCGGGGGGAGTTACGGGAGCAGTCATGTCGCGATGGTAGGCCCCGCGGCGTCGGGCCGGGGTTACCGCGCAGGTTCTTTCTGAGTGGACGGGCTTGCTGGCGGTGTGGGCTGCGTTTTCTTGGGGCGCTTCCAGGGGCGTTCCCGGGGGCGTTCCCAGCGGCCTTACTGCGGCATCACTGCAGCGGGCCGGGCCGGCCTGTCCGGCGCCCCCGCGCGGGCCGGCCGGTGGCCCAGGCCCAGGTGCATGGCATTGAGTACGTCGCCATTGTCCTGGCTCAATTCCCAGGCAAACACGCCGGCCAGGCCGCGCGCCCGCGCCGCCTTCGCCTTGGCCACCACCGCCCGCGGATCGTCATAGCCCATCCAGGCCTGGCTGGCGGGATTGAACAGCGACCAGGACTGCGTGACCGGGTCCCAGCGAGCCTCATAACCCGCGCGGCCGCGTCCCCTGGCGTCCAGCCACTGCTGCGCGATCTCGCGGTAGGGCATGGCGCCTTCCTCGCCGGGGTAGATGCCGGTCTTGGCTTCGCCCGCGCGTGGCTGCTTCACGCCGGTGAAGCCTCGTCCGTACATGGCCACCCCGGCCACCAGTTTGGCGGGCGGCACGCCGGCATCGATGAAGGTCTGGATGGAGCGGTTCAGGCTGTCATCGGCATCCGGGGCGGAGCTGGCCAGCGCGCTGTGATGGCCGGCCACGGGGGACCAGCCGCCGTAGTAGTCGTAAGTCATCATGAACACCAGGTCCAGCGCTGGCGCGGCCTGCTTGAAGTTGAGGCGCTGCACGACGGGCCGGGTGGCGTTGACCGCACTGGTGACGAGGTAGCGCCGCCCGGTGTCCCGCCCCAGTTCATCCATCGCCTGCCTCAGATCGACCATCAGGTCTGCATAGCCCTGGCCGTCCTTGTCACTGCCCAGCGGCACGCCATTGGCGGCACCGTTGTCCCCGGGGTGCTCCCAGTCGATATCGATGCCGTCGAAGGCGGGATGCTCACGAAGGAACTGCTGGGCCGACGCGACGAAGACGGCACGCCGCGCCGGGTCATTGGCCAGGTGAAAGAAAGGGTCCGAGCCGCCCCAGCCGCCGACCGAAGCCACCACCTTCACCTGAGGCGCGCGCTGCTTGTAGCGCGAAAAGACCCCATCGAAGCGTGTCTCCAGCGAGCCCACTGCCAGTTCGAAGTCACCGCGCCCATTGCAGGCGGCCGCGTCCTTGGCCAGTTGCCCGGGACCGCAGAGGCGCAAAAAGGCGTAGAGCACATGGGTCAGGTTGCCGGGAGGTACCTGCTCGATGAGGCCGGGGTCCATCCAGTTGGGCACGTACACGCCCACCACGTCGCGACCCTGCGGCTCGAAAGCCTGATGGCGGCCGGTGAACAGGCGCGCTTCGACTGGGGCGGCGTTGTCTGCGGCGTTGGCGGACGCAGCAAGGGCCGCCGCCCACAACAGGCAGACCAGTGAAAGAGAGGCGGACAGGCGGCGGGCGGGCATCGGGCAGGGCTCCATGGACAACCAGCCCCGGAGCCTAGCGCAGAATTAGTACCAGTCCAATACCAGTTTTCCTGAACCAGGAAGCGTCAAGGCGCCAGATCCACCCGGACCTGCAGTTCCTTCGTGCGATGCACCTCCGCGTCGCGGGTGCTGTACTGGTTCGCTGCGGACCCGGCGTAATAGCTGCCGGTGCGCGCGATCGTGACCCATTGCCCCAGGGCGGCCTGCACGGTGCTCAGCACTTGGGCGTCTTCGCCTGGCGGCCGGTCAGGCGCCACTCCCCCCGGCGGGCGGCTGGTCTGGTCCTGGGTCCGCACTTCCACCGTCACGGGCTGCCGGCCGCCCGGCCACATCGGCTTGACCGTCACGCCGCGCGTTCGTTCGGCCATGCCTTGGCGCGGCGCCACGTAGTAGCGGTCGCGGCGGTCGCCCTGGCGCTCCAGGCTGACATCCACCCACTGCACAGGCGTCGCTTCATTGAGGCTGATGGAGGCCTGCTGGCCATTGAGCACCATCAAGCGCGGCAGGGACTGCTCGCGCTGGCCGCTGCGCTCGGTGCTCACGCTGACGCCGCCACGAGGCGAGACCGAGCCCCCGGTGCTGACCACCACGCTGCCATCGCGCACACCGGCCGCGGCCGCCCCGCTGAGCGACTGCTCCACCCAGCGCAGCTCCACCCAGAGGTTCTGGCGCGGTACCTGTGCCCAGGCCGGCGCCACGGCAAGCGCCAGGGCCGCCACGAGCGCGCCGCCGAGCCGCCGCCCCAGCCATCGTGTGTGCATGTTCATGCCGCCAGGATACGCCGGGCGTGCGGCGAGTGTCACGGGCGCGGGGCTGACCCGGCGTTGAGCGCGCGACAGCGCTCGATGTCACAGGCCGTCGGCAGCGCGGAGCGGTATTCCGCGACGCTCCCCCAGGCGGACGGCTCCCGCAGGGTGCATCGATGCCCCTTGCCGTCGTCGTAATAGGACATCACATCGACGCAGCGGCGCGAGTGGGCCCTCAGGCCGTAGAAATGGCCCATCTCGTGCGAGAGCGCCATCTGCAGCGTCTGGTCGGCCGGATAGGCGGGGTTGCGCTCGCGCAGCAGACGGAACAGCCCCGGGCTGAGGGACAGCGTGCGTGCGGACAGATTCGCCAGGGCAAACTGGCCGCGACTGCCCACGTCGGTCCACAGGATCTGGATGTCGTCCTGCTGAGGTGCCTGGCCACGGGGCAGCGCCTGCACGGTGGCGGGTACGCCGCAAGCCGCCCAGCCATCGACCGCACGCCGCGCGAGGGCCAGCACCTGGGAAGCCTCGAACCAGGCGGGCGCTGCCTCGTGCCGATAGATGAAGCGCAGCGGCCGCGACAGGGCGGCCCGGTCCTGGCCGTCGCCCCAGGTGGACCACTCGCCCGGCCGGCAGGTCTGGATTTCCTGTTCCCGGGCCGTGGGCCCTGCCGGGGGCTGCGGTGCCACGGGCGACTTCAGGGCACCACGCGGCGAAGAGACCGGGGCGGGCACGGCGGCGGGCCTGCCAGGCTCGGTGGCACGCTGGGCACTCGCCGCAAGGGCGAACGGGCCCATCGCACCGGCCATCGTCAGCGCCAGGGCCGCCATGCGGGACCGCAGCGCCCGGGAAAGGCTCATGCCGACCGCAAGCGCCACGCCTTGCGCATGCGCGGCCACAGCAGGTTGATGGCCAGGCCGCTGATCACCAGCACCGCCGCCATCAGCTTCCAGGGCGGCAGCCCTTCGCCCAGCAGCAAGGCGGAGCAGCTCATGCCGAACACCGGCACGAGCAGGGCCATGGGCACCACGGTGGCCGCCGGATGCCGAGACAGCAGCCAGCTCCAGGCGCCATAGCCGAACAGCGTGTTCGCGGCGGCCTGCCAGACCAACGCCCCCCAGGCGCCCAGGCCGGCATGCCGGAAGGCGTCGCCCACGCGGGCCGGCCCTTCGATGGCGAGCGACAGCACCAGCAGCGCCGGTGCGGCGAAGGCGCTGCTCCACACCACATAGGCCAGCATGTTCACGCCGGACGCGCGCTTGCCGACCACGTTGCCGCCGGACCAGCACAGCGCCGCCAGCAGCACCATGGCCAGGCCCAGCACGGTGGTGGACCCATCGGTGTGCGAGGCGATGATGCCGATGCCGGCCGCCGCCATGGCCAGGGCCAGCCACTGGAAGCGCTGCACCCGTTCACCACTGGTGCGCATGGCCAGCAGCAGCGTGAAGAACACCTGGGTCTGGATCACCAGCGACGCCAGCCCCGGAGAAATCTGCGAGCCCATGGCCAGGTACAGCAGGCTGAACTGGCCGACGCCCACCAGTGACCCATAGGCCGCGAGGTTCTTCCAGCCCACCTGCGGCCTTGGCAGCAGGAAGATGGCCGGCACCGTGGCCAGCGTGAAGCGCAGCGCGGCGAAGAGCAGCGGAGGGAAGGCATTGAGCCCCCAGCGGATCACCACGAAGTTGCTGCCCCAGATGGCGACAACGGCGAGGCCGAGCAGGAAGTGGCGATACGGAAGCGTCATGGCGCGCCAGGCAGGGAGAGTGACCCCCACTATGCCAGCAAGCGATTTGCAGCGCCCGGTACAGATCGGCTGCGTGTGCGCCAGTACAGCGGCCACCACCACCCGGCTGTTACCCCGGACGAGCCGCCTTCCAATGGGTTCAAGGCCGGGCCTGCCGCGCTGCCTCTCCTGACGTATGCGCGTCGCCTTGCCAGCGGCTGGCCAGCCACAAGCGCGCTGCATCGAGCGCCTCGGGCTGATCGAAACCATGGGCCACCAGCAGGCGGGCGATCGGTGCTTCATCCAGCGCGATGACGCTGAAACCGTGCGTCCAGACGTCCTCGCCCAGGCGGTATTGCAGGGTCATGCGCACCTGCTCGCCGTCAGGGTCGGGATATCGCGCGACCGCCATCACCTGCATGGACTCATCCGGGCCGCCGCTGCCCTCGCCCACCGCCGCTGAGCGAAGCCACTCGGCTGGCTGCCGCTTGAGGACCAGCCGGCCGCCGGGCAACAGGTGGCGGGCCGCCGTCGCGATGAATGCCTGCCGCACCGCTGCATCGGCATGGTTGATCATGCCGCTGGGCAATAGCACCACATCGAAGCGCTGGGCCAGGGCAAGGGTTTCGATGTCAGCCTGCACCCGCTGCACTGCCTCGGACACATGGGCCAGCATGTCGGCCGAGTTGTCCACGCCGGTCACCACGCAGCCCCATTCCAGCAGCCGATGCGTGAGCCGGCCCGTGCCGCAGCCCAGCTCCAGGACGCTGGTGCCCTCGGGCAACCAGGGCCGCAGCAGTTCAATCTCGCCGGCATAGGCGCTGCGGCGGTAGAGCTCCACCGAGCACCCGTCCCGCGCGCGGGGTCCCGGTCCTGTGCCGCTGAATTCGGGAGGCGGTGCTACTTTTGAAACCGTGCTCATGGACAGGCATCCTGGGTGGCCGGGGGTCCGGTCAGGATAACGCCGGTCAAGCCCGGCGGCAGGCGCTAGGAGCAACGTCAAGCTCGCAGATGCCCCAGCGGCAAGGCGCCGCTGGCCTTCACCTCCCCGAGCGAGAAGCTGGTGTGGATGTCCTTCACGTTGGGCAGGTTCAGCAGCGTGTCGATCGAGAAACGGCTGAAGGCGTCCAGGTCGGTGGCCATGACCTGCAGCTCGAAGGTGCCGGCGCCACTGATGTAGTGGCAGGCAATCACCTCCGGCAATTCACGGATGGCCTGCTCCAGCTCACGGGTGGCCGCGCCGTTGTTTCGGTCGGCGTCCACGCGTACAAAGGCGAGCACGCCCAGCCCCAGCTTGCGCCTGTCGATCTCGGCCCGGTAGCCGGTGATGAAGCCATGTTCCTCCAGCCACCGGACCCTGCGCCATGTCGGCGCGGCGGAGAGCCCGATGCGCGCGGCCAGTTCAGCGTTCGACAGGCGTGCTTCACGCTGCAGCTCTGCCAGGATGGCGACGTGGTAACGGTCCAGGCCCTGGGCGCCGGTGCCGGCGCCCTCGCCGGCGCTGTCGTCCGATCCGGTGTCGTCGTCGGCGGCCGCAGCTGCCGTAGCCGTCAGGGTTTTCCCTTGACGTTGATTTCGCGATGCCAATTGATAGCTCCGGCGTTGTCTCCAGCAAGATTCTTGCTCAAGTCACCTGCGAGGGGGCATAAAGAGCAAGCACTCGGCGCGGGGTATTTCCTACACTGGGGGCCTGGTCCGTCCCCTGCCCCGGGTGGTCAGGGCGTCCTTGCCCCGGCTGAAGGCGGGGTGACGGCCAGCATGACAACATTGCGCTGACCACCCTCAGCGGTATCTGGCAGCACGGCATCGGGTCTCCGCCACAAGCGGGCATCACGGCGCCGGCCACCGACAGGAGACACCCCTTCATGAACGCCCCCTTGCCCGAACACATCCTGCGTGCGCTGGAAACAGTCACCCTGGACGACAAATACGCGTTGGACGAGGGCCGCGCCTTCATGAGCGGCATCCAGGCCCTGGTGCGCCTGCCCATGCTGCAGCGCACCCGTGACGCCATCGCCGGCCTGAACACCGCCGGCTTCATCTCCGGCTACCGCGGCTCTCCGCTGGGGGGCTACGACCAGGCCCTGATGGCCGCCCGCAAGCACCTGGCCAAGCAGCACATCGTCTTCCAGCCGGGCGTGAATGAAGAACTGGGCGCCACCGCGGTCTGGGGCACCCAGCAGCTGGACCTCTTCCCGGAGAAGAAGAAGTTCGATGGCGTGTTCGGCATGTGGTACGGCAAGGGCCCCGGCGTGGACCGCTGCATCGACGTGTTCAAGCATGCCAACATGGCGGGCACTTCCAAACACGGCGGCGTGATTGCGATCGCGGGCGACGACCACATCGCCAAGAGCTCCACCGCGGCGCACCAGAGCGACCACGTGTTCAAGGCCGTGGGCTTTCCGGTGTTCTTCCCGTCCAGCGTGCAGGACATCCTGGACATGGGTCTGCACGCCTTTGCCATGAGCCGTTTCTCGGGCCTGTGGTCCGGGCTCAAGACCATCCAGGAAATCGTCGAATCCTCCAGCAGCGTCAGCGTCGATCCGGACCGTGTCCAGATCCTGTTGCCCGAGGACTTCCCGATGCCGCCGGGGGGGCTGCATATCCGCTGGCCCGACCCACCGCTGGACCAGGAAGCCCGCATGATGGACCACAAGTGGTATGCGGCCCTGGCCTATGTCCGTGCCAACCGCCTCAACCACAACGTGGTGTCCACGCCCGATGACCGCTTCGGCATCATTGCCAGCGGCAAGGCCTGGAATGACACGCGCCAGGCGCTGCATGACCTGGGGCTGGATGACACCGCCTGCCGGCGCTTGGGCATCCGCCTGCACAAGGTCAATGTGGTGTGGCCGCTGGAGGCCACCATCACCCGCGACTTCGCCCAGGGCCTGCAGGAAATCCTGGTGGTCGAGGAAAAGCGCCAGATGATCGAGTACCAGCTCAAGGAAGAGCTGTACAACTGGCGGCCCGACGTGCGTCCGAACGTGCTGGGCAAGTTCGACGAGACCGAGGACGACCTCAGCGGCGGCGAATGGAGCCGCCCCAACCCCAGCAGCCACTGGCTGCTGCGTCCGCAGGCCGACCTCACGCCGGCCATCATTGCCCGCGCCATCTCCAAGCGCCTGCTCAAGCTGGGCGTGGACGCGGACACGGCGGCGCGCCTGCGCGCCCGCGTGGCGCTGATCGATGCCAAGGAGCAGTCGCTCAAGTCCGAGGAACAGACCGCGGGCGGCGCCGACCGCACGCCGTGGTTCTGCTCCGGCTGCCCGCACAACACCAGCACCCGCGTACCGGACGGCTCGCGCGCCGTGGGCGGCATCGGCTGCCATTACATGGTCACCTGGATGCCGGGCCGCAACACGGCCACCTTCACCCAGATGGGCGGCGAGGGCGTGCCCTGGGTCGGCCAGGCGCCTTTCACCGACGAAAAGCACATCTTCAGCAACCTGGGTGACGGCACCTACTTCCACAGCGGCATCCTGGCCATCCGCCAGAGCATCGCCGCCGGGGTGAACATCACCTACAAGGTGCTCTACAACGATGCGGTCGCCATGACTGGCGGCCAGCAGGTGGGCGAGCGTCCCGAGGGCCACAGCGTCATCCAGATCATGAACAGCCTGATCTCGGAAGGCGTGGCCAAGCTGGTGATCGTCACCGACGAGCCGCAGAAGTACGAGGGCAAGGCGCTCGCGCCCGGCGTCACGGTGCACCATCGCGATGAGCTGGATGCCCTGCAGCGCCAGTTCCGCGAGATTCCGGGCACCACCGTCATCATCTACGACCAGACCTGCGCCACCGAGAAGCGCCGCCGCCGCAAGCGCGGCAAGCTGGTGGACCCGGCCAAGCGCACCGTCATCAATGAAGCCGTTTGCGAAGGCTGCGGCGACTGCTCCGTGCAGTCCAACTGCCTCTCCGTCGAGCCGCTGGAAACCGAGTTCGGCCGCAAGCGCCAGATCAACCAGAACACCTGCAACAAGGACTTCTCCTGCGTGAAGGGCTTTTGCCCCAGCTTCGTCACCATCGAGGGCGGCGAGCTCAAGAAGCCCAAGAAGGACCGACGCATCAATCCGTTCGACGCCAGCTTGCCGCTGGTGCCGCAGCCGGTCGTCCCCAATGCCGAGCAGGCCTGGGGCATCGTGGTGGCCGGCGTGGGCGGCACGGGCGTGATCACCATCGGGCAGCTGCTGGGCATGGCGGCCCACCTGGAAGGCAAGGGCGTCATCACGCAGGACGCCGCTGGCCTGGCCCAGAAGGGCGGTGCCACCTGGAGCCACATCCAGATTGCCAACAGCCCCTCCGCCATCTACTGCACCAAGGTGGGCACGGCCGAGGCAGACCTGGTGATCGCCTGCGACTCCATCGTTGCGGCCAACAAGAGCACGCTGGCGGTGATGCGCGAAGGGCGCAGCTATGTGGCCCTCAACACGCATGGCTCACCCACCGCCACGCTGGTCAACAACCCGGACTGGAGCTTCCCGGGCGGCGCCTGCGAAGCCGCGATCGCCAAGGCGGTCGGCAACGAGCACCTGGGCATGTTCGACGCGGAAGAGGTGGCGGTGAAGCTGCTGGGCGACTCGCTCTACACCAACCCGCTGATGCTGGGCTTTGCCTGGCAGAAGGGCCGTGTGCCGCTGAGCCATGCCGCGCTGATGCGGGCCATTGAACTCAACGGCGTGCAGGTGGAGAACAACAAGGCCGCCTTCGAATGGGGCCGGCGCTGCGCCCATGACCTGGCGGCGGTGCGTTCCCTCTATGCCACGCAGCAGGTCATCCAGGTCATCAAGCGCCAGGGCGTGGATGAGCTACTGAACCGCCGCGTGGACTTCCTGACGGACTACCAAAATGCCGCCTACGCCGCTGAGTACCGCGCATTCGTCGAGCGTGTGCGCGCCGTGGAAGCGCCGCTGGGCAGTACGCGCCTGACGGAAGCGGTGGCCCGCTACCTGTTCAAGCTGATGGCCTACAAGGACGAGTATGAAGTGGCCCGTCTGCAGACCGATCCCAAGTTCATGCAGAAGATCCAGTCCCAGTTCGAAGGGGACTACAAGGTCGTGCATCACCTCGCCCCGCCGCTGTTTGCCAGGAAGGACGCGCAAGGCCGTCCGGTCAAGTCCGCCTTTGGCGGCTGGATCCGCCCGGCCATGCAGGTGCTCGCGCGCCTGAAGGGCTTGCGCGGCACCGCCTTCGATCCTTTCGGCTACACCGAGGAGCGCCGCACCGAGCGCCAGCTGATCCAGGACTATCGCGCCAGCATCGAGGCCATCCTGGCCAAGGGCCTGACCGCCGAGCGCCTGCCACTGGCGGTGGACATTGCCCGCTTGCCAGAGGACATCCGCGGCTTCGGCCATGTCAAGGATCGTCACCTGGCTGCCGTGCGCACCCGGTGGACCGCGCTGGACGCCCAGTGGGTGGCGCAATAACGCACCGGGCGCCCCGGCAAGGCGCCTGGCCTGTGAACCCGTCGGCCTCGGCCAGGCCGGCGGCCCGCGCCGCGGGCGGACAGGCTGTGGCAAGCGCGCCGCAAACGTGTCATTGATCACATCCGGCCACGCCCTCAGGGGGGAATCCGCCACACTCCCGCCGCTGATGCAAAGCCGCGCTCGCTAGACTCCCGGCCTTCGGCCCGCCACAGAGGCCGGTTTCGGGAGGGATCCATGAGTTCATATCTGCCGCGCCAGGGCGCGCTGGGTTTCGCGCGCCGCCTGGCCGCGCTGGTGCTGCTCGGCGCGGCATGGCTGGGCGCCGCGCAGGCCCAGACCGCGCCGTTGCAAGAGGAAGCCGAGAAGGCCTGGCAGGCCGCGGCCACGGTGGCCGTCAAGGGCCCACAGGATGTCAAGCTGGCCAACCAGGCCACGCTGCACCTGCCCGAAGGCAAGGTCTTCATTCCCCACGCCGAAGCGGCGCGCCTGCTGCACGTGATGGGCAATCCCGGCGACTATGCCGACCTCCAGGGCCTGGTCCTGCCGGGTGACCAGGCGCACTGGATGGCCATCGTGCGCTTCGAGAAGTCCGGCTACATCAAGGACGACGACGCCAAGCACTGGGACGCCGACGACATGCTCAAGAGCTATCGCGAAGGCACCGAAGAGGGCAACAAGGAGCGCAAGAAGATGGGCGTGGCAGGCCTTGAGATCGTCGGCTGGGCGGAAAAGCCCACCTACGCTGCCGATGCCCACCGCCTGGTCTGGGCCATGAGCACGCGCGAGCTGGGCGCGCCCGCCAACGAGCCGCAGGGCGTCAACTACAACACCTTCGCGCTGGGCCGGGAGGGCTATGTGAGCGTGAACCTGGTGACCGGCCTGAACGAGCTGCCCCAGGACAAGGCGCAGGCCGCGCAACTGCTCGGTGCGCTGGAGTTTGACTCGGGCAAGCGTTACCAGGACTTCGATGCCAGCACGGACCATGTGGCGGAATATGGCCTGGCGGCCCTGGTGCTTGGCGTGGGCGCCAAGAAGCTGGGCTTGTTCGCCGTGGTCTTCGCCTTCCTGGCCAAGTTCGCGAAGGTCTTCATCCTGGCGGGCCTCGGCGCCGGTGGCGCCCTGATGAAGTTCTTCCGCCGCGACAAGACGCAGGCCTGAGCACCGGAGCCGCCATGCGCAACGCCCTGAATCTATTGCTGCTGGTCTTCTCCGGCCTCAAGTTTGGCAAGCTGCTGCTGCCGCTGGCCAGCATGCTGCTGACCGTCGGCGTCTATGCGATGGTCTTTGGCTGGCGCTATGGCGCCGGCCTGGTGAGCATGCTGGTCCTTCACCAGCTGGGCTATGTGGTGGCCGCGCGCTACAAGGGCCCGGACGCGGGTGAGGCGGGCTGGCCCACCTTCATCCCGTTCATCGGCACCTTCTCCCGGACGCAAGCCTCGCCCAAGGATGCCCAGACCGACGCCTTCGTGGCGCTGGGCGGTCCGCTCATGGGTGCCGTGGGGGCAACCGTCTGCTATTTCATGGCCCGCAGCTATCAGGCGGACTGGCTGCTGGCCGTGGCCTATGCGGGCTTGCTGCTCAACCTGATCAGCCTGATTCCGGTGGTGCCCCTGGCCGGCGGCCGCATCACGGCAGTGCTGTCACCCCGCATCTGGCTGCTGGGCGTTCCCCTGCTGGGCGCCCTGTTCCTCTACCAGCCCAGCCCGCTGCTGCTGCTGATTGCGGTGCTCGCCCTGCCTCACCTGGTGAAAGCGTGGCGCTACCGCGATGACAGTGAAGAGGCCCTGAGCTATTACGCGGTGCCTACCGCGGTGAAATGGGAATACGGCGCCTACTACCTGGCGCTGGCGGCCTATCTGGCGGTCATGGCCCACGACGTGCATGAGATGCTGACCACCGCGCGCCAGGCGGCCGGCCACGTGTGACGGTCAGGCTCAGCGCGGCAGGTGGCGGGAGCGCTTGAGCCGTTTCAGGTGTTTGAAGCGGCGCCCGACGCGCGCCAGCGCCTCGTCGCGCACGGGGGTCAGCCAGCCCAGGTCAAAGCCTGCGCGAGCCGCCCCGTAGGCATCCCCGTCCGCCAAGGCCCGCACCAGCGCCTCGCGCGCCGCTGCCACGGCCACCTCCAGGTCATTGAGGTCCCCCAGTGGCTTTTGCATGCGCTGGATACTGGCGATCAAGCGGGCCACCTGCCGGGGCATGTCCTTGCCCGCCCGGCCGCGCGCCGCTGGCGCGACTTCGCCTGAGGCCCACAGCGCCGCAGTGCCTTCCAGCGCCAGCTTCCAGCGACGCATGCGGCGGCGCAGATGGTGCCGGCCTTCCACATCCAGCCGATCGAAGCGCCGGGCCAGGCGCAAGGCCTGGTCCGCCAGCCGATCGACCTCCCCGGTCACCGGTTGCATCGACTCGCTGACCGGCCAGCCCCGCACCAGCCAGGCGATGATGGACAACATCCAGTCCTGCCACAGCGTCTGGGCCAGCAAGGCGGCGGGCGGTGGTTCGCTCCGGGCGGCGGAGGCTGCCGGCCGGTCCGGGCGCGAGACCAGCGCCGAGCGCTGCCAGGCCGCTTCCAGCGCCGGGCGCCAATGCGCCTGGCGCTGCGCATCGGCGTCCCGCGCCGGCGTCAGCGCCCGGCCCAGTTGCCGTGCGCCCTCGCCCAGGCTGCGAAGGGCCGTCCGGTCCTCGTCCGCCACACGGTGCGTGGCGTCCTTCCCGAGCGCCGCATCCGCACAGAGCAGGTCCACGCCCACGCGCAGGCGGCGCAGCGCCACGCGGAGCTGGTGGACATGTTCCGGCTGGTGGACGCCGCTGATGATCTGCGAGGCATTGCCCAGCACCGGCTCCACGCACGCCTGCAACAGCACGGCCAGGGCCTGCGCCTGGGTGTGATCGGGGCGCCAGGCCGCCGGCTTGCTCATCCGCGCCGGCGCAGTCGCCTCTCCGCGGGCGAGCAGGTCGCCGCGCAGGGCCTTGGTCCGCAACTCCAGGGTCAGGCCGAAGCGTCCCAGGGCCCATTCGCGCGCCACTTCCAGCACCGCGCGCGGGTCGCCGTGCTTGAGTTCGATTTCCAGCTCAGCCACCGGCAGGCGGCGCTGCTGCGCGCCCTCGCCCGCCAGCAAGGCGCCCCGGTCCAGGGCCAGTTCCACCTCGCCAAAGGGCGTGACCAGCGCGCGGCTCAGCCGCTCGATGTCGGTGTGAAACAGTGCCTGCAAGGCGGGCGCGTCCAGGCGCTCCAGCAAGGCCTGAAGCGCGCGGCCCGCCGCATGGTCCGCATGCCGGGTCAGATCCAGCGTCGGCGCATCGCCTTGTACCGGCACGTTGTGCTCCAGCCGCGTCATACCGTCCGGTGCCGCGCCCTTGAGTGTTTGGACCCAGGTGTCGCCTTCCAGGCGCAGGCGCAAGGCAAAGCCCGCCCGGGCAAGGTCACGGGCCGGCGTGTCGAAGTAGCTGGCCCGCAGCCGTTCGCGGTGGGCTTTGGTGCCTGCCGCGGCGCTGTCGCCCTCCACCCAGTGGTGCACAGCCGCCCACTGCGGCTCGGGAATCTGGAAGCGGAGTTCGATTTCTGTCATGGCCCGGCAGTGTCGCATGGGTGCCCGACCACGCCTGAACCGTGACGGATGCCTCACCTTATCCGCGACGCGATGCGCCGTCGCAACATCGCCCACGCCCTGTTGGGGGAAAAAGGGTTTGCGCGCCTGGGGCGCGGCGGCGCGCTCTTGGAGAATGGCGACCGTTCACATTGGCTCACAAATCTGACAAGTCCCATGCGTGTGCATTCCTGGATGCTGGCCCTGCTGGCGTCGTTGTCCGTCATGGCCGGCATGACCGTCCCCCAGCAGGCCTTCGCCGCCACTTACCGCTGCACCACGGGCACCGGTCAGGTCTACTACTCGGATCGCGCCTGCAATGGCGCCGACGCCGCGGCGGCCAACGGCAGCACGCGCATCGGCTCGGTGGGGCCGATGCCGGAAGCGCCGGTGGCGCGCAGCTACAGCCCGACCATTCCCAAGCCGCCCGAGCATGCCAAATACCTGGGCGGCAACTGTGCCCAGATGGAGGAAGCGGTGCGCACCGCTCCCGCCCGCGGTGTCGATTCGGCGACGCTGCGGGGTCTCTACGAGGAATACCGGAACAAGTGCGAGTACGAGGTGCGCCTGGCCCAGGAACGGGTCTATGCGGACAAGCGCGAGCTCGACCGCAGCCGCGTCGAACAGCGCCAGGCGGCCGCGGCGCAGCAGGCCGAGTCACGTCGGATGGACAACCAGTGCGCCGACATGCGTGCGGTCATCGCGGACAAGCGTGCCGGCCAGTCCGCTCTCAACCAGCGGCAGCAGGAACTCTTGCAGACCATGCAGGACAACTACAACCGCACCTGCGTCAACCGGCACTGAGCGGCAGGCGGGCGCACGGCGCCTGGCGCTGCGGGCCTGTCAGCGCCTGCAGGGGCCGGGCGGCCCGGTCAAACCAGAGCTGCAGTTCTCCATCGGCGACCCGCAGGACGGCGACGCCGTCGCCAGGATGATCGGCCCACGCGCTCACCACGCAGCGCAAGCGGCGTCCGCCGGGGCCCTCGAACTCGAACACCTCCGGGGCAGCCAATTCCTCCGCTGCGGTGACCGCGAACGGCCACGGCGCATACAGCGCCGAGCTGTGAACGGAATGAAGCCGCACGGTCTCGCCTTCGGCCGCCTCCACGGGCGCGAGTTCCACGCTCACCCAGCCCGAGCGGTGCTCGTCGCCCGACAGGAACACCAGCCCCTGGGCACGCTGACGCCAGATTTCACCCAGCAGCTCATGCAGGCTGTGCGGATAGCCGTCCCACGCATCGGAGCGCAGGCAGCTGGCCGCATGCTCGGCCGTCGTGCGACGCCGCGGCAAAGGCAGTGACCCGCACAGCATGAAGCGAGGGCGGCCATGACTGCGGCCCAGCCATGCGCTGAAGGCGTCGCGCTGCGCCTGGCTCCACAGCCGCGCCCGCGACCAGTTGCCCACTCGCCGTGCCTCGCGCTCACAGCGCGCATCGGCCACGAAAAAAGCGGCGCCCTGCCAGTCGAAGTCGTGCCAGAGGCAATGAGGCCCTCCGACGCGTGGCCCCGCTTCCCATCGGTGATCCCAGGCCGCCTGGCGCGCGGCCTCGAACCAGGGCCCGACACCCTGGACGGGCTCGGGCTCCCAGTTGTCGACGATCTCATGGTCATCCACGCTGTGCACGATGCGCCGCACCGAGGGGGGCAGATGTTTGACGGGGCCGGCCTTGAATTCGCCAAAGGCCCGGGCATAGCGCTCGATGCCGCTGCGCGAATCGGCCAGGCCCCCGCTGGCGTCGGCGTAGATCTGGTCTCCCGCCAGCAGCAGCAGCGACAGGGCCCGGCCATCCGCATGGTGCCTGGCCCAATGATGCAGCCGGGCCATGGCGGCGAAGGCGGGTGAGGCCTGGGCGGGGTCGGTCTCGCAGCCCGGGCTGACGTCCAGCAGCCCCGGCGGGTACTGGCAGGCCGCCAGGGCAAAGGTAAGCGCTTGCGGAGGCTCGTCGTCTGGCCGGGCCACGAAACCGTGCCACCAGGCCGAGGGCGGCAGGTCCAGCAACTCCAGCAGCGCGGCTTCGAGCTGGTCCAGCAGCTCCTGCCCTTCCAGCACATGCAGGCGCCCCTGGTGGCAGCCTTCCAGCGCCATGGCGCGGGGCTCCAGGTAGACCGCCAGCAGCAGCAGGCCCGCGCAGGAGCACGGGCCTGCCGGACCAAGGCTGCGCGCAGTGCCGTGCGCTCCGGTGTCCGCCGCCGGCAGCCTCGGGAACTGATCCAGCGCCACACGCGTTCGCCACGGATCTCCGGGCCGGCCGCGCGATGGCGTGATCCAGGGCTCGAATTGCAAGGCGCCGGGCAAGCGTTCGTACACGTCACCGCCATGCCAGGCCATGGGCACCCGCAGCAGCCATCGCGGCCAGCCGAGCTCGGGGCGAAAGGCGGTCAGCAAGGGTACCTGCCCCGCCTCCACGGCGCCCTGCTCGACGCGGTGCCGTGGCGCTTCGGCGCTGATCAGCAGCTGGGCCGATGCGGCGCCCTTGGCGCTGCGCACGCTGGCCGGCATGGACCCGATGTTCATGCGGCCACCTCCGGCCGGGTGGGCACCCGGGCCGATGCGCCAGCGGGCGTCGGTGGGGGCAGGTCCGGTTCCGCCAGGAATTCGAGCACGGCCGGGAACACGCGGGTGGCGATGTCCCGCCCGATGAGGCAGTCCTGGTGCCCATGGCCCGCAATGACGCGGTAACGATAACGGTCGGGCATGGCCTGGTCGTAATAGTCCTTCAGCAGCTCGGCACTCTCGGCGCTGCACAGCCCGTTGTCCTCGCCGTGCAGTGACAGCACGGGGAAGGCGCTCAGCAGCGCCAGGCTCTTGGCCAGGCTGTCCAGGTACAGGCTGGCGCCCTGCCAGTCGGTGATCTCGTGGCAGCGCGCGAAATGCACAGCCTGTGCAACGGTGTCCATGTTGAGCGGTCCGAAGTGGTCGTCGATGAAATCAAACACCGGCCGGTCGACGTTCGTGATGGCGAAGTCGCGCCCATAGAGCAGGTCCATGCGGTGCCGGGTGGCCGTCCAGGGCGTGCGACGGATGCGCGGCGGCGGCGGATTCTCGATGTCGAATTCCGCCTCGGGATAGGGAAGGCTGGAGAGCAACCGGTCCATCACCTGGTCCAGCAGTGTCGGTGCCCCCTCGGGCCTGAAGCTGAACTCCTGCAGGGGCAGGTAGGGACGCAGGTGCTGCATGAGCACCCCGCGCAGGCTGTTGGTGGGCGACATGACCATCAGCGGCGTCACCTGCGAAATCACCAGCTTGCTGATGCGTGCCGCCAGCTGCCGGCGCAGCGGGTAGAAGTGCTCCCAGGGCTGCTCCCGCTCCTCCAGCAGCGCCATGTGCAGCATCACCGAGCCCATGCAGTGGGCGAAGATGCACAGGCGCTCGCGGCCGGTCTCGCGCAGCACGCGGTCAATCGCCAGCGGAATGTCGTTGAAGGCGGCCTCCTCGAAGGTCCACGGCAGCCGCGCGGTGGGCAGGCCCGCGCTGGTGCGCATGTCAACGATCCACACGTCATAGCCGGCATCCCACAGGATCTTGGCGGCGCCCGGCTGGACCGAGTGATGCGCGAACGTCGTGCCGCTGGCGCTGTAGCCATGCAGCATCAGCACCGGCATGCCGCCCGGCCGGGCATAGCGGGTGAGCCGCACCAGGACGGGCCGGTCGTCGCTGGGCGAAGCCCGCCGCTTCAGGTCCTGCCGCTGCTGGCCGGCCTCGCCCCAGCGACCGGCCGCCATCTCCAGGATGGTGGGCGTGGGCAGGCCCGGCACCGCGCCGGGCAAGCGGTCGATGCGCCGGGGCGGCGCTTCATCGGGCTTGCGGAAGGTCCAGGCATGCAGCCCGATCGTCATGCGCGCCACATAGGCCATCAAGGCACCAACATCCCGGATCGCACTGGGCGAGTCCTGGGCCTGCCGGATGCGCACCAACGGCATGCGCTCGCGGGCGAGGTAGTGCAGGTCCAGGGCCAGCACGATGTCGGATTGTCCTGGCGGAGGCTGCAGGCCGGCGACCGGCGCCAGCACCATGCGGCTCAACTGCGTCCAGGGGTTGCCGCGCCGGGTATAGCTGATGCGCTTGTGCCCAGTGAGGCGAGCACCCGCCAGGCCGGCCGCCCACGGGGGCAGCGGCAGGTCCGGCGGTATGCGCATGTCATAGCGCATCAGGCGGGCCTCGCCGGCATGGCCGGACAGGTGCCAGGCATTGACGATGCGCGGCCACAAGCCCCTCTTGGGGTCGCCCGGCTGGCCCGGCGCGCTGCGGCTGGACAGCCAGTCCAGGCTGCCCTGCACCGCATCGCGGAAGCCGCGGTTCATGAACCACGCCGCCAGGCCGCGCAGGTGGCGACGCCAGGCACTGGAGGCCTCGCGCTGGAACGGCGTGAGCGTGCCGTCCACCAGCGGAAGGGACAGCACGGCCGCACGTTCCTCCCGCTCCTTGTGCCACCACAGGCGCCCGTCTCCCGTCCGGGGCCCTGTCACCTCGAAATGGCCGGGGGACGTTTCCCGCGCCTCGTAGACCCGCAGGAAGCTCCCGGGCGCCGACACCAGCTGGCGCCCCGGACCGGGCCGCAGCAGATCGGTGAGCGGCTTGGGCTGGTAGATGAAACCCAGCTCCAGGTACTTCACGGGAGAGCCGGGGGCGCCCGGCCAGCGCACGAAACCGCCGAGCCGCTCCCTCACCTCGATGACGGTGGGCACCTGAGGCGCCAGCGGGGGCATGCGACGAAAGCGGGGTCGAGCGGCAGCCTGCCGCTCCTCGCCGGTACCTTCGTCCAGGCCCCACACGTCGATCAGCCGGTCCAGGGCCCGCAAGGCCAGGGCCGTGATGGTCAGGGCCGGGTTGATCGCCAGGGAGCCCGGCACGATGGCGCCGTCCAGGACGACCAGGTCTTCGAACACATCGTCGCCTTCGCCATGGAACACCTGTCCCCAGGCATTGACCACGCCGTCCGTGCCGCGGTCCCCCATGGCGCAGCCGCCCAGGGGATGGACGCTGATCATCGGCCCGCGGGCATCGCGCATCAAGAAGGCCATCTCCGGCGGCAGCAGTTGCCACAGCGGATTGCGCAGCAGCCGCGCCTGCTCGCGCTCCAGCCGGCGGTCCACCCAGGCATGGCGGCGGGCAATGTCGGGCTCCGACTTGAGCCCCGGCCAGTCCACCCCCAGCACGCCGGGCTCCTCGCTGCCCTCGGGCAGCACCAGCCGGCCCGAGCCGCTGTCCTTGCCGATGATGGCCAGCGGCAGGTAGCGCTCGGTCACGCAGGGCCGCACGGCGAAAGGGTCCTCGAAATCGGCGCGCTCCACATGCGGGCCCGGGTTGGGCCGGCTCAGGGCATCCAGCGTGGCGGCGAAGGCGAAGCTTTCCTCGAAGAGTGGCCGCAGCGGCCCCGGCACCGCCAGATCCTCCACCACGAAGTCGGGGGCGCCCTGCAGGACAGCCGTGATCGTTGGGCCGACCTGGCGCTCGCGGGCGGGCTGCTGCTCATCGGCCACCGCGTTCACCGGCTCGCGCCAGTCCTTGGCCACGGCGATCACATCCCCATTGCCGGAGAAGCGCTGGCCCAGCAGGTGGGACACCTTCAGGCCCCGGCGGCGGGACCGCATCAGGATCTCGGTGGACCCCAGGCTGCCCGCGGCCAGCACCACGCGCCGCGCCTGGACCACGAAGGGCTCGGCCTGGCGGCGGCGCAGCAATTCATCGGTGTGCTGCACCATCACCCGCCAGCCGCCGCCCGGCAGCACTTCCAGGTGCTCCACGCTGGCGCCGCACACCAGCTCGGCGCCCGCCCGCCAGGCCTGCAGCAGCAAGCTGGTGTCGAGCGACTGCTTGGCCTCATGGTTGCACCCGGTGGCGCAGTCGCCACAGGCCACGCAGGCCCGGTGCGACCAGCTCGCCGCGCCGCGCGGCGCCTCGTCCATCGCCACCTGGATGCGGGCCGCGCGGGCGGCGTCCCCGCCCACGGCCTTCAGCGCCTCCAGCCGTCGCGCCGCGTGGCCCTGCAGCCGCACGATGGTGTTGTCTCCGGCGGCATCACGCACACCGAGCAGGTGTTCAGCCCGGTCAAACCAGGGCGACAGGTCTTCGTCCAGGAACGCCTGCGGCCACCCCGGTTCACGGAAGCACTCCGGTTGCGGACGCTCCATCACGCCCGCGTTGATCAGCGACCCGCCGCCCAGCCCGTTGGCCAGCGCCACGCACACGTCCGGGCCCAGGCGCAGGTCGAAGAGGCCCTCGCGGCGGCCGGTCGGTGCCGAGGCGTCCCGCACGGCCAATCGCACATGGCCGGCCAGGTCGGCAAAGCGGCTGGGAAAGGCGCCCGGCAGATATTCGCGCCCGCGCTCCAGCACCACGACCGATAGCCGCCGCCCCTGCGCATCCCGCCGCCCTGCCAGCGCATGGGCAGCCGCCGCGCCGCCATAGCCACTGCCCACGATGAGGACATCCACCACCGCGTCAGGCAGTGGCCCGTCGGCCCCGCCGGACATCCAGTCCTCCAGCGGACGGGAGAGCCAGCGCGTGCCCAGCGGCCGCGCATCCGGCGCAGGCGGGGAAGCCTCTTCAGGCGGGGCTGGCGGCGCCTCCGCGGACAGTGTGGCCATCTGGAACCTCCCTGCGCTGCTCGGCCAGCGCGGCCTGCATCGCGTTGATCAATTGTTCTTCGCTCACCGGCTTGTGCAACAGGGTCAGCCCGGCCTCATGGGCTTCCCGCAGTCGTTCGGGGGCCGTGTCCCCGCTGATCAACAAGGCCGGCAGCCCCGGAAACGCGCTGCGCAGCGAGCGCACGGCGGAAATGCCGTCTTCGCCGCCGCGCAGGCGGAAGTCGGTCAGCAGCAGGTCTGGCTGCTGTCCCATGCTCTTGAGCAGGCCTTCACGCGTGGAGCCGGCCACCAGCACCTGGCAGCCATGCGCCGACAGCAGGGCCTGCATCGCCACGCGCACCGGCTCCTCGTCATCGATGACCAGCACGCGGATCGGCGGGAGCGAGCCGCTGCGGCGGGCGGTCTGGCCCGGCTGGATCTCGCTCGGGTCGGCGGCCGTCACGTTCAGCATGAAGCTCGATCCGTGGCCCGGCACCGAGCGCAGCGCCAGGTGCAGGTCCAGCAGGTCCACCAGGCGGTTGACGATGGACAGGCCCAGGCCCAGGCCCTTGGCGCGGTCACGCTCCGGATTGCCCACCTGGTAGAACTCCTCGAAGATGCGCGACTGCTCATGCTCGGGAATGCCCATGCCGGTGTCCCGCACCGACAGGCGCCACAGTCCCTCGTCCTGGCCCCGCGACACTTCCACCGCCACTTCGCCGCGCTGCGTGTACTTGATGGCGTTGTCGATCAGGTTGCGCACCACCCGCTCCAGCAGGACCGGGTCGCTCTCCACGCAGGCCTCGGGCGGGCAGTCCAGGCGCAGCACCAGGTGCTTGCGCTGGGCCGCAGGCTGGAATTCGCGCTGCAGGCGCGAGAGCCAGGGCTGCAGGGCAAACACCTGGTTGTTGACCGGCACCACCTGCGCATCCAGCTTGGAGATGTCCAGCAGCGCATCCATCTGGGACGACAGGGACTGCAAGGCCAGGTTCATCTGGGTGACGATCACCCGCCCCTCGTCGTCCAGCGTGCGCTTGTCCAGCGCGGCGCCAAACAGCGACAGCGTGTGCATGGGCTGGCGCAGGTCATGGCTGGCCGATGCCAGGAAACGGGTCTTGGCCGCCATGGCCGATTCCGCCTGCGCCAGCGCCTGGCGCAACTGCTGGTTGCTCTTGACCTGCTGCTGCCGGATGAGCACGGATTCGGCAAACACCCGGTAGGTGTCCCGGGCCAGGCTGATCAGGATCAGCGCATAAAACACGATCAGCGCGGCGAGCAGCACGTCCAGCCAGGTGTCCTCCCCCGTCACGCGCCCCAGCCCCCAGGCCAGGGCGCTGGCGATGGTCACGGGCCACAGGAAGGCCTGGAACACCACCCGGTGCCCGGCGGTGGTGGCTACCGCGCCGGCGCACAGGCCCAGCAGCACGATGGTTTGCACGGTGCGCTGGAAGTCGGTGAGCCAGGGCGCCACACCCAGCGATGCGGCGAACACCATGCCGTTGAGCAGGCTCAGCCCGATCGCCCAGTTCAGGCGGTGCTGCAGCGGCTGCTCATGCATTTCCGGGAGGCGCCCCAGCATCCACCAGCGCAGCGCCAGGACGGCATACACCGCTGCGAGCCAGCCGAAGGCCAGCCCTGCGGGCACCACGGAGGTGCTCATGAGCGCCAGCGCCAGCGCCGCCAGACCCACCGGATACGGCACCCGACGGCCTTGCTTGGCGATCAGGCGCAGCAGTTCCAGGTCGAGGCTGGACTGCGCGGCGCTACGGTCGGCCGGCATGGCTGAAGGGGGCAGCACCTGGCCGCTGCCTCACATGAATGTTCATACCGACTGCAAGTTTTGGTAATGCTTGTATAGGGCGGGCAATATATCGTGAGCTTGTGTCCATCCCAAGGACATTCCCCACCAATCCACGCGGCTGTCGTTCTGGTGGCCCCTGCTGGAAGCGGTTTCAGGAGGACAGCAGCTTCGCGAAGGCCTCGGCCGGCATGGGTCGATGGAACAGGTAGCCCTGCGCGTCCATGTCAGCCAGGCTGAGCAACCAGGCTTGCTGACCCGAGGTCTCCACGCCTTCGGCGGTGATGCTCAGGTGCAGGCCGTTGGCCAGCGCCACGATGCTGCGCACCACGGCATGGGCCGAGCCCTCCTCCGCCAGGGCTTGTATGAAGCTGCGGTCGATCTTGAGCCGGTCCATGGGCAAGGCGGTCAACTGGGCCAGCGAGGAGAAACCGGTGCCGAAATCGTCCAGCGCCAGTCGCACGCCCAGGTCCCGCAGCCGACGCAGCGCCGCCTCCGTTGCGCTGGCCTGGGCGATCAGGGATTCGGTGAGCTCCAGTTCCAGCAGCGGGGCTGGAAAACCATGGCGCATCAGCGTCTGGGCCACCAGGGACGGCATGTCGTCACGCTCGAACTGGCGGACCGACACATTCACCGCCACCCGCAGGTCCGCCAGGCCCTGGGCGCGCCAGGCGGCGGCCTGCGCCACGGCCTCGTCCAGCACCCAGGCGCCCATGTCGCTGATGATGCCCATCTCCTCCGCCACGGGGATGAAGCGGGCGGGCGACACATCACCCAGCTCCGGATGGCGCCAGCGCAGCAGCACTTCGGCGCCCACGATACGCCCGCTGCGCAGGTCCGCCACCGGCTGCCAGGCGAGGTGGCACTGCCCGAGTTCCAGCGCCAGGCGCAGGCCCTGTTCCATCTGGAGCCGGTGGCTGGCCACGTCCGCCATGGAGCTTTCGAACACCACCGCCCGGCTTCGACCGCGGGCCTTGGCCTGGTACATGGCCGCATCGGCCGCCCGCAGCAGGGTTTGCGGGCTGTCCACATGCGCGGGGTGCAGCGCCACGCCGATGCTCGCGGTCACCAGCACCGACTGCTGCTGCGCCGCGCTGCCGTGCGCCATGTCGAGCGTCAGGGGCTGGGCCACCGCGCAGAGCAGTTTGTGGGCCACATGCAGGGCAGCTTCTTCCTGATCCAGTTGCTGCAGCAGCACCACGAATTCGTCGCCGCCCAGGCGCACCGCCACGTCATCCCTGCGCAGCAGCGCCCGGATGCGGGTGCCGACCTGCTTGAGCAGGTCGTCGCCGGCATCGTGGCCCAGCGTGTCGTTGATGGTCTTGAACCCATCCAGGTCCATGAAGATCAGCGCCAGCGGCCCCTGGACCGTCTGAAGCGCCTGTTGCAGCAAGGCGCGATTGCCAAGGCCCGTGAGGGAATCGTGCAGCGCCTGGTGGCGCAGCGCCTGCTGGGCCTGGCGGATCTCGCTGATGTCGGCAAAGCTCAGGACATGGTGGCTGGCCTGGCCGCGCTCATCCACCACCGCGGCGAAATGCTGCAGCGCCGGGAAGCAGCTGCCGTCGCGGCGGCGGCAAGTCACTTCGCCGTGCCACTGGCGCGCGTCGGGCTCGCGCATGGCATCGCCCTGTCGGCGTGCGAAGAGGAACTCGTCAGGCCGGTGGCCCACCACATCCAGCTCGGCCCAGCCGGTGAGCTGCGCAAAGGCGCTGTTGCAGCTCAGCACCCGCTCCTCCCCGTCCAGGAACAAAATGGCCTCGTCGGTGGCGTCAAACGCCACCGCGGCCTGGCGCAGGTGGTTCTCACGCTCCACGCGCTCACTGGCATCCCGAACCATGCCGATGATCACGCCTTCCGGCTCGAAATGCCGGGCATGGATTTCCAACCACCGGATCGGCTCGCCATCGCTTTGCCAGGCACAGGTCAGGTCCATCGGCGTGCCGCACTGAAGCAGCTGGTGCAGGGCGTCCTGGCCGCGCTGCTCCAGGCCGTCACTCAGCTCGACCAGCGTTTGGGCCTGCGTCAGCGAGCGCAGTTCCGGCACGGCGTCGTGCCCGACCCAGCGCAGCCGGTGCCCCGCCTGGCCGGCATGCAATTCCAGCACCGCCAGCCGGGCGGATTCCATCGCCAGCCGCAGCCGGCGCTCGGCCACTTCGGTCTTGCGTTCCTCGGCGCGGCGCACCATGGCCATGCGCACGGTGGCATTGAGTTCACGCAGCTCGAAGGGCTTGAGCAGATACCCATAAGGCGCCGCCTCCGCCGCTCGCTGCAAGGTCTCCGGCTCGCCGTAGGCACTCAGGAAGATCACCGGCACGTCCAGCAGCTCACGCAGCTTGCGCGCTGCGCTGATGCCGTCGCTGCCCCGGTCCAAATGGATGTCCATCAGCACCAGATCCGGCTCGGCGTGCCGGGCCATCCGCAAGGCCCCCGGCTCATCGGAGGCAATGCCCACCACTTCATAGCCCAGCTGTTCCAGGCCGGTGCACAGGTCCAGCGCGACAATGCGCTCATCCTCCACGATCTGGATGCGCACGGGACGCTCGCAAGCCACGGGATGGTCATGCATGAGGCTCTCCCACCCGGTCAGGGCGCCAGTCCAGCCCGGCGCGCGTCCCGGCGCGGCCATCCACCGAGAAACGGGCCCCGCACTGCTCGGCCAGCAGCGGCAGCAGCTGAAAGCCCAGGCTGCGGGCGCGGGACGGTTCCAGGTCCGCTGGCAGGCCGATGCCGTCGTCCGCCACTTCGAGCCAGGGCCAATCACCCGCCGGCCCGCCTTCCGTGCCATCGAGCAGGCCGTCGGTGCGCCCGCCCAGGCGGACGTCGATCCGTCCGGGCCGGCCTTGCGGAAATGCATGCTTGATGGCATTGGTCACCAGCTCGGTCACCACCAGGCCACAGGGAATGGCGTGCTGCAGGTCCATGCGCCACGGCGGATGGTCAGGCGCCTGCACCGACAACTCGATCTGCTGGCTGGGCCCGAGGAAGCTGTCGCGCAGCAGGTGCACGAGCCGCCGCAGATACAGGCCCATGTCCAGGGCGCTGAAGTCGGCGCGTTCATACAGCAGCTGATGCATCAGCGCCATGGAGTGCACCCGGCTCTGGCTGTCACGCAGCGCGTCGCGCACCCCGTCGTCGGCATGGCGCGCCTGCAGGTTGAGCAGGCTGGAAATCACCTGCAGGTTGTTCTTGACCCGGTGGTGCACCTCGTTGAGCAAGGCGGTTTTCTCCTTCAGGGCGCGCTCGATCTGGCTTTGCGCAGCCCGCCGCTCGGTCACATCGCTGATGGTGGCCAGCACCTGCTGGCCTTCGGAATCCGGCATCGGGTTCAAGCCGATCTCCACGGCGAATTCGCTGCCGTCACGCCGCAGGGCATACAGCTCCTGGCGCTTGGCCATGTAGCGCAGCGCCGGCTGGCGCATGAAGCTGCGCACCAGCTCATGGTGGCCGGCACGCTGGCGCTGTGGCACGAGGGCATGCACCGGCAGGCTGGCCAGTTCGTCCTGCGTGTAGCCGAACATGCGCGCCATGCTTTCGTTGGCCAGCGCAATGCGCCCGTCCGCATCGATCAAGCCCATGCCGATGGTGGCGCCCTCGAAGGCGCGTCGGAACCGGTCTTCGCTGCGCGCCAGGGCGCGCTCGCTGGCGCGCCGCGCGCTGATGTCAATGCCGGAGGCAATCAAGTGGGTGACCGTGCCGCGGTCGTCCAGAAGCGGGGCCAGCATGAAATCGACATCCATGCGGGTGTCCCCGGCCATGCGGACCACCACGTCGCGCCGCACGGTCTCTCCGCCGGCGACCCGGGCCACGGCATCCTCCAGCCAGTTGACCAGCAGCAGGTCATGCGTCCACCATGGCGTCAGCCAGAGCGGGCGTCCCATGACCTCGTCCTTGGTCAGCCCGCCGGCTTCCAGCGGTGCGCGGTTGGATTCCAGCACACGGCCGTCGGGCGACAGCACGCCCACAAAGACGAAGAGGTTGTCCAGTACGCGACGCAGCCGCTGGGCGCTGTCCTGCTCGGCCGCAGCGCCACTGTCGTTCCCCCAGGCCAGCGGGACGCTTGAGCTCGTGTCGCCTGACATCGGACCTCCCTTGCTGACCGGGACATACCGGTCGTTCGGGCTGGCCGGTGCCGCCGACTGCCCGTGGGACCCTGGGGCCTGCCACCGCCACTCATTCACGGCGGGCGGCAGGACACGTCGATTCATCCTGCAATCGGCTTATAGATTGACTATTTGAATGCCGGCATTGCGAGATCAACGCAATGGCGGACCTTTATAGCAAGCGCCCCTGTGCATTGTCACCGTGAGAATGGACGATCACCTCTCATTGGGGTGATTTGACACTGAGGATGGGGGCATCTCCCGATGCACCTGATAGAAGCGATAAGCCCGAATCGGCAATGAAGATAAAACTATGCCGACCCCCTCGGCCCCAGCGGGCTCTGGCAGGTCGGCATAGCACTCCTCCCCTTGATCACGACGCTGAGGTCCAGGCAGCGCGCGATCGGGATTGAGTATGCGTAGCCACCTGACCGACGACTATCCCCCTCAAGAGGGAGAGGCAGAGCAAGACCGGCCTCAGCGAGACCGGCCTCAAGCAGTGGTGCAACGCTTTCACGCCGCATGGGGTCAGGCAATGCCTGCCCTGCACACCCGGCAATGAAATGGGCAAAAGCATTGGACCCTCTGCCTGGCGCGGATGCAGTCATGGCCATGCAATGGCATGGCGCCGCGTGGGCGGTTGACCGGTGACCAGTACCAGTAACCGCTGAGTCGGGCCGTACCCTGCACGTCTTTCGGGACAGCGCTATGCTCGCGCACCCATCTTCACCCTTGGAGCCCCAGCATGCGCCTTGGTTCCTACCGTCACCGGCCGCCCGGCCGGCGGACCACCACCCCGCCAGGCCATGCCGGGCGGCCGGGCGTTCAAATCCACTGAACAATGGCCTCAGTTCCGGTGAACCGATGAGACCGGAGGAGACCAGACACTTCAGTACATGCACCAGGGGTGCCGGTCGATGTCAATGATCACCGTCAAAGATCCTTTCGAAGCCATCACCGATTCCCCGCACTGAACCACTGCCACCGCCATGACTACCGTTCGCCCTTCCCTCAAGCCCGTCAGGCGCCGCTATGACGGCGTCGCCATGCTGCTGCACTGGCTGCTGGCCGTCGCCATCATCGGCGCCTTCTGCATGGGCCTGTACATGACCGGCCTGTCGATCTCTCCGACCCGGCTGAAGCTGTACAACTGGCACAAGTGGGCCGGTGTCACGATCCTGGCCCTGTCCGCCCTGCGCCTGCTCTGGCGCCTGGGTCACCGGCCGCCGGCCGACCTGCCCATGCCGGCCTGGCAGGCGCGCGCCGCGCACCTGGTGCACGGCCTGCTGTACGCAGCCTTCTTCGCCGTGCCCTTGAGCGGCTGGGCCTACAGTTCGGCCGCCGGCTTCCCGGTGGTGTGGTTTGGCGTGCTGCCGCTGCCCAACCTGGTCGCGCCGGACAAGGCGCTGGCCGCGACCTTCAAGCTGGCCCATGAGTGGCTCGCCTACGGTCTGGCGGCCCTGGTGCTCGCCCACCTGGGCGCCGTGGTCAAGCATGTGGTGCTGGACCGCGACGGGCTGCTGCAGCGCATGCTGCCGGGCCGGGCCTGACGCCACGGGCCCGCCCTCCTGCCCTCTGTTTTTCCGCCTTGCCCGGCAAGGCCCCCGACAACTGAAGACGAAAGAGGTCTCCATGCAAGCTCGACTGAACCAAGGCCTTCCCACCCGTCTGGCCACGTCCCTGTCGATCACGGCGCTGTCCGTGGTGAGCGCCGCCCTGATGCTGTCCGCCACGCCGCTGATGGCGCAGACCAAGGCGCCAGCCAAGGTCGCCGCCAACGCCGCGGCGCCCGCCCCGGCCACCGCTGCCACCCCGGCCGCTCCCGCGGCCGCGAAGCTGGTGCCCGCGGGCAGCGACATCACCTTCACCTTCAAGCAGATGGGTGTGCCGGTGGACGGCCACTTCAAGCGCTTTGATGCCCAGCTGGCCTTCGACCCCAAGAAGCCGGAGACCGGCAAGGTGTCGCTGGCCATCGACCTCTCCGCCGCGACGCTGGGGGATCCGGCCTTCGACGCCGAACTGGTCAAGCCGGAATGGTTCAACACCAAGAAGGTGCCACAGGCCACCTTCCAATCCACCGCCATCAAGGCGCTGGGCGGCGGCAAGTTCGAGGCCACCGGCAAGCTCAGCATCAAGGGCCAGGTGCGCGACGTCGTGGTGCCGGTCACCCTGGCCCAGGCCGGCGGCACCACCACCGCCACCGGCGTCGTGGCCATCAAGCGGCTGGACTACAACATCGGCGACGGCGAATGGAAGGACACCTCCATGGTGGCCAACGACGTCCAGGTGAAGTTCAAGCTCAACTTCACCGGCGTTGGCCCGCTGTAACCCTTGCCCGAGCCGCTTCGGCGTTTTCTCGACCCAGTTCTTTCCCACCAACCCGTTCAACACAGACCCATCATGAAAAAAGCACTGATCCTTGCCTCCCTGCTGGCCCTGGGCGCCGCTGCCCACGCCGAGTCGGCCACCTACCAGATCGACCCGAGCCACACCTACGCGACCTTCGAGATCATGCACTTCGGCACCTCGACCAACCGTGCGCGTTTCGAGAAGAAGGAAGGCACGGTGCAGTTCGACCGCGCTGGCAAGAGCGGCAAGGTGGAGATCACCTTCGACATGACCGGCATCAGCAGCGGCTCCACCGCCTTCGACAAGCACCTGTCGGGCAAGGACTTCTTCGACGTGGCCACCTTCCCCACCGCCAAGTTCGTGGGTGACAAGTTCAGCTTCTCCGGCGACAAGGTCACCACCGTGGCCGGCGAACTGACCATGAAGGGCAAGACCGCGCCCGTCACGCTCAAGGCCAACAACTTCAACTGCTACCAGAGCCCGATGCTCAAGCGTGAAGTCTGCGGTGGCGACTTCGAAACCGTGATCGACCGCACGCAATGGGGCGTGGACTACGGCCTGGCCTACGGCTTCTCCAAGGACGTGAAGATCATCATCCAGGTCGAAGCCGTCAAGCAGTAAGACGCAGCGGCGGCCCGGGCCTACCTGGGACCGCCTGCCGGGCGCCCATGCGCGGCCCCCCCCCTGACGCCCCGGCTTGCCGGGGCGTTTGCATTGGGGAGCCGCTTTGTCGCGAATCCCTGCAGTTCATGCCGTCGGCCCGCCCGTGTGTCGTGCTCACCGCCGAGGGGCCGGGGACTTGCGTACAGTGCGAAGCCATCAGACAGGTCCACCCCATGAACGCCCCGACGCCCGCATCCCCAACGCGCCTTCAGCGATGGCAGCAGTTTTCCCGCAACGCCGAGCAGGGCTTCCACGCCTACGCCAGCTGGCTGGTGTCCATCACCTGGAAGCGCTTTGTCGTGCTGTCGGTGCTGCTCATCATCGGCGCCAACATCCTGCAGGACCTGCCGCCCTTCTCCTTCAGCTGGCGCGTGGCCGAGGAAACGGACGAAGACGCGCCGCGGCGCCAGGCCAAGCCCGCCAAGCCCCCCAAGGCGACCAGCCCCGCCAAGGCGCCCACCGCGCCGGCTGAACCGGCGGCTCCAGCCGCACCGGCCGCCCCGGCCAGTGGCCCCGAGGCCGCCGGCAAGGACGTCAAGGGCGAAGAGGGGCTGCGCTATGAGGTGCAGATCGACAGCCGGGGCGTGCGCATCGTGCCGCGCAACGCGTCGTCCGCGGCGGCCTCTGGCGCCTCCGAGGCCGAAGGCACCGCCCCGGACCTGCCTTCCGTCGATATCCGCATTCCCAGCGAGAAGCAGCGCGAGGCGGTGCGCGAAGCCGTGGAAGATGCACGGCGCGCCCTGCAGGAAGCCGCCGAGGAGGCCCGTCAGGCCCAGGCGGAGGCCGACGAGGCACGCCGCGAGCTGGAGCAGGCCCGCGAGAGCGCCGGCGACGTCGCGCAGGACACCGGAGGCCGCAAGATCCGCTACCGCCGGGTGCACCTGGGCGATTTCCTGGACAAGTTCGCCGTCATCATCGTGCTGGCGTCCGCCCTGCTCAAGGCCACCTACAAGGGCCGCATCCAGGCCGAGGCCAAGGCGGCGCAGGCAACCGAAACGGCCGAGGCGGAATCGCTGCGCCGCCAGGTGGTGGAGGCCCGGATGGCGGCCATGCAGGCCCAGGTGGAGCCGCATTTCCTGTTCAACACGCTGGCCTCCATCGACCACCTGATCGAGACCGACCCGCCGCGCGCCTCGCAGATGCAGCGCAACCTCATTGCCCTGCTGCGGGCCTCCATGCCGACCATGCGCGAGGCCAACGCCAACGGCGGCGTGCGGGAGCTTGGACGCGAAATGGCGGTGATCCGCCCCTACCTGGACATCCTGCAGATGCGCATGGAAGAGCGGCTGCAGCCCGCCATTGACGTGCCAGACGGCCTGCTCTCCGCCGAATTCCCGCCCATGATGATCCAGGGGCTGGTGGAAAACGCCATCAAGCATGGCCTGGAACCGAAGGCCGAGGGCGGCAGCCTGCGCATCAAGGCCGAGGTGGTGCACGGCAAGCTGACCGTCACCGTCGCGGACACGGGCCTGGGCTTCGGCCGGGCGGCCACTTCCGGCACCGGCGTGGGCCTGGCCAACATCCGGGAGCGGCTGTCGCTGCTGTACGGCAAGGCGGCCAGCCTGACCGTCGCCGAGAACCAGCCCAGCGGCACCATCGTCACCATCACGGTCCCGTACCGGACCGCCCATGTGCATCAGGAACAAGGAGTGCATGCATGAAGACCTTCTTCAAGACTTTGCTGGTCCTCGGACTGGTGATGGTGCTGGCCTCGGTGGCGCTGGGCGTCTTCGCGGTCGGTGTCCTGAGCGATGCGCCCGGCGTGCACATCAGCATGAACGGCGAGGACTGGAGTACCGGCGGCTTTGGGCTGGACGATGCCTTCGGCGTCTTCCTGGCCGTGCTGATCGGCGGCGTGGTGCTGTGCGTGGTGGTGCCCCTGGTGCTGCTGCTGGGCCTGGGCCTGCCACTGCTCATGCTGGGCGGGATGCTGCTGCTGGGCGTGGCGGCCGTGCTGGGCGTTGGCGCGGTGCTGGGGTCGCCGCTGCTGCTGATGGTGCTGATCGTCTGGCTGCTGGTGCGGGACAAGCCGCGCGCCCGGCCACTTGCGGCGATGCAGACGCCGCCGGTGCCGCCCGGCCCCCCGATGTCCGCCTGACCGCGAGCGTGGGGCCCGCGCGCCTCGCCCGCCAAGGCGCAGCCCCGTAATGCCCCGCTGTCGCCCACTGCTGCACCTGACCTAACATCGACGCATGACTACTACCCCTGCCCCGCGGGCCGTCCTGGCCGACGACGAACGCCTGATGCGCGACCAGTTGCGCAGCCGCATTGCCGAGGTCTGGCCAGAACTGCAGATCGTCGGCGAGGCGAAGAACGGCCTGGAGGCCGTGGAGCTGACCCGCGAACTCAAGCCGGACCTGGTTTTCCTGGACATCCGCATGCCCGGCCTGACGGGCGTCGAGGCAGCGCGCCAGATTGCGCAATTGCCGGACGACGACGAATGGGCGGTGCCGGAGATCGTCTTCATCACGGCCTACGACCAGTATGCGGTCGAGGCCTTCGAGCAGGGGGTCTGCGACTACGTGCTCAAGCCGGCGGAACGCGAGCGCCTGGCCGTGACGGTGGAGCGCATCCGCAAGCGGCTGGCGCAGCGCAGCGGCGAGGCCGAGCCGGAGGGCCCGACGCAGGGCACGCTGCAGCAACTGCTGCACAACCTGTCCGCCCGCGTGAATCCGCAAGCGGCACCGCGCTACCTGCAGTGGATCCAGGCCTCAGTCGGGCAGACCATCCAGATGATCCCGGTCGAGGAGGTGCTGTTCTTCATCAGCGACGAGAAATACACGCGCGTGCAGACCCCGACGGTGGAAGCCCTGATCCGCAAGCCGATCAAGGAACTGGTGGACGAGCTGGACCCGGCGCTGTTCTGGCAGATCCACCGCTCCACGCTGGTCAACGTGAAGGCCATCAACGGCATCACGCGCGACTTCCGCGGCCGCCAGCTGGTGGGCGTGCGTGGCCTGGAAGAAAAGCTGGAAGTCAGCCGCAGCTACACCCACCTGTTCAAGGGCATGTGATCAGCGCCCGGCCGCTCCAACGCCGGGCCCGGTCGCCCGGGGCGAGCGGCTGCGCGGCGGCGTCGGGCGACGGTCGTCATGCTCGTGCTCGTCGCCAGCAAAGCGCGTCTCCAGCGCGTCCTCTTCCTCGTCCGGCTCCTCGCCCTTCTTGAGCCGGCGCGAGGGGGTGCGCAGGCCCAGCGCCAAGGCCAGCATCGCATAGAAGAGAAAGCCGATGCGGGGGGCGTCCACCAGGCTGTCGAACAGCCCCACGATCACGAAACCGGCCAGCGCACCGGCCGCGGCAGGCGCCAGCGGATGCCGGCGCGCCGCGCCCAGGGTGCAGCGCCACAGCGCGCTGGCCAGCAGCCCGCACCACAGGGCCAGGCCGATCACGCCCTGCTCGAACAGCACATGCAGCGGCAGGCTCTTTTCATGGAAGGGCATGTGAATGCGGTCGCTGGAGAAGAACCAGCGGCTCATGCCCTGCGAGAAGTCGCCATTGCGCAGCAGCGGGCCATGCTGGCTATCCGCCAGCTCCACCGAGCGCAGTTCCACCAGCGAGCCGCGCCAGTTCAGGGCCACCGCCGCGGTCAACTGCCGCGGCGCCCAGCGCGAGCCGCCGAAGTCTTGCGGCGCCTGCCCCAGGGGCAACCGCACCACCTGCCAGGCACCGCCGAGGGGCTCCACCTCCACCTGGCGGTCCAGGCAGCGCAGCGGGTAGAGCAGATGCTTCTCACAGACCTCGACGCGCACCTGCGTGTGCTGCCGCGTGCGCAGCACCACCGTTGCGCCCACCTCACCGCCCACCGCCTGCACGCGCTGGCTCAAGCGGTACATCTCGCCCGTGCCCATGTTGTGCAGGCCGCTGGTGAGCGTCACGGTCGGATAGGGCACGGCAGGGAAGCCCGCGCTGTCCAGCGCGCCTTGCCCGCCATCGACGGCGGCGGCATTCCAGCGGTGCTCACCCACGCGCGACTCGAAGGGGCCGCTGTTGGCAAAGGTGGAAGGAAATCGTCCGGTGCCCTGCCCCAGCAGCCAGGCATCCATGCCCTTGAGCAGGCCCAGCGTCAGGCCCCAGTGTTCCAGCCGGCCTTCCAGGTCCTGTTGCCCTGTCGAGAGGCGCTGGCCGATGTAGCCGCCGCCGCCAACGGAAGCCACCACGCCGCACACCAGCAGGCAGGCCGTCCAGAGCAGCCCGCGCACCCGCCAGCCCGCCTGGCGGAACGGATCGACCGGCCGCACTGGCCACTGCACGCCCAGCCAGGCCAGGGCCAGCACCAGCAGCACGGCCGCCGTGCCGGCCGGGTCACGGCCCCCGCTCCACTGCGCCGCCACCAGCCAGGCCGCCGCCAGAGAGGCGAACCAGCCCGCTGCCAGCAAAAACGCCTGAGCCGGCCTCGTCACCCCTTGGCGCCATTGCCAGCACAGGGCCAGCGTCACCGCCATGATCAATAGGTCCACGCCATAGGCGAGCTTGGGCACCCCATCGACCAGCACGGCGCCCACGCCCGCGATCGCGAAGGCGGGCAACAGCGCCAGGCCCAGCAAGGTGCGGTGCTGGGCCACCGGCCAGGACGCGCGGCGCGAGGGCATGGCCACCCAGATACCCGCACTCGCGGCCAGCGCCATCAGCCCGCGATAGCCGCCGGCACTGAACAGCACCCAGGCCGCCAGGGCCACCCCCGCCAGCACCGCCAGGGTGGACCGCAGCGGCAAGGCCGCGTCTCCCGGCAGCCAGGCGGAACGGGCGGCGGCTTCCTCAGGCCCGCCCTGGCGCCGCTGCACCGACCACAGCAGCGCGCACAGCGCCAGGCCTGCCGGAATGGCCAGGTAGACACCCCGGGAGAAAGTGGTGAGGCAGGCATAAAAACCGAGCAGCAGCACGGCCAGTGCGGCGCCGAACCGCCAGGGCGCTCGCTCGCGCAGCATCCACAGCAAGGCCATGGGCATGCTCAGCGCCAGGCAGCCGTCCAGCGCCGCGCCACCCACATGCATCTCCCAGAACCAGGACGTGGTGCGGTAATCCGTCGAGAAGTCCAGCAGGCCGGTGTAGACCCAGCGTTCCCACACCGCGCCCACCGACGCCAGGATCAGCACCAGCACCCAGGCGCCCCGGCTCAGGCGCATGACGGCCGCGGGACGCAGGTCCGCCGCGCGCTGCCACAGCGGCAACAGCACCAGCACCAGCGCCAGGCTCTTGCCCAGCCGCAGGCTGTTCATCGAGCCCACATAGCCCTCGTCATAGCCGAACTGCAGGCCGCCGGCGTGTTCGATGCCTCGCCAGACGGAAATCAGTGCCGACAGCGTGAACACGGCCAGCATCACGCCCACCGCCGAGCGCCAGCGCAAGGTCCGATAGCGCCAGGGTACCGGCCGACGGGTGGGCTCCGTGATCGCCAGGGCCAGGTAGCCGCCGGTGGCAATGGCCAGCACCAGCAGGTCCAGCTCCTCGAAGCTGATCCACCCGGTCCATGGCGCCAGGCCGATCACCGGCACGAGAGCCGGCAGCAGCATGGGCAGCACCTGCCAGCCGAGGAAGCCGGCCGCGGCCACCATGGCCCAGACGGTCAGCATCCACTGGGGCTCCAGCGGGTAGTGGCGCACCAGCATCACGCCCAGCGCGCCGCAGCCCAGCGAGGCAAACAGCGCGAGGATGGCGGCCGGCCGCAGCGGGATCATGAAGTTCATGCCGCCCCCGCGCCCGACGCCGACTCGGCCGTGCGGCCCAGGCTCTGGGCGATGCACCACTGCGCGGGCCAATAGCTGGCCAGCACCCACAGGCTGGCCTGGTCCACCGGCCCGGCGAATTTGTCTATGGCCAGCATGGCGTCGGAGAACACGAACAGCGTGCCGCCCCAGGCCGCCCAGCGGGCCCGCAGTTCCTCCGGCTGGCTCACGCGGCCGCGCCACCAGGCCCAGGCCTGCGAGGCCATGACCGCCAGCGCCAGGACATACAGCACCACCGGAACCTGCAGCGCCGCCGGCACGAAGCTCCACAGCCGGCCCAGCACCACCGCCGAAATCAGGCCGAACAGGAGGAAGGGCCAGCGCACGGCGCCCAGCCGGATGCGGCTGCAAAAGCCCAGGATGTAGCAGACATGGGCCACCAGGAAGCTCACCAGCCCAGGCAGGAAGCCGGACTCCGGCCACAGCAGCGCCACGTCACCCACAAGCGAGCACAGCAGCCCGGCACGCAGCCACTGCGCCAGGCGTGGCGGCGCCGCTCCGCGCCGCCAGGCGTGCCAGACGATCAGCAAGGTGGTCAGCGGCTTGAAGACGAAGCCCCAGCCCGCCGGCAGCTGCGGCGGTTGTGAGAGGGCCAGGATGGCCAGCGAGGCGCTGAGCAAGGTCAGCAGGGGGAGGCTCAGGGAGGTCCGATCGACGGCGGCTGTCATACGAATATTTTGCCGTCCACATCTGGCAATCTCGTGCGCGACAGGCCCACACTGTCAGCTGTTACAGGCTGAACGCGAAATACCAACACCCGGGCTTGGGGGGGAATCCCCCTAATCCTTGAGCTGGGCGGCCGCGGCGGCCGAGGCAGCGGCCTTGGCGGCCAACTGCTCGCGCATGCGCTTGAGCTTCTCGCGCGGGTCTTCCTTGATGCCGCTTTCATGCAGTTTCATCTCCGCGATGAAACGGCTGGGCACGCCGATGACGGTTTCCCGGTTCTTCTTGCGCCGGCGCAGCGTGGATACGGCAAGCGTCCGCCGCGCCCGGGTAATGCCCACATACATCAGGCGGCGCTCTTCCTCCACCCGGGCGGCGGTCATGTCCTCGTCTTCAGACTTGAAGGGCAGCAGCCCTTCATTCACGCCGGCCAGGATCACATGCGGCCATTCCAGGCCCTTGGAGGCATGCAAGGTGGTGAGCACGACCTGGTCCTGCTCTTCCTTGCGTTCGGCCAGCGAGAGGATGACGCTGATGGTCTGGGCCACGTCCAGCAGGGACTGCCGCGGGCTCTCGGTGGTGATGCCGCCGTCCGTGGAAATCTCGCCGCCGCAGCGCTTGGCCACCCAGTCAACGAAATCCAGCACGTTGCCCCAGCGGGCGGCGGCCACTTTCTCGTTCTCCTCGTTGTCCAGGAGATGCTGCTCGTAGCCGATGTCCTTGAGCCACTCCAGCATGAGCGCCTTGCCCTCCTCGGCGCCCACCGCATGCCGCGCACGGTATTCCAGGTCGACGACGTAGCGCCCGAACTCATGCAGCCCGTGCAGCGCCTTGCTGGAGAGCGTGGCCTTGAGTGACTCCGCGAAGAGCGACTCGAACATGGAGAGCTTCCATTTCGCGGAGAAGTCGCTCAGGTGGCCCAGGGTCTGGTGGCCGATGCCGCGCTTGGGCGTGGTCACCGCGCGCAGGAAGGCCGGGTCGTCGTCCTGGTTGACCAGCAGCCGCAGCCAGGCGCACAGGTCCTTGATCTCGGTCTTGTCGAAAAAACTCTGGCCGCCGGAGACCTTGTAGGGGATCTCGGCCCGCCGGAGCGCCTGCTCGAACACCCGTGCCTGGTGATTGGCGCGGTACAGGATGGCGAAATCCGAGAAGCGGGCGGTCGGGTGCTGAGCCCGCAGCGACTGGATGCGCGCCACAGCCCGTTCGGCTTCGTGCTCCTCGCCGTCGGCCTCCACCAGCGTGATGGGGTCACCTTCACCAAACTCGCTCCACAGGGTCTTGGGGAAGAGTTTCGGATTGCTGCCGATCACGTTGTTGGCCGCGCGCAGGATGGCGCTGGTGGAGCGGTAGTTCTGCTCCAGGGGAATCACCTTGAGCTGCGGGAAATCGACCGGCAGCTTCTTCAGGTTCTCGATGGTGGCGCCGCGCCAGCCGTAGATGCTCTGGTCATCGTCACCCACGGCAGTGAACATGGCGCGCTGGCCCACCAGGCACTTGAGCAGCTCATACTGAACGGCGTTGGTGTCCTGGTATTCGTCCACCAGCACATAGCGCAGCGTTTCCTGCCATTTGCCCCGGGCCTCCTCATTGGTCTGCAGCAGCCTCAAAGGCAGGCCGATGAGGTCGTCGAAGTCCACCGCCTGATAGGCGGTCAGGCGCTCCTGGTAACGCTGCATCACCACGGCCGCCGCACGCTCCATGTCGTCCTTGGCATAGGCCAGCGCCTGCTGCGCGCTGAGGTTCTGGTTCTTCCACAGCGAGATCGTCCACTGCCAGCTCTTGGCCGTGGCGGCGTCGGTCGTGCCGCCGGCATCGCGCAGGACGGACAGCACATCGTCCGAATCCAGGATGGAGAACTGCTCCTTGAGCCCGAGGTGGCGGCCGTCTTCCCGCAGGATGCGCACGCCCAGCGAGTGGAAGGTCGAGATGACCAGGTCCTGGCCCGCCTTGTTGCCCACCATGTGACGGGCCCGCTCACGCATTTCCTGCGACGCCTTGTTCGTGAAGGTGATGGCGGCGATGTTCTTCGGACGGTAGCCTTCACCCAGCAGCTTGGCGATCTTTTGCGTGATCACGCGCGTCTTGCCCGACCCCGCGCCGGCAATCACCAGGCAGGGGCCGTCCAGATGATGGACAGCCGCCAGCTGGGCGGGGTTGAGCAGGAACTCGGACATGGGACAACTCGGGCAGCAGAACAACAGCGGGCCAGGGATGATAGCGGGGGCGTAAAGTGCGGGGGATGAACGTGACTTACCTGCTTGCCAATGTCGTCACCGCCCTGGTGGCGCTGATCCATGTCTACATCCTGGTGCTGGAGATGTTCCTCTGGACGACGCCGACCGGGCGCAAGGCCTTCGGCCTGACACCCGAATTCGCGCAGGCGTCCAAGGTGCTGGCGGCCAACCAGGGGCTGTACAACGGCTTCCTGGCAGCCGGCCTGATCTGGGGCTTGCTGCAGGGCGACAGCGGCACTCCGGTGAAGCTGTTCTTCCTGGCCTGCGTGCTGGTGGCGGGCGTCTATGGCGCGGTGACCGCCAGCCGCAAGATCCTCTTTGTCCAGGCCCTGCCGGCCCTGGTCGGACTGCTTTTGCTGGGCCTGGCCATGAGCACCTGAGGCCAGCACGGGCGGGTGGCGTGCATCAGCTGACCGGCAGCTGCACATGCCACCGGTCCGCCATCGACGCCAGTTGGCCACTGGCGCGCAGCCGCTGCATGCCGGCATCGACAACGGCGGACCACTCGGCGCCGGCGCCGCCCATCCCGAAGGCGAAGTGCCCTTGCAGCCGCGCAAAGGGCGGGCTGCACAGCTGCACAAGGTCCGTCAGGCCGAGGGACTGGATCACCGGCTCGGCATTGCGCTGGTTGGCCGCAATCAGGTCCAGGCGCCCGAGCTGCAGCATGCGCAGTGCGGTCGCCAGGTCACGCACCACCGTCACGCGCAGCCGGGCGCGGGCCTGCTCGAACCGCTCGCCATAGACCCATCCCTGCACGGCCCCCACGGCGAGGGTGCCCACGGCGCCAAAGTCGTCGCGCCAGAGGTCCTGCTCGCGTTGGCGTGCAATGAAGACCAGGGGGTCTTCATAAAACGGCTGGCGTGAGAAGCGCATGCGCCGCTCGCGCCCGGGCGTGCGGTAGGGGCCGACGAGGATCTGCGCAGGCCCGTGCTCGATCATGGCCTGGGCGCGTAGCCATGGATAGAACTCATAGACAGGCGTCAGCCCGCTGGGCGTCAGGATGGCATCGAGGAGGTCCACCGCCAGGCCATGCGCCTGCGCGGCAGCAGCACCGCCCGGGCCAGGGCCGGGCTCATACAGACGGGCGAACGCCGTGCCCACCACGGACAGGCGCCGCTGCTGGCCAACCTGCTGGCCTACCTGCTGGCCTACCTGCTGGCCTACCTGCTGCCCTACCTGTTGGCCCGCCGGCTGGCCCGCCTGCTGGCCGTGCGCTTGCGCCGCGGCACGGCCGGCCCAGCCACTGAGTGCCAGGAACTGGCAGGCGGTGAGCCGGAGGAGATGTCGGCGTCGCGGCAGCATGTAAGGCCATGATAGGCCTGCCGTACGGGTCACGGCAATGCCGGGACCGGGGACGGAACGAGCAAGGCATCACACAACGGATCACCCGGCCACGGCGTGCCGGTGGCGCCATGCGCCGCGAAGGCCTCCGGCAGCACCTGACGAAGCTGCACCAGCGCCGGTCCGTCCGGTTCGTCGCCCACGACGAAGACGCGGCGATCCCCGATGCCATGGGAGCGCAGCCCGTACATCCGGGGTCTGACCCGCAGGCAATAGCGATCCGCCAGCTCCCAGCCCATCAGTGGCGGCAGCCGGAGCAGGTAATGGCCCGCGCGGCGATCCTGGGCCCAGCAGGTTGGCCGGGCTCGCCCCTGCCGGGCAGCCTCGGCGCAGCGCTCCAGCGCCCGGGCCACCCAGGGCTCGCACCGCCCATCCTGCAAGGCGTCACGGTGGCAGCGGCTCCAGTCCCGCCCAGACATCGGCCCGATCTTGAACGCCATCCTTCCTCCTCGCCGGCGGACAGGCCGCGGCGTTGATGCCGTCGCCCTGGCCGCTCCGACCTCTATCCATCATGGCTATCGTAGGTTGGGGGATGAGTTCCGCGCAATTCGCTACAAGAGGTGGATCAGCTGCACATCGCAGCTAGCAGGAAGAAGCTGGCTCTCAGCGCATGCGCAGAAGGAGCCACAGCACCAAGGCAGCCACCGCCAGCACCGCCGCCGCCGCCGCGATCCGTTCGGCCAGGGTGGCACCGGGCGGCTTGAGCGGCGGCTGGGCCGACAGCGGCAGCGGCATGGGGGCGGACGCGCGCCCCGCCGCGGCTGCCGTGGCGGCCGCGACGGTCGGGGTCGTGGCCGACTGGGCATCGCCGAGCCGAGCGGCAGGCGCCGGGGCACTGGGCGCCGAGGCATTCAGCCAGTCCTGTACGGCTTGCCCCAGCGTGGCCCGGTCGGGGAACGACTGCCCATCGGTCATCGCCTGGTTCAGCAACAGCTCCAGGCTGTCGCGCTGGGCGGCGGAGAGCGCCAACCATGACTGCAGCGAGGCCACGGGCGTGGCGGCCACCTCGGCGGCCGTGGCGTCGGCCCTTGCCCCGGCTCCGCCCTCCCGGCCGGGCAGGCGACCGTTGATCAGCAGACCCATCAGGCGGCCCACGGCATGGGCCTCGCTGCGACTGTCCGGCCGGGCGCCGCCACATTGGCGAGGGTCCGCCAGCGGCTCGGCCGCGCGCACCAGCGCTGGCGGTGCCTGGGACAGCCGGGGCGCCAGGCCTTGTCCCAACCAGCACAGCTGCTGATGGGGCCCCAGCCAGAGCATGCCCGGATCGAGTTCATGCAACACCAGCCCACGCGCCTGGGCGGCGTCGAGCATCGCCACCAGCGCCAGCAGCAGCTCCAGGCGCCTGCGCAGCGGCAGCGCCATGGCCACCCGCATGAGAGGTGCTCCCTCCATGGCCGGCACCACGAGGTAGGGACGGCCCGACGGGCTGAGGCCGCAATCCAGAGGCGCCCCATAGGCTGGCAGGTTCAGCCTCGCCAGCGTGTCGGAGTCTTCCGCGAAACGCATGAGCACAGCCTCGGCGTCGGAGGCGTGTCGATACACCATGGCCAGGGCGTCCTCGCCGGTCAGGGCGTGCGTCACCCGGAACCAGTGGCCGGAGCCCACCTCGAACAGCGCGGCCGTCACCCGCCACACGCCCAGCCGGTCTCCCAGTGCCGTCACCTCGTCGGCGACGGGGACTGGCGGCGCGTGGTGCGAGGGCCGGGACGGCGCGGTGGGGTCGCTCATGGCCGACGATCCTAGCGCAGCGATACTTCGGCCCATGCCCCCGTTCAGGGGCCTGCCGCCGTCCACAGCGGGCGGACGCCAACTGCTTTCGCTATCGTCTGGTCATGCTGCCATCGCCCTGTCCGCATCCTCACGCCCTTGCCACCTCTGATGGCGCCCCGCATGTCGGCGAAGTCGCGCCGGGCCGCCCCCGCTGGGTGGATGAGGCGCCCCGTGCGCCCGGACGGCTGCCGGCGGGCTGGCGGCGGGCTGTGAGGCCCTGGCTGGCCCCGGCGCTGGGCTTGCTGTCATTGCTGCTGGTCCAGGGCGGCGTGTCGGCCGCGCCGGCCGCCTACAAGCAGCCTTCCCCCGCCATTCGTGATCTGCTTGACGCCCCCCTGCCCGCGCGGCTGCTGCCTTCGCCGGACCGGCAGACCGTCGCCATGATCGAGCAGCGGCGCTACACGCCGCTGGACGAACTCGCCCGCCCGGTCATGCGGCTGGCTGGCGCCCGCTTCGACCCGCGCAGTGCCACGCCGCAGAACCTGGTGGGCATTGTTCATCTCAGGTTGCGGGCCTTGCTGGAGCCGGATGCGCCGGAGCGCGCGGTCGAGCTGCCCCCGGGCGGCGTCTGGCACAGCTTCGCCTGGGCCCCGGACGGTCAACGCTTCGTGCTGGCGCGCCGCACCGACACGGGCGACGAACTGTGGGCCGGCGCCACCAGCAACGGCCAGCTCTGGCGCATCTACAACCTGCGCCTGAACAATGCCATCGACCCGGACGACCTGGCCTGGCTGAGCGCGCGCGAGGTGGTCGTGCTGACGGTGCCGGACCAGCGGGGCGCCCCGCCCTCACGCCAGCACAGCGGCCCGGTCATCCAGGAAAACCACGGCAAGGCCTCGCCAGAGCGCACCTATGCCGACCTGCTGCGCAATCCGGCGGACGAAGACACCTTCGAGTATTACGCCCGCTCCCAGCTCACGCTGGTGGACATCAGCAGCGGTCAGAGCCACGACCTGGACAAGCCGGGGCTGTTCACCAGCATCTCGGCCGTCGGCAATGGCCAGGCGCTGCTGACCGAGCGGATCAGCCGCCCGTTCAGCTACAACCTGACCTTCGATGACTTCCCCACGGTGGTGGAGATCCGCCAGCGCGATGGCAAGCTGATCCGGGAACTGGCCCGCATGCCGCTCAAGCAGGGCGTGGCCATCGACGGGGCCCTGCCTGGGCCGCGGGTGTTCTACGGCTCGCCGACCAAGGATGCCGCGGTCTACTGGGTGGAGGCGCTGGACGGCGGCAACCCGGCATCGCGCGCGGCATTCCGGGACCGCGTCATGCGGCTGGACCCGCCCTACACCGGCGAGCCCTTCGAGGTCCAGCGCATGCCCTATCGCTTCACCCGGCTGCGCTTCCTGGACGATGGGCTGCATGCCTTGCTGACCGAGGAGGACCGCAGCCGCGGCTGGACCCGCACCTACCTGCTGCCGCTGCGGGGCACGCAGAGCCGTCCGCTGTTTGAGCACTCGCTGCGGGAACGGTATCGCCACCCCGGCGTTCCGCTGATGCGCACGTTGCCCAACGGCCAGCTCGCCGTGCAGACGCTGGGCGGCGACCTGCTGCTGGTGGGCCAGGGTGCCAGCCCCCGCGGCGACCGGCCGTTCCTGGACAAGGTGTCACTGCGCGACCTGAGCGTGCAGCGCCTGTTCCAGTCCGCCGAAGGCGTTTACGAGCTGCCCCTGGCGGTGCTGGACGACAAGCGCCTGCTGACCCAGCGCGAGGCCGAACATGACCCGCCCAACCTGGTGCTGCGCGAGAACGGCAGCAATGGCCGCGTCGTCCCCCTCACCCGTGTGAAGGACCCGAGCCCCCAACTGCGCGCCGTGCGCCGGGAACTGGTGACCTTCAAGCGCAGCGATGGCGTGGAGCTGTCGTTCTGGATGTATTTGCCGCCGGACCTCAAGGACGGCGAGAAACGGCCCGCGCTGGTCTGGGCCTATCCGCTCGAATTCAATGACGCGGCCCTGGCCAGCCAGCTCAGCGGCTCGTCGGGCCGCTACATGAGCTTTTCAGCCATCAGCCCGCTCAACCTGCTGATGGACGGCTACATCGTGCTGATGGATGCCACCATGCCGGTGGTCGGCGATGCACGTTCGATGAACGACAGTTTCATCGAGCAGATGACCATGAATGCCCGGGCCCTGCTGGACAAGGCCGAAGAATTGGGCACGGTGGACCCGCGGCGCGTGGCTGTCGGTGGCCACAGCTATGGCGCCTTCATGACGGCCAACCTGCTGGCGCATACCAAGCTGTTTCGCTGCGGCATTGCCCGCAGCGGCGCCTACAACCGCACGCTCACGCCGTTTGGCTTCCAGAGCGAGCGCCGCTCCCTGTGGGAAGCCCGGGATGTCTACCTGAAGCTGTCCCCGCTGCTCTTCGCCAACCAGATCAAGGAGCCTTTGCTGCTCATCCACGGCGAGGCGGACAACAACGCCGGCACCTTCCCGATGCAGAGCGATCGGCTGTACCAGGCCATGGCCGGCCTTGGCGGCACGGTGCGCTATGTGCTGCTGCCTTATGAAGCGCATGGCTATGCGGCGCGCGAGTCGGCCGGGCAGGTGCAGTGGGAGATGAGCCAGTGGCTCAAGGGCTGTGTCGGAGAGGCCAGGCCGGCCGCCGCGGCCGCGCCCGCAGCGCCCGTACCCGCCGCCGCTGCGGACGACCGGGCCTCCAGCGCCAGGCCCGCCAGCTCGCGCTGAACCGGCGCGCCTGGCGAGGGCTCAGAGCGAGCGGCTCTGGAAGGTGTCGCAGTCCTGGATGCTGCCCTGGGCGAGGCCGCGCTTGAACCAGCGCTGACGCTGCTCGCTGCTGCCGTGGGTGAAGCTCTCCGGCACCACGTCTCCCCCGGAGCGGCGCGCCAGGGTGTCGTCCCCGATCTGGGACGCCGCATTCATCGCCTCCTCGATGTCCCCGGCTTCCAGCCAGCCCTTGGACTGCTGCGAGTGGTAGGCCCACACCCCGGCCAGGCAGTCGGCCTGCAATTCGACCCTGACGCTGGTGGCGTTGGCTTCGCGCTCGGACTGGCGGCGGCGCAGCGCGTCGACCTTGTCGGTCACGCCCAGCAGATGCTGCACATGGTGGCCCACCTCGTGCGCAATCACATAGGCCTGCGCAAAGTCGCCGGGCGCCCCGAGCCGCTCGCGCAGGGTCCGGTAAAAGCTCAGGTCGATATAGACCTTGCTGTCGCCCGGGCAGTAGAACGGTCCCATGGCCGCGGCGCCCCGGCCGCACGCGGTCTGGGTGCGCCCGCTGAAGAGCACCAGGCGGGGCGGCTGGTAGGTCTGTCCGGCGGATTGGAACACCTGGCGCCAGACGTCCTCGGTGTCCGCCAGCACCACTGAGACGAACTTCGCGCCTGCGTCCTGCGGATGCGCCTGCCCTGCAGGCCCGTGGCCGGATGGCGCCTGCTGCACCGGAGCACCGCCCCCGGACAGGCCCAGCAGCGTCATCGGATTGATCCCGAAGATCCAGCCGGCCACCAGCGCCACCACCACACCGCCCAGGCTCAGACCTCGGCCGCCACCAATGGAAAAGCCGCCGCCGCCGCCATCACTGCCGCGCATGTCCTCGACGTTGTCGCTTTCGCGCTGTCCTTCCCACTTCATCGTTTGCTCCTGGGCCGCTTGTTGGCCGGCACATTGGTCGGTTCAAGGATGGCGGGGCACCCGTCGTGCCCGCCGCTGTGTCGGGTCTTCCAGTCGTCAGGCCGTCAGGCCGTCACCACGCCTTGCGGGGGCCGCAGCGGCAGCACCAGGTGGAATTCCGCGCCGCCCCCAGGGCGGTTGGCCGCATACAGCCGACCGCCGTGAATCTCCACGATCCGGCGGCTGATCGCCAGGCCCAGGCCGGTGCCGCCGGAGCCGTCCTTGGTGGCGCTGGACTGCACGAAGGGATCGAAGATGCGTTCCAGCTCGTCCGGCGGGATGCCGGGGCCGCGGTCGGCAACGCACAGGTGCAGGGCGGTGGCCGCCGGATCGACGGCACCCGCCAGCTCGATGGTCGAGCCGGCCGGGGCGAACTTGATGGCATTGGCCAGCAGGTTGCGGAGCGCCTGCTGGATGCGCAGCGGGTCCACCTGGGCGGGCATGGGCGGCGTCAGCTGCAGGTCCAGGTCAAGGTAGCGCTGCACCCGCAGCGGCTCCAGCTCATGCACCACTTCCCTCACCAGCTCGCCGAGGTCGCAGCGCCGCAGCTCAAAGGCGCCCAGCGCGCTGTCGAGCTTGGACACATCCAGCAGATCGTTCACCATGGCCAGCATGCGCTGCCCGGACCCGTGGATGTCCTCGAACATGGCGCGCAGCTTCGGGGTGTCCCCGCTGCGGCCCATGCCCAGCTCCGAAAACCCCAGGATGGACTGCAGCGGTGTCCGCAATTCGTGGCTGATGTTGGCCAGAAACTCCGTCTTGATGCGGGACGCCTCCTGGGCAGCGTCCCGGGCCTCGCGGGACAGGCGCTCCGCCCGCGCCCGCTCGGTCACGTCCACCGCACTGCCCGCATAACCGCCCTGCCCACCCTCGCGGCGCAGCGGCACGATGGCGATCAGATAGCGGCGCGGCTCACCTTCGCCGTTGCGCAGCGTGGCCTCGGTGCTGCGCGGGCCGTCTTGCTGATGGAACAGCGCCTCCACGGCGTCGCGGTCCTCAGGTTCGGCCATCTCGGACAGGCGCCGGCCCACCGCCTCGTCCACCCGGCCGCGATGCAAGGTCGTCCAGCGGGCATTGACGAAGGTCAGCCGGCCTTCCGGGTCGGTGCGAAAGATCAGCTCCTGCACGCTGCGCAGCAGCACCCGCATGTCGCGCTCGCGGTCGGCCACCTGGGCATGGGCCTGCTGCAGGGCGTCCACGGCATCCGCACGGGCCTGCAGGCTACGCCGCACGACCACGGTGGCCGCGGCAATCAGGCCCAGGGCAAACACGCCGGTCAGGAAGGGGCCCCACAGGCCGGCCCGCCAGGGTCCCAGCACATCGTCCCGGGATTGCTCAACCGCGATCACCAGGCCCCGGCGCGGCGAGGCGCGGTAGGCCACGATCAGCTCGCCGGGCAAGGCGCCTGCGCCGAAATAGCTGCCGTGGTCGGGGCCCTGGCGCAGCCGGTCGAAGACCGGATGACCAGCCATGGTCTGGCCCGGCACCTGCGGCAGGCTTTCGAGTGCCGCCAGCAGTTGCCCATCGGGCGACGCCAGCCAGGCGGCACTGTTGCTCAGCGGCAGCGCCTGTTGCTGCAACTGGGCCAGCGCCTCCGGGTTGATGAGGGCCAGCAGCCAGCGCCCGCCATGGTGGACGGACGCGGTGCCGGCGCTGGGGACACGCTCCCGCCGGGGTGCACGGGCGCTCGTGACCGCCGATGCGGACGGCGCGGTCCTCGCCCCGGGCGGCGGCATTTGCAGCAGCAGCGGCAGCATGCTGACCGATGCCGGACGGACACTGCCTTCGTTGACCAGGTCCACCAGCGTGCGGCCGGACTGCAGCGGCTGCAGTTCGTCGCGGTCCGGCAGCGGCAGTCGCTCGAAGCGCTGCATCGGCAGCTCCAGCCCGATCTCGTCGGCATTCGTGCTCGCCAGCACGCGGCCATGCGCATCCAGCACCGCCAGGCTGCGCAGGAACGGCAGGCCGACCAGCACATGGTTCATGTGTTCGACCCACTGCCCTTCGGCCGCTTGCGGGCGGGGGCCACCGGCGACCATGGCATCGGCCAGCCCGTGCAGGGTCACCGAGACACTCTCCACCGTGCGCGTGGCGTCGGCCTCCAGCATCTGCGCCACCAGCACGCCTCGGCCGCGGGCTTCCTCCAGCGCCGCGCGGCGGTGCCCCAGCACGGGGACGGTCACGGCCACCACCGAGGCCAGTGCCAGCAAGATGCCGGCGATGAGCGTGGCGGTACGCAGGCGCTGCAGGGAATGCACGGCAGGGGTCAGCACGGACATGGCGGCCGCGACCTCAGGGCACCACGATGGCACCCAGGCCATACCGGTCGGCGGCGGCGCGAAGCCGGCCATCCCGCTTGATGTCGGCCACGAAGGCATTCATGCGCGCCAGCCAGGCCGGGTCACCGCGGCGGACGGCATAGGCATACAGCAAGGGATGGAACGGGCGCTCCGGCGCCACCAGGCGTGCCCAGTCAGCGTTTTCGAGCAGGCTGCGGCTGTAGGGATAGTCGGTCATGAACACATCGGCGCGTCCTGACAGCAGTTCCCCCTCCCGGGTGGCCGGCGGCTGCACCACCAGCAGCCGCGCCATCTTGAGGCTTTGGCGCATGACCGGTTCCATCTGCGTGCCGCCCTGCACGGCCACGACCACACCGTGGCGGTCGATGTCGGCCCACTGGCGCACGGTCCGGTTGCCGCGGGTCGTGACCCCGTAGATGTCGCTGCGCAGATACGGCTGCGTGAAGGCCAGCCGCGTCTGGCGTTCCGGGGTGATGGCGACCGCGAACATGGCCACGTCGCAACGCTCCTCTTCCAGGTCCGCCATCAAGCGGGGAAAAGAGGAATCCACATAGCGCAGCTGCACCCCCAGCTCACGGGCCAGTTCGGCGGAAAGGTCCACGTCCAGGCCGCTCAGACGCCCGTCCCGTGGGTGCCGGAAGGAAATGCCGTAATACGCGGGCCAGAGGCACACGCGCAGCAGCCGGTTGGCCACGATGCGGCGCAGTGCCGGGCTGCTGCGCACATCCTCACCCACGTCGTCGCGGACGCGGGCGACCGCCGCCGCCGCCCCTGGCGCCGTACCGGCCACCGCCAGGCCCGTCGTGACGCTCCACAGCCCCGTGCACAGCAGGGCAATGGTGGCGAGGCAGTGACGGACGACAGAGAACATGGACGATCAGGCCCTGGCTGAGGCGACAGACAAATTCCACCAGACTTCCGTGCAGACCACCAAGGTCGGCGGTTTCAGCGGCCCGGTGACGGGACATGGCGATCGCCTAACGAACTGTTCCCGTCCAAATATCATTTTTAGCGCTTATAAATCCGGACTGTACCTCTCTACCTCCCGAGAAAATTCGGCAAAATCGACTCATGATTGCTATTGCCCGCCCCGCTGAAGATACGCAAGAGGACTTCAGCACCCGTGAAGTTGCTCAGCGCCTCGGCATGGCCGTGCGATCCGTGCAACTGATGGTGGATCGGGGCGAACTGCAAGCTTGGCGCACGCCTGGTGGTCATCGCCGCATCCTGCGCAGTTCATTGGACAACTGGCTGACCGGCCGGGGCCTGGCGCCCACCAAGGGCGGCGACACGCCCTCCAGCGCGGAAAGCCCCCGCCGCCTGCGCGTCCTGCTGATCGAAGACTCGGTGCATTACCAGAACCTGGTGGCCCTCTTGATGGCGCAGGAGTTTCCGGAGATCGAGCTGCACACGGCCAATGACGGCATTGGCGGGCTGGTGATGTATGGGCAGCTGCAGCCCGACGTGCTGCTGGTGGACATCCTGCTGCCGGGCATCGATGGCGCCGCCCTGGTGACCAGCCTGCGCTCGCAGCCGCAATTCGCCGCCTGCGAACTCATCTTCGTCACGGCCCTGGACGATCAGCAACGCGAACCCTACAGCTTTGCGCTGGCCGGGCTGCCGGTGGTGCACAAGCCGCGGCTGGTCACCGACCTGCCTCCGTTGCTCACAGCCGCCATGCAGCGCCTGAACGCCGCCACCGCGGCCGGTTGAATGGCGGGGCGTCTGCGCGTCCTGCTGGTCGAGGACGACGCCTCGCTCCAGCGCTTCGTGGCCATGGCCCTGGAGGAGGAAAACGTCCGCCTGCAGGCGTGCACGTCCGTGGACGAAGCCTTGTTGTCGCTGGCCACCCAGGCGTTTGACCTGGTCATCACCGATCTCATGCTGCCGGGCCGGCACGGTCACGAGCTGCTGGTGACGCTGCGTGAGCGGCCGGCCCTGCGCGGCCAGGCCTTGCTGGTGGTGTTCAGTGCGGGCTTGAATGCGCAGGTGCGTCGCGACCTGGAGGCGCTGGGCGTCACACGGTTCCTGTCCAAGCCATGCTCGCTGGCCGAGCTGCAGGCCTGCGTCCACGAAGCCCATGCCCTGCGACCGGCCGATGCTGATGTGGCCGCGGCCGGGGCCGGGGCCCCTGCGCCCGCCTTGATTCATCGCACGGCGGTGGACGAATTCTTCGGTGGCAACGCGGCGCTGTACCAGGCCTTCCTCTCGCGCTGCCGCGCCCAGTTTCCGCAAGACATTGCGCTCGGTCGCGAAGCGGCCGCGCAGGGGCTGCACCAGCCGCTGCGCCACCTGGCCCACAGTCTTAAGAGCGTGCTGCAGACGCTGGGGCACCCCGAGGCGGCCGCGGTGGCACGGGCGCTGGAGGAAGCGGCGCACCGCGCGGTGGACGACCCCGCCGGCCAGGCCGAGGCCGTGCGAAGCGGTTGGGCGGAGCTGGAAGCGGCACTGACGCGTCTGCTGTGACGGCGGCGCGCCAACGCCTGTACCGGCGCCTCGGTGACCGCGCCGCTCGGTGCGGTCAGATCACCAGCGGATCGATATCCACCGCCCAGCGCTGCAAGCCCTTGTGACGGCGACGCAGGTCGTGCAGGGCCGGCAGCCATTCGCGCAGGAAGCGCTGCAACTGCCCTCGGTGGCCGGCCTCGATCAGCATCTGGAAGCGCTCGACATTGGCCACCCGGGCCACGGCCATGGGCACCGGGGGATAGATCAGCAGCCCCAGCGATAGCGGCAGTGTCTGGGCCTGGGCCTGGGCGGCCTCCAGGAATTCCCGGGCCGCTTCGGCCGTACGGGCCTCGGCCCGCACAAGCGCCAGATGAGCGAACGGCGGCAGGCCGGCGGACATGCGCTCGCTCAGTTGGCTGCTGGCAAAGGCCTCGTAGTCATGCCGCTGCAGGGACTGATACAGGGCATGTTCGGGATACCAGGTCTGCACCCACAACTCACTGCCCGCGGCCTGCGCTGCGTCGCGCCCGGCACGCCCGCCCACCTGCATCAGCAAGGAGAACAGCCGTTCAGGGGCGCGGAAGTCATTGCTGAACAAGGCCCCGTCGGGGTTGACCGCAGCCACCAGCGTGATGCGCCGGAAATCATGGCCCTTGGCCACCATCTGGGTGCCCACCAGCACGTCCACGTCGCCCTCGTGCACCGCGCTGAGCTGCGTTTCGAGGCTGCCCTTCAAGCGGGTGGTGTCGGCATCGATACGCGCGATGCGGGCGCCGGGCAGCGCCTGTTCGAGCTGCTCCTCCAGCCGCTCGGTGCCTCGGCCCAGCGGGGCGATGTCGGGGTTGCCGCAGGACGGACAGGCGCGCGGCACGCGCTGGGAGACGCCGCAGTGATGGCAGCGCAGGCTGCGATCCTCGCGATGGAAGACCTGATGGGCGCTGCAGTGAGGGCAGTCGCTCTTCCAGTTGCACTGGTCGCAATGCAGCACGGGCGCGTAGCCTCGCCGGTTGAGAAACACCAGGCTCTGCTCGCCACGTGCCAGGCGCTTGCGCATCGCGTCCAGCAGCGGCACGGACAAGGCGGTGGTCACACCCTTCTTGCGCTCAAGCCGGTTCATGTCAAAAAGGCGCACGCGGGGCAGCGCACCGCCGCCGATGCGTTCGGTCAGGTCGATGCGCCGGTAGCGGCCACTCAGCGCATGCTGCCAGGTCTCCAGCGACGGCGTGGCCGAGCCCAGCACCACCGGCACACGCTCCAGGTTGGCGCGGTAGACCGCCAGGTCGCGGGCGGAGTACCGGGCGCCGTCCTGCTGCTTGTAGGAGGGATCGTGCTCTTCGTCCACCACGATCAGGCCCAGCCGCGGCAGTGATGCGAATACCGCCAGCCGCGTGCCAAGCACCAGCTGGGCGCGCCCCAGATGCGCGCTGAGCCAGTGGCGCAGGCGCTGGGCGGGCGTGAGCCCGCTGTGCAGCGAAACGATGCGATGGCCCGCGAACCGCGCGGCAAAGCGCGCTTCGAGCTGCGGCGTGAGATTGATCTCGGGCACCAGCACCAGCACCTGCAGGCCTTGAGCCAGCATGTCTTCGGCGGCGCGCAGGTAGATTTCGGTCTTGCCGCTGCCGGTCAGGCCCCACAGCAACGCGGGCGGGGGCGGCGACTCGGCAGACAGCGCGCGAACGGCCGTGAGAGCCGCCTGTTGCTGCTCCGTCAAGGCCGGCCGCTCCGACGCCGCATCAAGCCCGCTCGCATCGGGGCTGGCCGCCTCGGCGGCGGCCTCGGCCTTGTCCAGCTTTTTCAGGCGCGCAGCCAACTGCACCGCATCCAGCTCACGCAGCTGCGGCGGCAGCACCGCGAGCGCCAGCTCCCCGACGCTGCGCTGATAGTAGGCCGCCGCGAAATCCAGCAGGCGGCGCCAGCGGTCGGGCAGCGGCGGCAGCGCGTCCAGCGCTTCCCCCACGGGCCGCAGCTGTGCCTCCGGCAAGGCGTTGTCACAGGCCTGCGCGTTCGGCCCGTCCCACACGACGCCCAGCGTTTCCCGCCGGCCCAGCCCCACCCGCACCAGCGTTCCAGGTGTCAGCTCGGGCGGCCCGAGATAGTCCAGGGGCCCGGTGAGCCCACTGTGTTGCGGCGCATCCACGGCCACCTGAACGCGGCGCCATCCGTCGGTCGGCTCAGGCAGCGCCATCAATGACTCCGTGCGGCCACGGGTGCAGGGGCAGCGTCAGCCAGGCCATGCCCGCCCGTGAGGCCGAAGCGGCCGGGCGGCACTGCGGCGATTCCTTAGAAAGACACGCCAAGTCCATGATTTCCAAGCGTCCCCGCTGATGGCTCCCACGCTGTGGATAACTTTGTGGGAAAAGCCGGCAATTCTTCCGGTGAACGTTTGAGCCGACGGGGAACCGGAGAAACGCCAATGCTTCGGGCAAACCCCGAGAACTGTTTTAAATCAATCACTTGCATGCCCATCCGGGAAAATCCTAGCTGCGGAACGCCGGGTGTGCTGCGTTTGAGTGACATGCACGGATTTGGGGATAACTGCTGTCCGGGCTTTGGGCAATCCCACGGGGCACCGCAACGACCGCCCCGAAAGACCGCCCGCAGCGCCGGCCCTGCCTCAGACCGGCTGTCGCAGCCGCCGTGAATGCGTGTGCACCTCGTCGACCAGCTCCGCCACATGGTCAGGCGGCGTGAACTGGCTGATGCCGTGACCGAGATTGAAGACATGCCCGCCCCAGCCGCCGTCCGCGCGCTGCGGCCGCCCAAAGCTGTCGAGCACCGCCCGAGCCTGCTCCCGCACCACGGCCGGCGGCGCAAACAGCACGTTCGGGTCCAGATTGCCTTGCAGGGCCACCTGGTCCTGGAGTCGCTGGCGTGCTCCTCCCAGGTTGACGGTCCAGTCCAGGCCCACCACGTCGGCCCCGGCAGCGGCGATGTCGTCCAGCCACAGGCCCCCACCCTTGGTGAACAGCAGGCGGGGAACGCGACGCCCGTCATGCTCGGTTTTCAGCTGGGCAAGCACCCGGCGCGAGTAATCCAGGCTGAAGCGCTGGAAGGCGCCGTCCGCCAACACGCCGCCCCAGGAGTCGAACAGCATCACGGCCTGCGCGCCGGCCTCGATCTGGGCATTGAGATAGGCCGCCACGGCATCCGCATTGATGGACAGGATGCGGTGCATCAGGTCCGGGCGGGCATACATGAGGCTCTTCACATGGCGATAGTCGTCGGAGCCACCGCCCTCCACCATGTAGCAGGCCAGCGTCCAGGGACTGCCGGAAAAACCGATGAGCGGCACGCGGCCGCCCAGCGCCTGCCGGATGCTGCCCACGGCGTCAAACACATAGCGCAGGCGCTCCATGTCGGGCACCGCCAAGGCCGCGACGGCCGCCTCATCCCGCACGACCTTGGCGAACTTGGGGCCCTCGCCCGCGGCGAAGCTCAGGCCCAGGCCCATGGCATCCGGCACGGTGAGGATGTCGCTGAAAAGAATGGCAGCGTCGAGCGAGTAGCGCTCCAGCGGCTGCAGCGTCACCTCGGTGGCGTAGTCCTTGTTGGTGGCCAGCCCCATGAAGCTGCCCGCCCGCTCGCGGGTGGCGCGGTACTCGGGCAGGTAGCGGCCAGCCTGGCGCATCAGCCAGACCGGCGTGTAGTCGGTGGGCTCGCGCAGGCAGGCGCGCAGGAAGGTGTCGTTCTGAAGGGGAGCGCTCATGCGGGGATTATCCAATGGGGCCATGGGATACTGATTTGCGCCAGGTCACAAGCCCTGCCTTGAAATCCGGCCGCCGCCCACGATATGCGGCGACACAGGAGGATTCACCCATGACCCCGTTGTCCAAGACCGCTTCCGCCACTCTCAGCCCTGCGCGCGCTGCCCGCGGCGTCACCCGCGGCCTGGTCGGCGCGCTGGTGCTCAGTGCGCCGCTGCTGCTCAGCGGCTGCGGCTACAACGAATTCCAGAACCTTGACGAGCAGGTCAATGCCAGCTGGTCCGAGGTACTGAGCCAATACCAGCGGCGCAGCGACCTCATCCCCAACATCGTCAACACGGTCAAGGGCGAAGCCAATTTTGAGCAGGAGACCCTGACCCGGGTGGTCGAGGCCCGTGCCAAGGCCACCAGCATCCAGGTCACGCCGGAGCTGGCGCGCGACCCCGAAGCGCTCAAGCGCTTCCAGGCCGCGCAAGGAGAACTCTCCAGTGCGCTCAGCCGCCTGCTCGCGGTCAGCGAAGCCTATCCCACGCTGCAGTCCAACCAGGGTTTCCGTGACCTGCGCGTGCAGCTGGAAGGCACCGAGAACCGCATCACCGTGGCGCGCAACCGCTACATCAAGTCGGTGCAGGAGTACAACGGGCTGACCCGCCGCTTCCCCACCAACCTCACCGCCAAGATGTTCGGGTATGAGGTCAAGCCCAACTTCACGGTGCAGAACGAAGCCGCCATCTCGGCGCCGCCGACGGTGAACTTCGACAAGCCAGCGCCTGGTGTTGCGCCCGCCCCGTCCACGGCGCCGGCTTCGGCGCCCCTGGCACTGCCGGCGCCCGCCACGACGCCCGCGTCGCGCTGAGGGCGGCACGCATGCGGCGCGGCGTCCTGCTCCAGGCCCGGCCCCGCGCGGGGCAGGCGTGCGGATTCTGGCTGGGGCTGTTGCTGCTGCTCGGTCTCTTGATGAGCGGCATGGCGCAGGCGCAAGACCTGCAGCCCATTCCGGCGCTGTCGGGTCGCGT
>Ga0065165_1000576_pt1 | contig 54356 bp, 46 predicted proteins | sample AraplaMF_Cvi_mMF_FD_63813 | JGI IMG/M metagenome (GOLD analysis project Ga0065165, IMG submission 63813) | Arabidopsis root microbial communities from the University of North Carolina, USA - plate scrape MF_Cvi_mMF (version 2) (version 3) | ecosystem: Host-associated > Plants > Roots >...
GATCTCACCGCCTTCCTCAAGCAGTTCGGCAAGGACGGCAAGAAACTCTGAGGTTGAAGCGCCGGATCAAGGGCGGCGGACGCCACCTACCCAACCGCCCGGACTCGGCACCCACAATATCCGTCAGAGCAGTCAAAGCCACAGACCGATGCGGAAACAGCGCATCGGTCGATGTCTACTGCGCTGTTCAGAAAAGAATTGCCGGCTACAAAATTCCCTAGCGAGTCGCTGACCGAATCACCATATGCTGCCCCCGGAGGGCGTATGGGGAAGTCGGCAAGGGCAGCGAAGGCGGTCGCCGGGAAGAAGGCGAGCGAGCCGAAAGTTCAGATCGGCGCGATCCCGTATCGGCACCGGCCGGACGGCGCCGTCGAGATCATGCTGGTGACGACGCGCGAGACGCAACGCTGGATCGTGCCCAAGGGCTGGCCGATGCGCGGCCTGAAGGGCCATGAGGCCGCCGCGCGTGAAGCCATGGAAGAAGCCGGGCTCATCGGTGAGATCGGCAAGAAGCCCGTCGGCCGCTACACCTACTGGAAACGGCGCACGCGCGATTTCGTGCTGTGCAAGGTCAGGCTCTACCCGCTCGCGGTGAAGGACCAGCTCGCGAGCTGGCCCGAGCAGGACCAGCGCCGCAACCAATGGTTCACCCAGGCCGATGCCGCCGATCTTGTCGACGAGCCGGCGCTTGGTACAATTCTGCGCGAGCTGAGCTTCGACAAGGCCTGAGGCTGCAGTCCCCGACGCCAGGATCGCATCAGACCTGGCTGATGGAGCTCGTCGGTCATTTTCGCCATGGCAGGACGACAGAAAACGACCGCTTGACCTTCCCATGATGGGAAGGTGTAGCCATCTTCCAACGAGAGAAGGAAGGTGATGCGTCATGACGATGCATGCGAAGCATGAAGCGCCCCTGGCCACGTCCCGCGTGATCGATATTCCCGTCGACGGCATGACCTGCGCCTCCTGTGTCGGGCGCGTGGAAAAGGCGATCTCGGCCGTTCCGGGCGTGAGCGGAGCTGAGGTGAACCTCGCCACCGGCAAGGCGCGCGTGACGCTCGCCGGGGCGGACACCAGCGCGGTGGCCGATGCCATCCGGGGCGCCGGTTATCAGCCGGGCGCGACGGAGCTCGCGCTGGCGATCACCGGCATGACCTGCGCCTCCTGCGTCGGCCGGGTCGAAAAGGCCTTGCGCGCCGTGCCGGGCGTGCTGAGCGCCGAGGTCAACCTCGCGACCGAGCGGGCCACCGTCCGGGTCGCGGATGGCGCTATCACGCCGGCGCTCGTCGCCGCCGTGGCCGGCGCCGGCTACGAAGCCAAGGTCCTCGACGAGGGACGCAGAGACGATGGCGATGCCGCCGCCGCGCGCCGCGAGGCCGAGCAGAGCGCCCTCTTCCGCGCCGTCGTCGTCGCGGCGCTGGCGACCTTGCCGCTGCTGCTGCTCGAAATGGGGCCGCATCTGAGCGAGGCCTTCCATCACTGGCTCTATGCCCGTGTCGATGCCTTCGTGCTGAAGCTCATCGCTTTCGCCCTCACCACCATCGTGCTGTTCGGGCCGGGCCTGCGCTTCTTCCTCAAGGGCTGGCCGGCGCTGCTGCGCGGCGCGCCCGACATGAACGCGCTGGTCATGCTCGGCGCGGGCGCGGCCTATGCCTATTCGGTGGTCGCGACTTTCGCGGCGGACTGGCTGCCTGATGGCACCGACTACACCTATTTCGAGACCGGGGCGGTGATCGTCACCCTGATCCTGCTCGGGCGCTGGTTCGAGGCCCGGGCCAAGGGCCGCACCAGCGAGGCGATCAAGCGGCTGGTGCAATTGCAGGCGCGCTCGGCCCGCGTGCTGCGCGACGGCGTCGAGAGCGAGATCGCGATCGAGCATGTCCGGGTCGGCGACCTCGTGCTGGTCCGGCCGGGCGAGAAGATCCCGGTCGACGGCGAAGTCGTCGACGGCGCATCCTATGTCGACGAGGCGATGGTGACCGGCGAGCCGGCCCCAGCGCACAAGAGCGTGGGCTCTGCCGTGATCGGCGGCACGATCAACCGCAATGGCGCGCTGCGCTTCCGGGCGGAGAAGGTCGGCGCCGATACCTTGCTCGCCCAGATCCTGCGCATGGTCGAGCAGGCGCAAGGCGCCAAGCTGCCGATCCAGGCACTGGTCGACCGCGTCACCAACTGGTTCGTGCCGGCGGTGATCGCCGCCGCGCTGCTGACTTTCGCGGCCTGGCTCGCCTTCGGCCCCTCGCCCGCCTTGACTTATGCGCTGGTCAACGCCGTCGCCGTGCTGATCGTCGCCTGCCCCTGCGCCATGGGCCTTGCGACGCCGACCTCGATCATGGTCGGCACCGGCCGCGCCGCCGAGCTCGGCATCCTGTTCCGCCAGGGCGCGGCGCTGCAGGGCCTGAGCGAGGTTGCGACCATCGCCTTCGACAAGACCGGAACCTTGACCAAGGGCCGGCCCGAGGTGACGCGCTTCGTCGCCGCCGAAGGCTTCGCCGAGGAGGAGGCCCTGCGGCTCGCCGCCTCCGCCGAGAGCGCCTCCGAGCACCCCTCCGCCGAGGCGATCGTCGCCGAGGCGAAGCGGCGTGGTTTCGCCCTCGCCCCTGCCGCCGGTTTCGCGGCCGAGCCCGGCCTCGGCATCTCCGCCCGGGTCGAGAACCGCGAGGTCCTGGTCGGCTCGGCCCGGCTGATGGCCGAGCGCGGCATCGCCACCGCGGCTTTCGCCGAGCAGGCCGCTTCCCTCGCCCGCGACGGCGAGAGCCCGCTCTATGTCGCCGTCGACGGCAGGCTCGCCGGCCTCGTCGCCGTGGCCGATCAGGTCAAGCCGGGCACGCCCGCGGCGATCGCGGCGCTCAAGGGCCTCGGCCTGCGCATCGTCATGGTGACCGGCGACAACCGCGCCACCGCCGAAGCGATCGCGGCCCGGCTCGGCATCGACGCGGTCGAGGCCGAGGTGCTGCCGACCGACAAGGCGGCGATCGTCAAGCGCCTTCAAAGCAGCGGCAGCAAGGTCGCCTTCGTCGGCGACGGCATCAATGATGCACCGGCCCTGGCGCAGGCCGATATCGGCATCGCCATGGGCGCCGGCACCGACATCGCGATCGAGAGCGCCGACATCGTGCTCATCTCCGGCGATCTGCGCCACGTGCCGGAGGCGATCGGCCTGTCCAAGGCGACTATGGCGAACATTCGCCAGAATCTGGGCTGGGCCTTCGGCTACAATGTGCTGCTGATCCCCGTCGCGGCCGGCGTGCTCTATCCGCTCTGGGGCGTCTTGATGTCGCCGGTCTTCGCCAGCTTCGCCATGGCCTTCTCCAGTGTCAGCGTGCTGGCCAACGCGCTCAGGCTGCGCCGCTTCGCGGCGCGGCAGGACACCACTGCCGCAGCGTCCGACGCTGCCGCGACCGCAGCCTTCGGGAGGGTGGGATGAATATCGGACAAGCCGCCGAAGCCTCCGGCGTCAGCGCCAAGATGATCCGCTATTACGAACAGATCGGCCTGATCGAGCCGCCGGCGCGCTCGCAATCGGGCTACCGGGTCTATGCCGAGCCCAACGTCCATACCCTGCGCTTCGTGCGCCGCGCCCGCAGCCTCGGCTTCTCGGTCGAGGAAACGGGGTCGCTGCTGGCGCTCTGGCGCGATCGCTCACGAGCGAGCGCCGACGTCAAGACGCTGGCGCTGAAGCATGTCACGGAATTGGAGGAGAAGGCGGCGGCGCTGCAGGCGATGGCGGCGACCCTGCGCCATCTCGCCAGCCATTGCCATGGTGACCAGCGCCCCGACTGCCCGATCCTCGACAAGATCGGCTCGTCGAACTGAGACGGCCGCACAGCAAAACGCCGGAGGCCCTTCCAGGCTTCCGGCGTTCGCAAAGACGGGAGAAGGTACCGTCGGCTGCGCCGTTCAGCGCCGCATCGCCTCGGCGAGGCGCGGCGAGAAGGTACGGGTCGGCCGGCGCACGACCACGACCGAGCGGTTCGGCGTCATCACCGTGGTGCGGTGCGCGGCCTTGCGGATCAGCGGAACCACCTCAGCGACGGGCACGCCCATCAGCTGGGCAGCGAGCTCTGCCTGCTGCTCCGGCGAGTCGCTCATGCACTGCGCCGCCGTCACCGCCTCTTCGAGGGTCGGCAGCTCCTTGCGCGGGCGCAGGATGCGCGGAGGGGGATTCTTGTAGTCGGGCATCTCAATTGCTCCTTGGACGCCTAAAGTAGCACTTATTGTGCACTGCACAAGATTGCGCAAATTATTCTCTGCAATGCAACAATCGCAGAGCGGCTGGCACGCGGCTTGCGCCTTCGGAATGCCTAAAACCGGCAGGACATTGTCGCCGTCAGAGCCGGTTCCGCACGCGCCGGCTCCCGCTCCGCGAGGAGAGCGAGCTCATGATCGCAGCAAATCCAGCCATGCCTGCCCCACAGGCCCGTCGGCGGCGGCCGCCGGCGCCGGTGCCGGAGGAGCGCGAGTTCGGCCGGCTCGAATTGCTGCTGCGCCTGCGCCGCAATCCGCTGACGATCTGGCGAACGCGCCATTTCCGCGAGCCGATCGTCGCCGGCGAAGGCCTGTTCGGCTATGGCGTCGTCGTCTCCGACCCCGAGGTCGTCCGGCATGTGCTGGTCGAGAATGCAGCGAACTATCGCAAGGACGACCTGCAGCGCACCGTCCTCGCGCCCGGGCTCGGCGAGGGTCTGCTGACCGCCGAAGGCGAGGCTTGGAAGCGTGCGCGGCGGACCCTGGCGCCGCTGTTCACGCCACGCTCGGTCGCGGCGCTGGCGCAGCGCATGAGCGCGCCGGCCGAGCGAACCGTCATGCGCATGGCGCGCCGGCGCAGCGGCCGCATCGTCGACATCTGCGCCGACATGACCCGCGTCACCTACGACATCCTGGCCGAGACGATGTTCTCGAACGCCATCGCCGGCGGCGCTGACGCCTTCGGCAAGGCGCTGACCCGCTATTTCGAGACGCAGGGGCGGATCGACCCGCTCGACGTGCTCGGCGCGCCCTCATGGCTGCCGCGGATCGGGCGCTGGATGGCGCGGCCTGCGATCTCCTTCTTCGAGGCGCAGGTCAAGGCGATCATCGCCGAGCGGCAGGCGTTGCATGCCGGCGGGACCTGGCACCCCGAGAAACCGGACCTGCTCGACGCGCTCCTCGCCGCGCGCGATCCCGAGACGGGCACCGGACTCAGCGAGGCCGAGGTCGGCGCCAACATCGTCACCTTCATCGGTGCCGGCCATGAAACCACCGCCAACGCCCTGACCTGGTCGCTCTATCTGGTCTCGCTCGCGCCGGACGTCCGTGCCGCGCTGGAGACCGAGATCGACGCCGCCGGCGAGGACCTCGCCACGGCTGCCCTGTCAGGTGAGCGCCTCGCGCTCACCCGCGCCGTGATCGAGGAGGCGATGCGGCTCTATCCGCCGGTGCCGTCCCTGTCGCGCACGGCGCTCGCCGAGGATGTCGCGGCCGGCCGCTGCCTGATCCCGAAGGACGCGCTGGTGGTGATCTCGCCCTATCTCCTGCACCGGCACGAGACACTCTGGCAGGCGCCCGAGCAATTCCGGCCGGAGCGCTTCCTGCCCGGCGCCCGCGAGGGCATTGCGCGTTACACGTATCTGCCCTTCGGCGCCGGCCCACGGGTCTGCATCGGCCAGCAATTCGCCATGGTCGAAGCCGTGATCGTGCTGGCGGCGCTGCTGCGACGATTGCGCTTCGAATACGCCGGCGAGGAGGCGCCGATGCCGGTCCAGCGCATCACCCTGCGGCCGGGCAAGGGAATGCCGATGCGCATCACGGTGCGACGAACCGCGGCGAATTAACCACAGCTGCCGGAAAAGCATTAAAGATGAACCTTGCGTTTTTAAAGATGTCGCGCCAACGGCAGCGAATGAGGCGGAGCAGCGGCGGCCCGATAGCCCGGGAACCCCGCCTTTTCTTGGCTTTCGAGGCAGATTCCATCTTGGAAATCTTCTAGAGATTGTCAAAACCGTGACAAACTATGACGGCCCTTGCCCAAAAATGGTCAATATGGAAGAGATGCCCGGTGTGGCGCCGTATGGGTCTGCCCCGGGTTTTGCGAAACTGGCTCTGCCGGACGCAAGAGCTCTCAGATTGCAAGCGCCATAGATTTTGGAAACAACCTTTTTACTGGGGTGATGTGATGCATGCCAAGACCTTGAAGGCCGGAACTATCCTCGTCGCGGGCGCTCTTGCGCTCGGCGGCTGCACTGCATCGCAGGAACGTGTCGCAACCGGCGGCGCACTCGGCGCCGGCGCCGGCGCCCTGATCGGCGGCGCGGCCGGCGGCTGGCGCGGCGCCCTGATCGGCGCGGCGATCGGCGGTGTCGCCGGTCTCGTCATCGCCGACGCGATCGAGAAGGAGCGCGCTCGCGAGGCGGCCTATATCGCCGCGCGCTCGGGCGGTTCGAACACCCAGAGCTTCCGCAATTCGAGCGGCCAGGCCGTGACGGTCCGCGCCCGCACCGTGCGCACCTACAACAACAGCCAGGGCCAGCGCATCCGCGTCGTCGAGCGCACCGTGACCCGCGAGGGCAAGGCCGCCGGCACCGACCAGGTCGAGGTCAATCTGGCCACCAACGAGGCGTCCGGCATCTGAGCCGCGACGAAGCGAGAACCGGTCCTCCCTCGTTCGCGGGGGAGGACTACACGAGTATCAAAGCGACATGACTGCGCGAGCGCTGACGAAACGGATCCTTTGCCTGACGGTTGCCGGCCTGACGGCGGCATCGCCGGTAGGGGCGACGGCGCAGACGCAGATGATGGCGGGATTCGACCCGTACAACCCGTTCGGCTCGGCCGCCCAGATCCTCTGGCAGCGCATCCAGCAGCAATGCCCGCAGCTCAAGCTGCCGGTCACCATCGGCATCGCCTCGCGCCCCGTGACGCGCGACGCCTTCACGACCGACCAGGGCAACAACATCATGCAGCAGATTCGGGCTGCATTCTCGAACATCCCCGGCATCACGATGGCGCCCTGGCTCGACATCGACCCGATCAAGGGCATCGTCGATACCGGCGTCCTCGACAATCCGATGGCCGGCGACAACAAGGAACAGCTCAGCAAGATCCAGCTCGAGGTCCGGGCCACCGGCCAGAAGGTCGGCGCGGCAGCGCGCTTCAACCTGTCGGCGCATGGCTGGAACGGCTATGAGAGCTGCTCGCCGAGCCTCGACCCCTTCACCGTCTCGCAGGACTTCATCGGCGAGGAGTACAGCTCGACCGACGAGCTCTTCAACCGGGTCGCCGCCGGCGTCTGGGCGGCCTCGGTCGACACCGCCAATCCGATGACCCTGTCTGTCAGGATGCTGAGCGGGCTGCCCGTCAGCCCCGGCTGGCAGGAGTTCTTCTCGGACAAGATGCGGCGCGCGCTGAGCAAGCAGAACATCGAGGAGAAGGAGACCCGGGTCCGCGCCGAGCGCCATGTCTCGCTCGTCATCGCGCATGACCCCGCCGGCGCCGAGGACAAGCGCTGGGACGGCATGGTCACGGTCGACCCGCGCCCCCTCGGCTATCGGATCTCTGTCAGCGTCAACCGCCGGAACACGACGCCGGTCTCCGAAGACGGGCTGGTCACGCTCGACGAACTGCCGACCATGCAGCAATGGGCGGCGCTCGGGCCGACGGCCCAGACGCCGCGACTCGACCAGACGCCGCTGCGGATCAACGCCCGCATCGAAGGCGGCCGCGCGATGCAGCAATATCCCTTCCTGGTCGCGCAGGAATCCTATGTCGAGGTCGACATCCCGACCGGCAGCGTCCGCGGACCGCACCCGACAGTCCCGGTCGACGTGCTCGGCCGCAACAACACGCCGATGAAGACCATCCATATCGCCAATCCGAGCCGGCCGAACCTGCGCCGCTACAAGCTCGGCCCCGGCGAGTACACGATCCGGGTGGCGAGCGCCGGCCCCGTGGCCGAAGACTTCCAGCTGCGGGCGCGTGCCGTCGACACCAAGGACATGCTGATGCCGGAGGCGCCGGGCAGGCTGCTACGCCGCTTCCAGGACTGGTATGCCAGCGTCTCCGAGGATCCACGCACCGGTCAGCGCACCTGCTTTGCCTATACCGCCGCGCAGGAAGCCGGACCGCGCTACTGGCGCGAGCAGGCGCCGTTCATCCTGCTGCAGGCGAGCAGTGCCGGCAATGGCGAGCTCCAGCACCTGATCGAGGACAAGCGCTACTACAAGCCGAACACGCCCTTCGAGGCAGTGATCCGGGAAGGCGGCGGCATGGCGCGCCGGCTCAATGCGGTCCCGACTGCGGCCGGCAACTTCATCCGTCCGACCAAGCAGGGCTCGAACGGCCAGCCGATCCTCGATATGGACGCTGTCTCCGGCTACAACAGGGGCACCACCCTCGAAATCCAGGGCACCACGCCCGATGGCCGCCCGGCCCATGTGATCTACTCGCTGCAGGGCTATCGGGCCGCCGTCAACGCGATGTCGCTGGAATGCGGCCGGCGCGACCTCGCCAACGCCCTGGTCTGGAAGTAGTCGCCCGCCGATGCGTTCAGGCCAGCGCGAGCGCCGCCTGCGCCGGCCCGCCGCCCTCGCCAGCGGCATCGAACCGGATCAGACCGCGGCGAACGCTCCTTGCCGCATCGAGTACCGACGTGAGCGAGCGCGCCGAGCGTTCCAGCACGCCGAGCAGCGCCGGGACGAGGCGCGGGTCACTCCAGACATCCTCCCCACGGCGCCCAAACGGAGCCAGGAAGGGTTCGAGCCCGCTCCAGGCGAAGGCGATCTCGCGCGGACGCGTCGCAGCGGCATCGAGGCCGAGCAGGATACGCTCGATGATCGGCGCCCAGACGCCGTCATCATAGCGGCCGGCCGGCAGGAGGACGATCAAGCGCTCGGCGCCGGCGAGCGTCGCCTGCGCCTCCGTGGCGGCTTGAGCCGGTTCGCGGAACAGGCGCGGCAGCAAGCGCGGCGCAAGGAAACTCGCCTCGACCTCGTGCACCTCCGCTCCGGCTCCCTCCGACAAGGCCAGCCGGCGGCTTGCGACCTCCTCGCCGGCCGTGGCCTGGGCCAGCGCAGCCGGCAGGGCATTCGGCAAGGCGGCGAAGCAAACCGATTCTGCCGTCATCGCATCGCGCTCCGTGTCAGCATTTGCACCGCCCTTTCCGGCGAGCCGGTCAGGCAGGTTTCGCAAGTCGTGGCCGACCCGGCGCAAGCTCAGGTTCGCACGACGAAAGTCGAGCCCGGACAATCTCTTGCAAGACGCCGGGCCATCGCGCAAGGTCCGCTCGCGTCATACCGTCTCGTTCGTCCATCCCGGAGCCTGTATCCGTGACTGCTTCCACGGCGCCGGTCGCCATCATCTGGGACGGATCGCGCCATGTCGCGGCGATCTGGCGGCACAGCGCTCCAGTCCGTTTCCTGGCGGCAGAGGAAGCCGGAGGGCGCGTCAGCCTGATCGCCGCCGCCGATGCGGGGACCGCTCCGCTCCACGGCAAGCTGCCGGCCGGGAGCCGGGCGCTCCACGCCGTGACGCTGGCCGACGACGGCCGCCTGACGACGATCCCCGTCCAGCTCGACGAAAGGCTCTCGCTCGCCGAGACCGACCGGCGCGCACCCGGCCTGTCCCTGGTGCAGGTGCATAGCGATACGGCCGGTGGGCTCGCGCTGCAGGACGCCCCCACGGGCGAGCAGGACGAGGCGATGCTCCTGGCGTCCGGCTTCAACCAGGCCAGCGGCTCGGAGGCTGAGGGCTTTCGCCTGCTCGCCGGCCCCTTCCTCCATCCGCAGGACGAGCAGGCCGCGCTGACGCAGATGAGCGCGCGCCGCATTGGCCCGGCGGACGGGCTGACGCTCAGCTTCAGCGGCGACGATGTCAAAGCTGTCTGCGAAGGGCTGCTGGTGGCGCATCTGCCGGCGGCGATGCGCGAGGCTCGACATGCGCTCGGCCAGATCGACCAGGAGCTCCGGCTCGCGATCGAAGCCGAGATCGACCTCCTCGCCACCTCGCTCACCGACCAGCGCGACATCGACGCGACCGGCCTTGGCCGCCTCGCCGCGCTGCGCCGTGGCTTTCGCCTGCTGCACCCGCAAGCGCGGCCTGACGGCACTGCCGGCCTCGCCTTGCCCGACTGGAGCGGAGGCGACGATGTCATCGTCTTCGCCGCGCCACGTCGGCAACTGGCCTGGGCCAGCGAGGGCGAACAGGTCAGCGGCGCGCCGATGACGCTGCGCTGGCAGGATGGGGCATTCGCCGTCGGCGCGCATCGCGAAGGCTATGCCGCCTCGACCGGCACCGGATTGACGCTCGGCAGCAGCGGCGGCAACGCGCTGGTCGTCGCGAATGCCGGCACCGGCACGCCACTGCATGACGACCTCGCTCTCGCCGCGAGCCGATTGGCCGAGGGGCTCTGGCGCAGCGCCAGCGCGCTCCGGCCGGCGCGTCTGCGCGCCGCGCTCGAGGAGATCGCCGGCCGTGCCACCGAGGCGCCGGTCGGACCGCTCGCGCGGCTCGATGCGCGCGCCAAGGACGCGGCGCCAGCCAGCCTGCTCGACGCGCTGGCCGCGACCGCCGGCCTCGACCCGTTGCGAGCGGACGAGCTCGGCGAACGGGCGCTCGACGAACAGATCGCCATGCTGCTGCGTGCCATCGCGCAACCGCAGCAGGCGAGGCGCGCCTGTGCCGTGCGTCTTGCTCTGCCGCTGCCCGGATCGCACGAGGACGAGGCCCGGCTGGAGCGCCTGCTCGCCTGGTATGAGGATCCGGGCCTGCCGCAGTCACTCGCCCGCGAGGCGATGGCACTGGCCGGCCATGACCGGCGGGCGATGCGGCTGCTGCACGACATTGCCGCGAGCGCCCATCAGAGCTGGCTCGACGCTGGCCTCGCCGCCGAGGTCGAAGAGACGATGGCGGAGGCCGCCACGCGCAGCGGCCAGCGCCGGCTCTCGCCGCTCGATGCCCTGCTGCTCGACCTACGCCGGCAGCCGCAGCGGCAACCGGCCCCCGGCCTGGAAGCCGTCGCCCGCATGCGTGCCGAGCTCGGCGACGCTGCCCGACAAGCCGATCAGCCGGCTGTCATCACCGACGCGCTGGCGCGCCGGCTCGGCGAATTGACGCCCGGCGAGATCGTCGTGCTGCACGGCCATTTCGCCGCCCTGCGGCGCGAGGTCGAGCAGACGGCGGCGGCCGCCGACCTCATCCGCCGCTGGGAGGAGATCGCGGGCTATCCAGGCCTCGCCGCTCGGGCGCATCGCGGCGGCGACCCCGTGCGCGGCGCGCAGCGGCTGACGGCGACGGGCCGGTATTTCGCCGGCTCGCTGTCGCGGGTCGAGAGCCTGGCCCCTGCGCTCGCCGGCCTCTCCGGGCAGATCGATGCGCTGCTCGGTCCTGCCGAGGCAGGCTCCGGCACAAGCGAGGCGCTGCGCGCGACGCTGGAGAACTATAGCCGCCTGCTGCTGGCGCAGATGGTGCTGCGCGAGGCCGACGCCGCCTTCGCCGAGGTGCCCTTCGCCGGCCGTGCGCTCGCCGATCCCCATGACACCGGCTTCGGCGCCGCCCATCGCCGGCTCAGGGCCGGCAGCGGCGACATGCTGCCGCGCTATCTTGCCGCCGCCGCCGCACTGACCGGGCTCGATCATCCCTGGGGGAGCACGCTCGGCGGCAACTCCGGTTCCGCCGCTGCGAGGCAGGACGCATGACCACTCTGCCCTGCTACAATCTCGAAACCCGGCTCGGCAGCTTTTCCGCGACCATCGCGCTCGACCGCAGCGGCGATCTGATAGACCTCCTCGCCTTCGAGGCGCCGGAGGACATGGTCAAGGCCGTGACTGTCTCGCTGGTCTCGCACGCGCCGAGCCTCGCCAGCGGCGTCGATATCGGCTGGTTGCAGGGCGAGGCGCTGCTCGACAAGGCCGCGATCCGGGCCGGCGAGCGGCTGGTTCTGGGGCTGAAGCGCGAGGCGGTGATGCGCACTGTCGCGAACCATCGGGCGCAGGCCGATGTCGAGGGCGATGCCAGTCTCGAGATCGCCTTCTCCACCATCGTCGAGACCGCGGGCGGCACCCGCGCCTCGCCGCGGCGCCTGCTCAAGATCGCGGCGCTCGCCGGCGCCTCGCAGCCGGACTGGCGGATCGAGCCGGTCGAGATCGACCTCGATTCGCTGCAGGCCGGCAAATTGCTCGCGATCGGCCAGATCGCGATCGACATCCCCCGCGACATCGTGCTCGAAGGCCGGCGCGGCCTGATCATCGAGGCGAGCTGCTTCGGCCTCAAGGCGCAGCATCTCTCGCTCGGCGTCGCCGCGCCGATGGACCATTCGGTCTCGCTCAGGCGCTTTCCCGATGTCGGCACGTCGACCAGCCGGCACCTAGTCTGGCTCGCCGACGCACCGGCGCTCGCCGGCCAGGAGGTGCGGCTCGACGTGACGCTGACGCGCGACGCCGTGCTCGACTTCGTCGACGAGACCAGCCAGGCCAATCCGAAGGCGCCGCTGCAGGTCAGGCTGACCGCCAAGCTCGGTGGCTGGGTTGGACAGGACGGCGCCGGCCACGACCCGGACGGCCCGGCCAAGCCCTGGTCGAGCGCGCTCGAATCACGCTCGGTGCCGATCCTCAGCCAGCACCGCGGCGAGGTCGCGCTGACCATCGCCGGCCAGCATTTCGCCTGCCCGCTCGGCAGCACCTCGCAGTTCGAGATCGCAGGCGGCCTCAATGCCGAGGTCGACCCGGATGACGAAACCTCGATCGTGCGCTGCGACGGGCTGGTGATCGATCTGCGCCGCTGGCCACTGACCCGGACGGCGCCGCTGACGGTCGAAGTCACGAGCAGGATGGGCGAGAGCGAGATCACCGAGCCGCCGACGCCGTTCCCGCTCGAGATCGTGCGCGAAGGCGATTTCGGACGGCGCGGCCGCGCCGTCGTGCCGATGCAGAACCTGACGACGACTTTGTCGCGCGCCGTGCGCACCAGCGGCGCCAATGTGCTGCGCGGCGAGATCACCGTCTCGCTGGCGATCAAGGCCAGTGACGAGGGCGGCCGGGCCTTCGCGCAGGCGAGCCTGCCGCTACGCTACAGCCGCCGCGTCCATCGCCTGCCGATCTGCATCGACCTCGGGGCGTCCGCGACCTCGATCTGGTCCGGCGCGCCGCGCGCCGCCGGCCGGGCCACCGAGATCAAGCCGCTGGCACTCGGTACCTGGCTCGCCGCCCATGTCGATCCGCGCCATGGCGAGGCGGCCCTCAAGGATGCCGGTGCCGCACCGCTGATCCCAAGCCATGTCGGCCTCGATTCCAGCAACAATCTGCGTGCCGACCATGCACCGCATGCCCTGCCGGACCTTGCCCTGATCGGCTCCGACCGCGCCAGCGTCGCGCGCCGGCTCAAGGCCTTCGCGCGGCGCTATGACGTCTCGGCGCCGGCCCCGCCGCCGCAATCCGGCCTGCCGGAAAGCGGCAAGCGGATCGACTCGCTCAAGCACGCGCTGACCTCAGGCGCGGTCTCGCTGACGCTGAACGAGCAGGTGCATCGCTTTGACGCCGCCACCGACCGCGTCGTCGCCACCAACACGGTCGAGATCGCGCCTTTGGTCGCCGATGTGCTCGACGAGCTGGTCGATCTCTATGTGCTGCGCCTCGGCGAGGATCGCCTGCGCGTCGAGGACCAGGCGCCGCCGCCGGTGGTGCCGCGCATCCTGGTCTCCTGCCCGAGCGGCATCGGCGACGAAATCGCCTCGCGCTATCGCGCTGCGCTCGAGCTCTTCGCCCAGCGGCTGGAACGGCTCTTTCCCGGTGCGACCAGCTTCCCGGATGCTGCCGTCACCGTGCCCGAGGCGGTCGCTGCGGCGCGCTATGTCGCCAGCCTGCCGGAGGTGCGCGCCGCCGTGCCAGACCAGGGCGAAGCGCTGCTGGTCACGCTCGACATCGGTGGCGGCACCAGCGACGTCGCGCTCGCCTCGCTGCGCCGCGACGGCGACCGCCTCAGCCATGCGACGCTCGCCACCTTCGGCTTGCCCGTCGGCGGCGACCTGATCGACGAGGCGCTAACCGGCATCGCCGCGACCCTCATCGACCGGGCGATGGACGGGCAGGACGCGCATTGGCAGCCGGCCTTCGCCGAGGCCTCGCTCGCCCGCACCATCCAGCGCGAGGATGCCGCCGCGCTGGCGGCACGCAGCTGGCTGCGCCAGGCGGTAAAGCAGGCCAAGGCCCAGCTCGCCACTCGTCTCGGCGAGAAGGCACATGGCACCGGTACACGCTATCGCTGGGACGCGGACGCAGCCGATGAGAGCTTCGACCTCGTCCTCGCCGAGCTCGGATCGGATGGCGGGCCGGTCGGCCTTTATGTCGCGCAGAATGAGCCCAAGCTGGCAAACATCGCGCAGCGGCCAGGCCTGCGGCTGACGATCGACGAGCCCGACGAGGCCGGTACGCGCCGCCTTGTGCTGAAGCTTTCGCGCGCGGCGCTGGAGAAGGGCGCCGGCGAGGCCTCGCAGCACCTCGCCGAGATCGGCGCCGTCCTCGGCGGTCTGCTGCCGCGCCTCGCCCGTGCCGCCGGCCCGACCCCGGCGCGCCGGCCGACCGTGATCATGGTGCCGACCGGGCGCGCCGCGCTCTGGCCGCCGATCTTCGAGGCGATCGCGGCCGAGGCCGACGCCAGCCGCGCCGCCCTGCCGTTCGAGCGGCCGTTCTCGCCGGCGGCGATGAAGAAGGCGGTGATCGCGGGGGCCGCGATCCTCGGCATCGAGGGCGACATGGCCGCCAGCACCGTGCAGCACAAGAACCCGCTCGGCATCGCCGCGATGGCGGTGCAGATGCGCGATCTCGGCGCCACCGGCCTGCGCACCGAATTCGCCGCCGAGCGCATCCTCTATCTCGGCTACGACATTGCTTCAGGCGCGCGCGTCCATGCCGAGCATGACGAGGCGGCGCCGAGCCTAGGCGGGCGGACCAATCTCGGCCGCCGCTTCCAGTTCGTGCGCACGATCCCGGGCCTCGATCCGCAGGGCAAGGCGCTCGCGCGCCTGCGCCCGCTGCTCGACGGCCAGGATCCGATGGTGCTGCTCGAAGGCGATTCGATCGTCGAAGCGCATCGCGAGGGGCTCGACGGTTTCGGCGTCTGCGAGATCATCAGTGAAGTACTGTCGCCGGTGAGCCGCAAGGTCACGGTCGTCGCCGCCAATGAGGGCTGGGAAGCCTGCTGGCGGATCGAGCACGACCGCGTCTCGCGCATCTACTAGGGGTCGCAGGATCGTCATGGCCCGCGCGCGAAAACGGCTCTGGCGTTCACAAAAGCGGGCTCGGCCCGCCTCGTCGCGACCGCATCTTCATCATGCCTTTCCCGCCCGAGTGAGCTGACGCCATGGCCCTGCCTGATCTGATGGACCTGGTGATGCACGACCCGCGGCGGCTGACCTGCCTGCGCGCCGTCGCCGGCGAGCCGGGCGAGGCGATGCCCGGCATCGAGAATCTCTGGCGCAAGCCGGTGTTCAGCCTGACCGCCGGCGGCCAGCCCACCAAGGACGGCAAAGCCTCGCTGGAGGACCTGATCGACCGCTATCGCAGCATCGCGCTCACCGATGGCGGCAGCGGCCCGCAGCCGATCGACGTACCCTTCACCTCGCTGGTGGTGCTGACCGCCGAGGCGCTGCCCGGCGCGCAGGAGCTCGGCCGTTTCCTCGCCGACCGGATCGAGCAGCGCTTCCGCGACGTGATCGACCCCGATATCGGCGTCACCGTCCATGTCGAGCAGAGCCTGCATGCAACGGCGCCGGTCGCGGTCTATCTCGGCCATGGCGTCCATGCCCCGCCGGCCGACAACCGGCTGCCGCATGGCGAGGTGGTGATCCGGCAGGATGCGGACACCGCGATCGGCCAGCCGATCATCGGCGTCAACACGCCGGGCGGGATCTATTCCGGCCAGGCTCGCTTCGCCTTCTCGCGCAGCGAGATGCTGACGCCGGCGGTGCATCCCGATCTGCCGGGCGGCACGATCTTCTTCCTCGGCCGTTATCCCGTCGACGCGTCTGCCCGCGACGCCGGCGGCCTGCCTTTGCTCACCGCGTTGCCGCAGACGCCGGAGGCGCGCGCCCAGGCGATCCAGGTCGAGACGCTGGCGCTGCCCGGCGGCAATGTCGACGCCCGCTTCGAGATTCTCGGCGTGCGCCCGCAGGTCGGCCGCGTCTCGCTCGGCCTCGTCGACGTCACGCTCGACCGCCGGCCGTCCCGCCTGCAGGCGCAGCCGCCCAAGGGGCCGCATCTCGCCGTCACCGGCCTCGCCATCCCCGAGAATTTCGGCGGGCGGCGCATGGCGCGCTACTGGGTCGAGCGCAGCCATGGCGGGCGCCTGATGTCCTCGGCCATGCTGGCCCAGCGCGACAGCATCGTGGTGCAGGGCCGCGACGCCCGTCGCTATGACCGGCGCGAACTACGCTACACCCGGGTCGGCGGCGAGTTCCGGGCCGAGAGCATGAGCTTCGACGGGCGGCGTCGCTCGCTGCTGATGCTGGAGGATGGCGAGTTCGGCTATATCGGCCTACCGCGTGAGCAGACCGCGATCGCCTTCGGCCCGGACCAGTCCTCGCGCGGCTACGGCACCTTCGACTGGCTCGGCGAAGCCGTGCGCGTCCAGTTCGGTTCCGGCGTGGTCGAGCGCCTCGACGATCTCTATGATCACAATCCGGTCGGCTTCATCGCCGCGGCCCCCGATGGCGTCGCCGTGCAGTCGGCCGGCGACATCTGGCTCCTTGGCGGGCGCAGGCCGCAGGCCGCCGGAACCTGCATCATCCCGCCGAACGGCCCCTTCGTGCTCGGGCCGCTGGTGGTCGAGCTCCGGGAGGCGACGCCATGAGCCATCCGCTCTTCCGCAGCCTGAAGCGCAGCCTCACCGCCGTCGCGGTCGGCACCGTCACCATCGCCGGCTTCCTCTGGCTCTCGGGCGGGCTGATCGGCGAGCTCGCAGCCAGCCGCGCCTGGATCAAGCAGCCGGATTTCACCGAGACCAGCCGCTCGAACGAGGAACTGTTCGAGCAGGGCGTCGCGACCGGGCTGATCTGGCTCGACGCGGCCGGCCCGGTCATCCGCTCGCAGCCTTGCGAAGCGCTCTACGACTCCTCGCTGACCGTGCCGACGCCGCAAGGCGCCAAGGAATTCTCACGGACGCTGCTCGACAGGCTCTGCAACCTCCCCGCCGGCGCGCAGATCCGCTCGGAGATGCTGGCCTGGAACAACTCGTTCCTGATCGCCGGCGCCCGCGACGACCGCGCGCCCGACCGGCGCTGCGCCGACGGCACGCCGCTGACGCTGCCGGTGGTGCCGGCCGGCTGCCGGCCGGCGAGCTGGACCGCGCGCGTCGCCCAGACCACCGATCTCGCCGCGCCGCTCAACATCATGCCGAATGCGGTGCCGCCGCCGCGCGACTTCGCCGATTTCGCCAAGCGCCGCGGCAATCAGCTCTCCGACTGGGCCCTGTTCGGCCCTTTGCGTACACCGGAAGACCGGCTCGTGCTCTCGACGCGGCTGCCGGCCGGCAACCGCCGCGTCACCGTCGACATGATCCTGGAGCCGGCACGTATCGTCGTCGGCAATGAGCGGGTCAATCTCGACCCCAAGCGCGACGAGCAGACCGTGCGCCTCGCCGGCCTTGCGATCGCGGCCGAGCGCGTCTGCTCCGACAGCGACGAATTCGCCAGCTGCGCCGAAGAAGCGCAGCAGGGCCTGCCGCATGGCTGGCGCTTCACCATCACCGGCGCGCGCCGGCGCGATGTCGAGATCGGCTTCGAAGGCCAGCCGGTCCGGGCCGTGCCGCCGCGCGCCCGCGAGATCCTCGGCGGGAGCGGCGTGCAGAGCGAGGACGGCAAGGTCAAGCTCTGGCGCTCCTCGCATATCGAGGCCGATTGCGAGCGAGCCAAGACCAAGCTGGTCTGCGAGCTCGGCTGGCGCGGCGCAGTCACGCAGCGGCGCAGCGGCGCGGCCCGTGCGCTCTATTTCGCCGACGGCACCCCGGCGCTCGACAACAACGGCATTCCCTTGCCGATCGTCGACGAGCTCGGCCTGACCGCGTTGATCGGCTATGGCGCCGGCGATGTCGGCTCGCTCTCGGCTGCTCTCGGCCGGGCCCGCACCCGCGAGAACCTGACGCTGACGATCGAACCGCGCCTGCAGAAGATGGTGCAGGAAGCGGTCTACGATCACATGGGCGAGCGCCTCGGCCGCGGCAAGCGCCCGCGCAAGCCCGGCCCGCTGCCGGTCAACCTCGCGCCCGAACAGGAGCCGCCCGATCAGGGCGACGGACGCGCCGTCGTGCTCCTGATGGATGCCGGCGACCAGCCGGGCTCGCTGCTGGCGCTGGCGAGCTGGCCCGATTTCGTGCCGGGCATGCACAGCTGGGACATCCAGGCGCTCTCGACCGGGCGCGACAGCGATTCACCGCTCGCCGGCCATGGCTGGCGCGCGGGCGACGTCCACACCATGCCGGGCTCGACCTTCAAGCTGGTCACGGGCCTCTCCACCATCCTGGCCATCCGCGAGCAGCCCCGCTTCGCCGACATGATCCTCGGCCGCACGCCGCCGGCGCAGCAGGCGCAGATCTTCGGCATCGGCGGGGGCGGCGGCCTCAATGTCGACGGCGTCGGCATCGCCAACTATGGCGGCGCAGGCTTCAGCTACGGCATCCTGGCGCCGGCACAGAGCGGATGCCCCGATGCCGGCCGCGGCGCGCAGATCGGCTTCTGTGAGGCGCTGATCAAGTCGTCGAACCTGTGGTTCGCCGGCATGGCGCTGACCATGGACGGCCGCAAGGTCGGCGGCCGGCCGAGCACCCAGCCTGGCCGCACCGGTACGATCCTGGCGCAGATGACCGAGCATCTCTATCCGATCACCCAGCCGGGCACGCTCGACCAGCCCGGCGTCGACCTGACCCGCGGCATCGTGCCGGGCGCACAGCGCCTGACCGGCGAAGCGCTCGACCTCGCGGTCGAGGACAAGCGCAATGCCCGCCGCATCGACCTCGCCACCAACTCCTACGGCCAGGGCGTGCGCGCCACGCCGATCGCGATGGCCTCGATCTATGGCTCGCTCGGCGCCCGCAAGGTCATCCGCCCGCGCATCCTGAAGCCGGTCTCCGACGTCGCCGAGACGCCGCAGCCGAACGAGGGCACGCCTGTCATCCCCGGCATGGACCCGCGCCAGGCCGAACCCTTCCTCGACGACGCCCAACGCGGCCTCTACGGCGTGGTCAACTCGCCCGGCGGTACCGCCGCAGGCGTGATGGCCTCGCTGCCGCCGGACATAAGGCGCCGCATCTTCGGCAAGACCGGCACCGCCGACACCACCGACGGCATGAACTCGGCCTGGTTCGCCGGCTGGATGGACAATGTCGCGGGGCGCAAGCGCGTCGCCTTCACCTGCCTGGTCTCGCATACGCGGGAAACCGGCGGGCGCGCCTGCGGGCGCCTGATGGCCGGCCTGCTCGCCAAGGTCGCCGCGCTCGGAGACAAGAAGTGAGCGAGACCACCGCGCTGCGCCAGCTGATGGGACGCTGGCTGACCTTGCGGCCCTTCCGCCTGCCGCGCCTGCGCATCGGCGGTGCGGGTGGGACCGTGACCGGCCTCGTCCTGCTCGCCCTCTGCCTCACCGTGCTCGGCTTCTGGTGGCACAACACCAGCTATCTGATCGAGAGCGCCCGGCCGGTGGTCAGCCTGGAGCGGCTCGACCTCGCCCTCGCCCGCGGCGAGACCGTGACGATCGGCCGGCGCGAATTGCTGCAGCCACAGCGCTTCGACGCGGCCGAGACGCGCCATGTCACCTTCACCCGCCAGCCGGACGGCCGCGTCACCATCCGCAACGTCGCCAATAATCGCCGGCTCTGGCTCGACTATCTCAACGGCGCCGGCAGTTTCTCGGCACGCTGGCGTTTCCAGCCTGGTGACCGCATCGCCGCCGGAGCCCTGACGATCGCGGTCGACGAGGCCAGGCCGGGGCGGCTCGCTCTCTCCCTGACCGAGGCCGGCAAGCAGGGCGCCCGCAAGCTCACCATCGACCAGGCCGGCCCGATCTCGACGCTCAGGCTCGACGGCAACACGCTCCCGGTCTGCCAGCCGCGCAAGGCCACCGACCGCGTGCGCGAGGTCGTTACCGGCATGATCGCCGCGGACGAGCGCGGCGAGGACCGCATCGTTTCGATCGGCGGCCGCCTGACCTGCTCGGTCAGGGAGGAGGCACATGTCGCGGCCAGCGCCCTGCCCTTCAAGGCGCTCAGCATCATGGCGCGCGGCGGCAGCTATTTCCTGGCGCCGGGCGACGCCGTCGACGCGCCACGCCCGCCGGTCGTATTCGCGCGCGGCAACCAGCGCATCACCGACTTCACCGACATCGCCTGGGAGCTCGACCCCGAAGGGCCGTCGCGGCTGAGCCATATGATCATCGGCCGCACGCGCTATGCCGTCGACATCGGCGCCGAATCCAATGGCCGCCTGCCGCTGCGGCTGACGCCGCTGAGCAAGACCCATCGCTTCGCTCCCGACGACGCCGAGGCGCTGCGCGCCAGCGCGACGACCGAGAGCGTCCGGCCGGTGGTGACGCCGCCGCGCCAGCCGATGTCGGCAGCCGAGATCGGCAATCCGCTCGCCTCGCTCAACGGGGCCGAGCGCGCCGTGCGATTGCTGCTGACGCTCGCCGTCGCCGGCTTCGGCGTGCTCTCGGCCATGCACCACGCCACCCTGTTCCGGCGCAGCGCCATCCTGGTCAGGCTCGTCGGCGCACTCGGCTCGACAGCCCTGATCGGCGCCTCGACCATGCTGGTGCTGGCGCCGGAATTGTCGCGGCTCGGCGGCGCCTCGATCTCCTATGAGGCGGCGCTGCACGCCACCATCCTCGCCTATGCGATCGCCTGCGTCGCGATCATGATCGGGCCGCGCTTCACCACGCCGCTGCGCCTGACCTGGTTCGGTCTCGTCCTGCTCTGCTGCCTCGGCAGCCTGACCCTGCTCGCGCTCGGCGTCGATGCCGAGAAGACCGACTTCACCATCCATGCCGAGAAGAACAAGCTCCTGTTCTTCGACCTCGTCCCGGTCGTCGCGGTGGTGATCGCCTGCCAGCCGCAGCGGGCGATCGCGGCACTGCCGCGCTCCTTCTTCATGGGCGTCGGCTTCAAGGACCAGCTCTTACGCGCCGTGCCGGCGATCGTGATCCTGGCCGGCTTCGTCGTCTGGGCCGTGGTCGGCACCGAGACCGGCGTCGCCGGCTTCCAGCCGGTCGAAGTCGGCAAGATCGCGCTCGTGCTGGTGCTGGCGCACATCTTCCTCGGCTTCTCGCGGATCGACTATTTCTACAACCAGCGCCACTACGTCTCCTGGCTGAGCGTCAGCCTCGCGACCGTCTTCGTCTTCATCCTGTTCCAGACCGCGGTGCCGTTCCTGAAGAGCGACTATTCGCCGGTGCTGATCATGATGGCGACCACGGTGGTGCTCGCCTTCGCCTTCCTGCTGCCGAGCACGCTCAAGCGCCTGGTCGCGATCATGCGGGTCTTCCTGCGCCGGGCCGATGCGCCGCAGCGCAAGGTGCGCCGGCTCGGCTGGCCGCGTGGCGGCGTGCTGGCGCTGATCCTCGTCACCCTGCTCGGCATCAACGCGGCGCTGATCTACATCTTCCCCAACCTCGTCAGCTACGGAATCTCCGGCCTCTGGACCCTGCCCAAGGAACGACTCGCGGCGATCGAGGTGCTCGAGAAAGCGCGCGCCGGTTCGCTGAACAAGCCGGCCGAGCGCCTGATCACCTGGTACGACCTCGATCACGCCAATAAGCGCACGGCGCAGATGAACGCGCAGGAGCACGGCCCGGACGTGATCCATCGCGATCTCGGCTTCCAGCTGCTGCAGTCCAAGGTCGCGCTCGCCGAGATGCCGTGCACGCTGGCGCGGCTCGACCTCGGCCTCGACAAGACGCCGGTCGAGATCCGCCGCGCGCTCGACGAATTGCCGCCCTCGCCGGTCTCGCTCTGCGCGATGATGCCGGGGGCGCGGACGACGCCGATCGCCGAGCGCAAGAGCGAGGTCGCCGACGATGCGGTGAGCCGCTTCACCGTCAGCGACCTGGTGCGTCTGCCGGTGGTGCAGAACGACTTCATCGCCACCTTCCTGGCGGTGCGTTTCGGCCTGCCGGCGGTGCTCGCGCTGCTCTTCGCCGAGGTGATCACCGTCTTCGGCCTGCTCTGCCTCGCGGTCAGCCTGCTGCGCGAGCGCGCCATGGGCTCGGCCCAGGAGGGCGCCAACAAGGGCACGGCGATCATCCTCGTCGGCATCGCCACGATCTTCTCGCTGCACTGGAGCATTTCCTGGGGCAATGCGATCGGCATCCTGCCGGTGATGGGCCAGCCGATGACCTTCATCGCCGCGGCGACCTCGCATCACATGCTGATGGCGCTGCCATCGATCGCGCTCGCGCTGATCGCCGGCCGCCTCGCCGCGATCCGCCAGCTCTCGCCGACCAGCGATCCGCCGCCCTGGGGCCTGTGGCGCGGGCTGACGCGCGGCGGGCTGTAGCCCAACTCAGCCGGCGTCATTCTCGGCCACAGCGAAACGAAGATCCAAGAATCTCAAGACGAGAAGGTGCCGTTCGGAGCCTCATCCGGCCTGAGATGCTCGGGGCAAGCCCGAGCATGACGGCTGAGCCGGCTCAGCGCCGCAGGATCTGGATCGACAGTGCCTTGGGCTCTTCGACCTGGATCACCGGGAAAGCGGTGATGCCGCCGCGGATCGCGTTGGGATTGAAAACCAGGCGGGTCGGTGTCGACTTGGAGGCGACCACGGCCGGGCCGGTACCGGACTGGAACTTCGCCTTGGCAGGCGCGACCGGATCGAGCGAGAAACCACAAATGTCCTGGCCGTCGACCACGACGCTGGCCATCTCGCCGACATCGACCGAGGCCTCGCTGTAGCGCGGGCGCACTTCGTAGATCTGCGCCTCGCAGCTGCTGCCGGCCGGCGCCGACAAGGTCACCAGCTTCGCCCAAGCGGTCCCCGCTGCGACTGTAGGGCTGCCTTGGACGGCAGCGTTCTGCTGGCCGAGTGTAGGCACCGTCGCCTTCTGCTGCGTGCTGCCTTGCTGGCCGGAGGCCGGCGGCGTCGACTCGGCCGTGCCGGGCTGGCTCAGCGTCGGCGGGGATTGGTAGGGATCTTCGGTCGCAGTGCCGCGCGTCAGGTACCAGCCTGCTCCGGCGGCGCCGGCGAGCAGGACGACTGCCGCGGCCGCGATCAACGGCAGGCGCGACGAGGGCGATGACGAAGCCGGCTTGTCAGTGAGCACCGAACGGCGCGAACGCGGAGCCTGCGGGCTCTTCAGCACGTCGGCGATCGAGGGCTCGTCCCCGGCAGGGCGCGGCTGGACGACGGTCTGCTCCTGCTGCGGACCGGAGGGCTGCTCGGCAGGCTTGGGCTCGAACGGTCTCAGGGCCATCGACGACGATCCCGGTTCGGCCGGCCGCTCCGGCGCGGACGCCGCGGCCTGCGGTTCGAAGGAGCCGCTGCGCAGGAAGAGGTCGATCGGCGCAGCGATGTCCGCGAGGGAAGAGACCACCACGATATGGTGCGGCTGGCCACCGAGAATCTTGCCGAGGATCGCCACGGCGCGCTCGGCCTCCTCGCCATGCGGCACCAGCGCCAGCACCGGCGTCGCGCCATGCTCGGCGTCGGCGAAGAGGTGGCGGCAACGGTCGATCTTGGTGGTGAGGTGGTATTCCTGCTGGGTGACGCGCGCCTCGGCAGCCGTATCGGCGACGGAGAGGTCGATCGCGCCGGTGCCCCAGATCACCAGCTTGGCTTCGCCCGCCTTGTGCGTCACCGCCTCGCCATGGGCGAGCGCGCAATGGGCGGCGAGCGTCGACACCATCCAGCTCTTGCCCTGGTCGATCGAACCGGAGGCGGCAAGGCGATAGCTGCCGCCATCCGGCAGGCCGAGGATCTGGCGTAAGGGTTCGCCCGGGCGCAGCAGGTTGCTGTACTGCGTACTCCAGGGCTCGCAGACCTCGGAGCTCTCGGTCGCCAGCACCACGCGCGAAACCGGCACGCGCGCCGACCAGGCCAGCTTCTTCAGGATGATCGGCTGGTCGGTCGTCGGCACGACGACGAAGACACCGGAGCGCCGGACGTTCTGATCTCCCGCCATCATCCTCTCGCAGGCCCTGCCGTCCCTTGTGCCGGGCAAAAGCGCCGCTTTGGGCAGCGCTCCCGACCTTACAGCAGATAAACGCCCGCGAGGGGGTTGGCGAGCATCAATCGCAGCAGGTCGCGCTCGGCGTCCTGACGCGGCAGGTCGATGACGATGTGCTTGTCGACCGGCGCCGGCAGCGGCAGACGCACGACGCCCTCGATCGAGACGACCTCGATCATGGTCGGGGCCGGGTCGGTCTCCGACAGGCACTGGATGACGAGGGCCGGCGGCGCATCGTCCTCCTCGATCACGTCGAGCTCGAAGGAGCCGATGCGGCGGTGCGTCGCGCTGCTGTCATAGGCCGCGGCGGCGAGTTCGCTACGCGCCACGGCCTGGAAGGAAAGCAAGCGGCGATAAAGCCGCGCAGCCTCCGGGTCGGTGCGGATGGCGCGCTCGGCGGCGAAGTTGACCGGCTCGCCCCGGACGCGGCGGGCATGGGCCCACAGGTCGGCGCGGCTGATGCTCGCGGCAACAGTCTCTTCCGGCTCGGCGCTCGCGAGAGCCGCCAGAACCAGGCGGGCCGTGGCGCGGCCGACGCGCGGGTCGTCTTCGAGCGGACCCTGGTTGAGGAAGTCTGTCATGGCCGTTTCGATCGCCCTTGATAGCGCTGCGAGAAGACGTCGGTGAACCGCGCCTCGTCGCTGGCGGCCTGGGCGACCAGGTCCGTCGTTTCTCCGAAGCGCTTCTGTTGCCTGTTGATCCGGTGCAGGGCTGCTGCGACCGTTCTCAGTGCTCCCCCATGCCTTGCGAAGGTCAGCGCCAGTTTCGCATCGTCGATCCGGAAGCTGGCACGATCATGGCGCCAGCGCCGCAAAAGCTTCTGTCCCTCGGCCGTCGCCGCATCGCTCTGCGGGCCTTCGATCGCCTCGAGCGCATTGCCGATCAGCAGCAATTCATCGAGCCGCTTGCCAAGCGCTGCCAGCGCCGCGCCGATGCCGGCATAGTCGAACGGCTCGGGCGTCTGGTCGACCTGGCCGCGATTGGAGCCGGCGATACGGCGGCTGGCTTCGACGAGGCGGTTCTCCCAGGGCGCCACGGCGCGCGAGCGCACCAGCGTCAGCGGCTGCTCATGGGCGAGCGGCAGGATGGCGAGTGCCCGGCCGATCGCTTCGCGCTCCTCCTTGTTGAGGAATTTCGGCTCGGCCGGCAGGCGCATCAGCGCGGCATAGACGCGTTCGCGCACGACGCCGTCCTCATCCTCCTCCTCGGGCTCGTCGTCCTCTTCCTCAGGATCCTCCGGCTCGAGCTCGCCGAGGATCGCCTGGTGGTCGAGCCAGGCGATCAGCGCCTCCTCGGGGTTCTCCGAGGGCTGGCGCGCCATCAGCGTTTCCATCGAGGCCGGGGCGATGAAGTCGCGGCGGCCGACACTGGAGCGTTCCTCGCGGATGAGCGCGCTGAAGCGCTCGGCGAAGCGGGCGAAGCTCCAGGTCTCGCCGTGCAGCAGGGCGAAGCTCCAGAGCGAGATCAGATCGTCCGGATCGAACTCGCGCTGGCGCTCGCGCCGGCCGGAGGCGTTGAGGAAGGCCTCGCGCTGGCGGATCAGGTCGGCGAAGGCGAGCAAGGGGAGATGGCGCCGGCGCCAGGCCCGCATGAAGCGGGCCGGCTCCTGAACGGCGCGCTTCATGCCGTCCTCGTCGAAGCAAGACAGGGCGAACACTGCATCGAGCGCCGTGCGCAGGGCGACGAGCCCTCCTTCCGAGCGCTCATCCGCTTCGGCTGCGAAGAGGAAATCGGCGAGGCCGAGCGCGCGCCTGATCCGGCTCCAGGAGAAGGAGCGGGTCTTGGCCTCGCCCTTGCCGCCATAGGACAGCACGATCTCGGCCGCGGAGGCTTCGATGGTCGCCCCTGCGAAGCTGGCGCGCACCGGCCCCTCCTGGCGCAGTGGCCGCAACAGGATGCCGCTCTCGTCGAGCATGCAGCCGATGGCGGCATCGCGGGCCGGCATACGCGGATTTGCGGTCAGCGCGCCGAGCGAGAACAAGACCTGCAGCATGTCCCAGAGCGGCAGGTCGGCATTCTCCGAACCGCCGCCGGTGATCGCGAGAACGAACTTCTCGGTGTCCCGGGCGGAAAACCGCCGCGAAGACGCGATCGTGCTGATCTCCGCGACCCTTGCAGGGTCAATACCCCAATCCATGTGTCAAATATCCGCATCGAACACCGGCAGTCGCGGCGGACGGAACCCCTCCCTGTCCCGTCCACGCCTAGCCGGCGCATATTGCTGCCACAATTAAAGTAACAAGCCGCCCGGTCGCTGTCGACCGGGCGGCTTTTTTGCAAGAGCGGGCCGGGGTTTATGGTTACCCGGCGCCGGCGGGATCAGCGGGTGGCGATCTTGCTGACCACTACGCGGTTGCCGGAGAAGTTGACCTGACCGTTCAGGCCGACCAGTTCCAGCATCAGGCGGAAGTTGCGAGTCAGCCGGGCCGAGTCGGCCGAGGTCGAGTAGAAGAAGTCGGCCGAGGTCGAGGTCATCTGGGTGGCGCGGTGGGCGCGATAGCACCCCCAGCGGACGAACTCGCTCTCGATCCGGTCGACCTCAGCGGCGGTGAAGTCACGCAGCTGGATCATGAAGTCGGTCGGCAGGCTGGTGCAGCCATCGGCGCTGGCCGCGGCGGGCGCCGCACCACCGGCACCAGCACCACCACCCAGGACGATACCATCCTTGCCGACCGCAGCGGTCCCACCGGCCGGGCGAGCGAAGCCCTCGAGCTTCTGGGCGATCGCGGCGCCGAGATCGGCGGCGAGGACACGCGACTGGGTACCGACGGTCTCGAGCAGGCACTCGGCGCTGCAGGGGTTCGGCAGAGCGGGCAGCTGGAAGCCGCCGACCTCGAAGGCCGCGATGAACTGGCCGGAGCGGACATTGAGCACGCGGCCGGCGATGCGGATCTCGGGGAAGCGGATGTCGGCGGCGACGGCGCGGCGAGCCGAGGCGTAGATCTGGTAGACGACCATGGCGTCGACCGGGGTCGAGACGGCACGGGCGATCTCGATCAGCTCGGCGTCGCGGCGACGGACGCGGGCGGTCTGGGTGATGCCGAGCGCCAGGCTGGTCTCGTCATAGACCTGGAAGCCGCGGGTGTTCAGATACTCCGAGAGCTGGAGCTGGACCCGGTTGAAGATGCGGTTGTTGCGCGGAACCGTGTCCGGATCGGCATCATCCGACATCACCAGGAGGTTGATGCGGGAATTCGGCGATTGAGCCTGGGCGACGGCTGCGAAGGACATCAGCAGCGCGAAGCCGAGCATGAGACGCTTGAAGAAAGCCATGACGGTGCCCCCTGAGGCGAGCGGTTGTTTCGGGAAGACGGTAGAAACTCAGCCGGTGATGGCGATGACCTCGACGCGGCGATTGACGGGCGAATAGGGGCTGCGCGGATTGCGCAGCATATCGGGGCCGAAGCCATGTGCGACGAGGCGGCTCGGGCCGATCTCGCCATAGGAGACCAGCCAGTCGCGCACCGCGGCGGCACGTTCCTGCGAGAGCTCGACATTGTAGTCGTAGCCGCCTTCGGCGCTGGTGTGGCCGCCGATCAGGAAGCGCTGATCGAGCAGGATCGGATCGCGCAAGGCCAGAGCGAGCCGCATCAGCGTCGCCTCCGCGCCGCGGCGCAGCGAGGCCGAGTCGTTGTCGAAGAAGACGGTGACCTCGACACGGCGGGTCAGGTCGATCACGACGTCCGAGCCGTAGCCGCGGGTATGGACCCGGCGCGGCACCGGCGCGACGCGGCGAACCACGACCCCACCGCTGCCGCCACGGCTGGCACCCGGCACACGATCATGCGGTGCCAGCGAGCGCAGGATATTGGTCGCGCCCTGATCGGTCTGTGCCAGTGCAGGAAGAGCGCTGAGCAGCGGCAACGAAAAGACGAGTCCACCGAGCGCGCGGCGGGACATCATCTGCGGAAGCTCGGCGTTGTCCTTGCGCTCATCTGCGTTCTTCATGGCCAGACCCCCTGTTTACCCTCTCTTCGCATAGTCCAGTAGCCTCGACAATGCGACGGCCGGCTCGGCGAGACGGGACGCGGCAATGGCGTTGTCCGAGCCTTGCCATGGTTTGCCGCATTTTCGCTGCGCGCCACATTTTTTCCTGAACAGTGGATGAATGCACGCCCTCCTACGCGCGCGCGTTCATCATTCCGGCATCGCTTTCCGGCCGGCATTTGCGAAACCGGCTCAAGGCTCACCAAGGGCTTGGCAACGTGCCCAGCGCACACCCGTTCATGAGGAGACCCGCCATGGGCTTCCAGCTCGACCAGACCGTCCGCAAGCGCAGCAACCGCCTGCGCGTCGCCGTCGCCGCCCTCGCCCTGATCGTCTCGGCGGGCGCGGGCTTCGCCCAGTCCGAAGGTGGTAACCCGGATGCGCCCAAGGTCGCCGAGCGGCCGCAGTCGCTGAAGCTGGAATTCTCGTCGCGCACCGTCTCCTTCGGCGTCGCCCAGGCGGCCCGCGAGATCATGACGACGCGCCAGATCCCGTTCGCGCCCGGCAGCTGGGAGGTCACCTCCGAAGCGCGCCGCGCCATCACCCAGCTGCGAGACGTCTTCCGCGGCAACGCCCCCAAGGGTGCGCCCTTTGCCATCCTGGTCTCGGGCGGCGACGAGGTGGTCAACTACCGCCGGGCCCGTGCACTCCGGACCCAGCTGATCGAGATGCAGCTCGAGGATGCCGGCAAGGTGGTGATCGCCGCCCGCGCCGCCGGCGAAGGCCAGGCCAATGACGACGGCAAGGTGCGCGTCGATCTCGTGCCGCTCGATCCGGCCCGCTGCGGCGGCTGTGGCGACGCCTCCTTCCGCACGCTCGCGCTCGACACCGGCGTCCAGAAGCTGGTGCGCGCCACCGCCGAGGACGTCGTCGTCCCGGCCTCGCAGGTCGCCGGCGAGGAGAACAGCGACATCACCGCGGCGCCCGTGCCGCCGGTGCGCCAGCAGGCCAGCGAGAAAGCCCCTCAGCGTGCCCAGGCGCCGCGCGTCGCCATCCAGAAGCCGACGCTCGACCGGGCCGAGCCGCGCTATGACGGCCGCACCGTCTGGGCCGAGCCCGACGACTATGGCCAGCAGCGCCGCCGCATCAATCGCAGCGCCAGCCGCGGCGGCTGCCAGACGCCGGACATCATCATCGACGACTATTATCCCGGCGGCCCCCTCGTCGGCTGCGACGGCAGCTACGGTCCGCGCCCGCGCTGGTGAGCCGGGGCTTGTTCAGACGATCTGGTTGAGCAGCGCGGCCTCGCCGCGCTCCAGCCGGCCGAGATTGTCCAAGAGGATGTCGACGACATTGCTTTCATAAGCGCGGGTCTCGCCCGCGCTATGCGGCGTCAACAGCACCTGCGACATAGCCCAGAGCGGCGAGGCCGCCGGCAGCGGCTCCTCGTAGACGCAGTCGATGCCGGCGCCGGCGATGCGGCCGGCTTCGAGCGCCGCGATCAGGGCAGGCTCGTCGACCACCCGGCCGCGCGCGACATTGATCAGACAGGCTGATGGTTTCATCGCGGCGAGCGCGGCGGCATCGATCAGCCCTTCCGTCTCCGCCGTCAGCGGACAGGTCAGCGCGACGAAATCGGCTTGCGCGAGCGCGGCATGAAGTTCCGCGGGCGGCACGATCCTCTCGACATTCGGCTCCGATCCGGGCCGGCGGCGCACACCGATGACGCGCATGCCGAAGGCGGCGGCGATCGCCGCGAGCCTGAGGCCGATGCGGCCGAGCCCGACGATGACCAGGGTCCGGCCGCCGAGCTCGTCCTCGCGGCGGGAACGGTCGCCGATCATCGGCCGCCAGAATTGCTTGCCCTGGTTGTCGCGGGCGAGATGGAGCTGGCGCGCCAGCGCCAGGATCAGCGAGATCGCATGCTCGGCGACCGCGCGCTCATTGCTGCCCTGGGCGCTGGCGAGCGGGATGCCGGCCGCAGCCAGCTTCTGCTTGTCGAACTGGTCGGTGCCGGCGCTGATCGACTGGATGAAGCGCAGCTTGCTCAAGCCGTCCAGGATCTCGTTGCGCCAGAGTCCGGAGACGACCAGCACGTCGGCCTCGGCCGCGCGGGCCTTGAGTTCGTCGACGGTGCGGACCTCGAAGCTCGCTGCCGCACCGTTGCGGGCGAGATATTCGTCGCGCAGCTGATAGGCCGCATGGGCGAAGCCGATGGTGAGGGCGGACTGCTTCGGCCAGGGCTGCATGCGTCTTGTCTCCGGATCGCTGGAATCACCCGACGATAGCGTCAGGGCGCGGCTTCGTCCCCCGCTCGCTCGCATGCGGCGGCTGCGAAGATCGCGCAGCGGAGTTCAAGCCGAGGCGAGCGCTTCCGCCAAGCGGCGCCACTCGGACTCGCTACCCGGCAGGCCGAAGCGCAGCCGCGCGGGATCGTGCTGGAAGCGGCGGACATAGATGCCGGCCCGGCCGAGCCGCTCGAACAGGGCAGGCGCTTGCGACGTCTCGAGCAGACGGTAGAGCACCGTCCCGCCGACGATCCGGCCATGGGGATCGAGCAGTGCATCGAGCCGCCTGCTGTCGGCAGCGCGGGCCTCGCCTGCACGCGACAGCCAATCCCAATCGCCGAGCGCGACCGCTCCGACATGCAGCGCCGGCCCGGCCACCGCCCAGGGGCCGAGCATCGCCTGCAGGGCATCGGTGAAGCGCGTCTCGCCCACCGCGAAGCCTAGCCTGAGGCCGGCGAGCCCATAGGCCTTGCCAAAGGAGCGCAGAACGAGAGCCCCTTCCGGCACGATCGGCAGCAGGCTGATCTCGGGTGCGAAATCGGCAAAGGCCTCGTCGACCACCAGCAAGCCGCCTCGCTCGGCGAGCGATGCAGCCAGCTCAATCAGCGTCTGCTGCGCGACGACGCGCCCGTCCGGATTGTTCGGATTGACCAGCACCACGACATTGGCGTCGCCGATGTCAGCGAGATCGGCGATCTCACGCACCGCCGCGCCCGCCTTGCGCCAAGCCGGCGCGTGCTCCCCATAGGTCGGGCCGAGCACGGCGACATTCGCGGCCGGCACCAGACGCGGCAGCAATTCGATCAGGATCTGCGTGCCGGGCGCGGCGACAAGGCCGCTTTCGGGCCGAATGCGATAGGCCGTGCGGGCCGCCGCCAGCAGCGCTGCTTCGTCCGTCTTGCCCGGCAGGCACTGCCACAGGCTTAACGGCAGCTCCGGAAGCGGATAGGGAATCGGGTTGATACCGGTCGAGAGATCGATCCAGGGTTCTGGCGCCTGCGGAAACAGCGCCTGGGCCATGGCGAGATCGCCGCCATGCCAGATCGCTTCCTTCGTCTCCCCGGCCGCCATGTCGCTCTCCGCAAGCCTGCCGCTCCTCCTCGCCGCCCTCCTGATCGAGGCGGCGATCGGCTATCCGGCGCGCCTGTTCGCATGGATCGGCCATCCCGTCACCTGGATCGGCGTGCTGATCAGCTGGTTGGACCGGAACCTCAATCGCGAAGCCATGAGCTTCGCGATGCGGCGAATGGCCGGCGTCGTTGCGCTCCTGATCCTGCTGGGCGTGACGCTCGCGGTTTCCCTCGCTTTGGTCGTGCTCTGCCGCCTCGCCGCGCCGCTCGCTTTGCTGCCGCTGGCGCTGCTGGCGTCGAGCCTGCTGGCGCAGCGCAGCCTGCACGAACACGTCGCCCGCGTCGCCGACGGGCTGGAGCGGGATGGGCTCCCCGGGGGACGCAAGGCCGTCTCGATGATCGTCGGCCGCGACCCGGAGAGCCTCGATGAGGCCGCCGTCGCCCGGGCCGCGATCGAGAGCCTGTCTGAGAACTTTTCCGACGGCATCGTCGCACCGGCCTTCTGGCTCGGCGTCGGCGGCCTGCCGGGCGGGGCGCTCTACAAGGCGATCAACACCGCCGATTCGATGATCGGCCACAAATCGCCGCGCCATCTCGCCTTCGGCTGGGCGGCAGCCCGGCTCGACGATCTCGTCAATCTGCCCGCCTCCCGGCTGACCGCGTTGCTATTGATCGCCGCCGCGGCGCTCGACCGGCAGGCCGATGCCGGCACCGCCGGGCGCGCCGTGCACCGTGATGCGTCCCGTCACCGCTCGCCCAATGCCGGCTGGCCGGAGGCGGCGATGGCGGGCGCGCTCGGGCTTCGCCTCGCCGGCCCGCGCGTCTATGGCGCGGTCAGGGTCGAGGATGGCTGGATGGGCAATGGCCGGGCCGAGGCGACGGCAGCCGATATCCGACAAGCATTGACGCTGTATCGCCGCGCCTGCCTGCTGCTCTGGGGTCTGGCGGGGATCGGAAGCGCGGCTGCGCTCGCCCTCTAGAACTCGATCCCTTCCTGCGCCTTCACGCCGGCGGCGAAATGGTGCTTCACCAGCGTCATCTCCGTCACAAGGTCGGCCGCCTCGATCAGCTCCGGCTTGGCGTTGCGGCCGGTGACGACGATGTGGAGATCTGGTCGGCGGGCCTGCAGCACCGCCACGACCTCGGCCAGCGGCAGATAGTCGTAGCGCAGGGCGATGTTGAGCTCGTCGAGCACCAAGAGCCGGATGCTCTCATCGGCCATCAGCTCCCTGGCCTTCTCGAAGGCGCGCGTCGCGGCGGCGATGTCGCGGGCCTTGTCCTGCGTCTCCCAGGTGAAGCCCTCGCCCATGGAATGCCAGGAGACCTGGTCGCCGAAGGCTTCCAGCGCCTTGCGCTCGCCGGTCGACCAGGCGCCCTTGATGAACTGGACGACGCCGATGCGCCAGCCATGGCCGAGCGCCCGCAGGATCAGACCGAAGGCGGCGGTCGACTTGCCCTTGCCCGGGCCGGTGTTGACGATCAGCAGGCCCTTTTCCAGCGTCTTGCCGGCGACCTCGGCGTCCTGCACCGCCTTGCGCTTTGCCATCTTCACCTTGTGGCGGGCGGCGTCCTCGGCCTTGTCGGTCATCGTCACTTCGCTCTACTTCACTTGCATCGGCAATCCGGCGACCATGAAGACCACGCGCCCGGCCTGCGCCGCAAGGCGCTGATGCAGGCGACCGGCCTCGTCGCGGAAGCGGCGGGCGAGGGCATTGTCGGGCACGATGCCGAGGCCGACCTCGTTGGAGACCAGCACGACCGGCGCGCTCGCCTCGCGGCAAGCCGCGACGAGTTCGCCGGTGGCAATCGCGATGTCGCGCTCGGCGAGCAGCAGGTTTGTCAGCCAGAGCGTCAGGCAGTCGACCAGGATCGGCTGTCCGGCCGGCACGTTGCGAATCGCCTCGGGCAGTGCCACCGGCGCGTCGACTGTCCGCCAGTCGCGCGGGCGCCGGGCGCGGTGCTCGGCGATGCGGGCGCGCATCTCGTCGTCATAGGCCTGAGCGGTGGCGATATAGGTCCAGGGGGCCGGCAGCGCCTCGATCAGCGCCTCGGCATGGCGGCTCTTGCCGGAGCGGGCGCCACCGAGAACGAGGGTGAGCGGGGGGAGGGTCATGTCTGCCATTCGCTTTCGAAGAGACGTGGTGCATTGCACAGCACCGCGCCTGTGGCTAATGATCATCGGTGACGGTGCCTCGACAACGAGGTGAAAAGGGAACGCGGTGAAAGGCCGCGGCTGCCCCCGCAACTGTAAGCGGCGCGTCCTGCGCCATCGGCCACTGGGTTTCCCCGGGAAGGCGGAGCAGGACACCGAGCCGTGAGCCAGGAGACCTGCCGTCTTTCGATGTCGTCCAGCAGGCTGCCGGTGGGGTGGCCAAGGAGAACCAGATGAATACGGCTACCGTCACCAGCCAGACCAGCGTTTCGGAGCGGGCGAAAGCCGTCGCCGCCGCGCTGATTCTCGGCTTCGTGCTGATCTACACCGTCGGCTTCGCCGCCTCGTCCACTGTCCACAACGCGGCGCACGACACCCGTCACGGCCTCGCCTTCCCCTGCCACTAAGGGGAAAGCCACATGGTCACGCGTGTTCTCACGGTCAGCATCCTGGCCGGGCTTCTGGCTGGGCTGCTGATCTCGGCGCTCCAGCACGTCACCACCACCCCGCTGATCCTCAAGGCCGAGACCTATGAGGCAGCGCTGCGTGCGCAGCCTGGGCCGGTGCCGGCCACCTTCTCGGGCGATGCCCAAATCATCCTCGCCCATAACGACCCGAAGGCCGGCACCGAGCACACCGGCGAGCATGAATGGAAGCCGCAGGACGGCCTGCAGCGCACCGCCTTCACCAGCCTGGTGACGATCGCCACCGCGATCGGCTTTGCCGCGCTGCTGCTGGCCGGGATGATCGCCGCGAACGAACAGATCGACAAGCGCCGCGCCCTCGCCTGGGCGGTCTGCGGCTTCCTCGCCTTCGGCCTCGCGCCGGCGATGGGGCTGGCGCCGGAATTGCCGGGCTCGGCCGCGGCCGAATTGCAGCAGCGCCAGCTCTGGTGGCTGCTGACGGCGGTGGTCACCGCCGGCGCGCTCTTCGTCTTCCTGCGGGTCGAAGCCTCCTGGGCGCGGGCGCTCGCCGTGCTGGCGCTGCTGCTGCCGCATCTGATCGGCGCGCCGCACCCGGCCGCTCCGGAAAGCAAGGTGCCGGCCGAGATCGCGGCGCATTTCGCTGCGCTCTCGCTCGCCATCCAGGCCGCGCTCTGGCTCGTCACCGGCTTCGCCGTCGGCGTGCTCTGGCCTTGGGCAACCCGCCGTAGCGCCGTAGCCGCAGCGGCCTGACGCCTCGCGCGGCCGGCAGCGGCCGCGCCAATCCAAGGAGGCGTTTTGATGCTCGAAGGCGATCTCGCCCTCGCCATTGAGGCCCGGCAAGAGCCGGGCTGCACCATCCATGTCTGCACCGTCTGCCGGCGCCAGCGCGAGGATATGCCGGAGGGCTATGACCAGCCCGGTATCGCGCTCGCGGCGACACTGGCTGAACGTATGGCTGGCAGCGGCATCGCCGTCGTTGCGGTCGAATGCCTCTCCGTCTGCAAGCGGCCCTGCACGATCGCGCTCGCGGCCGAGGGCAAGTGGACCTATCTGATCGGCGATCTCGACGCCGGTCTTCATCTCGACGAGATCGTCAGCGGAGCGGAGAAATTCGCCGCCAGCGCCAACGGCATCGTTCCCTGGAAGGAAAGACCCGCCTCGTTCCGCAAGGGCGTGGTCGCGCGCGTGCCCCCTCTGCCGCGCCAGCAAGGATCAAACGAATGAACGCTCCGCAGACCACGACGCTCGGCAAGGTGCCGTGCACGATCATCACCGGCTTCCTCGGCGCCGGTAAGACCACCCTCGTCCGCCATCTCCTGGAGAATGCTGGCGGCAAGCGCCTCGCCGTTCTCGTCAACGAGTTCGGCGATCTCGGCTTCGACGGCTCCTTCATCGCCGGCTGCGGCATCGAAGGCTGCACGCAGGAAGACATCGTCGAACTGCCCAATGGCTGCATCTGCTGCACGGTCGCCGATGATTTCGTGCCGGCTCTGGAAACGCTGCTGAACCGGCCGAACCCGCCGGAGCACATCCTGATCGAGACCTCCGGCCTCGCCTTGCCGAAGCCGCTGGTCAAGGCCTTCAACTGGCCGGCGATCCGCAGCCGCGTCACCGTCGACGGCGTCATCGCCGTGGTCGACGGGCCGGCGGTGGCCGAGGGCCAGTTTGCGGATGATCCCGAGGCGCTGAAGGCGCAGGCCGCGCAGGACCAGGCCGTCGACCACGACAACCCGCTGGAGGAGGTGTTCGAGGACCAGATCCTCTGCGCCGACCTGATCCTGCTCAACAAGAGCGACCTCGTCGACGCGGAGGGCCGCGAGCGGGTCAAGGCCGAGATCGCCCAGCACCTGCCCAAGGCGATCAAGGTGGTCGAGACGGCCCATGGCAAGGTCGAGCCGGCGCTGATCATCGGGCTCGGTGCCGCGGCCGAGGCCGACCTCGCCGCCCGCCCCTCGCATCATGGCGAAGGCGAGGATCACGACCATGACGATTTCGACAGCGTCGCGCTGCCGCTGCCGCAGGCCGGCTCGCCGGAAGAGCTCGTCGCCCGCGTCGCCAAGGCGGCCGAGGCCGAGGGCGTACTGCGGCTCAAGGGCTTCGCCGGCATTCCCGGCAAGCCGATGCGGCTGGTGGTGCAGGGCGTCGGTCGGCGCGTCGGCCATCATTACGATCGGGCTTGGGGTGCGGACGAGGCGCGCGACGGCCGGCTCGTGGTGATCGGCCTCAAGGGCTTCGACCGCGCCGCGGTCGAGGCGGCGCTCGCCGGCTGATGCGATGCATCTTCTCCCGACCAGCGAAGTGAGGCTCGACGACGGCGAAGACGCCGTCGACCTCGCTCTGCCGTCGGGAGATCTCGTCGTCCTCTCCTTCAGCGACAGCGACCTCTCGGCGCTGGCGGCGGCTGCACCCGACAGCGGGCTCGACCTTCGCCTGGTGCCGCTCCGGCGCTTCAAGCACCCGCTCTCGATCGACCTGCTGATCGAGAAGACGCTCGCTGGCTCGCGCTTCGTGCTGCTGCGCTGCCTCGGCGGGCTCGACTATCTGCGCTACGGCGTCGAGCAGATCGCCGCCGCCTGCCGGCAGCATGGCGTGGTGCTGGCGGTCTTGCCGGGTGATGACCGGGAGGATGAGCGGCTCGCTGCTTACTGCACGGTGCCGGCAGAATTTGCCGCCGGCCTGCTCGGCTATTTCCAAGCCGGCGGCGGCGCCGAGAACATGCGGCGGCTGCTGGGGCGGGCAAATGACTATCTCGCCGCGCTGCCCTCATCCGACCCGGCTTCGCCGGGCCACCTTCTCCCCCGAGGGGAGAAGGATGCGACGGCACTGACGGCTCCCTTCTCCCCTCGGGGGAGAAGGTCCCGGCAGGGGGATGAGGGCCCGCGCGACCTTGCCCCAGTCGAGCTCCCCACGCTTTTTGCCCTCGGGCCCAATGCCGCTCCCCTGCCCTGGCGCGAGGCGCTCGCCGCCCTGCCGGCCGCCACCCCACTCGTCCCGATCCTCGTCTATCGCTCAGGCGTCGCCGCTGGAGATACCGCGATGGTCGAAGCGGTCGCCGCAGCCCTCGCAGAGCGCGGCCTCAGCCCGCTCCCGCTCGCCCTGACCAGTCTCAAGGACGCAAGCGTCGCCACCGAGCTCGCCGCGCTGATCGCAGCGCGCAAGCCCGCGCTGATCGTCAGCACCACCGCCTTCTCGGCCCGCGACGGCGCCGATTTCGTGCTCGACGCCGCCGATTGCCCGATCCTGCAGGCCGTGCCGGTCGGCAGCGCCCGCGAAGCGTGGGCAGAATCGCCACGTGGGCTCTCCGCCGCCGACCTCGCGATGCAGGCGGCCTTGCCGGAGTTCGACGGGAGGTTTGGCGCGATCCCCGTCGCCTTCAAGGAAGAGATCGCTGACCCGGCGACCGGCCTGACATTTCGGCGGCTCACACCAGACACCGATGGCATCGCGACCCTCGCCGAGCTCGCGGCGAACTGGATCGCGCTCGGCCGCAAGCCGCGCAGCGAACGCCGCCTCGCCCTGGTGATGTCGGACTACCCTGCCCGCGGCGGCCGAGCCGGCTTCGCTGTCGGCCTCGACACGCCGGCAAGCGCGCTGGCGATCCGGGAGCTGCTGGGCGAGGCAGGGTACGAGGTCAATCTTCCATCCCTCAACGCGGTCATCCTGGGCGACCGCAGGGAGACCCGGGATCCATGCCTGAGCCTCACCGATAAAGGTTCAGGCATGGGTCCCGGCTCTACGCTTCGCTCCGGCCGGGACGACAGCGCTGAGTGTGAAAATGCCGGCGCAGGCCTGATGTCTGCTCTCACCAACGGCCCCGCTGACTTCACCGTCCCGCTCGCCAGCTACCGCGTCTGGCTCGCCACCATCCCGGCGGCGGCCCGCGAAGCTCTCATCGCCAGCCACGGCCAGCCTGAAACCGACCCGTCCTGCGACGGCGAGGCCTTCCGTTTCCGGTTCGTCCGCTTCGGCAAGCTCGCCATCGCGCTGCAGCCGGCGCGCGACGCCTCGCCAGATCGCAAGGCGCGCTATCACGATCCCGATGCGCCGCCTGGCCACGCCTATCTGGCCTTCTATCTCGGCCTGCGCGAGGTCTTCGGCGCCGATGCGCTGATCCATCTCGGCACCCATGGCACGACCGAATGGCTGCCCGGCAAGGCGGTGGCGCTCTCGGCGGCCTGCTGGCCGCGGCTCGCGGTCGGCGCCATGCCGGTGATCTATCCTTACGTGGTCGACGACCCCGGCGAGGCGGCGCCGGCCAAGCGCCGGCTCTCGGCGCTGACACTCGGCCATCTGCCGCCGCCGCTGGCGAGCCATGACGCCGCCGGCGAGGCGGCGCTGCTGCGCGACCTCGTCGAGGAGTATTCGCAGGCGCAGGTGCTTGATCCGCGCCGGGCCGAGCTGGTCGCGCGCGAGATCATCGACCGGGCCGAGCGCACTGGCCTCGCCGCCGCGAGCGGCGTCATGCCCGGGCAGGACATGGCGAGCGCGCTCGCGGCACTCGACGCCCATCTCTGCGACCTCGCCGAGACCGCCTTCCGCGACGGGCTGCATGTCTTCGGCTCGTCCGAGACCGATCCGATCTCCGCCGAGAACGAACGCCGCAATCTGCTCAGGGCGATCGACGCCGGCTTCGTGCCGCCCGGCCCGGCCGGTGCGCCGCATCGCGGCCGGCCCGATGTGCTGCCGAGCGGGCGCAATCTCTCGACGCTCGATCCGCGCGCTCTGCCGACCCGCTCGGCCGCCAGGCTCGGCGCCAGGGCGGCCGAGGCCGTCATCGCCAGGCATCTCCAGGACGAGGGCGACTATCCCCGCCGGATCGTGATGGACCTCTGGGCCTCGCCGACCTTGCGCTCGGGCGGCGAGGACATCGCCCACGCCCTGCACCTGATGGGCGTCGAACCGCTCTGGGACCATGGCTCGACACGCGTCACCGGCTTCTCGATCATCCCGCAGGTCAAGCTCGCCGCGCCGCGCGCCGACGTCACCATCCGGATCTCCGGCGCCTTCCGCGACACGTTTCCGGCGCAGATCGCTCTGCTCGATTCAGCCGCACGGGCCGTCGCCGCGCTCGACGAGTCCGACGAGTGGAACGAGCCCGCCGCAGCCCACCGCCGCGGCGAGTCAGGTGCGCGCATCTTCGGTGCCGCGCCCGGCCGCTACGGCGCCGCCATGGCCGATCGCGCCCTCGACGGCGACTGGCAGACGCGCGCCGAATTGGGCGAGGCCTATCTCGCCGCGACCAGCCATACCTATGGCGGGCCGGATGGTGCAGCCTCGCCCGACGACAGCTTCACCGTCCGGGTGAAGGAGGCTGAGGCCTTCGTCCATGTCAGCGACACCGCCGGGCGCGACATCCTCGAAGCGACCAGCGCCGCCGATGTGATCGGCGGCTTCGTCGCGGCGATGCAGGCACAAGGCGGCAAGGCGGCACTCTACAGTCTCGACACTTCCGACCCCGATAAGCCGAAGGCGAGGACGCTGGCAGAGGACGTCTCGCGCATCGTCCATGGCCGGCTTTGCCATCCCAAGTGGATCGCGAGCCATCTCGCCCATGGCTGGCGCGGCGCAGCCGAGCTCGCCGAAGCCGTCGATGCGCTCTTCGTCTATGCGGCCAGCACCGATGCGGTCTCGGACGGCCTGTTCGACGCGGTCTTCCAGGCCTATTGCGGCGATCCCGCCATCTGGCAGGCGCTGGAGCAAGCGAATGCGCCCGCCGCCGCCTCGATCCGCTCCCGTCTGGCGGAAGCGCAGGAGCGCGGCCTCTGGACGAGCCGGTCGAACTCGGCAGCGATGCTCAGAGGCCGGGAGGCGGCGGAATGAGCGCCCCGGCCCGCGAAACGATGCGGCGCGGCTGGTGCCCCGGCACCTTGCGGCCGATGCTGACCGGCGATGGGCTGCTCGTGCGCCTGCATCCGCCGCGCAACACGCTGACGCCGGACCAGCTAGCCCATGTCGCGGAGCTGGCGAGCTGGCATGGCAACGGCCAGATCGAGATCTCCGGCCGCGGCAATCTGCAACTGCGCGGCATCCGCGAGGAGGCGCATCCGGCGCTGGTCGACGATCTTCTGGCAGCAGGTCTCGTCGATGAAGCCGAGGGCGATGGCCCGAACCGGCTGGTGCTGACCTCCCCGCTTGCCGGCCGGGCGGCGGACGATCTGCTCGACGCAGCCGCGTTGACGCTGGCGGTCGAGCGTGCCGGGCGCAGTGTCGAAGGGCTATCGGCAAAATTCTCGATCGTGGTCGATGGCGGCGGCACGCTGGCGCTTGATGGCTTTGCCGCCGATCTCAGGCTGCGGGCGGTTTCGACCGATGCCATAGCGTTTGGGCTGCCGGGCGAGCATTGGTGCGGCCCGGTCGCTGTGGATGAGACGCCGATACTGACAGCCCGTTTGCTCGACGGTTTCGTCGCTGCAAGCAGACGAAGCTCGGGGCAGGCCCGCCGCATGCGCGATCTCGCGCCGGGTGCGCTGAGCACGCTGGCGACCTTGTCCGGACTTCGGCCGATGGCGGCCCCTGCGACCCGGCCGAAGCCGTCACCGGTCGGCCTCGTCGCCGAGCGGGACAACAGGGTCGCCGTGCTGGTCGGACTATCCTTCGGCCGGACGGACGCAGCAGGCTTGCACCGCCTGAGCGAACTCGCCCGCGAGGCCGGCGTCGACGAGATCAGGGTCTCGCCCTGGCGCGGCTTTGCCTTCTGCCGCCTTTCGGCCGAAGCGGCGGATCTGCTGCGCGAGAGTCTCCGAAACGAAGGTCTCATCGTCGAAGCGGACGACCCGCGCCTTGCGGTCTCGGCCTGCACCGGAGCGCCAGCCTGCGCGCGCGGCGAAGCGCCGGCGCTGGCCGATGCCGCAGTGCTGGCGGAGACACTCGCGCCGCTGCTCACCGACGGCCTCGGCCTCCACGTCTCCGGTTGCGCCAAATCCTGCGCCCATCCCGGCAGCGCCGATCTCACGCTGGTCGGCCGTGGCGGGCGCTACGATGTGATCATCGATGGCGGCACCAGCGACACCGCCATCGCCCATCTTTCGCTGACGGAACTTGTGCGCCGGCTCGAACCGGGTCAGGACATCCGCGCGCGCCTGGAAGCGGCGCGCCACTAGAAGCAGGTCACAGAGTTTGAACACGCGTCACGCCTATATCCGCGACGGAGCCGCGATTTATGAGCGCTCCTTCGCCATCATCCGGGCCGAATCCGACCTGTCGCGCTTTTCGGGCACGGCCGAGCGCGTCGTCGTCCGGATGATCCATGCCTGCGGCATGACCGACCTGCCCAAGGACGTGGCGATGTCGCCCGGTTTCGCCGAGGCGGCCGAGGCCGCGCTGGCGAAGGGCGCGCCGATCCTCTGCGATGCGCGCATGGTCGCCGACGGCGTCACCCGCGCCCGCCTGCTCGCGAAGAACGAGGTGATCTGCACACTGCCAGATGCGTCCGTGCCGAAGCTGGCCGAGGAGATGGGCACGACGCGCTCGGCCGCTGCGATGGAGCTGTGGCGCCCGCATCTCGAAGGCTCCGTGGTCGTCATCGGCAATGCGCCGACCTCGCTGTTCCACCTGCTCGACATGCTCGACGAGGGCGCGCCGAAGCCGGCCGCCGTGATCGGCATCCCGGTCGGCTTCGTCGGTGCGGCGGAATCGAAGGAGGCGTTGGCGCAGGACGGGCGCGTGCCGTTCCTCGTCGTGCACGGCCGGCGCGGCGGCTCGGCCATGGCGGCAGCGGCCGTCAACGCGCTGGCGCAGGTGAAGGAATGAGCGGCGTGAGCATTGAGGCGCCCCGCACCCTGCTCTTCGGCGTCGGCCTCGGGCCCGGCGACCCCGACTACATGACCGTGCGCGCCCGCGACATCATCCTCCGGGCCGACCGTCTCGTCCATTTCTGCAAGCGCGGCCGGCGCGGCAATGCCCGCATCACCGCCGACGCCATCATCGCGCCCGATGCCACCCGCGAAATCGCGCTCGCCTTTCCGGTGACGATCGAGGTGCCGGTCGAGGACGAGGGCTATAGCGGCCCGATCGCCGCCTTCTATGACGAGGCCGCCGAGCAGCTCGCCGGCGAGATGGCCGCGGGCCGCAGTGTCGCCGTGCTCTGTGACGGCGACCCCTTCTTCTACGGCTCCTTCATGCATCTCTGGCGCCGCCTCGCCCATCGTTTCCCGACCGAGGTGGTGCCGGGCGTCACCGGCATGGCCGGCGCCTGGGCCCGCGCCGACGCCCCGATCAGCTGGGGCGACGACGTGATGACCGTGGTGCCGGGCACGCTCGCCGAGGGCGAACTGACGCGCCGCCTCGCCGACACCGACGCGGCCGTGATCATGAAGCTCGGCCGCAATCTGCCCAAGGTTCGCCGCGCGCTGCAGGCGGCCGGGCTGATCAACCGCGCCATCTATGTCGAGCGCGCCACCATGGCCGGGCAGGTCGTCACGCGCCTCGCCGAGAAGCCCGACGACGAGGCGCCCTATTTCTCGATGATCCTCGTCCCCGGCGAAGGACGGCGGCTGTGAGCGGCTCGCTCGCCATCATCGGCCTGGGGCCCGGCGAGGCACGCTATCTGACGCCCTCGGCACTGGCAGCGCTCGAGGCCGCCAGCGACCTTGTCGGCTATGGCCCCTATCTCGACCGCGTGCCGACGCGCGAAGGCCAGACCAAGCACGCCTCCGACAATCGCGTCGAGGTCGAGCGCGCCCGGCATGCGCTGACGCTGGCCGCCGAAGGCAAGGCGGTCGCGGTCGTCTCCGGCGGCGATCCCGGCGTCTTCGCCATGGCGGCGGCAGTGTTCGAGGCTCTGGAAGCGGGTGAAGCAGACTGGCGCAGGCTCCCCATCAGCGTCGAGCCCGGCATCACCGCCATGCTGGCGGCGGCGGCCAAGGCCGGTGCGCCGCTCGGCGGCGATTTCTGCGCGATCTCGCTCTCGGACAATCTCAAGCCCTGGGAGGTCGTGACCACCCGACTTACCGCAGCGCTGTCGGCCGATTTCGTGATCTGCCTCTACAACCCGATCTCGAAGGCGCGGCCCTGGCAGCTCGGCAAGGCGCTGGAGCTGGCGGCGACGATCCGCGCCGCGGAGACGCCAGTGATCTTCGCCCGCGCCGTCGGGCGGCCCGACGAGAACCTGCGCATCCTGACGCTCGCCGAGGCGGTCTCTGCGGCCGACAGCGCCGACATGGCGACGCTGGTGATGATCGGCGCCAGCGCGACGCGGCTGATCGCCCGCGAGGGCGAAAACCCGATCGTCTATACGCCGCGCTCGGTGACGAAGAGCCCCTGCGTCACCAGCCAGGGCAGGACCTGATCGATATGCTCGACGGTCTCGACATCGGGCTTGGGCGGCCGCTCGACCATCACCACCGGCAGGCCGAGACGGCGCGCCGCGACGAGCTTGCCGAGCGTCATCGGTCCGCCGGCGTTCTTGCTGACGAGGACCTCGGTGCCTTCCTCCCGCATCAGCTTTTCCTCGGCCTCCGCCTCGAACGGGCCGCGCTGCTGCAGCACCTTGGCATGCGGCAAGGGCAGCTCGCCGACCGGTTCGATCACCCGGATCAGGTATCTGTGCTGCGGAGCGGCGAAGAAATGGGGCAGTTCGAGCCGGCCGATGGTCAGGAAGACCCGGCGCGGCTCGTCACCAAGCGCCTCGACGGCGGCGTCGATATCGGGCACGCATTTCCAGCGATCGCCGTTCTGCGGCTTCCAGCTTTCGCGCCGGATTGCCAGCAGCGGCACGCCTTCGGCCTTGCAGGCGGCTTCGGCGTGGTAAGGCATGATCGCGGCGAAGGGGTGGGTCGCGTCGATGACTGCGACGACGCCCTCGTCGAGGAGATATTGCCTGAGGCCGGAAATGCCGCCGAAACCGCCGGTGCGGGTCGGCAAGGACAGGGGACGCGGGTCAGAGGTATGACCTGCGAGCGAGATCACGGCGCGAATCTCGGGTGCCTGCTCGGCCAGGAGCTGATCGAGCGCGGCCGCTTCGCTGGTGCCGCCGAGGATGAGGACCGTCATGGAACAGTTTTCGCCTGAAACGACCAAACTGTCGAGCACACCACCCGGCCCCTGGCTGTCGCTTGTCGGGCTCGGCGAGGATGGCCGCGCCGGCCTCTGCGCCGAAGCATTGGCCGCGCTGGAGAGCGCCGAGATCGTCTTCGGCGGCGAACGCCATCTCAAATTGATCGGCGATGTGCCCGGCGAAGCGCGGCCCTGGCCGCAGCCTTTCCGCAATGCGTTGCCGGCGATTCTGGCCGAAAAGGGCCGCAATGTCTGCGTGCTCGCGACCAGCGATCCGTTCCATTACGGCATCGGCGCCGGGCTGACCAAGGCGGTGCCGGCCGCGGAGATGCGCGTCATTCCGCAGCTCTCCTCCTTCTCGATGGCCTGCACGCGCATGCGCTGGCCGCAGGAGGAATGCGGGCTGGTCTCGCTGCATGGCCGGGCCCTTCAGAGGATCATCCCTTTTCTCCAGCCCGGCGCCCGGGTGCTGGCCCTGTCCTGGGACGATTCGACCCCGCTCGCCGTGGCCCAGCTGATGAGTGCGCGCGGTTTCGGCGAAAGCACGATCACCGTGCTGGAATCGATCGGCGGCCCGAACGAGCGCATCCGCGAGGCTCGCGCCGACGCCTTCGCGCTGGACGGCATCGTACCGCTCAACCTGCTGGCGATCGAGGTCGTCGCCAGCCGCGACGCCCGCATCCTGCCGCTGGCAACCGGGCTCTCCGACGACTGGTTCGAGCATGACGGCCAGCTCACCAAGGCCGATATCCGCGCGATCACGCTCTCGGCCCTGGCGCCGCGCGCCGGCGAACTGCTCTGGGATATCGGCGCCGGCTCGGGCTCGATCGGCATCGAGTGGAGCCTGCGCCATCGCCACAACCGCGCCATCGCCTTCGAAGAGCGGCCGGAGCGCGCCGCCCGTATCGCCCGCAACCGGCTCGCACTCGGCGCGCCGCCGCTCGAGGTGGTCGAGGGCAAGGCGCCGGAGAGCTTCGCCGGAAAAGCCTCGCCCGACGCCGTCTTCATCGGCGGCGGTCTGACCGATCCCGGCGTGTTCGAAGCCGCCTTCGCGGCGCTGAAGCCGCGCGGGCGGCTCGTCGCCAATGCCGTGACGATCGAGGGCGAAGCCAGACTCGCCGGGCTGTTCTCGGTCCATGGCGGCAACTTACGCCGCATCGGTGTCGCACATCTCGACCCGATCGGGACGATGCATGGCTGGCGTGCCCAGATGGCGGTGACGCAATGGCGCGTGGTGAAGCCGTGAGCGGCATCACCGCCGGCATCGGCCTGCGCCCGGGGACGTCGGAGGCCGATATCGAAGCCTGCCTGACGCAGACGCTCGCTGCCGCCAACCTGCCGGCGGAGGCGATCAATCGCCTCGCCACCCTGGCCTCGCGCCGAGACGAGCCGGGGTTGGCCGCCGTGGCACAGGCGCATGACCTGACTCTCGTCGCCATCCCCGACGAAGCGCTCGCCGGCTTCGAGGCAGCCTGCGCGACGCGCTCGACCCGGATCTCCGGACTCTACGGCGTCGGCTCGGTCGCAGAGGCCGCCGCGCTGGCCGCGGCCGGGCCCGGGGCCACGCTGGTCCAGCCGCGCATCGCCACCGCCCGCGTCACCTGCGCTCTGGCACGAGGCCTGGCATGATCCGGCCATCGATGACGAGCGCCGCCGTCATCATCCCCTCCCCCCGCTTGCGGTGGGGAGGGCTAGGGTGGGGGGCAGTGCCGCTCGGCGCTACGCTGGAAGGAGTCCCGAGCCCTGCTTTCCGACCCCCCACCCCAACCCTCCCCACCGCAGGCGGGGGGAGGGAGTTCGCAGGCGTCCGCCACCCATGACCGTCCACTTCATCGGCGCCGGCCCGGGCGCGATCGACCTCATCACCTTGCGCGGGCGCGAGCTGATCGGCGCCTGCCCGGTCTGCCTCTATGCGGGCTCGCTGATCCCCAAGGCGATGCTCGGCTGGTGTCCGCCGGGCGCGCGCATCGTCGACACCGCTCCGCTCGACCTCGACGCGATCATCGCCGAGATCGAGGCCGCCCACGCCGAGGGCAAGGACGTCGCCCGGCTGCACTCCGGCGACATCTCGATCTGGAGCGCTACGGGCGAGCAGATGCGCCGGCTCGATCAGCTCGGCATCCCCTATGAGATCACGCCCGGCGTGCCGGCCTTCGCCGCCGCCGCTGCGGCGCTCAAGCGCGAATTGACGCTACCGGGCATCGCGCAATCGCTGGTGCTGACCCGGACTTCCGGCCGCGCCTCGGCCATGCCCCCGGCGGAAAAACTAGCGACCTTCGCGGCCTCCGGCGCGACGCTCGCCATCCACCTCTCGATCCATGTGATCGAGCAGGTCGTGGAGGAACTGACGCCCTTCTACGGCGCGGACTGCCCGGTCGCGATCGTCTTCAGGGCCTCCTGGCCGGAGGAGCGCATCCTGCGCGGACGGCTTGCCGACATCGCCGACAAGGTGCGGGCGGCCGAGCTGGAGCGCACCGCTTTGATCCTGGTCGGCCCGGCGCTGGCGAGGGCCGACTTTGCGGAAAGCGCGCTCTACTCAACCGGCTATGACCGCCGCTTCCGACCGCGCGGAGGACAGGAATGACCGCGCGAGGCCTGCTCATCGCCGCGCCGCGTTCCGGCTCGGGCAAGACGACGATCACGCTCGGCCTGCAGCGGGCGCTGTCCCAGCGCGGTCTCAAGGTGCGCGGGCTGAAATGCGGGCCGGATTATATCGACCCGGCCTTCCACGCCGCCGCGACCGGTGCGCCCAGCGCCAATCTCGACAGCTATGCGATGCCGGACGCGCTGCTCGGCCAGATCGCCAACGAGGCAGCGAGGGATACCGATATCATCGTCGCCGAAGGCTCGATGGGGCTGTTCGACGGCGTGCCCGGCCCGGACGGGCATACCGGCGCCAGTGCTGACATCGCCGCGCTGCTGGGCTGGCCGGTGGTGCTCGTCGTCGACGTCTCCGGCCAGGCGCAATCGGCCGGGGCGGTGGCGCTCGGCTGCATGGCCTATGACAAGCGCATCCGCGTCGCCGGGGTGATCCTTAACAAGGTCGCGAGCGAGCGCCATCGCCGGCTGGCCGCGGCCGGCATGGAGAAAATCGGCCTACCAGTGCTCGGCGCCTTGCCGCGCGAGGCCAGCCTGATCCTGCCCGAGCGCCATCTCGGCCTGGTCCAGGCCGGCGAGACCGAAGACCTGCACCAGCGGCTCGATGCGCTGGCCGAGGCGGTCACGGCGGCTGTCGACCTCGACGCCGTCACCGCTGCTGCCGGCGCGACCGTTTTGCCGGCTTCCGCGCTTCGCATCACACCGCTTCCTGCTCCCGGCAAGCGTCTCGCCATCGCCCGCGACGCAGCTTTCAGCTTCGTCTACCCGCATGTCGAGGCGGGCTGGCGGGCACAAGGGGTGGAGCTCGTGCCGTTCTCGCCGCTCGCCGACGAGCCGCCGCCGGAGGGCTGCGATGCCTGCTGGCTGCCGGGCGGCTATCCCGAGCTGCATGCCGGCCGCCTCGCCGGCGCCGCGCGCTTCCTCGACGGCTTGCGCGATTTCGCCCGCACCCGCCCGATCCACGGTGAGTGCGGCGGCTATATGGTGCTGGGCAAGCGCCTGATCGATGCCGATGGCACGAGCCATGCCATGGCCGGGCTGCTCTCGGTCGAGACCAGCTTCGCCAGGCGCAAGATGAACCTCGGCTATCGCAACGCGGTACTCGCCGCCGCTGGGCCGCTCGGCCCAGCGGGCAGCCGCCTCAGCGGCCACGAATTCCACTACGCGACCGTGATCTCGCAAGGCGAGGATCCGCCCTTCGCGGAGGTCACCGATCCACACGGCTCGGCGCCTGTCCCCGCCGGCAGCCGTCGCGGCCTCGTCTCCGGCTCGTTCTTCCACGCCATCGCGGTGCGGGAGGGGGCGTGAGCACGCCGCCCATCTTCGATGACGGCTTCCGCGACACGCTCGGCGAGCTCCTCGCCTGGCGCCGCGATGTCAGGCGCTTCCGGCGCGAGCCAGTGCCGGAGGCGCTGGTCGCCAAATTGCTCGAGCTGATGCAGCTTTCGCCTTCGGTCGGCCATTCGCAGCCCTGGCGCTGGCGGAGGGTGGACGATCCGGAGCAGCGCGCCGCGGTTCAGGCGAGCTTTTCCCACTGCAATGCCGACGCGCTGGCCGACTATGAAGGCGAGCGCGCCGCGCTCTATGCCCGCCTCAAGCTCGAAGGCCTGCGCGAGGCGCCGGTGCAGTTCGCCGTGTTCTGTGACCACGCCACGGCCCAGGGCCACGGCCTCGGCCGGCGGACCATGCCGGAGATGCTGGATTATTCGGTGGTAGCGGCGATCACGCAGTTCTGGCTCGCCGCCCGCGCCCATGGACTCGGCCTCGGCTGGGTCTCGATTCTCGACCCCACCGAGATCGCGATCATCGTCGGCGCACCGCCGGAATGGAAGCTGATCGGCTATCTCTGCCTCGGCTGGCCCGAGGAGGAACATGAGCTGCCCGAACTCGTCCGTGCCGGCTGGGAAAGCGATCCGCGGCGTCCTGACGGTCGCTAGGCCGCCCGGCCCAGCGCACCTCGCAGACCGAGCGCCGCCAGCACGGCGAGAAGCGCCGCGGCAGCGACCAGCCCTGCCGCGGCGGGCCAGCCCAGCGCCTCAATGACTCCGCCGACCGCGACCGGCCCGACGACCTGGCCAAGATTGCTGCCTTGCATCATCAAGCCGACGACGACGGGGGTCAGCGTCGCCGCGGGAGCGAGCACCGGCGCCGAAGACAGCAACGTCGCCGGAACGATCCCGCCAACCATCGAGAACAGCACGCAGAGCAAGAAGGTCGCCGTATCCGGCAAAAAGCCGAGGAAGATGCCGAGCCCGGACAGCCCCATCACCAGGCTCGCCAGGACGATCAGGCCGATGCGCGAGGCGCCGCGCGCCAGCAGCATGCCGGCGGCGAGGTTGCCGATGATGTTGACGGCGCTGGCGAGCGCACCGAGCACGCCAGCGGTCGCGAGCGAGACCTGCATGCGCTGCATCAGCAGGACGGGCAGGAAGCTGAACAAGGCAAAGAACATCAGCGCGTAGAGTGCAAAGGTGAGCGCCAGCAGCGGTGGGCCGCGCTCGCTCAGCACTGCTCCCGCATTCCCGGCCAAAGCCCTCAGAGACGGGCGCCCGCCGCCACTGACCGGCGGCACGGTGAGGATGGTGAGCCCGATCGCGACCACTGCGAGGCCGCCGGTAACCTGCCAGATCAGGCGCCAATCGGTGAACCAGAGTCCGGCCAGCATGGCGAGCGCGATACCAGTCGGCATGAAGCAGCTCCACAGCGCCATGGCGATGTCGCGCTGCGACGGGTTGGCGGCGCGCTGGAGAATGGCCGGCCCGGCGATGGTGATCAGCAGGAAGCCGAGCCCCTCGACAACGCGCGAGGCGAGCAGCATCGGGAAACGTGGCGCGTTGGCCCCCAGGAAAGCGCCCAGAGCCACGGCCAGCAGGCCCAGCAGCAGAACGCGCCGCGCACCCAAGCCGATGGCGAGCGTGCCGACCGGAATACCGCCGACCATGCCGAGCACGGCGAAGATCGAGGCGAGCCAGCCCAGCGTGCCGAGGTCCAGCCCGAATTCGGCCTGCACCAATGGCATCGCGATCGCCGCCTTGCCGACCTGCAGCGCCGCGACGATGCCGCTGGCGACGACGGCGGAAACAGCGAGCCAGTCGGTCCTGGCGTCCTGTGTTGCGACGGCAGCCGTCATGAGCGTGATCTCGCGGCGATGATCTCAGGGGGATGATCGGCCATGCTCGGTTCCTTGGATGGCGCTACGGCGTCGCCCCGAGATGTGGCCTTTGATCGATCTCGAAAAGTGAGATAATTGGCATCAAGCCGATCGAGAGAATCGATCATGCTCGATGCGCTCACGCTCGACCAGATGCGAACCTTCATGGCCGTCGCCGAAGCCGGCAGCTTTCGCGCCGCAGCAAAGCGGCTGTCGCGGGCGCAGTCGGCGATCAGCCATGCCATCGCAAATCTGGAAGCGCAGCTCGGTCTTTCCCTGTTCGACCGCTCCGCCCATCGCCCAACCCTGACAGCGGAAGGCAAGGCCCTGCTCGCCGATATCAGGGAGGTGCTGCTGCGTGTCGGTGCGCTGAAGGCCCGCGCCCATGGCCTTAGCCGCGGTGTCGAGATCGAATTGTCGCTGACGATCGATGTGCTCTTCCCCACGCCACTGATCGGTGCAGCCCTCGCCGTCCTGCGCGAACGCTATCCCTCGGTCTCGATCCGGCTCGCCATCGAGCCGCTGGGCGGGCCGATCGCAGCTCTGCTGGAGCGGCGCAGTGCGCTCGCCATCACCGTGGGCGAGAATTTCCGCGATCCGCGCATCGCGATCGAAGCGCTGACAGCGATCGAGATGATCGCTGTTGTCGCAGCGACACATCCACTTGCCCAGGCTGGTAGCGGAGAGCGAATGCTGACCCGCTCCGAGCTCGCCGCCCACCTCCAGATCGTGCAGATCGATCCGACGCCGATCTCGGGCGCGCAGGACTTCAACGTGCTCTCGCCGCAGACCTGCCGCGTCACCGGGCAGGACACCAAGCATGCGATGATTCTGGCCGGGCTCGGCTGGGGCCGATTGCCGAACTGGCTGATCGAACGCGACCTTGCCGAGGGCAGGCTGGTCCGGGTCGCGACCAGGGCGCTCGGCCGGAACGCGCAATTGCCGGCGGAGGCCTATCTCGCCCACCGCCTCGACGAGGCGATGGGCCCGGCCGCGCGCGCCTTCGCCGAGGCGCTGGCGCGGCTTTGCGAGGTCAGAGTGCGACCTTGAACGGCGCTTCCGTCTTGGCCTTGATCTCGTCGAGCGAGACCCCTTCGGCGAGCTCGATCAGGGTCATGCCACCGCCGTTCTCGTCGATCGCGAAGACGCCGAGATCGGTGATCACCATGTCGACGACGCCGGCGCCGGTGAGCGGCAGGTCGCAGGCCTTGAGCAGCTTCGGCGATTCCGAGCCGTCCTTGTTCTTGGCGACGTGCTCCATCACCACGACGACCTTCTTGACGCCGGCGACGAGGTCCATGGCGCCGCCCATGCCCTTCACCATCTTGCCGGGGATCATCCAGTTGGCGAGGTCGCCATTCTCGGCGACCTGCATGGCGCCGAGGATGGAGAGGTCGATATGGCCGCCACGGATCATGCCGAAGGAATCGGACGAGGAGAAATAGCTCGTCGTCGGCAATTCCGTGATGGTCTGCTTGCCGGCGTTGATCAGGTCGGGATCCTCCTCGCCCTCATAGGGGAAGGGGCCCATGCCGAGCATGCCGTTCTCCGACTGGAGCTGCACGCTCATGCCGTCGGGGATGTAGTTCGAGACGAGGGTGGGTATGCCGATGCCGAGATTGACGTAGAAGCCGTCCTTCAGCTCCTTGGCGGCGCGAGCGGCGATCTGTTCACGGGTCCAGGCCATGGCGTGATCTCCTCTCAGACCGTTTCGTGCTTGCGCACGGTGCGCTGCTCGATGCGCTTCACCGGATTGGCGACGTGCACGATGCGCTTCACGAAGATGCCAGGCGTGTGCATGTGATCGGGGTCGATCTCGCCGGCCGGGACGAGGTGCTCGACCTGGGCGATCGTCATGCGAGAAGCCGAGGCCATCATCGGATTGAAGTTGCGCGCCGTCTTCCGGTAGACGAGGTTGCCCTCGGTATCGCCCTTCCAGGCATGGACGATCGAGATGTCGGCGAAGAGCCCGCGCTCCATGATGTAGCGCTCCCCGTCGAATTCGCGCTCTTCCTTGCCCTCGGCGATCAGCGTGCCGACGCCGGTCTTGGTGAAGAAGGCCGGGATGCCGGCGCCGCCGGCGCGGATGCGCTCGGCCAGCGTGCCCTGCGGATTGAATTCGAGCTCGAGCTGGCCGGAGAGGTACTGCTCGGCGAAGAGCTTGTTCTCGCCGACGTAGGAACTGATCATCTTCCTGATCTGCTTGGTCTCGAGCAGGATGCCGAGGCCGGCGCCGTCGACGCCGGCATTGTTGGAGATGAAGGTCAGGTCCCTGGCGCCGGAGTCGCGGATCGCCTCGATCAGCGTGTCAGGAATGCCGCAGAGGCCGAAACCGCCGGCCATGATGGTCATGCCGTCCTTGACGACACCGGCAAGCGCCGCCTTGGCGTCAGGAAAAACCTTCTTCATCGGGATGCCTTCGTCGCTGGTGGGAGGGCTTCAAAAAAACTAGCCGAGCGCATGGTGCAGTTGCAACATGCGGCACTGACGCGCCTGTCGTGTGACGATGCGCAATCAAAGGCCTCCAACGGCGAGACATGACAGCCCGGCCCGGCCGATGCTACCAAACGGCGCGCCCTGCCTTCCGGAGCTATGCCCTTGTCCGCTTCCCGCTCCATCCTGCTGATCATCGGCGGCGGCATCGCCGCCTATAAGTGCCTGGAGCTGATCCGGCGCCTGAAGGATCACGGCATCGCCTGCCGCTGCATCCTGACCAGGGCCGGCGAGCAGTTCGTCACCCCGCTCTCAGTGTCCTCGCTGGCCGGCGAGAAATGCTTCACCGACCTGTTCTCGCTGACCGACGAGGCCGATATCGGCCATATCGCCCTGTCGCGCTCGACCGATCTTCTCGTCGTCGCGCCCGCCACGGCCGATCTGATCGCCAAGATGGCGAACGGCCATGCCGACGACCTCGCATCGACAGCGCTGCTGGCGACGGATAAGCGCATCCTGATCGCGCCGGCGATGAATCCCAGGATGTGGGAGCATCCGGCGACACGGCGAAACATGGCGACGCTGCAGAAGGACGGCATCCTCGTCGTCGGCCCCAATTCCGGCGCCATGGCCGAGCGCGGCGAGAGCGGCCCCGGCCGCATGGCCGAGCCGCACGAGTTGCTGGCCGCGATCGAGACGATGCTCGCCGGGGATACCAGGCAGACGCCCTCGATCGGCTTCCTCGGCCGCCTGCCAGGTGGCGCGCCTTCGGGGCCGAAGCCGCTCGCGGGCAAGCGCGTGCTCGTCACCTCCGGGCCGACCCATGAGCCGATCGATCCGGTGCGCTACATCGCCAACCGCTCCTCCGGCAAGCAGGGTCATGCGATCGCAGCGGCAGCGGCGGCAGCGGGCGCGCAGGTGACCTTGATCTCCGGGCCGGTGACCATTGCCGACCCGGCCGGCGTCAACACCGTCCATGTCGAAAGCGCCCGCGACATGCTGGCGGCGACGGAAGGCGCGCTGCCGGCCGATATCGCGATCTTCGCCGCCGCCGTCGCCGACTGGCGCACCGCCGGTGCCGCCGGCCAGAAGATGAAGAAGGATGGCAAGAGCCCGCCCAGCCTCGCGCTGGTCGAGAACCCCGACATCCTCGCCACCATCGCGGCGCGCGAGATCGACCGGCCGGCCCTAGTCGTCGGCTTCGCGGCGGAGACGCAGAACGTCGTCGACTATGCCCGCGCCAAGCTGGCGAAGAAGGGCTGCGACCTGATCGTCGCCAATGATGTCGGCGGCACCGGGGTGATGGGCGGCGACGCCAACACTGTCCATCTCGTCAGCACCGACAGCGTCGAGACCTGGCCGACCCTGCCCAAATCGGAGGTGGCGACGCGCCTCGTCGCGCATTTTGCCGATCTGCTGGCGCAAAAAGGCTGAACGGATGGCGACGCTCCGCATCCGGCGCCTGCCGCACGCCCACGACTTGCCGCTGCCGGCCTATGAGACCGCGGGAGCCGCCGGGCTCGACCTGCGTGCCGCCCTACCGGAAGGGCCGTTACGGCTGGAGCCGGGCGAGCGGCTGCTGGTGCCGACCGGGCTCGTGCTCGAATTGCCTGTGGGGACGGAAGGCCAGGTCAGGCCGCGCTCGGGGCTGGCGCTGCGCCATGGCGTCACCCTGCTCAACACGCCCGGCACGATCGACGCCGACTATCGCGGCGAGGTCGGGGTCATCCTGATCAATCACGGCCAACGGGTTTTCACCGTCGAGCACGGCGACCGGATCGCCCAGCTCGTCGTCGCCACGGTGCTGCAGGCGGAGATCGTCGAGGCCATGGAGCTCAGCGAAACCATGCGTGGCGAGGGCGGTTTCGGCTCGACCGGGATGAGCGATGCCGCCCCGCAGCAGGCGGCCGGAGGCAAGGCATGATCCAGCTCTCGCGCCGCAGCCTGCTCGCGATCACCGCCGTGGTCGACATCGCCCTGCATGCCCGTCCCACCCCGGTCGCGGCCAAGGCGCTGGCGGCGCGGCACGAATTACCGCCGCGCCATCTTGAAACCGTATTGCAGGCGCTGGTCAGGGTCGGCATCCTCAAGGGCGTGCGTGGCCCGCGTGGCGGCTACGAGCTTGCGAGGGAGCGTCGCCGCATCACCG
>Ga0065165_1000577_pt1 | contig 54256 bp, 51 predicted proteins | sample AraplaMF_Cvi_mMF_FD_63813 | JGI IMG/M metagenome (GOLD analysis project Ga0065165, IMG submission 63813) | Arabidopsis root microbial communities from the University of North Carolina, USA - plate scrape MF_Cvi_mMF (version 2) (version 3) | ecosystem: Host-associated > Plants > Roots >...
CTCCTCGGTCGTCGCCGCGGTCTCCTCGAGCGAGGAGGCCTGCTCCTCGGTGCGCTTCGACAGGTCGTCGGCGCCCATGTTGATCTCGCGCGCGGCGATCCCGACATCCGACGCCGTCGCCTGGATCGTCGACACCGTCGCGGAAAGGCGATTGATCGTCTCGTTGACGGCATCCTTGAGTTCGGCGAAGCGGCCACGATAGGCCGATGGCACCTGGCGGGTGAGATCGCCCGCCGCCAGCGCCCGCAGCACCTCGACGAACTCCGTCGTGGCATTGTCGACTACGGCGTTGATCTCGTTGATGCCGGCGACCAGCTTCTGCATCTGCTCGTCGGCCTGATCGACCTGAAGCCGCGCCGAGAAATCACCCGCGGCAGCCGCCGCGACGACCTCGCCCACGTCCGAGACCACCACGGACATCGCGTCGGCCGAGCGAATCCGCTCCGCCGCGGCAGTGCGCTCCTGCTCCTGCAGCAGCGCGACCTGCTCGGTGCTCTGGCGCAGCACTGCGACTGCTCGCGCCATGTCGCCGATCTCGTCCTGCCGCTTGGTATGCGGCACTGCGGTCGCGGTCTCGCCCGCGGTGAGGCGGCTCATGCTTTCGCTGAGATCGACCAGCGGGCGGGTGATCGAACGCTGCGCGAACAGCAGCGCCGCCGCGATCGAGGCGAGCAATGCCGCTAACAGCACCGAGGGAAGTATCCACTGCACCTGGCGCGTGAAGGCAGCCGCCTCGGCGGCGAGGCGGTTACCGACTTCCTCGTTGCGCTTTCCGAAGGCGACGAGATGGTCGTTCAGCGCCTTGCGATTGGCACGGTTCAGGTCGTTGTTGCCCTGCTGGTTGGCGGCGGCGGTCGAGACCTCGCGGCCGAGCCGAATCAACTCGGCACGGAAGGTGATGAACTCCTCGACCGACTTCTGCAGATTGACGGCCGTCTCGCGCTCCTGCGCCGGCACCAGGGCGACCAGATCGGCCGCGAGTTTGCGCATCACAGGGAAGCGCGCTTCCTTGGGCTTGGCGAAGGCCTCCGCCTCCTTGGCGTCCTTCGACATGTAGATGCCGCGGGAATCCATCACCACGGCGAAGACCTGCGTGTTGATCCGTTCGGTGACGAGCGCGATCTCGCCCTGGATATCGGAACGCGCGTTGAGATCGCTGGAGCGCGACAAGGCATACAGGCTCAGTCCCGCCGACAGCACGGCGCCGGCAACGATGATCCCGAGCATCGCCAATACTTTGAGACGGATCGATTTCATATTCTTACTCGCCCTTCCGCACAGCGTGGGAAGTTGCCGCGTTTAAATTTTCGGCATGAACAGGCACCGAAGCCGAGAAGGCGTAAAAAGCTTTGCCAGTAACAGTTAAGAGCCATTTAAAACAGCACCCTTTCCCTTCGGAAGCTGCTGCAGAACAGTGCGAAAACCCTATTTTCTGCTGCATTTCCGGATGACGGCACGCACAGGTAGCAGCCGGCTCGGCATGCAGTTGCGGCATGCCGAACTGTGGCATTCGCGCCACGCTCTGCGTCGACCATAATTTCGCCACATCCTTTTCACCCCGGCGCCATGTCGCGCCGTGAATTGAAAGGGGCTAGCCGGCCAGAATTCATTGGAACTTGTCGGCAATCTGCATGTTGTCGCTGCCAGCCGCCCTATGAAGAGCCGAGTTATGTCCTCCCAGCCCGATGCTTCCGCCACCTGCTCCCGCCGCCGTTTCGTGACGATGGCCTCGGCGTTCGTCCCCGTCAGCCTGGCCGGCTGCGTCACCGGCCCGCAGCAGCCTTACGAGGTGCGGACACCGGTTCACCAGAACGCCGCCTTCCTGTCGATGTATGACGAGCGGCCGGACGAGAAGCATCCGCTGCCGGCGACCGACATCGACGAGGTCGACACGCGCTTCCTGCGCCAGGAGGTCGACTACCGGACCCCGGAGAGGCCCGGCACGATCGTGGTCGATACCTCGGCCCGCTTCCTCTACCTCGTCCGCGAGAATGGACGCGCCCTTCGCTACGGCATCGGCGTCGGCAAGCAGGGCATGTCCTGGCGCGGCCGCGCCACCGTCGCCCGCAAGGCCGAATGGCCGCGCTGGACGCCGACCGCCGCAATGGTCGCCCGCGAGCCGGAGCGGAACCGCCCCTGGGCCGGCGGCATGGCCGGCGGCATCGAGAACCCTCTCGGCGCCCGCGCGCTCTATCTCTACCAGGGCAACCAGGACACGCTGTATCGCATCCACGGCACCAGCGAGCCCTGGTCGATCGGCAAGGCGGTGTCCTCAGGCTGCATCCGCCTGTTCAACCAGGACATCATCGACCTCTACAGCCGTGTCCCGACCGGCACGACCGTGGTCGTGCTGAACCGCAATCCGATCGGCGAGCCGCAGCTCGAAGAGACCGACGCGCCGCTGCCGCCCGACGACATCTGAGATCTTGCCGTCGAACCATCCAGCTCCTTCCGAGAAGGGCGGCTCTCAGCCGCCCTTTTTCATGTCGCCGCGGCACCGTCACGGTCCCTTCGCCAGATCGGGCTACTCCCCCAGCCCCGGGCGGCTGCGATTTGCCTCGGCGCGGTTTTGCGCTACGCCCTGCCGGTCGGCAGCCCGCCGACGAGACGATGAGACCGCCAGATGCGCGTGACGATGATCGGTTCAGGCTATGTCGGCCTGGTCTCCGGAGCCTGCTTCGCCGATTTCGGCCATGAGGTGACCTGCGTCGACACCGACGCCGGCAAGATCGCCGCCCTGAAGCGCGGCGAGATCCCGATCTACGAGCCCGGCCTCGACGACCTCGTCGCCAGCAATGTCCGCGCCGGCCGCCTCTCCTTCACCACCGAGCTCGCCGGACCGGTAGCGGCGGCCGATGCCGTCTTCATCGCGGTCGGCACGCCCTCGCGCCGCGGCGACGGCCATGCCGACCTTTCCTATGTCCATCAGGCGGCACGCGACGTCGTCGCCGCCATCGACGGCTTCACCGTCGTCGTCACCAAGTCGACCGTGCCGGTCGGCACCGGCGACGAGGTCGAGCGGATCATGCGCGAGACCAGGCCGGACGCCGATTTCGCCGTGGTCTCGAACCCCGAATTCCTGCGCGAGGGCGCCGCCATCGCCGATTTCAAGCGCCCGGACCGGATCGTGATCGGCACCGAGGACGATCGCGCCCGCAAGGTGATGGAGGACCTCTACCGGCCGCTCTATCTCAATGCGGCCCCGCTGCTCTTCACCGCGCGGCGGACCTCCGAGCTGATCAAATACGCCGGCAACGCGTTCCTGGCGACCAAGATCACCTTCATCAACGAGATGGCCGATCTGTGCGAGCGCGTCGGCGCCAATGTCCAGGAGGTGGCGCGCGGCATCGGCCTCGACAACCGCATCGGCGGCAAGTTCCTGCATGCCGGTCCCGGCTATGGCGGCTCCTGCTTTCCGAAGGACACGCTCGCCCTGATCAAGACGGCGCAGGACATGGAAAGCCCCTTGCGGCTCGTCGAGACCGTCGTCGCGGTCAACGACCAGCGCAAGCGGGCGATGGCGCGCAAGGTCATCGCCGCCTGCGGCGGCTCGGTCCGGGCCAAGCGCATAGCCATCCTCGGCCTCGCCTTCAAACCGAACACCGACGACATGCGCGAGGCGCCATCGCTTTCGATCGTGACGGCGCTGCTCGACGCCGGCGCCGAGATAATCGCCTATGATCCCGAAGCGATGGACAGCGCCAGGCCGATGATGCCAGAGATCGCCTACGCGCCCGACGCCTATTCCTGCCTCGACGGCGCCGATGCGCTGGTGATCGTCACCGAATGGGATGCCTTCCGTGCGCTCGACCTCAACCGGGTCAAGGCAGCCCTGAAGCATCCGGTCGTAATCGACCTGCGCAACATCTACCGCTCCGGCGAGATGCGCGAGCGCGGCTTCACCTATGTCAATGTCGGCAACGCCTGAGGAACGGTCCGCGTCGGCGCGACAGAAAGGCGCCGGAGCCTCGCCTTGATAGCGTCATAAGCCGTCACCACCTTTCGGGGCGACGAGGCAGCCGCCTTGTCCAACACGAGAGGAGATGACGATGACGCCGCAAGAACGCGACGTGATCGCCGGGATTTTCGACCGCCTGCGTGAGGCGGCCAACCAGCCCCGCGACCCCGAGGCTGAACGCTTCATCGCCGACCGCCTGCGCGAGCAGCCCTATGCCGTCTATGCGATGGCGCAGTCGATCTATGTGCAGGAGCAGGCGCTCGCCAACCAGCAGGCCCAGCTCGAGCAGGCTCAAGGCGAGATCGAGCGGCTGCGCAGCCAGCCGCCTGCCCCGGCCCCCGCTCCGGCCCAGCAATCCGGCGGCTTCCTGTCGGGCATCTTCGGCGGCGGCAACCAGCCGGCCCGCCCGGGCTCGGTGCCGTCCTTCCCGCAGCGCGCCGCGCCGCAGCCGGCTTCGCCGGCCTGGGGCAGCCAGGCTGCAGCGCCGCAGCAGGGCATGGCTCCGCCGCAAGGCATGGGCGCATCGCCCGGCCCCTGGCAGAACCAGGGTGCCCAGCCGCAGGCTCCGGCACGCGGCGGCGGCTTCCTTGCGAGCGCGCTGACCACCGCGGCGGGCGTCGCGGGCGGCATGGTCGCCGGCAACATGCTGATGAACGCCTTCGGCGGCAGCAAGGGCGCGGCTGAAGCCAAGCCTGCCGAGGCAGCCCACAGTGCCGAGAACAAGGACAGCTCGCAGTCCAACGATACGGGCAAGGACACGCAGACGGCCGCCGACCAGCAGCCGGCGGCGGAGCCGCAGCAGGCCTATCAGGAGCCGAGCTATCAAGACGCCAACTACGACGATGGCAGCTATGATGACGGCTCGGGCGGCGGCGGTGACGACGACTGGGCCTGAGCCCCGGATCTCCCCCTGAAGCAACGAGGCCCGCCTGGCGACAGGCGGGCCTTTTACGTCGGGTGCCGTGCGGCCGAGCTCAGATCACGAAGACCTTCGCCCCGACGCGCACCCGCTCGTAGAGGTCGACCACATCGTCGTTGTTCATGCGGATGCAGCCGGAGGAGACCGCCTGGCCGATCGTGTTCGGCTCGTTGGTGCCGTGGATGCGGTAGAGCGAGGAGCCGAGATACATGGCGCGGGCGCCGAGCGGGTTCTCCGGGCCGCCGGCCATGAAGCGCGGCAGGTCGGGCCGCCGCTTCAGCATCTCGGCCGGCGGGGTCCAGCTCGGCCATTCGGCCTTGCGGGTGATCGCCTTCATCCCCGCCCATTCGAAGCCGGGGCGGCCGACGCCGATGCCGTAGCGCAGCGCTCGCCCACCCGGCTGGACCAGGAAGAGGAAGCGCTGCGGTGTATCGATGATGATGGTACCGGGCTTGTGCGGGCCGTTATAGGCGACCTCCTGCTTCTGGAAGCGCGGATCGAGGGTGCGGGCGATCGGCCGCTCGGCTGGGATCGGCTCGCCGAGCGCAGCCGAGCGGCGCTCCCGGCGCGGCTCCATCGGGTCGCCCTGGATCGGAACCGGCGCCTCATAATCGGAGAGGCGGCGCGTCGCCGGCTGCTGGCCATAGGCGCCGCGCTGCGGCCGGTTATAGACCGCCCCGCCCCGGCCATAGCTGCTCGGGTCCTGGCCGGTCATCAGCATCTCGATGAAGCCGCCGCCATATTGGCCGCGCGCAGTCGAGCTGGTGACCATCGGATCGGCCGGGCGCCAATAGGTCTGGGCATTGGCCTCGCCGGACAAGAGGAAGGCACTGCCGAGCACGACGAGGGGAACGAAATGGAGCGGACGCATGACGCAACTCTCTGGACGCAACTGGCCGGAAGCGTGAGGCGATGCGTTGCAATGAATGGTGAATCGTTGACTCTAGCGGCCCCGAAACCGGCCTGATCGTTCGAATTCCCCGGATTAACCTTAGCGATCCCCGAGCAAACGCGGTAAACGCCCGGTTCACGCCGAGCGCTTGCGTGTCGCGAGCCAGAGCCGCAGCAGCGTCCGGCAGCGCGCCACGTCGAAGGCCAGCATCAGCCCGCCATAGACGGCGACGCCGAGCCCGGCCTGCAGGATGAGTTCCGCCAAGGGTGGAAGGCGCCCGGAGAGCGGCCAGACCAGTGCCGCCATCACCAGCACCGCCGCGACGATGGCGCCGACATCGCGCGGTTTCGGAAGGACCGGCAGGGTCCGCAAGGCGAGCCAGCCGGTGATGAGAAGCACGGTCAGGAAGCTCACCGTCTGGCCGAGCGCGAAGCGCTCCGGCCCGAGCGCAACGGTGCCGAAGACGAGCAAGAGATTGGCGGCGAGCCCGGTGCAGGCGGCGAAGGTGACCATGCCCGTGCGCTTGCCGAGCAGGAAGACCGGGTAGAGGCCGGCGACGAAGACGGTGAGCGCGACGAACCCCGGCAGCAGCAGCAGCATATAGGCGGCGAAGCGGCCGTGGAACGCCGCCGGCACCAATAGCTTCTCGAAGGCCGGCAGCACGAGGAAAAGGCCGGCCGCCACCGGCAGCGCCACCATCAGCACGATGACGAGATTGTCGGCGATGCGCCTCTGCGCCGCCCGCCGGCCCTTGGTCTCCTCGAGCCGAAGCACCTCGCGCAGCATGACGATCTCCAGCGTCGCGGCGAGCGTGCCGAAGAGGCGCAGGCCCATATCGGCGGCGAGCGAGAAATAGCCGGCCTCGGCGAAGCCATAGGCGTCGGCGAGCAGCGAGCGGTTGAGCAGCGGGATCAGCGAATAGATCGCATTGGCGCCGACCAGCGGCAGCGCATAGCGGGCGAAATCGAACGCGAGATCGCGCCGCGCCGCCGACCAGGAGAGCGGCGCATCGGCGAGCGCCCGGCGCACCGCGAGCAGCGCCGCCATCACGCTGATCACGCCGCCGAACATCACGATCGTCGGGTTGCGCGTCAACCAGGCGCCGCCGACCATCAGCAGCAGCGCCAGCACGTTCTTGACGATGATCAGGCGGGCATAGGCGGCGTCGAGGAAGCGCGCCCGGGCGATGGCGCCGTGATAATCGAACAGGCCGGCGCAGATGCCGCCCAGGACCGAGGCTGCGACCAGCATCACCGGCAGGCCGAAATCGACCCCGGCGACGACCGCCGCAACCAGCAGCCCGGTGAGCGCGATGGTCATGCCGGCGCTCAGCACATCGAGGGTCGCGCGGATCTGCGGCTGGTCCTCCCGGCTCCTCTGCGAGTAGAAACGGACGGCTGAGAGCCTGATCCAGTCGAGCAGCGCCGTGTTGAGCACGACGATGATCGCCGCGCCGATGGCGTAGCGACCGAATTCGGCGGGCCCCAGGAAATAGGCGATGAGCAGCCCGAGGGCGAAGTTCAGCCCGGCATTGATCACGAAGGGCAGGAGAACGGTCATGACGCCATCGCGAAGGGGCAAGCCGGCTCGGCGCCAGCCGCGCATGACTGCGCTGATTCCGCCTAATCGCCAAACCGAGCCTGTCCAAGCGGAAACCGGCCTGGCTGGCGATCTGGTGATCGGCTGAACCGATGCCGGGCGATCTGTTGTTCTATCTCGTCGGCTGGGCCACCACCTTGCTGATGGGCATCGGCAAGGGCGCCTTCGGTGGCGGGCTGGCCATTCTCGGCGTGCCGCTCCTGGCGCTCGTGGTCGATCCCTTGCAGGCCGCGATCATGGTGGCGGTCCTGATCGCCGCCATGGACCTCTTCGCCATCGGCAGCTTCGGCATCTCGACTTGGTCCAAAGCGGATCTGATCTGGCTGATCCCCGGCCTGATCGTCGGCATCGCGATCGGCTATGCGGTCTTCCTGATCATCGACGCCCGCATCGTCACGCTGATCATCGGGCTCGTCACCCTCGCCTTCACGGCGCACTGGTTCCTGCGCGGCCGGACCGCGCCGGCGGGGAAGCTTCCGGTATCGCCGCCATTGGCATTGCTCGCCGGCACGGCCTCCGGCTTCACCACCTTCGTCGCCCATGCCGGCGGGCCGCCGGTCGCGATGTACCTGCTGGCGCGCGGGCTTTCCAAGACCGCCTTCGTCGGCACGACCATCGCCTTCTTCATGCTCGGCAACCTCCTGAAGCTGCCGCCCTATATCGCGCTGGGCCTGAAGCAGCCGCAGGCGCTCTGGGCTGCGCTGGCGCTGCTGCCGGCCGCGCCCATCGGCGTCTGGATCGGCCGCTGGCTGCACGAGCGGCTCGACCAGAAGCGGCTGTTCTTCGCCTGCTATCTGCTGCTCGCCGTCGCCGCGCTGAAGCTGACCACCGACGCCGCGCTCGCATTGCTGCGATAGGGGCATGGCAGGAGCGCGAGCGAGCCATCTTTGCAGCGGACCACATTGGCCCTAAGCGATCGATCATGACCACCCTGCCCGCCCTTCGCGACGCCACCGACGCCGATTCGGAGCCGCTCGCCGCCTTGATCGCCGCGACCTTCGCCGAATATCCGAACTGCTTCTTCGACTGGTCGGAATTCCCGGAGCTGCGCCGCCCCGCCAGCCACTACGCCGAAAAGGGTGGCAAGCTCTGGATCGCCGACGGGCCGGACGGACGGATCGCCGGCTCGATCGCCGTCGTGCCGGTTCCCGACCAGAACGCGGTCGAGCTGTTCAAGGTCTATGCCGATCCGAGCCAGCGCGGCAGCGGCCTGGCGCAGGCGCTGTTCGCGCGCACGCTCGATTTCGCCACGGCCGGCGGCTATGGCGAGATGATGCTGTGGTCGGACAGCAAGTTCGCCCGCGGGCATCGCTTCTACGAGAAGCTCGGCTTCGTGCGCTGGCCGGGCGAGCGCTATCTCGCCGACGTCTCCTCCACCTGGGAATACCATTTCCGCAAGCCGCTCGCTCCGGCACGGCCATGACCGCCAGTACGGCGCTGCGGGCCGCGTTCGGCATCGCGCTGCTCACCGCGATGGATGCGGTGATCAAGGCGCAGATGCAGCAGCATCCGTTCCTGCTGGCGCTGTTCATGCGCTTCGCCATGGGCGGCCTGTGCGCATTCGTGGTGCTGGCTTTCCTGCGTCCAGCCTTTCCGACACGCGCCAGCCTGATCGGCAATGCAGTGCGCGTGCCGGTGGTGATCCTGACCGCCGGCAGTTTCTTCTATTCGATCTCGGTGCTGCCGCTGGCCGAGGCACTGACGCTCTCCTTCCTCGCGCCGGTCTTCGTCGCCCTGCTCGGGGCGCTGATCCTGAAGGAGCGCCTCGACGGGCGCATCCTGCAGGCGCTCGGCTTCGGTCTCGCCGGCATGCTGGTGATGGTCTGGCCGCGCCTGCAGGGCGGCGTCACAGGCGCCGAACTCGGGGTCGCCGCCGCGCTGTTCTCGGCGATCTCCTATGCCTTCAACCTGATCCTGCTGCGCCGGATCGCGGTGAAGGAGCACCCTGCGATCATCGTGCTGTTCCAGAACGCCGGGCCAGCCTTGTGCCTGGCCTGGCCGGCCTATTTCGTCTTCCAGCCGATGAGCGGCGGCGATCTTCTGTCCTATCTCGGCGCCGGCGCGCTCGGCGTCGCCGGCCATCTCTCGCTGACCTCGGCCTTCGCCCGCGCTCCCGCCTCGCGGCTGGCGCCGATCGAATACACCGCGCTGGTCTGGGCGAGCCTGCTCGGCTGGTTCGTCTTCGGCGAGGCGCCGCTCTGGACCACTTATGCCGGCGCGCTGCTGATCGTCGCCGGCGCCTTCGCCGTCAGCCGGCGCTAGCGGCTGCCGCAAAATCGCCGGCTTGGTCGGCTTCTGCACGGGGCAATGCCAGGGGAGAGACCGTTCGCCATGCCTCCTTTCCGCTCCGACTGCATTTGATCCAGGCATGCAGCGCGCCGGCACTGCTGCTCGCGTCCTGCGCGAACCCGGCCTTCCTGCCGCGCTCTGCTTCCACCTCGCGTTCGGCCTCCTGCTCGCCATCCGGACGCTCAGCAGTTTCACGCCGCCGACCGAGACGAGCGTCGAGGTAGAATTGGTCGCCCCGGAGGCGCTGACGCCTGCGTCGCCACCGGCCATCCCTGCGCAGCCAGCCGTCCCACCACCAGCGGCCGGGATTGCGCCGATCCCGCAATCAGCCCTCGTTGCCCCACCGCCGGACAAGCCAGTCGCGCCGCCCCTTACACCGCCGGTCGCACCGCCGGCGATGATCACGGCCCGGACGCTGCATTCCGAGAGCGTGCTCGCCAATCCGCTCAGCCGCGGAACGCGCGAGGCGCTGAAGACGCTCGACGCGGCCGAGCGCATCGAACAGCTCTGCAATCTCGAGGCGATGAGCCAGATCCATGCCTGGAAGGCGCAGTTCGAGCCGGATCGCGTCGTCGCCTACGCCATGGCCGGCACAAAGCTGACAAAGGGCGCCCTCGAAGCGGAGGGCGCCGCCTTCCGCAGCCGCAAGCAATGGTACGGCCTGCATTTCCGCTGCGAGATGGCGGCGAACGGCAAGGTCGCCGGCTTCCAGTTCCGCGTCGGCGAAGCGATCCCGCGCAGCGAATGGGCGGCGCACGACCTGCCACCCGAGCATTAGCCCCGCCGCAACGACCTCAGGCCGGCTTGCTGCAATAGGCTTCCAGCCGGTAGCCGTCGGGATCGACGACGAAGGCGGCGTAGTAGTCGGGGCCGTAGGCTTCGCGCAGGCCCGGCTCGCCGTTGTCGGTGCCACCCGCAGCCAGCGCCGCCGCGTGGAAGGCATCGACGCTGTCGCGGCTCGGAGCAACGAAGCAGAAATGCAGGTTGGAGTCGCGATCCGGTGGCACCGGCTCCGAAACAGCACCAATCCAGAGGCCGACACCCCCCTTGCCATAGCCGAGTGAGCCCTCGTCGGCGCTCAGGCAGTCATAGCCGAGCGCGCCGAGCGCCGCGTCATAGAAGCGCTTGCTGCGAGCGATCTCGCGAACGCCGATGGAAACGTGATCGAACATGGCTTGTTTCTCCCTGTCAGGCTTTGATGCGCTTGGCTCGGAAATCGGCCTGGACCTGCCAGCTCGCGCCATCGTCGCGCGAACGGTCGCCGATCCAGTGGAACGAATCCGGGGTGACCTCGGTGAAACGCCAGCGGATCGCGGTGCCGTCATCGAGCCGGCCGTGCTGGACGATGTCCCGGCCTTCGGCAAGGCCGAGCTGGCGCGTGTAATATTGCTTGCGCGGATCGTTCCAGAGAATGTGCCAGGCATCCTGGCCAGGGTCGTAGATGCGCAGCGTCGTGCCGTGGAAGAATCCGGGCAGCATCCAGACATCCTGCACGGCGCGGCCGCCCAAGACCCAGCCGAAATGGATCTCGCCCTTGGCCTCGTGACGCTGGCCGTCGTCGGCGTGCATCACCGCATCCATGCTCCAGGCGCCGACGAATTGGCCGTAGAGGGCGAGCTTGTCGGCGTGCTCGGGTGCCGGCCCCGCAGCCATGAGGGCATCGGCGAGCGTCGATAGCGCTGCTGTCATGATCGGGCTCCGTCTGGATCAAGTTGGCGCCCAGCTAGACCCGGAGCCTTTGGGCCCGCTTGGGAAAAACTGCTAAACTCGCTGACATGACCGCCACCGCACATATCCTGGCGTCGGGCCCCGGCTGGCGGGTCAGCGACATCGTCTGCGCGGCTGGTCCGGACGATCGCGCCTTCGAGGAAGAGCACCCGCAGCACTGCATCGCCATCGTCCGCAGCGGCTCGTTCCGCTACCGCTCGACGCAAGGCAGCGCCGTGCTGGCACCGGGCTCGCTGCTGCTCGGCAATCGCGGCGCCTGCTACGAATGCGGCCATGAGCACGCGGCGGGCGACCGCTGCCTCGCCTTCCAGTTCGAGCCGGCCTGGCTCGAAGGCATCGTCGCGACCGTGCCGGGTGCCCGGCAGGTGGGTTTCGCGCAGGCGCATCTGCCACCCCTTCCCGCGCTTGCGAGCCTTGTCGCGGAGGCCGAGATCGCGGCCGATGATCCCGAGAGGCTCGAGGAGAGCGCGCTGCGCCTCGCCGGGGCCGTGGCGAGCATGCTGTCGGGCGAGAAGCCGGAGGTCGAGACGCCGAGCGGCCGCGATCAGCGCCGGATCACGCGGGCACTGCGCCATATCGAGGCGCATTGCGAGGAGCCGCTCTCAATCGACGAGCTGGCACGGCGGGCGGCGATGAGCCCCTATCATTTCCTGCGCACCTTCCGCGCGCTGGTCGGGATGACACCGCATCAATATGTGCTGCGCACCCGCCTGCATCGCGCAGCCTTGCTACTGCGCCGAACCGGGCAGCCGGTCGCCGGCATCGCCTTCGATTGCGGCTTCGGCGATCTCTCGACCTTCAATCGGCGCTTCAGGCGCGTGATGGGCGCGAGCCCGAGCGCCTATCGCTACGCCTGAGCAACGTCAGCGCTTCGCGCCGAAGATCATGCAGGTCTCGGTCCCGTGCGCCAGCAACTTGCCCTGCGCATCGACGAGCTTGCCCTCGCTGGTTGCGACCGAGCCGCCGCGATGGATCAGCCTGCCCTCGCAGCGCACCGGGCCGTTACCGGGCATGACCGGGCGGACATAGTTCAGCTTCATCTCCAGCGTGGTGTAGCCCTCGCCGACCCGCAGCGTCGAATGCACGGCGCAGGCCATCGCGGAATCGAGGATCGTCGCGGTCCAGCCGCCATGGATCGTGCCGAGCGGGTTGAAGAAGCGCGGCGAAGGCGTGCCGACGAAGACGACCCTGCCCTCCTCGACCTCGGCAAGGTCGAAATCCATCGCATCGGCGAAGGGCGGGCCGGGATGGCGGCCCTCGATCATCCCGCGCAGGAAGGACGCACCGTCCTCCGCCAGCAGCACATCGCGGCTGACCACACCGACCTCACGGGACATCGCTGAACTCCATCTCTATCGTGTAGATGCACGATAGAGATGGCTCCGCGTTCCGGTCAAGCGCTCCGCCGCACTGACGGGTCAGCCGACTTCCCGTGCCGCCCGCCGGATCGCCTTGAGGTTATCGCGCGTCTGGCTCCAGCGCTCCTGGCCGAGCCCGTTCTCGATCCTATCCTGCGCCACGCGCCAATAGGGGATCGCCGCCTCGATCGCGGCACGGCCCTTGTCGGTCACGGCATAGGTCAGCGCCCGGCCCTTGCAGTCGACCGGCTCGATCAGCTGCTCGGCGGCGAGCAGTTGCAGGTTCCGGGTCAGCGAGGTCCGCTCCAGCGCGAAGCGGTCGGCGAGCTCGGTGACCGAGCGCCAGGCGCCGGTCGAAAGCGCCGAGAGCAGCACGAACTGGGTGATCTTGAGGCCGCTCGGCCGCATCGCCTCGTCATAGGCGCGGGTCACGGCGCGGGCTGTCATGCGCACATGCAGCACCACACAGGAGCGGGCGATGTCGTCGAGCTCGAGATCGGGTACCGGCGTCGTCATCTCGCCACGATAGCCGGTTTAACGTGCTGCCGCAGCAGCGCAGATCGGCGGCCGGTCGTCGCGTTCACCTTTTGCGCAGCGGCTTCCTTGACTCCTGCAGACCCCGCGCCTATCTCCGCGACGTCCGTTAGCACTCACCCTGTGAGACTGCTAACAGACCCCATTCACGGGCCAGTCACGAGCCCGTCCAGAATACGACCGAGAGGAAGACAGAACCATGAAGTTCCGTCCGCTGCATGACCGCGTTGTGGTCCGTCGCCTTGATGGCGAAGAGAAGACCAAGGGTGGCATCATCATCCCCGACACCGCCAAGGAAAAGCCCCAGGAGGGCGAGGTCGTCGCCGTTGGCGCCGGCGCCCGCGACGACGCCGGCAAGCTGGTTGCGCTCGATGTCAAGAAGGGCGATCGCGTCCTCTTCGGCAAGTGGAGCGGTACCGAGGTCAAGATCGACGGCCAGGATCTCCTGATCATGAAGGAATCCGACATCATGGGCATCGTCGGCTGAGCAGCCTGACGCCCACCCGTCCGTAGAGTTCAATCAGGAGTAGTCTCATGGCTGCCAAAGAAGTTCGCTTTTCCACCGACGCCCGCGACAAGATGCTGCGCGGCGTGGACATCCTCGCCAATGCCGTGAAGGTCACGCTGGGTCCGAAGGGCCGCAACGTCGTGATCGAGAAGTCCTTCGGCGCCCCGCGCATCACCAAGGACGGCGTCACCGTCGCCAAGGAGATCGAGCTCGCCGACAAGTTCGAGAACATGGGCGCCCAGATGGTCCGCGAAGTCGCTTCGCGCCAGAACGACCATGCCGGCGACGGCACCACCACCGCCACCGTGCTCGCCCAGGCGATCGTCCGTGAAGGCGCCAAGTCGGTTGCGGCCGGCATGAACCCGATGGACCTGAAGCGCGGCATCGACCTGGCCGTCGAGGCCATCGTCGCCGACCTCAAGAAGAACTCCAAGAAGGTCACGTCCAACGCGGAAGTCGCGCAGGTCGGCACCATCTCGGCGAACGGCGACGAGTCGGTCGGCAAGATGATCTCGACCGCGATGCAGAAGGTCGGCAACGAGGGTGTCATCACCGTCGAGGAAGCCAAGACCGCCGACACCGAGCTCGACGTCGTCGAGGGCATGCAGTTCGACCGTGGCTATCTCTCGCCTTACTTCATCACCAATGCCGAGAAGATGGTCGCCGAGCTCGAGGACCCCTACATCCTCATCTTCGAGAAGAAGCTGTCGTCGCTCCAGGCGATGCTGCCGATCCTCGAGGCCGTCGTGCAGACCGGCAAGCCGCTCCTGATCATCGCCGAGGACGTCGAGGGCGAGGCTCTCGCCACGCTCGTCGTCAACAAGCTCCGTGGCGGCCTGAAGGTCGCGGCCGTCAAGGCTCCGGGCTTCGGTGATCGCCGCAAGGCCATGCTCGAGGACATCTCGATCCTGACCGCCGGCCAGATGATCTCGGAAGACCTCGGCATCAAGCTCGAGACCGTGACGCTCAACATGCTCGGCCGCGCCAAGAAGGTGCGCATCGAGAAGGAGAACACCACGATCATCGACGGCGCCGGCAAGAAGAAGGACATCGAGGGCCGCGTCTCGCAGATCAAGGCGCAGATCGAGGAGACCACCTCGGACTACGACCGCGAGAAGCTCCAGGAGCGTCTGGCCAAGCTCGCCGGCGGCGTCGCGGTCATCCGCGTCGGCGGCGCGACCGAGGTCGAGGTCAAGGAGAAGAAGGATCGCGTTGACGATGCCCTGAACGCCACCCGCGCTGCGGTGGAAGAAGGCATCCTGCCGGGCGGCGGCGTCGCCCTGCTGCGCGCCCTGAACTCGGTCAAGTCGATCAAGACCCAGAACGACGACCAGAAGACCGGCGTCGAGATCGTCCGCAAGGCGATCGCCGCCCCGGCCCGCCAGATCGTCGACAACGCCGGCGATGACGGCGCGGTCGTGATCGGCAAGCTGCTGGAGTCGAAGGACTACGCCTGGGGCTACAATGCCCAGACCGGCGAGTACGGCGACCTGGTCAAGGCCGGCATCATCGACCCGACCAAGGTCGTGCGCACGGCGATCCAGGACGCGGCTTCGATCGCCGGCCTGCTGATCACCACCGAGGCGATGATCGCCGAGACGCCGAAGAAGGACGCCCCGATGCCCCCGATGGGCGGCGGCGGCATGGGCGGCATGGACTTCTGAGGAAGTCCATAACGCCCAAGACCTTGAGAGCCGAAACCGGGCAGGCCCGGTTTCGGTGGCGGCATGGACTTCTGATCCAGCCCTCTCGTCCAAGACTGGAGAAGGCCCGGCGCAAGCCGGGCCTTTTTCGTTTCCAGCGAGCTTTGCACAGGCATGAGCGGCCACGCGCTTGCGCCGACTTTGGTTGTAGGCCCTAGATCGCAGGAGGTGCGGCATCCTGCCGCGCCCTGCTTTCGGGGGTCTTTTCCCATGAACAACCCTGCCCTGGGCGACGCCGCCAAGCTGGTCGGCCGCATCCTGCTCGCCCTGATGTTCGTGCTCGCCGGCTGGTCCAAGATCAACGGCTATGCCGGCACGCAAGGCTACATGGCCTCGGCCGGCGTTCCCGGCATCCTGCTGCCGCTGGTCATCATCGTCGAGCTGCTTGGCGGCCTGATGATCATCGTCGGCTTCAAGACCCGCCTCGTCGCCCTTGTCATGTGCGCCTTCACGCTCGCCGCGTCGGTGCTGTTCCACATGAACTGGGCCCAGCCGATGCAGCAATTGCTGTTCTTGAAGAACCTCGCCGTGGCCGGCGGCTTCCTCATGCTGTTCGCCGCCGGCGCAGGCGCCTACTCGGTCGACCGGGAGTGAGGCTCATCACAAAACGCTGAAAAAGCGCGGCCCGGCCTTGAGCCGGGCCTTTTTTGTGCGCAGGGCTGCTCTACAACGCTCTCTTCTACGCAGCGCGCCTCCCGCGCTGATTCCCCGACAAGGACGATGCCATGCGCCTGTTGAGTTTCGCCGTCGCCGCGCTCGCCGTGATCGCGCTCGTGGTCGGCCAGCAAAGCGGCAGCGCCGGCATCCTCGGTCTCGGCGCCGTCGGCGTGCTGCTGGCGTTCGCCACCTTCCGGGCGACGACGATCAGTACCTTCCTGAAGATCTTCTCGGTCATCTTCGCGGTCGAATATGTCGTGACCGGCGCCGGTGCCGTGCTGGCCCAAGCCGGCATCTGGCCGTCCGACTGGCAGGCGATTGCGCCGCCGTCGAGCCTGCCGACGACCATCGCCGTCTTCGGCATCCTCGTCTATGCGATCTCCTTCATCCCGGCGATCCGGCGGATCGCCAGGCTGGCCTCGCCCTATTACGAGGCGCCCGAGCTGACCACCGCCAAGCTCTGGCCGGTGAAGCCCTTCCAGATCGGCACCGGCCGGCTCGGCATCGCGCTGCTGGTCTTCCTCGTCGTGCTCAACCAGCTCCAGGTCGGCATCTCGCTGCGCCTCTCCTTCTTCAACCGCGACTTCTACAACGCGATCCAGGAAAAGGACGCCAACGGCTTCTGGTACCAGCTGATCTATGTCTTCAGCGTCTGGGCGGCGATTGCGGTCATCTCCAACCTGATCGAGGTCGTCGCGAACTATACGCTGCTGATCCGCTGGCGCCGCTGGATGGCCGAGAAGTTCAGCGGAGCCTGGCTGAACAACGCCAACCACTACCGAATTTCGTTGGCCGGGACTGCCGACAACCCGGACCAGCGCATCGCCGAAGACACGCGCGCTTTCGTCAACCAGACCTATAACTTCGCCCTGCCGCTGCTGACGCAGGTGTCGACGCTCGTCTCGTTCTCGATCATCCTCTGGTCGATCCCGGTCGCCAGCGTCGTGCCCGGCACCGAGATCAGCATCCCCGGCTTCATCTTCTGGATGGCGCTGATCTATTCGGTCGCCGCGACCTGGATCGCCCATCTGATCGGCCGTCCGATGATCGGGCTGGAGTTCGAACAGGAGAAGCGCGAGGCGAATTTCCGCTACGCCCTCGCCCGGTTGCGCGAATATTCCGAGCAGATCGCGCTGATGCGCGGTGAGGGCTCGGAGCAGCGCCATATCAGCGAGCGCTTCGGCGACATCGTCGAGAATTTCTACCGCCTGGTCTGGGCGCGGGTCCGGCTCACGACCTTCACCCTGTCCTTCGCGCAAGCCAATGTCGTGGTGCCCTATATCCTGCTGGCGCCGCATTATTTCTCGGGCAGGATCACGCTCGGCATCATGACCCAGGTCGCCTCGGCCTTCGACCGGGTGCAGACGGCGATGTCTTTCTTCATCGACCGCTACCAGTCGATCGCCTCCTATGTCGCCTCGATCAACCGCCTCACCACCTTCGAGGCCGCGATCGCCCAGGCGGAAGCCCAGGGCGCGGGCGGGGCAGGCGCGGCGATCGATATCGCGTCGAAGCCCGGCAAGGACACGACGGTCGAGACCCTTGCGCTCAACCTGCCGAATGGCCAGCCGATCGTGAACGTCTCCGACCTGACCCTGCCGGCCGGCCACGCGACGCTGCTCGTCGGCCCCTCCGGCTCGGGCAAGTCCACCCTGTTCCGGGCGCTCGCCGGCATCTGGCCGTTCGGCGAAGGCAAGGTCGCGACGCCAGCGGGCCAGCGCATGCTGCTCCTGCCGCAGCGGCCCTATCTGCCGCAGGGCTCCTTGCGGGCGGCGCTGTCCTATCCGGCCGAGCCCAACGCCTTCAGCGACACCGACATCCAGGCGGCGATGGAGAAGGTCAAGCTCGGCCACCTCACCGACCGGCTCGACGAGGTCGACCTCTGGGGCCAGCGCCTCTCCGGCGGCGAGCAGCAGCGTCTCGCGGTCGCCCGCGCCCTGCTGGCCAAGCCAGACTGGCTCTTCCTCGACGAGGCGACCGCCTCGCTGGACGAGACGCTCGAGAACGAGATCTATGCGGTGATCCGGCGCGAGCTGCCGCAGACCAGCATCGTCTCGATCGGCCATCGCTCGACGCTGCGCGCCCTGCATGACGGGCTCGTCGCGATGGAGAAGAACGCCGACGGCACCTTCACGCCGAAGGCGAAGGCCATGGCCGAGGCGGGATGAGCACGACCTGTCCCCTCTCCCCTTGCGGGAGAGGGTTAGGGTGAGGGGTCTTGCGACCTAATGCGATTGGCTCTCGCCTGCCGCCGAAATCGGGGAACTTAGCGCGGACCCCTCATCCGGCCCTTCGGGCCACCTTCTCCCTCAGGGGGAGAAGGGAGGGCGGCACCTGTCAGATGCCGCGGTCGAAGCGGATCTCGCCGGTGCCGGTCTTGAGGACGAGACGGCCCTCGACCAGATCCCATTGCCGGGCGGTGCGCAGCGCCGTCAGATAACCACGCTCGAAATCCGAAACGCTCTTGTCGCAGGCCATCTTGGTCACCGCGATCGGGCCGACGGCGAAAGCCTGCTGGCGCAGCGGATAGGCCGAGGCCGAGAAGGTGTTGCAGCCGCCGAAGCCGGTGCCGCGCAGATTGGAATCGACCTTCAGCGTGGCGCGGAAGCCGTTGATCGGCTTGCCGTTCATCTGGATCGCCGTCCAGGAGGCGTCGAGCGGGAAGTTCTTCTCCTGCTTCTGCGGCGGAGCCTGCTGCGGCTGCTCACCGCGAGGCGGCATCTGCTGGCGACGCTGGGCGAGCGCATCGCTCACCAGCATCGGCGGCAGGGAGAGGACGAGAGCGGCCAGCAGGCCAAGGCGCGACTGCGTATTCAACTGGTCCAGACCCCGATTGGAAGGAGCGCGACGCTCGAAAGGAGAACCCGACGCTTTCCACTGCACCGATCATGGTGGCGAGCGCAAGCCTCGATCGCACCGCTCTTGGTGCACCTTGCACTGAAATCGCCTCGCCCGGGTGAATTACCCGGACATTGCGTCGGGAATCCGGCGGATCAGATCCGCGCCAGCAGCCGCTCGAGCAACGGATTGGAGCGGCGGAAGACATAGTCGAGCGTGCGCACGGTGATATCGTCGGCGCCGGCCTTGCCGAGTTCCTCGACCAGCGGAAACACCGCCTTGCGCGGGCAATGCAGGGTGACGACGCCGTCGCTGCCGGCCGCGCCGAAGGGCAGTCGCGCCCCGAGGCGATGGGCGATCTCGCCGAGCCGCTGCGGCGAGACGGCGTTGAGCACGGCGCGGACCTCGCGCAGCGAGCGCGCTTCCTCTTCCGCCGCAATGCGCGACAGGATGGCGGCTGCGGCTTCGCGCGCCTGTGTGCCCCAGGGCGCACGCACGGAGGCGACGAGATTGGCCTCCGAGGCCAGGATCACGCCGTCGTCGAGGACCTTCAGCGCGTTCGCCGACAGCGTTGCGCCGGTGGTGGTGATGTCGACGACGATCTCGGCCGTGCCGGCAGCCGGCGCGCCCTCGGTCGCGCCCAGGCTCTCGACGATGCGGTAGTCGGCGAGGCCATGGCTGGCGAAGAAGCGGCGGGTCAGGTTCACGTATTTGGTGGCGACGCGCAGCTTGCGGCCGGTGCGGGCACGCATGGTCGCGGCGACATCGTCGAGATCGGCCATGGTGCGGACGTCGATCCAGGCCTGCGGCACGGCGACGACGACATTGGCCTGGCCGAAGCCGAGCGGCGCCAGCAGCACCATGCTGGCATCGGCGTCGGCGACCTGCTCGCGCACCAGATCCTCACCGGTGATGCCGAGATGGGCGGCGCCGGAGGAGAGCTGCGCCACGATCTCGGAGGCCGAGAGATAGGCGACTTCGGCCCCGCCGAGCCCGGCGATCTGGCCGCGATATTCGCGCTGGCCGCGCGCCTGCACGAAGGAGAGGCCAGCGCGGCCGAAGAAGGCGGTGGCGTTCTCCTGCAGCCGGCCCTTGGAGGGCACCGCGAGGACCAGAGGCGCGTCGTTCGTCATTGTCTCCGCCCCGCTCATGCCTTGCCTCCCGCGAGACGATCGAGCCAGAGCGAGGCGCCGACGGCCGGCACCGGCGCGGGCGCACCGAGACGCTGCAGCACGCCGTCATAGCGGCCGCCGCCCGCGATCGGCTTCAAATCCGGCCGGGCCGGATCGTGCAGTTCGAAGATGAAGCCGGTGTAGTAATCGAGATTGCGGGCGAAACCGGCCGAGAAGGAGATGTTGGCGACATCGACGCCGCGCGCGGCGAGGAAGCCGGTGCGCTCGTCGAAGGCGTCGAGCGCGGCGGACAGGTCGAGCCCGGCCTCGCTGGCGAGCTTGCGCAGAGCTGCGGAGGCGCCGTCCGGATCGCCGCCGATCGCCAGCGCATGCGCGATCACGCCGCTCGCCTCGCCATTCACGGGATTGTCGCGCTCGGCTGCCCGCGCCAGGAAGCGCTCGGCGATGTCGCCGGCCGAGCGGCCGCCGACGGTCGAGATACCGGCGATCGAGAGCACATCCTCGACGAAGGCGCGGGCCGCCTTGGGGTCCTGCCCTTCGAGCGCCTTGAGCAGGCCGGCATGGGCATGCTCGACCTCGTTCACCGGCGGCTCGAGCGCCGCGACGGCATCGGCGCCCTTGCCCTGCGCCACGGCGCGCATCAGGCGGCGACGGGCGGCCTGCGGCACGCCGAGCCGGTCGAGCAGCGCGGTCAGCAGCGCGACGTCGCCCATCAGCAGGCGCGGCCGGGCCAGGCCGAGCGCCGCAGCGGATTCGACCGTGAGCGCCATGATCTCGGCGTCTGCGGCAGCGAAATCGGTCCGGCCGAAGGATTCGAGGCCGGCTTGAGCGAACTCGCTCGGCTCGTTCGCGCGCATGCGGAAGACCGGGCCGGCATAGGCATAGGAAGCCGGCTCGCTGGCATGGGCGGCGATATGGGCCAGCGCGACCGGGATGGTGTATTCCGGGCGCAGGCACCATTCCCGCCCGTCATCGTCCTGCGTCAGGAAGATGCGGCGGCGGATATCCTCGCCGGAGAGGTCGAGGAAAGGCTCGACGGGCTGCAGGATCGCCGGTTCGGCGCGCCGATAGCCCTCGCGCTCGAACGGCGCGATCACGGTCTCGAGCTTTGAGCGCATGGCCGGCATTTCACAAAAACCCTGTTGCGGCGCCGTCCTAGCAGGGAGAGCGCCGATTTTCGACGGTTTTTAGGGAATTGGGTGAACGGGAATCAGGCGTACCGCCCCAGGACCCGCTTCACGCCCTCGACCAGCTCACCCACCGGCACCGAGAACTGCGCCTGCGCCTGCCGCTCCTTGTGCTCGGCCGAGTCCTTGACGTCGCGGCCTGCCGCAGCGAGCTCGGCACCGAGGATCAGGTCCTTGATCACCACCGTGCCGGCCTCGCGCTCGGACGAACCCTGGATCACCGCGCAGGCGGCGCCGCGCCGGTCGGCGTATTTCATCTGGGCATTGAAGCCGGACGAGCCGAGATAGAGATCGGCCCGGCAGAGCGCCCTGCCCTCACCGTCCTTCGCCTGGCGCAGCTGCGCGACGAAAGCCTGATAGGCCGGCATGAATTCCGGCGACTTGTTGTCCATCGCGGTGACGACGACGAGCGGCAATTCATTCTTCGCGTCGACGATCGGCGACTTCACCGCCTTCAGCGCCGAATAGAGCCGGGAGACGCCAATCGAGAAGCCGGCCGCCGGCACGGGCTCGGGCCGGAAGCGGCCGACGAGGCCATCATAGCGCCCGCCACCCGCGACGGAGCCGAAGCGCACAACCTGGCCATCCTCATTGGTGACCGGGAAGGTCAGCTCCACCTCGTAGACCGGGCCGGTATAATATTCGAGGCCGCGGACGATCGACGGGTCGATGATGACCCGGCCGAGATAGCCCGCCGCGGTGACCAGTTCCCTGATCTGTTCGAGCTCTTCGATCCCAGCCACGCCGTTCTCGGCGCCCACGACCAGCTTGCCCAGTTCCGCGACGGCCTCGGCGGACAACTCGGCAGACCTGACGCTGTCGGAGGCGGTCGACTTGCCGAGCTCGGCCAGCCGCTGGCCCACGGCGAGATAGCGCAGGATCGTCTCGGCTTGCGCCTCGGACAGGCCCGCGCCCTTGGTGAAATCGCCACTCTCGTCCTTGCGCCCGTCACGCAGGAGCTTGCGGATTTCGTCGAGCGGGAACTTGTCAGCCTTGTCGATCGCGCGCAGCACCGTCAGGCGCGTGCCCTGCTCGATTCCGGCGGCGTCCATCACGCCGTCGAGCACCTTGCGGTTGTTGACCTTGACGACGTAGTCGCCGCGCTTGATGCCGAGCTTCTCCATCGTGTCGGCAGCTAGCATGCAGATCTCGGCATCGGCCGCGACCGAACCGGAGCCAACAATGTCGGCGTCGAACTGCATGAACTGGCGGAAGCGCCCCGGGCCCGGCTTCTCGTTGCGGAAGACGTAGCCGGCGCGGTAGCTGCGATAGGGCTTGGGCAGCGCGTCGAAATTCTCGGCGACATAGCGGGCGAGCGGCGCCGTCAGATCATAGCGCAGCGAGAGCCACTGTTCGTCATCGTCCTGGAAGGAGAAGACGCCTTCGTTCGGCCGGTCCTGGTCCGGCAAGAACTTGCCGAGTGCGTCGGTGTATTCGACGAAGGGCGTCTCGACAGGGTCGAAGCCATAGAGCGAGAAGCTGTCGCGGATCACGGCGAGCATGCGCTCGGTGGCGGCGACATCGGCCGGGCCGCGATCGACGAAACCGCGCGGCTGGCGGGCCTTCAGCTTGGCAGGGGCGGACATAGGATTTGGAAACTCGAGTTGAGGTATCACCGGGTATGGAAGGCGGGTTAGCCCGCTGCGGCGCGAGGAGCAAGCGCCACGGCCGCAATCCGGCTAGCTGCGGTCATAATCGCAGACTAGTCTGCCGCCGCGGCGCGAGGAAGGGATGATGCAGGTCGGATTACGCAGCCTGCTGGCATGCCTGCTCGCAACGATGTTGCTCGCCGCCTGCGGGCCGAGCGAGCCCGACCAGCGCAAGGCCTTCATCGGCTTCCTCCAGACGGAGATTCTGGCGCGCCCGGGCGTGCGCCTGCCGCGTCCCGATGCCGAGAAGCAGAAATCCTTCGGCGACTATGCCGGCCACTATGCCGTGATCCAGCGCTTCCATGAGCGCATGAACGCAACGGTCGCCAAGCCGATGCAGGAGGCGACCGCCAAGGTCGCGCCGCGTTCTATCGAGGACGTGGTCGCGCGCAAGAGCGAGATCGCGGCGGTACGCGCCGGCTTTAGCCAAATGCGCCAAGCGCTCGACGCCGCGCTCGCTACCGCCGAAAGCGAACGCGCCGCGCTCAAACAGCCGGAGGACCTCGCCAAGGTCTATGCCGGCGCTTACCAGAAGCTGGTGACGGAGCCGGTCGCGACCTTCCGCGAGGTCTTCCCGGTGACGGACGAGACCTTCGCCGCGATGCTCGCCCTCGCCGACCTGATCGAGGCGAACAAGGCGGCGATCCGGGTGAGCGGCTCGCAGGTCGACGTGCGCAATGCAGCGCTGCGCAACCGGGTGCAGGCGGCGATCACCACGATGAACGCCAAGCAGTCGGCGATGACGGCCGCGCAGCAGAAGCTCCGGCAGATGGTCTACGGGAACTGAGCGCGCTTACTCTGCTGCGACGACTCCGGCCGGAATCGTCTCGCTAATCCCCGCCTTCGCCAGCCTCGCAGGAAGCGGCCCGCCGGTGGCCCAGTCGAGCAATTCAGCGGTGTGCAGGATCGGCGTCGTCGCGCCGCGATCGGCAAAACCCTTCGCGATCTGGGTGATGCAGCCGATATTGCCGGTGGCGACGAGGTCCGGCTTGGCCCTCTGGATGTTGCCGACCTTGCGCTCGCGCAACTGCCCGGCGATCTCCGGCTGGAGGATATTGTAGACGCCGGCCGAGCCGCAGCAGATATGGCCCTCCGGCACCTCCTTCACGCGGAAGCCGGCGCGCGCCAGCAGGCGCTTGGGCCCGTCCTTGAGCTGCTGGCCATGCTGCATCGAGCAGGCGGAGTGGTAGGCGACCGTAAGGTCGAAGCTGCGAGCCGGCGCGAGCTCCAGCGTCTCGACGAACTCGGTCACGTCCTTGGCGAGGCCTGCGACCTTCGCCGCCTTCTCCGCATAGGCCGGCTCATTGCGGAACATGAAGCCGTAATCCTTGATCGTCGTACCGCAGCCGGACGCCGTGATCAGGATCGCATCCAACCCCTCGCCCTGGATCTCGGCCATCCAGGCGTCGATATTGGCGCGGGCGAAGGCGAGCGCGTCATGCTCGCGGCCCATATGGTGGACGAGCGCGCCGCAGCAGCCCTCGCCCTTGGGCAGCACCACCTCGACGCCGTGGCGGGTGAGCAGGCGGATCGTCGCCTCGTTGATGCCGGGATCGAGCACCGGCTGGGCGCAGCCTGAGAGCATGGCGACGCGCCTTTGCCTCTCGCCTTCAGCCGGGAAGGAGGCCGGCCCCTCCATCGACGAGCGGTCGGGCAGACTCCAGGGCGCCAGCGCCAGCATCGCCTTCAGCCGCGCGCCGATGATGGGCAGAGCGCCGAGCGCTCCAGCCAGCGGCTTGCCGAGCCGGGCCGCCAGCATGGCCAAGCGGAAGCGGCCGGGATAGGGCAGGATCGCCGAGAGGATCGCCCGCAGCGTCCGGTCGGCGACCGGGCGCTCATAGGTCTCCTCGATATGGGCGCGGGCATGGTCGACCAGGTGCATGTAATTGACGCCCGAGGGGCAGGTCGTCATGCAGGACAGGCAGGAGAGGCAGCGGTCGACATGCTTGACCACGTCCGGCGTCGCCGGCTTGCCGCTCTCGAGCATGTCCTTGATCTGGTAGATGCGCCCGCGCGGTGAATCGAGCTCGTCGCCGAGCAGTAGATAGGTCGGGCAGGTCGCGGTGCAGAAGCCGCAATGCACGCAGGTGCGCAGGATCTTCTCGGAAGCCGGAAGACGCGGATCGGAGGCGAGGAGTTCGGGGGTGAAATTCGTCTGCATCGCTCAGGCTCCACCCTGCCAGGCTTTGATCCAGTCCATCGGCCAGAGCAGCATGATGATGTTGAGGGTGAGGTTGTCGCGGATCAGCCAGCCGACGACCAGTTCCATCGCGAGTGCGCCCGTCACCGTGATCCAGACCGGCGCGAACCGGGCGAACAGGAAGCCGAGCGCCATGGCGAGGATGTCGCTGACCGAGTTCAGGACGCTGTCGCCGTAATAATCGAGCGAGATCGTGGCCGTGCGGTAGTGGTTGATCACCGCATCGGTGTTCTCGGTGATCTCCCAGGCGCTCTCCATGATGATGGCGAGCAGCAGCGCGAGGCCGACGGAGATCGGCAGGCCCGTGACGCGCCGGATCAGCCAGAACAGGCCGTAGAACAGGAAGCCGTGGATGATGTGCGAGAAAGTGTACCAGTCGGCGATGTGCTGGGAGTTCTCCGAGGACATCACCGTGCCCTGCCAGAGCTTGATCGTCCCGCATTTGCAGATCGGCTCGCGCCCCATCCAGAGCAGGACCGCCGCTGCGCAGGCTATCAACAGCGCCGCCAGCAGGGCGATGGCGACGGGGCCGAGACGGCCGGGCGCCCAGCTTGCGCGCTCCCTCGGCGCAGCGGTCGAAAGCGTTTCAGCGAGCGCCATCAGATCCCCGCATACATCCGGCCGGGCTCGAACACGCCCTCAGGGTCAAAACTCTTCTTGATGCCGGCGGTCACCCGCATCAGCGGCTCGGCGAGCGGCTCGAAGACCGGAACCGCCGCCCGCACCGCATCGGGCGCCCGGACCAGCGTCGCATGGCCGCCAAGCGGCTTCAGCGCCGCGCGGACCGCAGCGGCGCCGGCATCGCCGTCAGCCGGCACGGCGAGCCAGACGAGACCGCCGCCCCAATCATAGAACCAGCGCGCGCCCGGAACCGTGCGTGCGATCGCGGCTGTCGCCTTCGGCCCATTCGTCGGTGCGAGCGAAAGTCGCCAGACGGCCTCCTGCGTACCCGCGAAGAAGGTCGCATCCCTGACCTCGCGCCAAAGCGCCTCCGAAGCGCGGCCTTCGATCAGTTCTGGTCGGCCATAGCCCTTCAGCAGGCGGGCGAGCTCGGCGGCGCGATAGCCGATCGAGGCGGAGAAATTCTCCAGCCTGAGCAAGGTGCGGGCCTGCTCGGCGCCGAGCCCGGCTGGGAGATGCGCCGCGGCCATCGGCTCGAAGGGCGAGCCGAGCGCGCCCGAGAGCAGCGCCACCGCCGCCTCGTCGGCGAGATCCTCCCAGATCAGCGTCACCACGCGCTCCGGCCGCGGCAGGACGCGAAAGGTCACTTCGGTGAGGAAGCCGAGCGTGCCGAAGCTGCCGGAGACGAGTTTGACCAGGTCGAGGCCGGTGACGTTCTTCATCACCCGTCCGCCGGACTTCACCAACTCGCCGCGGCCATTGATCAGCTTGATGCCGATCAGGGAGTCGCGGGCAGCGCCGGCATTGATCCGGCGCGGGCCGGAGATGTTGCCGGCCGCAATCGCGCCGATCGTCGGCTCGCCCTCGCTGCCGAACAGGGCGCGATGGTCCATCGGCTCGAAGGGCAGCATCTGGCCCCGGTTCGCCAGCGTCTCCTCGATCAGCTTCAGCGGCGTGCCGGCCCTGGCGCCGATCACCATCTCGGCCGGCTCGTAGAGGGTGATGCCGGTGAGCGCGGCGCTGGAGATGGTGCTGACGGCATTGTCCGGCCGGCCGAGACCGCTGCGGGTGCCGCCGCCGCGGATGGCGAGCGGAACGCGCGCCTCGACGATCGAGGCGACGACGGCGCAGGCCTGCGCCTCTGTGGTGGGAGTGTGGAGCATCAGGCGCCCACCGCTGTCATTCCGGGGCTTCGCATCGCGAAGAACCCGGAACTCGCGACTGGGTATCGTCGGTCAGGACAGGCCTTCATAGAAATCCTTCCATTCCGGATTCATGTCTTCGATGAGCTTGATCTTCCAGGCTCTGCGCCATTTCTTCAGGACCTTCTCCCGGTCGATCGCATCCCTGACATCCTCGAACTGCTCGTACCAGACCAGCCTGTCGACCCCGTAGCGGCTCGTGAATCCGATGTTCTGTTTCGACTTGTGTTCATGGGCACGTCTCGCCAGATCGTTGGTGATGCCGAGGTAGAGCGTACCGCTTCGTTTGCTGGCCATGAGGTAGACGAAATACGCCATCCCGCTTACCCGGTCGTGGGTTCCGGGTTCGCTGCGCGAACCCCGGAATGACAAAGCTCAGGCGGCGATCCGGCCTTCGAGCGGAAACACCTTCGCTGGATTCATCAGCCAGCGCTGATCGAACACCGCCCTGACCCGCTGCTGCTGGTGCAGATCGGCCTCGTTGAACTGCACCGTCATCAGGTCGCGCTTCTCGATGCCGACGCCGTGCTCGCCGGTCAGGCAGCCGCCGACCTCGACGCAGAGCTTGAGAATGTCGTTGCCGGCGTCCTCCGCCTTCTGCGCCTCGACCGGGTCATTGCAGTTGTAGAGGATTAGCGGGTGGAGGTTGCCGTCGCCGGCATGGAAGACATTGGCGACGCGCAGGCCGTAGCCCTTGATGATCTCGTCCATGCGCTCGAGCACGAAGGGTAGTTGCCCGGTCGGGATGGTGCCGTCCATGCAGATATAGTCGGCGATGCGGCCGGTCGCGCCGAAAGCGGATTTGCGGCCCTTCCAGATCGCCGCCGTCTCCATCGCCGACTTGCTCTCCTTGACGGTGCCGACGCCATGCTCTCTGGCGATCGCGACGATGCGGGCGAGTTGGGCGTCCATCTCGGCATCCGAGCCCTCGACCTCGATGATCAACAGCGCGCCGCAATCCATCGGATAGCCGGCATGGGCGAAAGCCTCGCAGATCTCGATCGCCGGCTTGTCCATGAACTCCATCGCCACCGGGATGATGCCGGCACCGATGATGGCGGCGACCGCAGCGCCCGCCTCGACGCTGGTCGGGAAACCAAACAACACGGGGCGTGCGCCTTCCGCCTGGCGCAGGATGCGCACCGTCGCCTCGGTGACGATGCCGAGTTGCCCCTCCGAGCCGACGATCAGACCGAGCAGGTCGTAGCCGGGGGCGTCGAGGTGGCTCCCTCCAATTTCGACGACGCTGCCGTCGAGCATCACCAGGGTGACGCCGAGCACGTTGTTGGTGGTGACGCCGTATTTCAGGCAATGCGCGCCGCCGGAGTTCATGCCGATATTGCCGCCGATCGAGCAGGCGAGCTGCGAGGACGGGTCGGGCGCGTAGAAGAAGCCGTCGGCCGAGACCTCGGCCGTGACCGCGAGATTGGTGACGCCGGCCTGCACTCTGGCGGTGCGGTCGGCATAGTCGATCGCGAGAATGCGATTCATCTTGGAGACGCCGATCACGACGGCGTCCTCCTGCGGGATCGCGCCGCCGGCGAGCGAGGTGCCGGCGCCGCGCGGCACCACCGGCACTCCCTGTTCGGAACAATAGCGCAGAACCGCCGCAACCTCCTGCGTGGTCGAGGGCAGCACGACGGCAAGCGGCATGCGGCGATAGGCGGTCAGCGCGTCGGTCTCATAGGGGCGCCGCTCGTCCTCGGAGGTGATCAGTGCATCGGGCGGGACCAGCTTGGCGAGCCCGGCTAGGATGGCGTCACGGCGGGCGAGGATGCCGGCATCGGGCGCCGGAAAGGCGATCGCACTCATGGCAAAATCCTCCACTCACCCTGTCCCGGCGGGGCCCGGCCAGCCGATGCCAACACGCGCACCCCGGGCCTCACGATCCGACTCTAGAATACTTCCACATGCGGCGCAGCGCGAGTAACGTGCATGATTGTTTCCAAAAGAGAAAAGGCGAAGGGTGGATGGATCGGTTCGGCGACCTCGACGTCTTCGCCCATGTCGTCACGGCCAAGAGCATGTCCGCCGCCGCCCGTGAGCTCAACCTCTCGCCAGCCGTCATCTCCAAGCGCATACGCCGCCTGGAAGACCGGCTCGGCGTGCGCCTGCTCCAGCGTACCACCCGCCAGCTGGCGCTGACCGAGGCCGGCCAGGGCTTCTATGAGCGGGTGGTCTCGATCCTCGGCTCGATCGAGGAGGCGGAGGCCTGGGTCGCCAGCGGCGCCGGCCAGGCGCGCGGAACCTTGCGCGTCTCGGCGCCGACCTCGTTCGGGCGCATGCATGTCGCGCCGCATCTCAAGCCCTTCCTCGACGCCAACCCGGCGGTGAATGTCGAGCTGATCCTGAGCGATGCCTTCGTCGACATCGTCGCCGATGGCTTCGACCTCGCCATACGGATCGCCGACCTGCGCGATTCCAGCCTGGTGGCGAAGCGTCTGGCGCCGAACCATCGCGTGCTCTGCGCGACGCCGGGCTATCTCTCCGCCCATGGCACCCCCGAGACGATCGAGGCCCTGTCGCGCCACACCCTGATCGCCCACAATGCCGATCAATGGCGCCTCGACGGACCGGAAGGCCAGGTGGCGGTCAAGATCAACGGCCAGTTGCGGACGAATTCCAGCGAGGTGGTGCGCGAAGCGTTACTGGCGGGCGTCGGCATCGCCCTGCGCTCGACCTGGGATGTCGGGCCGGAGCTGAAATCGGGGGCGCTTGCCAGAGTGCTGCCGGCCTATTCAGTCGGCAAGCGCGTCGCTGTCTACGCGGTCTATCCGAGCCGCCGGCACATGGAGCAGAAGGTGCGCGCCTTCGTCGACTATCTGGCGGAGCTTTACGGAGCGACGCCATATTGGGACGAGGGTCTGGCGCTGTAGGGCTGCCCCGCAATGACGGCATGAGCCCTCCACGGTTCAGCGATTGCGTCGATCGCGATGATCGCCGATCCTCCCGCGCCATCACGGAGGATCGCCATGTCGTTCGGCTTTATCGAGGGTTTTCGCGTCGAGGTGCTCGACCCGCGCTTCCATCGGCTCGTGCCCGGCTCGGCCCGGATGGAGCGGTTGTGGACCGGGGCGCGCTGGTCGGAAGGGCCGGCCTGGTTCCCGGCGCACCAGACGCTGGTCTGGTCCGACATCCCCAACAACCGGATGCTGCGCTATGACGCCCTCACCGGCCAGGTCGGCACCTTCCGCCAGCCGGCGCGCAACTCGAACGGCAACACGGTCGACCGGCAGGGAAGGCTCGTCACCTGCGAGCATGGCGGGCGACAGGTGACGCGCACCGAGCATGACGGCTCCGTCACCGTGCTGGCGAGCCATTACGAGGGCAAGCGCTTCAACTCGCCCAATGACGTCGTGGTGAAATCGGACGGCTCGATCTGGTTCACCGATCCCGACTACGGCATTCTCACCGACTATGAGGGCGACAAGGCCGAGAGCGAGATCGGCCGCTGCAATGTCTATCGCATCGATCCGCAGAGCGGCGCGGTGACCATCGTCGCCGATGATTTCGTCAAGCCGAACGGGCTCGCCTTCTCGCCCGACGAGAGCGCGCTCTACATCGCCGATACCGGCGTGAGCCATGACCCGGAGAACGGGCCGCGCCATATCCGCAAGTTCGCGGTCACCGGCGACGGCAAGACGCTCGGCGTCTCCTCGGTCTTCGCCACCTGCACCAACGGGCTGTTCGACGGTTTCCGCTTCGACGTCGCCGGGCGACTCTGGAGCAGCGCCGCCGACGGCATCCATGTCTACGACCCGGACGGCACGCTGATCGGCAAGGTGCTGGTGCCGGAGGTGGTCGCCAATCTCTGCTTCGGCGGGCCCAAGCGCAACCGGCTGTTCATCTGCGGGACCACCTCGCTGTATTCGCTGATGACGCACACCAACGGCGTCGCCTGAGGCTCAAAGCTTCGGCTTCTCCGGCTTCATCCAGCCGACGAGGACGGGCATCAGCAGCCCAAGCAGCATGAAGCGCACCAGATGGTGCGCGCCGACATAGAGCGGGTCGAGCCCCATGGCGAAGGCGAGCAGCGCCATCGCCTCGAGCCCGCCCGGCGCGAAGGCAGCCATGGCACTGGCATAGGGCACGCCGGCGAGCCAGGCCGCCGGCCAGGCGAAGGCGAAGGCGACCGCCATCGAGACGACGAAGCCGCCGATCGCGAGCGGGAACAGCGCCGCGATCTCGCCTCGCTTCAGGTTCGAGACGCGCCCGCCCATGGCGGCGCCGAGCATCACCATCACCGCGATCGCGATCTCCGGCGGCATGGTGCCGTGGACGAGGCCGGTGCCATGCAGCACCGCGCTCGCCAGGGTCGCGCCGAGGATGAAGGGCGCGGTGATGCCGATCCGTTCGAAGATCAGCCCGGTGACGAGGCCGCCGCCGAGCAGCAGCGCCATGTCGCCGACGCTCGCGATCACCGCCGGAGGCGGCAAGGCGAGCGGGCCGCCGCTGCTCAGCTTCATGATGCTGGGCAGGACCGCGACCAGGACGAGGATGCGAAAGAGCTGGATCGCGGCGATGCGGCCAATATTGGCGCCCTTGTCCTGCGCCACCGAAATCACCGCCGAGAGTGCGCCGGGCGCCGCCGCCAGCAGCGAATCGATCCAGCTCCAGCGCGCGACGAAGCGCAGATAGGCGCCCGTCGCCAGCATGATCGCGAGAAGGCCGACGACCAGCACCAAGAGCGAACCGGGATAGCGCGCGGTCGCGGCGAGCGCCTCGGGCGTCGCGGCCGAGCCGATCAGCGCGCCGGACATCACCATGGTCGAATCGAACCAGGGACGGCGGAGGTCCGGCAGCGGCCGGGTGATGCCGAGGATCGAGACCAGCAGCATCGATCCCGAGAGCCAGGCGGCGGGAACGTCGAGCAGCGTGAAAAGCGTGCCGCCGACCGCCGCGCAGGCGATCACCGCCGCTTCACGCGACAGAGTACGCAGATGGTAGGGAATATAGTTCGGGACAGGCATGAGGCTCGCGATGCGCCGTGAGGGCGCAACGCGGCATCAATGAAGGTCGATGACCCTCAGGTCAAACGCCCCTGGCGCAAGTGGGCCATGACTGCTGGCGATGTCAGCCCGCCAGCGCTTTCTGCAGGCGCGCGACAGCCTCGACCAGATCGGAAGCCTTGCGGGCAAAGCAGAAGCGCAGGCCGGTCTCGCCGCCGGGACCGAAGGCCGTGCCGGGCGCCAGGCCGACATTGGCCGTATCGACCAGTTCGATCGCCAATTTGCGGGAATCGGTCCAGCCATCGACGTTGAAGAACTGGTAGAAGGCCCCGTCCGGCGCCTGCAGGTTGACGCGATTGGTCGCCTTCAGCCCCTCTGCGACGATGCGGCGGCCTTCGGTAGCGCGGGCGATCTGCTCGGCGACGAAGGGCTCGCCCTCCTCCAGCGCAGCGATGGCGGCGCGCTGGACGAAGACCGGCGAGCCGGAGGTCGAATACTGGATCAGGTTCTCGACGATCTGGCCGAAGGCGGGCGGCACCTCGATCCAGCCGACGCGCCAGCCGGTCATCGCCCAGTTCTTCGAGAAGGTCTGGACGAAGAGGACGCGATCCTCCTGCTCCATCACGTCATGGAAGGAGGCAGCACGGGCTGAGCCGTCATAGACGAAGCGGGCATAGATCTCGTCGGCGATGATCCAGATGCCGTATTTGCGGGCGATGGCGAGGATGGCGGCGAGCTCGTCACACGTCGCGGTCCAGCCGGTCGGGTTGGCCGGCGAGTTGATGACGAAGGCGCGGGTGCGCGGCGAGATCGCCGCTTCGAGCTTTTGAAGGTCGAGCGTGAAGCGCCCATCCTCGAACTGCATGGGAACGCAGACCGGATTGGCGCCGGCGATGCCCATGGCGGCCGCGAAATTCGGCCAGGCCGGGGTCGGGATGATCAATTCGTCGCCGACGCCCGCGATCAGGCGGACCGCGATCTGGACCGACTGCATGCCCGAGCCGGTGACATAGAAGCGGTCCATGTTGAAGGGCCGGCCATAGAGCGCGGTGTGGTAGCGCGCCAGCGCCTCGCGCAGTTCCGGGATGCCGCGCTGCCAGGTGTAGAAGGTCTCGCCATCGGCCAGCGACTTGTTGGCGGCGCGGACGATGAATTCGGGTGTCGGCAGATCGCCTTCGCCGACCCAGAGCGGGATCAGCCCCGGCTTGAGCCGGCCGTGATTGACGACCTCGACGATGCCGCTCTCGGGGGCGTTGCGCGCCTCGGGGCGCAGGTCGGCGATCAGGCTGGTGCCGGCCGGTGCGTGCATGTTCATGGGCGATCCTTCAGGCGATCCGTCGCGAGAGACATGCACGCCAATCTAACGCAGAAAGCGCCGCGGCGGCATGAAATGACGAGATCGACCCGATCGGTCGCAGTGATGGATCGCGGGACGGGCCGGAAGGTTCGGCCCGCCCCGAGAAAGCGCTCAGGCCTTCTGCTTCAGCAGATCGCGGATCTCGCCGAGCAGCACGACATCCTGGGCCGGAGGAGCGGGCTCGGCCGGCTTGGCCTCTTCCTTGCGCTTGAGCCGGTTGATGCCCTTGACCACCATGAACAGCACGAAGGCGATGATCATGAAGTTGACGGCGATGGTGAGGAAGCTGCCATAGGCGAGGACGGCGCCCTGCTTCTTCGCATCGACGAGAACCGGCGAGGTGACGGCTTTGTTGAGGCCGATGAAATAGTTGGAGAAGTCGACGCTGCCGATCGCGCCGATCAGCGGCATGATGATGTCGCCGACAAGCGATTCGACGATCTTGCCGAAGGCAGCGCCGATGATCACGCCAATGGCGAGATCGACGACATTGCCCTTCAGGGCAAATTCCTTGAATTCCTTGATCATAGCGTGCCTTTCCGAATGCTTGGCCAGATCTTCGGCATCACGCTACGCAATGCCGCCTCCCCGCTCCACGCTAGACCACGGCCACCAATAGTGGAAACCGGCTTCCGACCGTTTTCCTCGGGCTTTCTCTCGAAAACTGCAGTTTCCAGAAGCCGATCATCCAAAATGAGAAGGTCAGGCGACGATGAACGCTGCGGCAGAGGCTTGACGCCGTGCCTGCGCGGAGCGAACGCCCGCGGCCGGACTATCTGGCACAGATCGCCGCAGCCGCCTGAGGACAGGCCGAAAGGCCGATGGCGGCAATTGCTTCACAGCGATAGATTTGCCGGCGAGCGCAGTTGCAAGGAGGCGCGATGCTCCCGGCCTGGTCCGTCGTCCTGAGCGCACTCGGCTATCTCTGCGTGCTGTTCGCGGTCGCCCATTTTGCGGACACCGCCGGGCGCCGCCTGATGAGCGGGCGGGCGCGCACCACGATCTATGCGCTGGCGCTCGGGGTCTACTGCACCTCCTGGACCTTCTACGGCTCGGTCGGCTTCGCCAACCGGGCGGGCTTCGACTTCCTCGGCATCTATGTCGGCCCGGCGCTGGTGATCGGGCTCGGGCACCGGTTCGTCGCCCGCATCGTCGACATCGCGAAATCGCAGAACATCACCTCGGTCGCCGATTTCGTCGGTGCCCGCTACGGCAAGAGCGAGCGCGTCGCTGCGCTGGTCTGCATCGTCGCGGTGGTCGGCGCCCTGCCCTATATCGCCCTGCAATTGAAGGCTGTGGCGAACTCGCTCTCGGTGTTCTTCGCGGCCGCCGGCGGGCCGCCGCCGATGACCGATCTGCCGGTGCTGAGCGACCTCGCTTTCCTCGTCGCGCTGGTGCTCGCCGGCTTCGCCTGCGCCTTCGGCACACGCCATATCGACGCGACCGAGCATCAGGACGGGCTGGTGCTGGCGATTGCAGCGGAGTCGCTGGTCAAGCTCGTCGCCTTCCTGGCGCTCGGCGTCTTCGTCGTCTACGGCCTGTTCGACGGCGCCGGCGACCTCTTCGCCCAAGCGGCTCGGGCTGCGGGCGACACGCCGCCGATCTGGGAGCGGACATCGAGCTGGCCGATGTTCCTGACGCTGACGGCACTGTCCTCCTGCGCCGCTCTCTTGCTGGCGCGGCAGTTCCACATGGCGATCGTCGAGAACCGCGACGTCCGCGACGTGCGTCGCGCCGCCTGGATGTTCCCGCTCTATCTCGTGCTGATCAACCTGTTCGTGCTGCCGCTGGCAGCCGCCGGCGAGGTCCTGCTGCCCGGCTCGGGCATCGACCGCGACATGACCGTGCTGCTGCTGCCCCTGGAGAAGCAGGCCGGCCTGATCGCTCTCTTCGTCTTCATCGGCGGGCTCTCGGCCGGCACCGCGATGGTGATCGTCGCCTCGGTCGCACTGGCGATCATGATCTCGAACCATCTCGTCACGCCGCTGCTGCTGCGCGGGCGCGGCGTCAGCGTCGATCCCGAGCGCGCCGCGGCGCTGCTCGAAAGCGGCCAGGGCCGCAGCGGCCCGACCGGCGGCGATCTCGGCTCGCAGGTCGTGCATATCCGGCGCCTCGCCATCGTCGCCGTGATCCTGCTCGGCTATGCCTATTATCGCGCCGCGGGCGAGGCCGCGCTGGTCTCGATCGGCCTGCTCTCCTTCGCCGCCACGGCGCAGATCGCGCCGGCCTTCTTCGGCGGTTTGATCTGGCGGCGCGGCACGTCGCTCGGCGCCGCCGCTGGTCTCTCGGCAGGCCTACTGACATGGCTGTACACGCTCCTGATGCCGAGCCTCGCCCAGCCTGGCGGCTATTGGGCCGAGATCGTCGCGCATGGTCCGCTCGGCATCACCGCCCTGAAGCCCGAGGCGCTGTTCGGCCTGTCGCTGCCCGCCCTGCCGCATGGCGTGCTCTGGAGCCTCGGCATCAATCTTCTCTGCTATCTCGGCTTCTCGATGCTGCGGCCGGCGAGCGCGATGGAGCGGCTGCAGGCCAATGCCTTCGTCGAGTCCGACCGGGCGACCATGGCCCAGTCATTCTCCCTCTGGCGCTCCAGCGTCACCGAGGCCGAGCTGCAGTCGACGATCGGGCGCTATCTCGGCCAGGAGCGGACGCAGCGCGCCTTCGAAGGGTTCGCGCATTCGCGCGGCGAGGTGCTGACCGGGAAGCGCGAGGCCGATATTCACATGCTGCGCTTCGGTGAGCACCTGCTCTCCTCGGCGATCGGCGCCGCCTCGTCCCGCCTGGTGCTGTCGCTGCTGCTGAAGCGGCGCAATCTCTCGACCGAGGCCGCCTTCAAGCTGCTCGACGACGCCTCGGCCGCGCTGCAATACAATCGCGACATCCTGCAGAACGGCCTCGACCATGCCGGCCAGGGCATCACCGTGCTCGACCGCGATCTCAGGCTGCTCGCCTGGAACAAGGCCTTCATCCAGCTCTACGACCTGCCGCCCTCGCTGGTGCGCTTCGGCACCGGGCTCGATGAGATCGTGCGCTACAATGCCCAGCGCGGCGCCTATGGTGCCGGCCCGCAGGACGAATTGATGGCGGCGCGGCTGGAGAGCTTCATCAACGACCGCGAGCCGGTCCGGCTCAAGCTCTACCCCTCGAAGAACGTCATCGAGATCCGCTCGAACCCGCTGCCCGACGGCGGCATCGTCACCACCTATACCGACATCACTGACTCCGTCGCGGCCGAGGAGGAACTGGCGCGCACCAACGAGACGCTGGAGAAGCGCGTCGCCGAGCGCACCGAGGAAATCCGGCACGTCAACACCGAATTGCAGCGCGCCAAGGCCGAGGCCGACGACGCCAACGCCTCGAAAACGCGTTTCCTCGCCGCCGCAAGCCACGACATTCTCCAGCCGCTGAATGCCGCCCGGCTCTACGCCTCGGCCCTGGTCGAGCGCGATCGCGCCGGCGCCCAGCCCGACCTCGCCGAGAACATCGACGCTTCGCTGGACGCGGTGGAGGAGATCCTGACCGCGCTGCTCGAGATCTCAAGGCTCGACGGCGGCGCGCTCAAGCCGGAGATCGGCGCTTTCCGCTTGGACGAGCTGATGCGCCAGCTGCAGCGCGAATTCGAGCCGAGCGCCCAGGAAAAGGGGCTCCAGCTCGTCTTCGTGACGACCGCGGCGACGGTCCGCTCCGACCGGCGCCTGCTGCGCCGCCTGCTGCAGAACCTGATCTCGAACGCGATCAAGTACACGCCGAACGGCAAGGTGCTGGTCGGCTGCCGCAGGCGCGAGGGCCAGGTCGCGATCGAAGTGCTCGACACCGGGCTCGGCATTCCCGCGAGCAAGCAGAAGACGGTGTTCCGCGAGTTCCAGCGGCTCGACCAGGGCGCCAAGGTGGCGCGAGGCCTCGGCCTTGGCCTCTCGATCGTCGAGCGGATCGCGCGCACGCTCGACCACAAGCTCGTGCTTGCCTCGACACCGGGACGCGGCACGCGCTTCTCGACCCTGGTGCCGCGGGCCGCACCGCTGCCGGCGATGGCGACGACACCGGCCACGCGCAGCGCCCCGCCCAGCAGCCAGCTCGCCGGCCTCAAGCTGCTCGCCATCGACAACGAGCCGACGATCCTCGACGGCATGCGCCTCCTGCTCGGCGGCTGGGGCTGCAAGGTCGCGACGGCGCGCGATCTCGACGAGGCTGCGGCGATCATCGCCGCTGGCGGCGCGCCGGACGTGCTGATCGCCGACTACCATCTCGATCATGGCGAGAACGGTATCGCGCTGATCTCGACCTTGCGCCAGAAGGTCGGCGGACTGCCGGCGATCCTTCTGACGGCGGATCGCTCGCCCGAAGTGCGCGAGGAAGCGGCGGCGCTCGACATCCACGTCTTGAACAAGCCGCTGAAGCCCGGCGCCCTGCGGGCGCTGCTGGCGCAATGGCGCGCGACGAGGCTGGCGGCCGAGTAGCGCCGTTTCGGCTATTCCGGCACGGGCTCCACTGTTCCCTGTCCTGCGGCCCCGGCCTGTCGCAACGCCTCCTCCGCCGCGAGGAAGGCCGCGACCTCGGGGCTCGGCTCGGGGCTTTCCGCTATGATGCCCATTTCGGCGAACAGCCGCGCAGCTGGCACATAGGCCCTGGCCTTGCGGTCGTAGAGCGCGGCACGCACGAGCGCGACCGCAGCGACGATCTCCTTCCCGTCGCGCCCAGCTGCCAGGATACGGTGCTGGATCACGACCCAGCCCTCGCTCCAGCACAGCAGGCGCGTCTCCAGACTGAGCGCACGGAACAGACGGACCTCGCGGCGGAAGCGGATCGTGCCGCAGTTGACCACCGGCACCCAGCCATGGCGCAGGATTGCCCGCCAGAGGCCGCTGCGCAGCATCAGGTCGGTACGGCCGAGATCCATCAGCCCCCAATAACGGGCATTATTCATATGCAGGCTGGTGTCGAGATCGTGGAACCAGACCCGGAAAGGCAGGATCGAGGCCTCGAAAGGCGGCTTCAGCTTCGGCTGGAAAGGCCGCGTCAGCAGCAGCCAGATCAGGCGGAACCAGAGATTCATGGGAGCGTCCCGACGAAGATAGTTCAGTTGTAAACATTTTTGCGCCTACGGCCAGACCCGCCCGCCGGACGCCGTCGACAACGATGGGGACAGTTGAATGTTGCGCTGCACGATCCTGCGGCGCGAGAGGCCGCGATAGCGCCGCCATGCGGACAATGCGGGATCATGCGCAAGATCATGCTTGCCAAGCGCTCTTTTTCGGCAGAAGCATCTGCGCTTTCCGGCGGTGGCCTCAAGGCCGCGCTGGCCCACGGGACGATGCTCCAGCGATGCAGATCGAACTCGATTCCCGCGACAGGACGATCCTGCGCATCCTCCAGAAGGATGGCCGGATCACCAATTCGGACCTCGCCGAGAGGGTGCACCTCTCGCCCTCGGCCTGCCTGCGCCGCGTGCGCCAGCTGGAAGAGAGCGGGCTGATCCGCGGCTATGTGATGATGCTCGACGAGCGCATCGCCGGCTTCCCCGGCACCGCCTTCGTCTTCGTCACCCTCGACCAGCAGGGCCGCGCCTCGCTGGAGAGCTTCGAGAAGGCCGTGCAGGACCTGCCCGAGATCCTGGAATGCCACCTGCTCGCCGGCGCGCACGATTACCTGATGCGGGTGATCTACCGCGATAGCGCCGATTTCGAGCGCATCCACACCGACATCATCACGCAACTGCCGGGCGTCACCCGGGTCCAATCGACGCTGACGCTGCGCACGATCAAGAAGACGGCGGCCCTTCCCATGTGACATTCGATGTCAGTCACGGGGTTGCGGCAGCGGACATCAGAGCCGATAACGGCCGCCCAACAGGATTCGCGCCCGTGACCGACGCCAAGACCAATGCCGATGTCGCCGGCCTGCCCTTCGAGGCGGCCCTGAAGGAGCTCGAAGGCATCGTCGCCCGGCTCGAACGCGGCGATGTCGCGCTGGAAGAATCGATCGACATCTACACCCGCGGCGAAGCCCTGAAGGCGCGCTGCGACGCGCTGCTGAAGCAGGCAGAGGCGCGGATCGAGAAGATCACGCTCGGCGCCGACGGCAAGCCGACCGGCACCCAGCCGCTCGACGTCGGGAACTGACAGGCATCAGGCCGGCGGGTTGATCGCAGCCGCCTCTCCGAGCACGGCTTCGATCAGATCAGCGACATGCCGGGCAGCCGGGTCGCGCTCGCTGCGCCGATGCCAGGCGAGATGCAGGGGGAAGCCCTCGACGGCGACCGGCGGCTCGAAGGTGACGAAGCGACCGGCTTCGTCCGGCGGCAGGGTGCGGCTGGGCAGGAGCGCGATCAGCTCGGAGCTCAGCAGCAGAGGCGGGACGCTGAGGAAGCTCGGCACCACCAGGCCGATATGACGCTTGCACCCGAGCCGGCCGAGCGCCTCGTCGAGCGGACCATGCGTCTCGCCGCGGCCGGATACCAGCACATGCGGGAAGGCGAGCCAGCGGTCGAGATCGAACCCGGTCGCCGCCGGATGATCCCGGCGCATCGCCACGACATAGCGCTCGCGCAAGAGTTCTGTGCGCGTGAAATCGGCCTCGATCATCGGGAAGACCGAGATGGCGAGGTCGGCCCGGCCCTGCGCCAACGCCTCTAGCGTCGCCTGCGCGCCCTGCCAGGGCAGGATGGCCAGAGTCAGGCCCGGCGCGGTCTGCCGAAGGTGCTCATAGACGCGGCCCGTCACCAGGGCCGGCGGCAATTCGGCGGTCATCACCCTGACGGTCTGCACCAGGCTTTTCAGATCGGGTTCCGGCGCGTCGAGCAGCACGCTCACCTGCCCCAGAATCTCGTGCAGCGGCTGCCGCAGCGCCTGCGCCTTCGCGGTCAGGCGCATCCGGCCCCTGCCCCGCAGCAGCAACGGATCGCTGAAGAGGTGCCGGCAGCGTTCGAGCGCGCTCGATGCCGCCGGCTGCGACAGGCCGACTCGCTCGGCTGCGCGTGAGACATGCGCCTCGTCGAGCAGCGCGTCGAGGATGACGAGCAGGTTGAGATCGATGCCCCGTAAATTCATGAGCTCGATAATACAATATATCGATCATCCATTGGAGTAATTTCTAGGCTCACCGCATCTTCCTCCTCGAACCGAAGGAGGTCGCCATGACGCAGATGCTGATCCTGCTCTTCCACCCCGATTTTCAGAACTCGCGTACCAACCGGACACTGGCAGAGGCCGCCGGCAACCGGCCCGGCACGGAGGTCGTCGACATGCAGGCGCTCTATCCGGATGGGCGCATCGACGCTGACGTGGAGGTCGCTCGGCTGCTCGCCGCCGAGCGCATCGTCCTGCAGTTCCCGGTGCAATGGTATTCGACGCCGCCGCTGCTCAAGGCCTGGCAGGACGCGGTGCTGACCCGGATGTTCTACATCCACTACGAAGCCGAGGGCGCCAGGCTCGCCGGCCGGCCGCTCCTGATCGCCGCAAGCGCCGGCAACGTTCCGGCAGCCTATACGCCGAGCGGCGCCAACCTGTTCTCGCTGCGCGACCTATTGAAGCCGCTGCAGGCAACCGCACATCGCTGCGCGCTCGCCTGGCAGGAGCCATTCCTGATCTATGATGCGCGCCGGGCCGATGCCGAGGCGCTGGAGGCGGCCGCCGACCACTATGTCGCGCGGCTCGCCCAGCTCGAAACCTGGCAGGCCGCCTGACCGGCCGGGGTCGCGGCAGCTCAGGCCTGTTCGGCGTCGGTCTTGCGGCGCACCAGCGCCATCAGGATCGCGGCGCCGAGGCCCGACTTGACCAGCGAGCCGAGCAGGAAGGGCACGACGCCGGCGAGCATGGCCTTTTCCGCGCCGATCAGCGTCGCCAGCCAAAGGCCGCCGAGCGCCAGGCAAAGCGCATGGCCGGCGAGCATCGAGACGAAGGCGAAAGCCGGCCGGCTGCCGTTCCAGCCGCGTTCGGCCAGCCAGCCGACCAGGGCAGCGACGAGTGGGAAGGAGACGAGATAGCCAGCGGTCGGGCCCATGAAGGGCGCGAGGCCACCGGCTCCGTTGGCCAGCACGGGCAGACCGATTGCTGCCTCGCCGAGCCAGGCAAGGATGGTGAGCGCGCCGAGCCGCCAACCATAGAGCGCGCCGATCAGAATCACCGCCAGCGTCTGCATGGTCATCGGCACCGGCAGCATCGGAACACTGATCTGCGAGGCGATCGCCAGGACGAACGTACCGAGCAGGACGGCGGCAGCCTTGATGTGGGCCGGACGCGCCTGCAGGCCGAGCGGGCTGAAGCGGGCAGGTGTGGCGTAGCTGAGGTCGCTCATGGTCAAACTCCGTTGATCTCAAAATTATAGATAATTTCTGAACTCGATCTATCTTAGAATCCACAAGCGGGGGTGGATTGCAAGCGAGCTGTGCGTGGCAGCCTGTGAGCGAAAAAAGGCACGGCACGCCGGAGCCATGCCCGCTGAGTGATCGGCATCGATTTCAGCCCTGGATCGCGAAGACGTCCCGCATTCCGCCAGCGGCGGTGCGCACCGGCTTGGAGCCGATCCATTGGACATGCCGGGCGAGAATCGCCGCCGCCTCATCCACCTGCCCTGCGCGCAGCGCGGCGAGGATGGCGCGGTGATCGTGGTCGGTGCGCGCCTCCCAGTCGGAGCGCCAGGCCGAGAACAGGAAACGGGCGCTGGCGGCATGGAGATCGTCGATCGCCGCAAGCAGGCGCGGCATGGCACAGGGCGTGACGATCAGGCGGTGGAAACGGCGATTCGCCTCTTCCCAGGCGCGGACATCCGGCGAGTTATCGCCGGCGCGGGTCGCTTCCTCGGCCTCGTCGAGGATGGCGCGCGTCAGATGCGGGCCGGCATGACGCAAAGCCAGCACCTCCAGCGCCGCGCGCATCTCGGCGACCTCGCGGACTTCGCGCAGGTCAAAGGCGGCGACGCGTACGCCGCGACGTGGCTCGCTGACGGCGAGCCCCTGCGCCTCCAGCCGCTGGAAAGCCTCGCGCACCGGGACATGGCTCGCGCCGAACTCGACCGCGACATGGTCCTGCCGCAGCCTTGCGCCCGGCTCGATCTGCCCGGAGATGATCCGCTCCGCGAGGACGCGGCTGATGCGGACGGGAAGGGTCTCAGACTTCTCTTTGGTCATGAATTATCGATAATTTCTTCCAGGCGCTGCGTCGAGCCCATGCGGCCGATCGTGCCCTTGCCGTACACAGCATCCGGGGCCAGTCTCCCCTCCTTCACAGGAGGACATCGCCATGTCGCAGCTGCCCGATCATGACCCGGTCGCGGGCGATACCCGCTCCTGCGAGGCGCTCGAACAGGTGATCGTGCCGCGCGCGCATGATCTCGGCGGTTTCTCGGTGCGCCGGGCCCTGCCCTCGATCGGGCGCAAGATGGTCGGCCCCTTCATCTTCTTCGACCAGATGGGCCCGGCCGAGTTCCTGCTCGGCGAGGGCATCGATGTCCGCCCGCATCCGCATATCGGGCTCTCCACCGTCACCTATCTTTTCGACGGCGAGATCATGCACCGCGATTCGCTCGGCACGGCGCTGCCGATCCGCCCCGGTGCGGTCAACCTGATGACGGCCGGCCGCGGCATCGTCCATTCCGAGCGCACCGCGCCGGAAGAGCGCATGAAGGCGCCCAAGCTCTACGGCATCCAGACCTGGCTCGCCCTGCCGAAGACGCATGAGGAGGTCGCGCCTGAATTCATCCACCATGCGGCGCCCGAGCTGCCGCGCATCGTCGGCGAGGGCAAGCGCGTCAGCCTGATCATGGGCTCGGCCTTCGGCGAGACCTCGCCGGTGAAATTTCCCTGGGACACGCTCTATGCCGAGGCCGTGCTGGCGCCGGGCGCGATCCTGCCGCTCGATCCCGACTATCACGAACGCGCCGTCTATATCGTCTCCGGCAAGATCGACATCGCCGGCGACGAGTTCGGCGCCGGCCAATTGCTGATCTTCAAGCCGGGCGACCGGATCTCGATTCTCGCCGTCGACCAGAGCCGGCTGATGCTGATCGGCGGCGAGCCGATGGATGGCCCGCGCCATATCTGGTGGAACTTCGTCTCGTCCTCGAAGGAGCGGATCGACCAGGCCAAGCAGGAATGGAAGACCGGCCGCTTCGACACCGTGCCTGGAGACGAGGAAGAGTTCATCCCGCTGCCGGAGCGCTGAGCGCGCCGACATGCCTGCCGAACCTCCCGATCGCCCCTCCGGTGCCGCGCCGGATGCGGCCGATGGTCCGCGTTCGTCGCGCAAGCGGCTGATCGGCTTCCTCTGGGCGGTCCTGACGGTCTCGATCTTCGCCGGCTGGTTCGTCGTGACGCGCTTCAGCGTCACCCGCATCCTCAATGTCTGGGACCTGACAGCACTGCGCTACGGCATCGGCGCAATCCTGCTGGCACCGGTGCTGCTGCGCGATCTGCCGCCAAAGGCCTGGCGCAACGGCTTCATCTTCGCCGCGCTCTGGGGCGCGCCCTTCGCGGCCCTGGTCGCGCTCGGCGTGCAGATGACCTCGGCCGGGCGCGCCGCCTCGGTGACGCCGACCCTGATGCCGGTCTTCGCTGGACTGCTCGGCTGGGTGCTGCTGCGCCAGCCGCCCGGCTGGATCAGGCTCCTCGGATACGCAGCAATTGCCGCCGGCCTCTGCGGCCTGATCGCCACGGCCTCCAGCGGCGGGGCCACGCCGAGCCTGCTCGGTCTCGGGTTTCTGGCGCTGGCTGCGGCGATGTGGGCTGGTTACACGCTGCTGCTGCGCGGCAGCGGCCTCAACCCGATGCAGTCGGCGGCGCTGATCTGCTTCTGGTCGGGCCTGATCTTCGTTCCGCTCTATGTCGCGCTCGGCATCGGCCATCTCGGGCAGGCGCCGGGGGCCGAGATCGCGGTCCAGGGTTTCTATCAGGGCGTGCTGATGAGCATCGTCGCGCTGATCAGCTTCAACCGCGCCGTGACGCTGCTCGGCGCCTCGGCCGCCGCGGCGATGATCGCGCTGGTGCCGGTGATCGCCTCGCTGCTCGCCATCGCTTTCCTCGGCGAGGTTCCGACAGTGGCAGAGGGGATCTCGATCGCCTTCATTGTCGTAGGCGTTCTGCTGGCAACGCGGCCGGCACCTGCTCGCTGATGCGAGTAACGCTCCGTTGTTCCGGACATGCGAGAGAATTCATCCCGGTCCCACGCGGATGATATGAACCCATCCCATGCGCATCCTGCTCCTCGGCGCCTATGGCTTCATCGGTCTGGCCATCGCACGTCGCCTTCAGCAGGCGGGACACGACATCGTCGGCTTCGGCCGAGACCTCGATCTGGGCCGGCGGCTCGCGCCCGACCTCGCCTGGACGGGTACCGATCTGGCGACCCTGTCCGATGACATAGCCTGGCAACCCTATCTCAACGGCATTGACGCAGTCGTGAACGCTGCCGGCGCCCTGCAAGACGGCGCACGTGACAAGCTCGTGGCAAGCCAGAAGCGTGCCATTTCGGCATTGATCGCGGCCTGCGAGGTGCGCGGAATTCGCACCTTCATCCAGATATCCGCGCCAGGAGCCGACCCTACTGCGCAGACCGCCTTCCTGCGGACCAAGGGCGAAGCCGACGACGCCCTGCGACGCAGCAATCTCGACTGGATCATTCTGAAGCCCGGCCTCGTGATCGGCGCCAACGCCTATGGCAGCACGGCCTTGCTGCGGACGATCGCCGCCTTGCCCTTCGTGCAATTGCTCGCCTTCGGCACAAGCAAGGTGCAAGTCGTCGCGCTCGATGAGGTGGCGGACGCTGTTCGCAGCTGCTTGGCCGGAGGGGTTCCGACGCGCGCCACATTCGACCTCGTAGCGGCAGAGCCGCACACATTGCGCGATCTCATCCTGAAACTGCGGCGCTGGCTTGGGCTGCCCGCGTCCATCGCGGTATACGACCTTCCCAAGCCCATCGGACGCGGCCTGGCGCAGCTCGCCGATCTCGCCGGCTGGTTCGGCTGGCGCTCGCCGCTCCGCAGTTCCGCGCTACACGTCCTATCCCAAGGTGTCAGAGGCGATCCCGAACCATGGCGCGCGGCCACCGGGCGCGATCTAAGCGAACTCGACACCATCCTGAATCGGTTGCCTTCCACGCGCCAGGAGCGGATTTTTGCCAGGAGCCAGCTGGTTCTGCCCGCCCTCGTTCTGACCCTGGCCTTGTTCTGGCTGCTCTCGGGCTTGATCGGCCTTTGGCAATGGCGCGGAGCGGTTGCGGTCTTGCCACCGTCGGTATCGCGCGAACTGGCAGCGAGTTTCGTGATCCTGGGCTCGCTGGCGGACATCGCGATCGGGATCGGCTTTCTGTTCCGGCGTTGGCTGGTTCGCGCGGCGCTCGGCGCGGTCGCTGTATCGCTGGCCTATCTCGTTGCCGGAACAGTGCTGACGCCATCGCTCTGGGCCGACCCGCTGGGGCCATTCGTCAAGATTCTTCCTGCCACAGCCTTGGCGGTCGCAGTGATGGCGATCGCCGGGGAGCGCTGATGGACTGGCTGTTGTTCCTGCGCTGGCTCCATGTCCTCGGCGCGACGGCCTTGCTCGGGACAGGCGCCGGCATCGCGTTCTTCATGGTGATGGCCCACCGGACGCGCGATCCGGCTCTGATCGCTCATGTCGCCGGCACCGTCGTGGTCGCGGATTGGCTCTTCACGGCATCGGCCGTGCTGTTGCAGCCGGTGACCGGCTATTTGCTGGCGCGCGAGATCGGCTGGCCGCTGTCCGAAGGCTGGATCGCGCTCTCTCTGGCGCTCTACGTCCTGACCGGCTGCTTCTGGCTGCCGGTGGTCTGGATTCAGCATCGGCTTCGCCAGCTCGCAGCGGACGCGGCGAAGAATGCCGTGCCCCTCCCCGCGCGCTATTTCCAGCTTTACCGAATCTGGTTCGCTTGCGGCTTTCCGGCCTTCCTCTCGGTCCTGACGATCATCTGGCTGATGCTGGCCCGCCCGTCTTTCATGCTGTGGTGAGCTCGCCCGCCTTCTCAGGCGAGCTCTGAGATGTCGCGCAGGCGCGGCACCCGCGAGAAGCCGATGACGAGCAACTGGATCAGGAAGCCTGCGGTCGCGAGCTGCAGGCAGGCGGCGATGCCGAGATGCGCCGCCACGAAGGCGCCGATCGCAGCGCCAATCGGACGCGCGCCGAAGGTCGCGGTCATGATCAGGGCGGAGACGCGGCCGAGCATCGCATTGGGCGTCACCGCCTGGCGCAATGTCATCGTCGAGATCGTCCAGATGATCGGCCCGACGCCGAACAGGAAGAAGCTCGCCCCGACCAGATAGACGGAAGGGAACCAGAGAGTCGCGAGCATCACGCCGGCAGCGCAAAGGCCGGCGAATGGCCCGAGCAGGATCAACGTCCCGAAGGAGACCTGCCGGGAGATATGGGGTGCGAGCGCTGCGCCGACGATCATCCCCGCACCGTAGATGCCCAAGGTGACACCGACCTGCGTCGCGCTGAGGCCCAGATTCTGGACGGCATAGGCGACATAGACCGCCTGGAAGATGAACCAGGAGACGTTGAAGAAGACCGCCGTCATCAGGATCGGCCTGAGCAGGTCATGGCCGGCGACGAAACGCGCGCCCTCCTTGAGGTCGTGCAGCAGGTCGCGCCGCGGGCCGGACGGCGCCTCGTCCTTCGGCAAGCCGGCCAGCAGCAGCGCGGCGAAAATGGAGAGCCCGGCGGCCAGGCCATAGGCTGTCGAAATGCCGATCCAGCCGACGAGCGCGCCGCCGAGCGCGGGTCCGCCGGCATAGGCGGCGCTGCGTGCCAGCTCCAGCCAGCGATTGGCATCGGCGAGCCGTTCGCGCGGCACCACCGATGGAACGAAGGCCGGGGCGGCGACGCTGTAACACACCGTGCCGACCGCGCCGATCGCGCCGAGAAGGCCCAGCCAGGTCAGGTTGAGGCCGCCGAGAGCGAGCAGCAGCGGGATCGCCAGCAGCGACACCGCGCGCAGCGCTTCCGTGCCGACCATAAGCCGGCGCCGGGAAGCGCGATCGACCATCAGGCCGGCGGGGATCGAGAGCAGGAGAAAAGGCAAGGTCTGCGCCGTCTGCAGCCAACCGGTCTCGGCCGGCCCCGCCGCCAGCAGGAGAACTGCGGCCAACGGCGCAGCGGCCAAGGCGATCTGTTCCGAGAACTGGGCGAAGAGATTGGACCAGCCGATGCGGCGAAATGCCGTCGGCAATGGCGTGATATCGGCCGGTTGCATGACCTGATGTCCTCGAAAGCAATGGTGAGGACACTAAAAAGCCTTGCCAACATGGGAACCACCCGTTTCGTGGGAAGGCAAGGCGCACGCGCTGATGACGGGCGGACTTCCAACTCTGGTTTGCCAGCGCGCCACGCAGGCTCTATTTCCAGATCATCCCAGCGAAGGATCCGACAGCCTCGTGCCTCGCCCCAACACGCCCCTCCTCGATAAGGTGCCCGATCCGGCCGCTCTGCGCCGGCTCGACGACGCGCAGTTGCGCCAGCTCGCCGACGAGCTCAGGGCCGAGACGATCGACGCCGTCTCGGTCACCGGCGGCCATCTCGGCGCCGGCCTCGGCGTGGTCGAGCTCACCGTCGCCCTGCACCATGTCTTCGACACGCCGCGCGACCGGGTGATCTGGGATGTCGGCCACCAGGCCTATCCGCACAAGATCCTGACCGGCCGCCGCTCGGAGATCCGCACGCTGCGTCAGCCCGGCGGGCTCTCCGGCTTCACCAAGCGCTCGGAAAGCGAATACGACCCGTTCGGCGCCGCCCATTCCTCGACCTCGATCTCGGCCGGCCTCGGCATGGCGGTCGGGCGCGATCTCGCCGGCGGGAAGAACAACGTCATCGCCGTGATCGGCGACGGCGCCATGTCCGCCGGCATGGCCTATGAGGCGATGAACAATGCCGGAGCGACCGGCTCGCGCCTGATCGTCATCCTCAACGACAACGACATGTCGATCGCCCCGCCGGTCGGAGCGATGTCGGCCTATCTCGCCCGCCTCGTTTCCGGCCGGACCTATCGTTCGCTGCGCGAGGTCGCCAAGTACCTGGCCGAGAAGCTGCCGCGCTTCTTCCACGAGAAGGCAAAGCGGACCGAGGAGTTCGCACGCGGCTTCTGGACCGGCGGCACGCTCTTCGAGGAGCTCGGCTTCTATTATGTCGGCCCGATCGACGGGCACAATCTCGACCATCTGCTGCCGGTGCTGCGCAATGTCCGCGACGCCGAAACGGGGCCGATCCTGGTCCATGTCGTGACGCAGAAGGGCAAGGGCTATGCCCCGGCCGAGGCCAGCGCCGACAAGTACCATGGCGTCGTCAAGTTCGACCCCGTCACCGGCCAGCAGGCCAAGGCGCCGGCGAACGCGCCGAGCTACACGAACGTCTTCGCCAACGCCCTGATCAAGGCGGCGCGCGAAGACGAGAAGATCGTCGCGGTCACCGCCGCCATGCCGTCCGGCACCGGGCTCGACGCTTTCGGCAAGGAGTTCCCGGGCCGCACCTTCGATGTCGGCATCGCCGAGCAGCATGCGGTGACGTTCGCCGCGGGCCTCGCGACTGAAGGCTTCAAGCCGTTCTGCGCGATCTATTCGACCTTCCTGCAGCGCGCCTACGACCAGGTCGTGCACGACGTCGCCATCCAGAAACTGCCGGTGCGCTTCGCGCTCGACCGGGCCGGGCTGGTCGGGGCCGATGGCGCGACTCATGCGGGAGCCTTCGACATCGCCTATCTCGCCTGCCTGCCCGACATGGTGGTGATGGCGGCAGCGGACGAAGCCGAGCTCACCCATATGGTCGCGACCGCGGCCGCCTATGACGACGGGCCGATCGCTTTCCGCTATCCGCGCGGCGAAGGCGTCGGCGTCGAGATGCCTCAGCACGGCGTGCCGCTCGAGATCGGCAAGGGCCGGATCGTCAAGCAAGGCACGCAGGTCGCGCTGCTCTCGCTCGGCACGCGCCTCGCCGAATGCCTCGCCGCCGCCGAGCAACTCGGCCAGCGCGGGCTTTCGACCACGGTCGCCGATGCCCGCTTCGCCAAGCCGCTCGACGAGGAGATGATCCTGCGCCTCGCCAGGGAGCACGAGGTGCTGGTCACGGTCGAGGAAGGCTCGGTCGGCGGCTTCGGCAGCCATGTCCTGCAATGGCTGGCGCGCGAGGGCGCGCTCGATCGCGGGCTGAAGATTCGCAGCCTCGTGCTGCCCGACATCTTCCAGGACCACAACAAGCCCGAGGCGATGTACGCCGAAGCCGGGCTCGACGCCGCCGGGATCGTGCGCACCGTCGAAAAGGCGCTCGGCCCGGCCAGCGCCATCCGCCGCGCCTGACGCATGACCGCCGGCCTGCCGCGCCGGGCATGATATTATCTTACCCGGCGGTTCCGCCGGGTACGATAATATCGATTCCAAACGTTTAGAGCGGGGCTGATGCGAAAAACCGGTTCCCACTTTTCCGCACCCCGCTCTAGGGCCGACCTGCTGCTGGTCGAGCGCGGCCTGTTCGAGAGCCGGGCGCGGGCGCAGGCCGCGATCGCCGCCGGTCTGGTCCGCGCCGATGGCGTCGTGCTGCGCAAGGCCTCGGAGAGTGTTCCGGACACGGCCGCTATCGAAGCGCAGGCGGCCCATCCTTACGTCTCGCGCGGTGGAGTGAAGCTCGCCGCGGCACTCGATGCCTTCGGCTTCGACCCGGCCGGGCTGATCTGTCTCGATGTCGGCGCCTCGACCGGCGGCTTCAGCGACGTGCTGCTCCGGCGCGGGGCGGCCCATGTCTACGCCGTCGATGTCGGCCAGGCGCAACTGCATGAGAGCCTCCACGGGAATCCGCGGCTGACCAGCCTGGAGAGCCAGGACATCCGCACGCTCGACGCTGGCCTGTTCGGGGAGGTGCCGGCGCTCGCCGTGATCGATGTCAGCTTCATCTCGCTGAAGCTGGTGCTGCCGGCGGTAGCGACGCTGCTCGCTCCGAAAGCGCAGCTGATCGCGCTGGTGAAGCCGCAGTTCGAGACGAAGCGTTCGGCGTTGAAGAAGGGCGTGCTGCGCGACGAGGCGCTGCAGCAACTGATCTGCTCCGAGATCGCGGAAATGGCCGCCGGCCTCGGTTTTGCCGTCAGCGGGCTGATCCCCTCCCCTATCGAAGGCGGCGACGGCAACCGCGAGTTCCTGCTCGGCAGCGAGCGGACGGGTTAGAGTAGTTGTTTTATCGCATTTTCTTCATGCGAACCGGTATCCACTTTGCTTGAAAATGCTTTAGCCCGCCATCACTGCGTCGACCTCGGCCTGCACGGCGCGAGCATCGATATAGGCTGCCTCGCCCTGACCATTGGCGTTGATGAAGGCGGTGGCGCGCCCGATCAGGCGGCGCAGCGACAGGCTCGCGACATCGACGATCAGCGCCGGGTCCTCCTCGGCCGGCATCTCATCGAGGAGCGCCGTCGCCGTGAGGATCAGCCGATGCATCGCGGCGCAGAGATTCTCGAAGCCGTCCGCCTCGCGTTTGCCCAGCGCACGATAGGCTTCGTTCGCCTCCCTGGCGCAGCGCAGCGGCGAGGTCGCGAAATGCTCGAAATAGCTGACCGGGCGCCAGCTCTTCAGATCGCCGACGATCTCGCGGTCGAGCGGCACCATCTCCAGCAGCATCAGCGCCTCGCTGTGCCGGTTGAGATAGTCGGTCGAGAGTTGCGGAGCGCTTCCGCTCCCCGCGGTCGGTGATGTCTCGGTCGCGGCAGCAGACATGAAGGGGCCCCGGAAGCGGCGCGACTATGCTGTGCCAACAGCAAACAAAGTCTTGATCCGGTCACGATAAGGCGGAAGACATCGGGCGATGTGTGGTCGCTACGCCGTTACCTTGCCGCCGGAGGCGATGCGCGAGGCCTTCGCCTATCGCGAGCAGCCGAATTTCCCGCCGCGCTACAATATCGCGCCGACGCAGCCGGTGCCGGTGGTGCGCCTCGGCGAGGGTCGGCGCCAGTTCATCCTGATGCGCTGGGGCTTCATCCCCGGCTGGGTTAAGGATCCCAAGGACTATCCTTTGGTCATCAATGTCCGCGGCGAGAGCGCCAGCGAGAAGCCGTCCTTCCGTGCCGCCCTCACCCGCCGGCGCTGCCTGATGCCGGCTGATGGCTTCTATGAATGGCACCGCCTCGGCGAAGGCCGTCAGCAGGAAAACCGGCCCTATCTCTTCCGCAGGCCGGATCGCGGCTTCTTCGCCTTCGCGGCCCTGTGGGAGACCTGGCACAGCCCCGATGGCTCCGAGATCGACACGGTCGCGATCGTCACCGGCCCGGCCAACGGGCAGATGGCGGCGATCCACCATCGCTCGCCGGTCGTCGTGCCGCCCGAGGCCTTCGACGCCTGGCTCGATCCCGCGGCGGAACCAGTCGCAGTGCAGGGCCTGATGCGGCCGCCGCCTGACGATTTCTTCGAGATGTTCCGGCTCGGCGCGGGCGTGAACAAGGTCGCCAATGACGGCCCTGAGATCCAGGAACCGTTCGATCCGGCCGCGGAACCTGCTCCTGTACCGAAGCCCGCCATGCGTTCCCGGCGGGGCGGCCCCGACGATGCACAGGGCAGCCTGTTCTAGCGCTGACCGCGGCGGCGCGCTTACTCTGGTCCCAAACGAGACCAATAGAGGGAACGCACGAGATGGATGGCCGCCGCCCGACAATGAGTTCCCTGCACGGCATGGTCGCCGCTGCCCACCCGCTGGCGGCGCAGGCCGGAGCGCGGGTTCTCAGCCAGGGCGGCAACGTCTTCGACGCGGTCGGCGCGGTCGCATCCGCGCTCAACGTGGTCGAGCCGTTCATGTCGAGCCTTGCCGGCATGGGCTCGGCGATCATGTGGGTCGCGGCCGAAAAACGCGTCCGCGTGCTCGATTTCGTGCCGCCCGTGCCCGAGAGCTTCCCGATCGACCGTTTCAGCCAGCGCTCCGATCTCGAGCGCGGCGCGCTCGCGGTGGCGCCGCCGGGCAACCTCGCCGGCTGGTGCGAGCTCAACCGCGCCTATGGCCGCCTCTCGCTGGAACAGATCTTCGCGCCGGCGATCGCACTCGCGCAGGACGGTTTCCCGATCGCCGAGTTCGGCGTGACCGAGTTCAACGAGCAGGCGCCGCTGCTGCGCGAGCGGCCGGAACTCTACGAGAACTGGGCACGCAACTATCTGCGCGACGGCGGGACAAGCGTCACGCTCGGACAGATTCTGCGCCAGCCTGAGCTGGCGGCGACCCTGCGCGACATCGCCCTCAAGGGGCCGGGCCATCTCTACCAGGGCCCGCTCGGCGAGACGATCACCAGCCACCTCAAGACTCAGGGCGGCACGCTGACCATGGCTGATCTCGCCAGGATCGCCCCGCGCTGGCGCGAACCGCTCGCTGTGACCTATCGCGACCGGCAGGTGCATGTGCCGCCGCCGGCCTGCGAGGGCTTCCAGTTCCTGCTGACCTTGCGCATCCTCGATGGTTTCGATCTCGGTAGGCTGGAGCGCAACGGCGCCGAGCACCTCGACATCGTCTATCGCGCTATCCGCCTCGCCGCCGGCGTCCGGATCACCCACAACAATCCCAGCCCTGAGAAGCTCGCCGAGATCCTGTCCGACGCCTTCGTCGAGCGGCTGCGGGCGCGGGTCCGCGACGGCAAGCCGATCGACGGCCCGACCGAGCAATGGATGCCGCAGGCACCAGCGGGTGAGGATCCCGGCCACACCACCTCCTTCTCGATCGCCGACCGCGACGGCAACCTGATCTGCGTGACGCAGAGCATCGGCAGCCCCTTCGGCAGCGGCGTGGTGGTGCCGGGCACCGGGCTCTGCCTCAACAACTTCCTCTATTGGGCCGACGTCCAGCCCGGCAGCCCGAACCGCTCACTGCCCGGCTCGGAACTGCCGATGTGCATGTCGCCGACGCTCTCGACCAAGGACGGCGCGCCGGTGCTCGCGCTCGGCACGCCCGGCAGCTACGGCATCATGCAGACGCAGGTTCAGGCCATGGTCCAGCATGTCGATTTCGGCCTGCCGCTGCAGGACGCGATCGAGGCGCCCCGCGCCCGACTCTGGGACGGCCGCGAAGTGGAGGTCGAAAATCGGGTGGCGCCGACTACGATCGCTGCGCTGGCCGAGCGCGGGCACGGCATCTTCGCCAATGAAGGCGGTTGGACGATGCGTGTCGGTGGCATGCAGGCGGTGTCACGCGACCCGGCGACGGGGCAGCTCACCGGCGCCTGCGATCCGCGCCGCGACGGCTATGTCGCAACGCCGTAGACGCTACAGGACCGAACCGGGATTGAGCACGCGCTTGGGATCGAGCGCGGCCTTCACCGTCCGCATCAGGTCGAGCTCGACCGGGTCCTTGACGCCCGGCAGCAGCGAGCGCTTCAGGCGGCCGATGCCGTGCTCGGCCGAGATCGAGCCTTTCAGCTCGGTGACGATGGCGTGCACCGCCTCGTTCATCGCGCCCCAGCCGGCAAGATAGGCGGCCTTGTCGGCGCCGACCGGCTGGCTGACGTTGAAATGGATGTTGCCGTCGCCGAGATGGCCGAAGGGCACCGGCCGGCAGCCCGGCACCATCTCCTCGACCCTGGCGATGGCGCGCTTCAGGAACTCCGGCGTCGCCTGGATCGGCACGGAGACGTCATGCTTGATCGAGCCGCCCTCATGGGTCTGGACCTCCGAGAGCATCTCGCGCAGCTTCCAGAGATCGGCGCGCTGGCCAAGCGAGCCGGCGAGCACCGCGTCGGTGACCAGCCCCTCCTCCAAGGCTTCGCCGAGGAAGGCCTCGACCGCCTCGCTGAGCCCGGTTTCGGCTTGGGCGCAGACCTCCATCAGCACATACCAGGGTGACGGCTCCGACAGCGGGTCGCGCGCGCCGCTGGCATGGCGGACGACGAAGTCGAGACCGATGCGGGGCATGATCTCGAAGGTGGTGAGCGTCCCGCCGGCGCTGGCCTTGGCCTTGTTCAGCAGCGCGAGCGCCGCTTCCGGATCGGGGACGGCGAGGAAGGCGGTGGCACGCGCTGCCGGCAGCG
>Ga0065165_1000578_pt1 | contig 54130 bp, 51 predicted proteins | sample AraplaMF_Cvi_mMF_FD_63813 | JGI IMG/M metagenome (GOLD analysis project Ga0065165, IMG submission 63813) | Arabidopsis root microbial communities from the University of North Carolina, USA - plate scrape MF_Cvi_mMF (version 2) (version 3) | ecosystem: Host-associated > Plants > Roots >...
CGGCCGGGTCGACCAGGATCAGGTAGAGCAGCGCCAGCAGCACGACGGCGCCGCCGACGGCCAGGAAGCGGCGTTCCTGCTCGGTACGCGTCAGCCACATGGCGTTGGCACGCTCGCGGTATTGGGCGATGGTGGTGGCGAGACTCATTGCTTGGCTCCTGTGCTGCGGATCACCCAGCTGCCCGGCGCGGCTTCGTCGAGGCTCATGTTGCGCGCGGCAAGGGCGGTACGCAGCTGGGCCGTCAAGCCGGGGTCGACAGTTTCGGGTTTGACTTTCACCGACAGCGCGCGTTCACGGTATTCAATTGACGCAATGCCGGGTTGACGTCCGAGCGAACGTGCTGCTTCGCCGAAAGCCGAGGCCAGGTAAGTAAATTCGTCGGGCGCCACCTCGCCGGTGTTGGCGCGGGCGCGGGCGATGTTCTGGCGCATCTGCGCGATCGGGTCGAGGATCGTGGTCTGGTTCGGGTACACGGAGCGGAAGGTCTGGGTCATGGACTGGCGCACGGTGTCGGCTTCGCGCTTCAGGCGCAGCCACTCGACGTTGAGGCCGATCAAATTGACGGCCACGGCCAGCAGCACCAGGCGCAGCGGCCAGCGCCAGCGGCCCCAGTCGCGCGGCTGGCTGCCGGCGGCGCCGAGGCCGCTCACGAGGTCGAGCGCGGTGCTCTTCGACCCCGAAATCCAGTGCGCCCATTCGTCGGCTTCGAAGCTGATGCCGGGGCCGGCGTCCAGCGCGAGCGCCTGGTATTCGCCCATCTGGCCGGGCGGCACGTACAGCACCAGGGGCGCGTCGCCGCTGAAGGCACGCGCGGTCTGCAGCACCACCGCCGGGGCGGCGTCGAGGGCCAGGCCGAAGCCCTGGAACAGGCCCTGGCGCAGGGTGAGTTCCGCACCCTGGATCGCGGCCGAGACGCTGCCCGGCTGCAGCGGCAGGCACAGCTGGGCCGGCAGGGCGGCCACCGAACGCGCGCCTTGCGCCAGCAGGCTGCGCACGATGCCTTCCAGCCAGTCGCGGTCGACCACGGCGATCGGGCGGCTCTCGTCCGGCTGCTGGGGCGCGGCCACCAGCACGTGATCAAGCGGGTCGCCCAGGATGTGTTCTTCGACCAGGCCGGGCAGCGCGGCCTTCAGGCGCGCGCCGCTGAGCGGTGGCGCCTGCACCTGCAGCAGGTTGACGTCGGCGCCGGCCAGCAGCACCACGACGCGGTTGCCGCCCACCAGGTCGCCCAGGTTGCGCAGCGGGCCTTCGCCCTGCTGCTCGATGACGCCGCCGTCGTTCACGAGGGCGAAGCGGCTCAGCGCATGTTCGCCTTCCGCGCGGGCGGGATGCCGGATATACAGTGTAGTCAAACCGTCTCTCTTTCTTAGTATTGGCGGATCCACTCTACCTTGGTACCGCCGCCGGCAATGATGGTCGGGTAGCGATGGATCAGCGCCTCGGCATCCAGTGCGGCGCGGTCCAGGCGGATGCGGCTGTTCACCAGGAACCAGTCGCTTCTCACGCCTGCCGAGCCCGGCGTGATCGGCCTGCCCTCGCCGATCTCCGCCTGAAAATAATTCATGTCCCGCCAGGCCGCGCGCTGCCGCCGCACGACCAGCGAATTCGCTTCCGACACCGACATGTTCGGCACCAGCGCGGCCAATACCTCGGCCGGCGCCGTGTTCACGTTCACCGGCGTCACGTCCGGCAGCACGATCACGAAGGGCCGCAGGCGCTCGACCATCGCCGGCGTGAAGCCCGGCACCGTCAGCAGGTCGTCCACCGCCAGGAACTTGATCGGCGAACCGGCGACGCTGCTGCGCGCAACGCGCGCGGTGGTCGTGCCGGTGGTCGGTACACCGCCTTGCGCGCCCTGTGCTCCTTGTCCACCCTGCCCGGCTTGCGCACCCTGGTCCCCGCTCGGCGCGCCACCCTCCGGCGTCGCCGCCTCCAGCGGCTGGCCTGCCGCGACAAACGCCGCCACCCGTCCCGCCAGCTGCTGGTCCATCTGCAGGTTGCGCAGCAGGCGCCCGAAGACTTCCGCCTGCTCCGCGTTCGGCTGTCCCTTGTCGGCAAGATTGCGCAAATTGTAACGCGAGGAAGCGTCAACGATGTTACCGGACAAGGTCGCCTCGAAATTTTCTCCTTCGACCCGCTCGCGCTCGATGTACTGGTCGAGCCGGGTCTCGGCCAGCGGCGTCGCCCACACATGGTCGAGGGCGGTGAAATCGCGGTGGTCGAGGCCGTCCTGGAACAGCACCAGGCTGGCCCAGTCGAGGGCGCCGCGCAGGATCCATTTCGTTTGCAGGTGCAGGCGCTGGTTCTCCATCGAGCGCACCTGCACCTGCTGCTGCCAGAACAGGCTGGCGACGATGGAAATCGCCAGCGTGGTCAGCAGCAGCGCGGTGATGACGGCCACCCCGCGCTCGCGCATGCCCCGTATCCGCGGCGCTCTCATGGTTCCCCCAGCAGGAAAGACTTGATCATCGGTGCTTGCTGCCCCTGCGCCTGCAGCGCCACCTGCAGCCCGGTCGGCGGCAGCGGCACGGTATTCGGATCCTGTTGCGCCTGCTGGGCTTGCTGCACCTGCTGTGCCGCCGCCGCGCTTTGTCCCTGCGAGGCGCTGGTCGCCTGGCGCCAGGCGCGGTTTTCCCAGGTCATCACCTGCATCCCGGCGAGGCCCGACTGCAGCACCACGGCGCCGCTGGTGTCGGTATCGCTGACCGCGGCCTGCCACAGCCCATCGAGCTGGTCCAGGTCGCGCACGCCCGGCGACTCGCGCCGCACCAGGGTGCCGTTGACGATGCGGTAGGCCACCACCTGCAGGCGCGAGGGCTGGTTTTCGGTGAACACCTCGCGCACCAGGGTGAAGCGGTCGGTACCGGTCAGCAGGTAGGGACGGCGCTCGAGCACCTCGCGTCCGGCGATGTGCTCGCAATCGCTCTGCATCTGGGCAAAGGCCAGCTGCATGCCGCGCGTGGTTTCCATCTGATTCGTGAGCGCCACGCGCGCGCGGATGATGCCGTCCAGCCCACGCCAGCCGAGCACGGCGACGATCGCGAGGATGCTGATCGCCACCAGCAGTTCGACCAGGGTGAAACCGCCTTGCCGGGTCCTGTTCATAGACGCGGCCTCAGCACGAGTTGGACCAGCTTGACGATGCGCCGGTTCGGATTTTCGATGTCGAAAACAGAGACTTCGACGCGGCGCAAACGTGGGTTGGGGCTGGCGAACACTTCTTCCTGGCAGACCAGGTGCAGGTCGCCTTGCGGGCAGTCGAAACCGCGCTTGCCGATTTCCGGGAATTCCTTGCCCAGGCGAATTTGCACGAGGCGGTTTTCGGCCGACCAGGTCGCCATCATCGAGGTCCGCAGGCCGCTGCTGTTGGCGGTCAGGCTGCCGACCGCGCGCAGGCCGGCGCCGAGCGCCGTGCCGACGATGACCAGCGCCACCAGCACCTCGAGCAGGGTGAAGCCGCGGGAATGGTTCATCTCATTCCACCGTGAAGTGGCCGATGCCGTCGGCGCGGATGGCGACGCGGCTGCCGCCGGTCGCCATCACCAGCACGAAGGGTTTGTCGACCGGTTCGCGGCCGAAGGTGATGCGCAGCGGGTTGACGGTGCCGGCGCTGGCCGGGTCCAGCAGCAGGGTCAGCGGACCGTTCTTGAATTCGCGCTCGCGCAGCAGATCGTCGTTGGTGATCGGCACCCAGCGCGTCTCGTTGCGCACCAGGAAGTGGTAGCGCTCGGGCGTGGCTTCGAAGGTGACCGGGCGGTTGCGCACGATCGCCTCGTCGCGCGCCAGCTGCAGCAGCAGGGTGAGGCGCTGGGCCTCGGCCTGCAGATCCTGGTGCGGACTGGGAATCGCGTTGAGCGAGGCCAGGCCCAGCGTGACGCCGATGATGACCATCACCACCATGATTTCCACGAGGGTGAAGCCGCGGTCGCGCATGGGGGGTGGTTTATTTATCCCAGGAGCCGACGTCGGCATCTTCGCCGGCACCGCCCGGCTGGCCGTCCGCGCCCAGCGAGAACACGTCGATCTCGCCGTGCAGGCCCGGCTGCAGGTACTGGTAGTTGTTGCCCCACGGGTCCTTCGGCAGCTTCTCGACGTAGCCGCCCTCTTTCCAGCCATTGGCGGCCGGACCGGTGGTCGGCTTCTGGACCAGCGCCGTCAGGCCCTGCTCGGTGGTCGGATAGCGCTGGTTGTCGAGCTTGTACAGCTTGAGCGCCTGCATCAGGGTCGCGATGTCGGTGCGGGCGGCGGTCACGCGCGCCTCGCCGGTACGGCCCAGCAGCTTGGGCACGACCAGCATGCCGAGAATGCCGATGATGACCACGACGACCATGATCTCGACGAGGGTAAAACCGCGCTGGCGGCGCCGCTGCATACGATGCGAAATGTTCTGCATAGAATAAGGATGGTTGGTGGTCGAAAGTCCGCGTAAGCGAACTAGTATAAGGCCGAATGACGTTATACCGTCACCCGGAAGACTTTACAATTGTAAGCGAGCAGAAACACTGCCGCACTGCCTGCAAGTCAGCAGTGTACGCCTTGCCGGGCCGCGCAGACCGGGCAGCCGGGATCGCGCCCGACCTTGACTTCGGTCCATTCCATATAGCGGCCGTCGAGCATCAGCAGGCGCCCGACCAGGGGCTGCCCGCAGCCGGCCAGCAGTTTGAGGGCCTCGGCCGCCTGCACGGCGCCGATCACGCCCACCAGGGGCGCGAACACGCCCATGGTGCTGCAAGCCGCATCCTCGAAACGGCTGTCCTCGGGGAACAGGCAGGCGTAGCAGGGAGAGGCCGGGTCGCGCACGTCGAACACCGAGACCTGGCCGTCGAAGCGGATCACGGCGCCCGCCACCAGCGGCACGCCGGCCGCCACGCAGGCGCGGTTGACGGCCTGGCGGGTGGCGAAGTTGTCGCTGCAGTCGAGTACGACATCGTGAGCGGCCACCAGTTCGCGCAGGCGTGCGCCGGCAAGGCGCTCGCGCAGGGCGATGACTTCGATCTCGGGATTGATCTGCGTCAATGCCTCGCGGCCGGACTCGACCTTCGGCTGGCCGATGCGGGCCGTGGTGTGCATGACCTGGCGCTGCAGGTTCGTGAGGTCGACCTCGTCGTCGTCGACCAGGGTGATGCGGCCGACGCCGCTGGCGGCCAGATACAGGGCGGCCGGCGAACCCAGGCCGCCGGCGCCGACGATGAGCGCACGCGCCCCCAGCACCCTTTCCTGCCCTTCGATGCCGACCTCGTCGAGCAGGATATGGCGCGAATAGCGCAGCAGCTGGCGGTCATCCATCTAAGTAATCCTCAATAAATTCTTGTGATTTCTGGCTTCCAGCAGGGGCGCGCTGCAGCGTTGCCCACCGCTAGCAGTGCTCGCACTGCGTCGCGCCGGGCGCCTTGCATCGCATCCCCTGCTGTTCGCCATAAATTCACAATACTTTCTTGAGGATTACTGAGCGCATCACTTCTTTGGGCCGCCCTTCACCTCGGGCGGCTTCTGCTCCGTGCCCGGCAGCTTGGCCGGGGCCGGCGCGTCGTCCAGCGGATCGGCCTTGGCCAGCTTCACGGGCAGGCCCTTGAAGTGGTTGATGGCCTGGGTCAGCTGGAAGTCGTCCTTGCCGCCGAACTCGGGCGGTGCGGCACTCTTCAGCATGGCCAGCGTGCGCTGCTCTTCTTCCAGCTCGTCGCGCTTGGCGCTCACCGCGTTCGCCTTGGCTTCGCCCTCGTTCGACAGGTGGTGATCCAGATCGGCTTCGCGCACGCGCAAGGCGTTCAGGCCGTCGCCTTCCGCGGTTTCGTCGACCTTCATGTCGGGAATGATGCCGCGCGCCTGGATCGAACGGCCTTTCGGCGTGTAGTAGCGCGCCGTGGTGAGTTTCACCGCCGTGTTCTCGGTCAGCTGGCGCAGGGTCTGCACCGAGCCCTTGCCGAAGGTCTGGCTGCCCATCACGATGGCGCGCTTGTAGTCCTGCAGGGCGCCGGCCACGATCTCGGAAGCCGAGGCCGAGCCGGTATTCACCAGCACCACCATCGGCACCGTTTTGAGGGCCGCCGGCAATTTCGACAGCGGATCGGGGCCGGGACGGGCGTAGTAGTCGCGCCGGCCGTAGAAGTTGGCGTTCGATTCCGGCAATTGCCCCTTGGTCGAGACGATCAGCTCGTTCTGCGGCAGGAAGGCGGCGGAGACGCCGATCGCGCTCGGCAGCAGGCCGCCAGGATCGTTGCGCAGGTCGAGCACCAGGCCCTTGATATTCGGATTCTGGGCATAGAGACCCTTGAGCTTCTCGGCCAGCTCGTCGACGGTCTCTTCCTGGAACTGGCTGATCCGCAGCCAGGCATAGCCCGGCTCGACCAGCCTGGCCTTGACGCTCGCGACGCGAATTTCCTGGCGCTCGACCGGCACCACCCAGGGCGTGTCGGCGCCGCGCCGGGCAATGGTCAAGAGCACCTTGCTGTGCGGTTCGCCGCGCATCTTGGAAATCGCCTCGTCCAGGCTCAGGCCCTTGACCGGCACGTTGTCGATGCGGGTGATCAGGTCGCCGGCCTTGATGCCGGCCTTGAACGCGGGCGTGTCCTCGATCGGCGAGACGATTTTCACGTAGCCGTCTTCCATCGCCACCTCGACGCCGACGCCGACGAACTTGCCCTGCACCGTTTCGCGCATCTCGGCGAAATCCTTTTCGTCGAGATAGACCGAATGCGGATCGAGCGAGGCCACCATACCGGCGATGGCGTCGGACAGCAGTTTCTTGTCCTGCACCGGCTCGACGTAGTCGCTCTTGATCAGGCCATAGACGTCGGCCAGCTGGCGCAGTTCGTCCAGCGGCAGCGGCGATTCGGCACCCTTCTGCGCCATCGCCGACAACTGGACCGAGGCCGCCACGCCGGCCACCATGCCGATACCGACCAGACCGAGGTTCTTGAGTTTGTTGCCCATTGCTGTTCCTAGAATTTGACCCAGCCGGCCGGATCGATCGGTTTGCCCAGATGCCTGAGCTCAAAGTATAGACCCGATTCTCCGTTACCGCCGGTGCTACCCGCGCTCGCGATGACCTCGCCGGCCTTGACCGCATCGCCCTCATGCTTCAGCAGCGTTTCATTGAACCCGTAGATGGACAGGTATTCGCCGCCATGGTTCACGATGATCATGTTGCCCCAGCCGCGCATCCACTTCGCATACACGATGCGGCCCGGGCCGACCGCACGCACGTCGGTGCCGGTCGGCGCCTTGATGAAGACGCCGCGCCAGGCCGGGCCGTCGGCACGCTTGGCGCCGAAACGGGCGGCGACGGTGCCGGAAATCGGCGTCGCCAGGCGGCCGCGCAGGCTCTCAAAAGCGCCGCTCGGCAGGTCGGCGGCCAGCGCGGTCTCGGCGGACTTCGCCGGCGGCTTCTCGGCCGGCTCCTCGGCCACCTGCGGCTCTTCTTCCTTGACGGGTGCCGGCGGTTTATAGGGTTTGCCGTTCTTCGCCGCTTCGCGCGCCAGGCGTTCGCGCTCCGCCTGTTGCTCCTTGGCGCGGGCCAGGGCGCGCGCCTTCGCCTCGGCGGCGGCTTTGGCACGCGTGGCGGCCAATTCCTGCTGGCGTTTGCGTTCGGCCGCGGCGGCGATTTCCTGTTCGCGGATCAATCGCGTCAGGCGGTCCACCAGGCCGCTCATGCGCTGTTCGTCCTGCTCCAGCTTGCTGACCTGCTTGCGCTGGGTCACCAGCTTGCTGGACAGGTTGGCCAGCAGCGCAGCGTGTTTCGCCTTTTCTTTTTCCAGCACCGACTTTTGCTGGCGTTGTTCCTGGGCGATTTCTTCGAGTTCGTCCTTGGCGTTCTGGGTGTCGGCCTGGTTCGCCTCCACCGCCGCCAGGTTCGTGCGCAGCGAGCCCAGCAGCTTGGCCTGGGCCTGCGACACGTAGGCCATCATCTGCAGGTCGCGGTTGATGCGGTTCGGATTGTCGCCCGACAGCAGCAGCTTGATGCGGTCTTCGTTGCCCGCGACATAGTGTTCGCGCAAGAGTTTGGCCAGCTGCTGCTTTTGCAGGGCGATGGTCTTTTCCAGGCGCTCCTGCTGGGTAGCAAGGTCCTGCAGCCTGGCGTTGGTCGCGGCCTGCTCCTGGCCCAGTTCGCGCAGCGAGCGGTTGGCGTCCGAGATCGCTTCTTCCGACTCGGCCAGCTCGTCGGCGGCATCGTCCTTTTCGCTTTCGGTGCGGCTGATGTCTTTCTTCAGCGCATTCAGCTTTTGCTGGATGCCGGCGCGCTGGGCTTCGGCCTGGGCCTTCTGCTTGCTGCGTTCGGTGGGACGAGTGGCGGCCTGCGCCGTCCCTATGGACAGCGCACAGGCCAGCAAAACGAGAAAGCGCAAAATTACTTCGCCTTCCCTTGGTTCGCCACGGCGGCCATCGCGGCCGCGATCGCTTCCTGGTCGCCCAGGTAGTAATGGCGGATCGGCTTCAGGTTCTCGTCCAGTTCATACACCAGCGGGGTGCCGTTCGGGATGTTGAGGCCAACGATGTCGGTGTCGCTGATGTTGTCGAGCATCTTGATGACGGCGCGCAGGCTGTTGCCGTGGGCCGAGATCAGGATCTTCTTGCCGGCGCGGATCGCCGGGGCAATCTCTTCGTCCCAGGCCGGCATCACGCGCGCCACGGTGTCCTTCAGGCATTCGGTCAGCGGGATCTGGGCCTTGTCGAGGCCGGCGTAGCGCGGGTCATTGAAGGAGGTGCGCGGGTCGTCGGCTTCCAGGCTAGGGGGCGGGGTGTCGTAGCTGCGGCGCCAGACCAGCACCTGCTCGTCGCCGAACTTGGCGGCGGTTTCGCCCTTGTCCAGGCCCTGCAGGGCGCCGTAGTGGCGCTCGTTCAGGCGCCAGTCGTTCTTGACCGGCAGCCACATCATGTCCATCTCGTCCATGGCCAGCCACAGGGTGCGGATCGCGCGCTTGAGCACCGAGGTATAGGCCAGGTCGAAGGTGAAGCCGGCTTCGCGCAGCAGGCGGCCGGCGGTCTTCGCCTCGTTCACGCCCTTCTCGGTCAGGTCGACATCGGTCCAGCCGGTGAAGCGGTTTTCGAGGTTCCAGGTGGACTCGCCATGGCGCATGAATACGATTTTGTACATAAGGCTCTTAGCAGAAAAAAGTGGGAAGGAATACGGATTCAGCTTCTATTTTATAATGCGACGATTCAATTTAAGCCCAACCTACGGAAACTTCGTGAAATTCATCCTAGACCATATCTTAGTTGTTGCGATCGCCGTGATTTCCGGAGGCGCCCTGCTGTGGCCGGCGCTGGCCCCGCGCGGCCGCCGCGCTTCCCCGCTCCAGGCGACCCAGATGATGAACCGTGGCAAAGCCACCGCCATCGTCGACGTGCGCGGCAGCGACGAGTTTGCCGCCGGCCACCTGCGCGACGCAAAAAACATTCCGCTGGCAGACTTGGGCAATCGTATTGGCGAGTTGGACAAGTCGAAAACCAAGACCGTGATCGTGGTGTGCCAGAGCGGCGCCCGCGCCGACAAGGCGGCACGCCAGATCAAGGCGGCCGGCTTCGAGGATGTCTACACGCTGGATGGCGGCATCGCGGCCTGGACGGCTGCCGGCCTGCCCGTGACCAAATAATCGTTAGAAAGGATTACTGATGACTGCCCATGTCGTTCTCTACCACACCGCAAGCTGCCCTTATTGCGTGCGCGCCGAGCGCCTGCTCGAAGCCAAGGGCGTGACCGATATCGAGCGCATCCGCGTCGACCTCGACCCGGAACAGCGCGCGATCATGATGCAGCGCACCGGCCGCCGCACCGTGCCGCAGATCTACGTGGGCGAGACTCACGTCGGCGGCTTCGACGACCTGTATGCGCTCGACCAGGCCGGCCGCCTGGACCCGCTGCTGAAGGGCGACGCCGCCTGAAAAGCGGGTTGAACGCCACGAAACGCCAAGAAATGTCAGGGCGGCCGGCAATGCTATTGCAACCGAATTGGTTTTGATACAATTGCCGACGCCTTGACATTCAAGCATGCGGCCAGCCTTTGCTGTCCTCCAACTATTAACGAAAGCGTTCCATGGCTGACGAAAACCTGCAACCCGTATTCCAAATCCAGCGTGTCTACCTGAAAGATATGTCGCTGGAACAACCGAATTCCCCGGCGATCTTCCTCGAGCAGGAAGCCCCGACCATCGAGGTCTCGCTGGACGTCGGCGCCGAAGGTATCGCCGATGGCATCTACGAATCGACCGTGACCATCACCGTGACCGCCAAGGTCAAGGACAAGGTCGCTTTCCTGGTCGAAGGCAAGCAGGCAGGCATCTTCGAAGCACGCAACATCCCGGCTGACCAGATGGATCCGCTGCTGGGCATCGGCTGCCCGAACATCATCTATCCTTACCTGCGTAGCAACATCGCCGATTTCATCACCCGTGCCGGCTTCCCGCCCGTGCACCTGGCTGAAATCAACTTCGAAGTGTTCTACCAGCAGCGCCGCCAGGCGCTGGCCGAGCAGGCTGCCGCAGCTGGCACGCCGGCCGCCAACCAGTAATTCGCTGTTCCCAGCCCTGCGGCGCGCCTGTGCACAGGCTCGCCGCAGGGCTGGCGCTGTACCTTTCCGCTCTTTCTGCCTTTCGGCGCGCGTTGCGCTTTGTTTCTCCCAAAGGCCCGTCATGCTCTCCATCCGTCTCCGTCATCGTGTCATCGCAGGCAGCATCTTGTTGCTGGTCTCCTGCGCGGCATCCGCATTCGATTTCAAGACGGTCGGCACACGCCCCGTGATCCTCTACGATGCCCCGTCCGTCAAGGGCGCCAAGCTGTTCATCGCCCCGACCGGCATGCCGGTCGAAGTCATGCTCAGCTACGGCGACTGGGTCAAGGTGCGCGACGCCAGCGGCGACCTGGCCTGGACCGAGGCCCGCGGCCTGTCCGCCAAGCGCAATGTGATCGTGCGCGCGGCGAATGCCAAGTTACGCGCGGCGCCGGAAGAGAATGCCGCCGTCCTGATGACGGCCGATAAGAACGTCCTGCTCGAACTGGTCGATCCGGAAGCCGGTCCGTGGGTGCGCGTGCGCCACCGCGACGGCATCAGCGGCTATGTCAAGGCGTCCGACGTCTGGGGCATCTGAGCCCCTCCCCATGCCCATGCACGAAGCCAAACAACCACAACCCATCACAGTCCTCGGCGCCGGCGCCTGGGGGACCGCGGTCGCGATCGCGCTGGCCGCCCGTCACGACGTCCTGCTCTGGGGCCGCAATCCCGAGCAGATGGCCGCCACCGAGGCGGCGCGCGACAACGTCACCTATCTGCCCGGCCATCCGCTGCCGCCCGCACTGCGTGTGTCCGCCGACTTCGAGGCCGCCATCGCCCACGTCGCGGACGCCGCCCCCGGCACCACGCCGCTACTGATCGCGGCCAGCCCGGTGGCCGGCCTGCGCCCGCTGCTGCAGCAGCTGAAGGGCCGCAGCATCCCGAACATCGTCTGGCTGTGCAAGGGTTTCGAGTACGAGACCGGCCTCTTGCCGCACCAGGTGGTGCGCGAGGTGCTGGGTGACGCCGTCCCGGGCGCGGCCCTGTCCGGCCCCTCCTTCGCCCAGGAAGTGGCGCGCGGCCTGCCCTGCGGGCTGACCGTGGCGTCGAACGATGCCGAGCTGCGCGACCGCGTCGTCTCGCTGGTGCACGGCGGCAGCGTACGCGTGTATGCCTGCGACGATATGGTGGGCGTGGAAGTCGGCGGCGCCGTCAAGAACATCCTGGCCATCGCCACCGGCGCGGCCGATGGCCTGGGCCTGGGCCTGAATGCGCGCGCGGCATTGATCACGCGCGGCCTGGCCGAGATCACCCGCCTGGGCGTTACGCTCGGCGCCCAGGCCAGTACCTTCATGGGCCTGACCGGGATGGGAGACTTGATCCTGACCTGCACCGGCGACCTGTCGCGCAACCGCCGCGTCGGCCTGGCGCTGGCCCAGGGCAAGCCGCTCGACCAGATTGTCCGGGAGCTCGGCCACGTGGCCGAAGGCGTGCCCTGCGCGAAAGCCGTGCGCGAACTGGCGGCGAAGCTGGGCGTCGACATGCCGATCACGAATGCGGTGGCCGGCGTGCTGTTCGATGGGAAATCGGTGCAGGAGACCGTGGACCGCCTGTTGGCGCGCGATCCACGGAACGAGTTGGCCTAAGCCGAATCAGGCCGCTGGCGCGCTCTGCTGCTCGCGGCGCGTCGGCCCGCCGTTGTTATCACCCGGATGCAGCAGGATGGTCATCAGGGCCACCGCGTCCTGGTTGGCGCGGATCGCATGCGGTTCGCCGCCGGCCAGGTAGACCAGTTCGTTCGGGCGCAGGATGGTGGTGCGGCCATGGGCCTCGAACGCAATCTCCCCCTCCAGGCACAGCAGCGTCATCTCGCCCTCGACCCAGTGTTCCGGCATCGGCTTTTCCTTCGGCAGCACCAGCCGGATCAGTTCCATGTGATCGGTCTTGATCAGCGCGATCGACGTGAAGTTCGCGATGTCGTCCTCGTCGCGCTGAAGTGCGATGCATTCGCCGGATCGTGCATGCTGCAAGGCCATGGTGTGTTCTCCTTTTACGCTGTCTCTTCAAATGTCTGCGGCACCCCGCGCAGCCAGGTGACGAGCGCGGTGGCGTCCTTGAATCCTTGCGCGAGCTGGGGCACCAGTTTTTCCGGGGCGTTGACGTCGAGTTTCACCTCGATCCAGACGAAATAGCTCTTGAGCTTCAGGTATTCGACCAGCGGATGCTCCGGGTCGAAGCCTTTCGGCGGACGCTGCAGTTTGTCTTCGGGGTTCAGGTCGCCGTAGGTCTCGCGCAGATGTTTATTCTTCAACATTTTGCTGAAACCTGTCGCATCGTTGACCACGTGTTCGCGGATCGCCTTCAAGCGCGCCGCCGGCGGCAGGTATTCGCCGGCGCCGAACAGCAAGGTGCCGTTGGCTTCGATGTGGAAGTAATAGGTCGGGCCGCCGGCCGCGCTCGGACGGCGCTTGTCGCCCGGTGCGATGCCGGCCGAGAAATGCGTTTTATACGGCGTCTTGTCGTGCGAAAAGCGCGTATCGCGCTGGAAGCGGAAGGCCGCCTTCTTCGGATCGCAGGCCGCTACCTGGCGGTCGAATTTCGAGATCTCCTTGATCAGCTGGGCCAGCATCTCCAGGAATTCGGCGCGCAGGATGTCGTAGCGCGGTTTGTTCCAGAGGAACCAGGGGCGGGTATTGTTGTCCTTGAGCTCGGTAAGAAATTGCGTTAAATCGCGCAGATGCATAAGTTTTTCTTATGTATGTAAAGGTTGGAATCAGGGAGTCTGGCGCGGCCGGCGGCCGACCGTCACGTCGAGGGTCGCCTGGCGGCTCTTGCGCATGACCGTCATCTTCGATTTGCCGCCCGGCGGCAGGTCGGCGATCAGGTTCAGCATGTCGTTGGTGCTGCCGACCTTCTTGCCGTCCACCGCCACCAGGATGTCGCCGGGGCGCATGCCGGCGCGGTCGGCCGGGCCGCCGCGCACCACGCCGGCGATGATGGCGCCGCTGTCGCGCGCCAGGCCAAAACTGTTGGCCAGCTCCGGCGTGATGTCCTGGGATTCGATGCCGATCCAGCCGCGTACCACCTGGCCGTGCTTGACGATGGAATCGAGCACCGTCTTCGCCGTCGAGACCGGAATCGCAAAGCCGATGCCGACCGAGCCGCCGGTCTGCGAATAGATCGCCGAATTGATGCCGAGCAGGTTGCCGCGGGTATCGACCAGGGCCCCTCCCGAGTTGCCGAAGTTGATCGCGGCGTCGGTCTGGATGAAATTCTCGAAATGGTTGATGTGCAGGTTGTTGCGGCCCAGCGCGGAGATGATGCCGAGGGTGACGGTCTGGCCGACCCCGAACGGGTTGCCGATCGCCAGCACGACGTCACCGACGCGGGCGGCATCCGGGTCGCCCAGCACGATTACCGGCAGTTTATCGGCCTTGATGCGGATCACGGCCAGGTCCGTCTCCGGATCGGTGCCGACGATGCTGGCGGCGGCCTTGCGGCCATCGGCCAGGCCGACTTCGATCTCGTCGGCGCCTTCGACCACGTGGTAATTCGTCAGGATGTAGCCGTCGGCGCTGACGATCACGCCGGAACCGAGGCTCGCCATCTGTTCCTGCGGCGGCAGCTTGTCGCCGAAGAAGCGGCGGAAGAAGGGGTCCTTCAATAGCGGATGCGCTTCGCGCAGGGCCTTGCTGGTCAGGATGTTGACCACTGCCGGCATCGCGCGGCCGGCCGCCTCGCGGTAGCTGCCCGGGGTCGCGTTTAATCCCAGGCTGCCCGGCGCCTGCAGTACCGGCACGGCGCGGCCGGGACCGCCGATGCCGACCTGGGTCGGCGCACGGTTGACCGACAGCGCTCCCAGCCAGTCCGGGCGCAGGGCGGCGATCACGAAATAAATGCCGAGGGCGATCGTGACGGTCTGCGCGAACAGGAGCCAGGTGCGGCGCATGATGGAAGGGCTATCTGTTTTTCAGGGCGTCGCGGATCTCGCGCAGCAGGACGATGTCTTCCGGCGGCGCCGCCGGCACTTCCGCCTCGTCTTCCTTGCGGCGATGGAACCCATCGCGCATCCGGTTCATCAAACGCACCATCTGGAAGATCACGAAGGCGAGGATGAGGAAATTCAGCAGGATGGTCAGGAAGTTACCGTAGGCCAGCACCGCACCGGCCTTCTTCGCCTCCGCCAGCGGCAAGCCGTAGGGCTGCCCGTTCAAGGGTAGATAGTAGCTCGCGAAGTCGAGGCCGCCGAACAGCTTGCCGATCGGCGGCATGATCACGTCCTGCACCAGCGAATCGACGATGCGCCCGAAGGCCCCGCCGATGATCACGCCGACCGCCAGGTCGACCACATTGCCCTTCATCGCGAATTTCTTGAACTCTTCCAGCATTGCCATCGTTGGTTCCTTGTTGTTTTTACAGTGCTCTCGGGATGATACCTGAAAGCCGGGTTGGCCCTGCCGGGAGTGAGATTCGATGCGGGCCTACAGGAAAGAACGAAATGCCTGTTTGGAAGGCATCGTGACCCTAAGAACGTTTTTTCTTTAATTTGCAAAACTGTTCACATATAATCGACTGTTGCAAAAAAGGTTTTTACCTGATTGCAATCTATTGCATTGCAGCATTTCGCATTTGACGAATGGAGTTGGTATGAGTAATGAGAAGCAGGTCGATACAGGCCGGCGAGGCTTGCTCGTGGCTACATGCGCGGCGGGTGGCGTTGTCGGTGTTTCAACGGCCGGAGTTCTGGTAAGTACTTTCCAGCCTTCGGAACGAGCGAAGGCGGCGGGCGCGCCAGTCGAGGTAGATATCTCCGACGTCAAGCCTGGCGAAATGAAAGTAGTGGAATGGCGCGGCAAGCCGGTCTGGATCCTGCGCCGCACTCCGGAAATGCTGGCCAGCCTTCCGAAGAACGACAATCTGGTCGCCGATCCGAAATCCGAAAAGCCGTATCAGATGGATACGCCTGACTACGCGAAGAACGAAACCCGTTCGCGCGCCGAGCACAAGGACGTGCTGGTGGCGGTGGGCATCTGTTCGCACCTGGGCTGCTCGCCCTCCTCCCGCTTTGCCGAAGGCCCGCAGCCGAACCTGCCGGACGACTGGCACGGCGGCTTCCTGTGCCCTTGCCACGGTTCGACCTTCGACCTGGCCGGCCGCGTCTTCAAGAACAAGCCGGCGCCGGCGAACCTCGACGTCCCCCCGTACATGTACCTGTCCGACAGCCGCATCATCATCGGCAAAGACGAGAAAGGCGAGGCATAAGATGGGCACAGCGTTCAAGGAAACCAAACTCCCGGCCGACGCGCCGAAGAGCCAGAAAGCCCTGGCCTGGGTCGACGACCGCTTCCCGCTGTCGAAGCTGTGGAACGACCAGTGGGGCAAGTATTACGCCCCGAAGAACTTCAACGTCTGGTACATCTTCGGTTCGCTGGCGATGCTGATCCTGGTGCTGCAGATCGTCACCGGCATCTTCCTGACCATGCACTACAAGCCGGATGCCAACCTGGCCTTCGGTTCGGTCGAATACATCATGCGTGAAGTCCCGTGGGGCTGGCTGGTGCGCTACATGCACTCGACCGGCGCCTCGATGTTCTTCATCGTGGTCTACCTGCACATGACCCGTGCCCTGCTGTACGGTTCCTACCGCAAGCCGCGCGAACTGATCTGGCTGTTCGGCTTCGCCACCTTCCTGTGCCTGATGGCCGAAGCCTTCTTCGGCTACCTGCTGCCCTGGGGCCAGATGTCCTACTGGGGCGCGCAGGTGATCGTCAACCTGTTCAGCGCGATCCCGGTCATCGGCCCGGACCTGTCGCTGTGGATCCGCGGCGACTACGTCGTCTCTGACGCGACCCTGAACCGCTTCTTCGCCTTCCACGTGATCGCGATTCCGCTGGTCCTGCTGGGCCTGGTGGCGGCGCACCTGATCGCGCTGCACGAAGTCGGCTCGAACAACCCGGACGGCATCGAGGTGAAGGAAAACGTGGGCCCGGACGGCCATGGCGTCGACATGATCCCGTCGCACCCCTACTACACCACCAAGGACTTGTTCGGCGTGTCGGTGTTCCTGTTCATCTACAGCGCGGTGATCTTCTTCGCGCCCGAGATGGGCGGCTACTTCCTGGAATACAACAACTTCCTGCCGGCCGATTCGATGAAGACCCCGCCGCACATCGCGCCGACCTGGTACTTCACGCCCTTCTACTCGGTGCTGCGCGCCACGACCTCAGACTTCATGTGGGTCGTGATGGCCGGCGTGGCCGCCTACGTCGTCTTCATCTGGCTGCGTTCGCGCCTGTCGTACAAGACCAAGATCGTGATCACCGCGATCGCCGTGGTGCTGGAAATCGGCATGCTGTTCCTGGAAGCGAAGGTGTGGGGCGTGGTGCTGTTCGGCTCGTCGGTCGTGATCCTGGCTCTGCTGCCGTGGCTGGACCACTCGCCGGTGAAGTCGATCCGCTACCGTCCGGACTGGCACAAGTACGTGTACCTGGTGTTCGCCATCGCCTTCGTCGCGCTGGGCTACCTCGGCACCCAGCTGCCGACCCCGGCCTACACGCTGATCGCCCAGGCCTGCACCCTGATCTACTTCAGCTTTTTCCTGTTGATGCCGTGGTGGAGCGCATCGGGCCGTTTCAAGGCCGTGCCGAATCGCGTGACCTTCACCCCGCACTGATCACAAGGAAAAGGACAACCATGAAATTATCGAAGAAGATACTCGCGGTCCTTGCCTTGCTGCCGGGATTCGTCTTTGCCAACGAAGGAAGCTTCCCGCTGGACCGCGCGCCGGAGCGCAACGACATCGGCTCGCTGCAGAACGGCGCCAAGCTGTTCGTCAACTACTGCCTGAACTGTCATTCGGCGTCGGCGATGCGCTACAATCGCCTGCGGGACCTGGGCTTGTCTGAAGACCAGATCAAGAACAACCTGCTGTTCTCCGGCGAGAAGGTCGGCGACATGATGACGATCGCGATGCGCCCTGCGGACGCGAAAGCCTGGTTCGGCGCGGTGCCGCCGGACCTGTCGGTGATCGCGCGCGCCCGCGCTTCCGGCGCCGGTTCCGGTGCGGACTACCTGTACACCTACCTGCGCACTTTCTACAAGGACGATACCCGTCCGACCGGCTGGAACAACATGGTGGTGCCGAACGTCGCCATGCCGCACGTGCTGTGGCAGCTGCAAGGCGTGCGCACCGCTAAAATGGTCGAGGAAGACGATCCGCACGAGCATGGCAAGAAGGTGCACAAGTTCGCCGGTTTCGAGCAGGTCAGCAAAGGCCAGCTCAGCCCGCAGGAGTTCGACACGCAAGTGGCCGACCTGGTCGCCTACATGAACTGGATGGCTGAGCCAGCGCAAGACTTGCGCAAGCGTTTGGGTGCGATCGTGTTGCTGTTCCTTGCTGTTTTCGCTTTCCTTGCGTGGAGATTGAACGCTTCTTATTGGAAAGACGTAAAGTGATTTGATTGCCCGGTTATAATGCGGGCAATTGTAAATCTGGGGTGAGCCGAGGGGTTTCACCCCTTTGTTTCTTGAAGGAACTATAAACCATGATGGTTCTCTACTCCGGCACCACGTGCCCGTTCTCCCAGCGCTGCCGTCTGGTCCTGTTCGAAAAGGGCATGGACTTCGAGGTGCGCGACGTGGACCTGTTCAACAAGCCCGAGGACATCTCGACGATGAACCCGTACGGCCAGGTGCCGATCCTGGTCGAGCGCGAACTGATCCTGTACGAATCGAACATCATCAACGAGTACATCGACGAGCGCTTCCCGCATCCGCAACTGATGCCGGCCGACCCGCTGATGCGCGCCCGTGCCCGCCTGATGCTGTTCAACTTCGAAAAAGAACTGTTCGTGCACGTGAACACGCTCGAGAACGAACGCAACAAGGTTGGCGACAAGAGCCACGACAAGGCACGCGCCGAAATCCGCGACCGCCTGACCACGCTGGCCCCGCTGTTCCTGAAGAACAAGTACATGCTGGGTGACGAGTTCTCGATGCTGGACGTCGCCATCGCCCCGCTGCTGTGGCGCCTGGACCACTACGGCATCGAACTGTCGAAGACCGCGGCGCCGCTGATGAAGTACGCCGAACGCATCTTCTCGCGTCCGGCCTACATCGAAGCGCTGACGCCGTCCGAGAAGGTGATGCGCCGCTGATCCTCAGCAGCCGCTTCCTATCGTGTCCGGCCAGTCCGGACACGGTTGCACGCCAGTTTCCGGCGCTTCCCAGCGAATCGGATTACACTGGCGTGTAACAACTTGATGCAATTTGATCTACATACATGCCAGACATCTCCACCAAGCCTTATCTGCTGCGCGCCATCTATGAATGGTGCACGGACAGCGGCTACACGCCCTACCTGGCGGTCAAGGTCGACGCCGCGACCACGGTTCCGATGGAATACGTGAAGAAAGGCGAGATCATCCTCAACATCAGCTACGGCGCGACGTCCGGGCTGAAGATGGACAACGACGCAATCACCTTCCGCGCGCGCTTCAACGGCGTCTCGCGCGAGCTCTACATTCCGGTGCAGAACGTACTGGCCATCTACGCCAACGAGAATGGGCAAGGCATGGCTTTCGACGTCAGCACCACCGCCGCCGACCTGGCGCCGGCTCCCGCCCCTGCGCCTGCTCCGTCGCCCGAGATTGCCTCCGCTTCGCCGGGACTGTCCGCTGTACCGGGCAAGACCTCCAGTGCGCCAGCCTCCGAGGTGTCGCATCTACCCGACGGCGACAATGAGCCGCCCAAAAAAGGTGGCCGCCCGACGTTGACCAGGATCAAATGAGGGTATAATTCTGGCCACATTGCCGGCTTAGCTCATCAGGTAGAGCAGTTGATTTGTAATCATCAGGTGGCGGGTTCGAGTCCTGCAGCCGGCACCAGTATCACTAGCTTGAAGCCCAGCCTTTTGGTTGGGCTTTTGCTTTCTGTCGGTACATTTTACAAATAACGATGTGGAATCGTTTCCATAGTCGTAATTCTTTGTTTTAAAAAGACAAAAACTTTCTGGCATCGTTTTTGCTCATCTGTAATCTCCAACCAACAACACGAAGGAGACGTCGATGTTCAAGAACATTCTGCAGGCTGGCCTGGTGAGCGCGCTCATCTTCGCCGGCAGCCTGGCTGCTGCCGCACCGATTGCATTCACCCCGGCCAACGACACCACCGGCCAGGTCTACACCAACAACGCCAACGAAGGCTGGGACAACCACCGCGGCATTGGCTTCAACGTCAGTTCGACGCAGACGCTCACCAGCGTCGGCGCCTGGCTCGACCTGACGAATACGGATCTCAGCTTTGCCGTCTACGAGATCAGCGCGCCACAGGACGTATTCTTCCGGAACAAGCTGCTGGCGTCCGGCGGCTCGACCGTCTCGACGAATGGCCTGGAATGGATCGACTACGGCTTCGGCGCGCTGACGCTCACGGCCGGCACCAACTACCTGATCGAGTTCTGGTTCAACGGGCCGTCGAACCAGAGCTTCTATTTCAATAACCAGAACCTGGCCTGGTCGCAGGGCGCGTTCACGGGACTCGACGGCACGCTGGGCGACGATTTCTATAATGCCGTCACCGCCGCCTTCCGCATCAATGCGATCGAGCCAAGCGGCGACGTGCCGGAGCCGGCAACGCTGGCCCTGATCGGCGCAGGCATGCTGGCGCTCGGCTTGCACCGTCGCCACGCCTGACGATGACGATGCCGGCCCGGCAGGCTACAGCATCGCCAGGGCCGGCATCCCCTCCTTGCCCAGCCAAGTCGTATTAAAACGCTGCTGCACCAGCCGCAGCGATACCGCATCCCCCTTCTGCCGGTACACCTCCATCAAGCCACGCAGCGCCCAGCCATTGCTCGGCGTGCGCGCCAGCGAGGCCCTGAACACGTCCTCCGCATCGTCCAGGCGACCGGCACGCAGCAAGGCCACGCCCAGGGTTTGCCGCGCCGGGTAGTACCAGTAGGGCGGCTCCATATAGGGCAGCCGGTCCTGCGCCGCAACCGCCTCGCGGTAGGCCGCCAGCGCCATCGGTGTATCGCCGCGCGCATCGGCCAGGCGGCCGGTGGCGACGTAGCGGGCGGTCTGGACGATGTCCCGGGCCGGCACGTTCCAGGCATCGAAGGATTTGAAATCGGCCTTGCGCTCGATCGCTGCCAGCGCATCGACTTCGCGCCGGCCCTCCGCCACCATCCCCTTGCGCGCATAGCCGACCGCGCGCGCGTAATGCCACATCGCCTGGACCAGCACCAGGCTTGGTCCCGGATCCGGCAGCGCGATCAGGGTGTCCGGATCGCTGAACTGGACGTGCGAAAAATACGGCGCCGCCTTCACCGGCTGGATCGATGGGAACTGTGCAACCAGCTCAAGCGGCAGCGATTTATCCAGCTTGTTCGCGGCGTCGAGGGCGGTCTTGCCGTCGCCGCCCATCAGGGCCGAGGTCATCACGAAGTGGATGTTGTGCGGATAGTAGGCGCCCTTGTAGACCGGGTCGCTGCTGGAACCGGCGAAATAGCGTTCGTCGGTGGCGACGGCGTCGATATTCGCCGCCAGCGATTCGCGGTACATGCCGAGACGGTAGTAGATGTGCGAGGGCATGTGGACGATGTGGCCGGCGCCGGGGATCTGCCTGGCCAGCACGCGCGCGGCCGGCAAGGCCCGTTCAGGCGTCGACGATGCCTCGACCGCGTGGATGTAGTAATGGGCGGCGCCCGGGTGGTTCGGATTGCGCTTGAGGACCGTCTCCAGCGCCGTAATCATCTCCGCCGTGCGGCCCTTCGGCTGAGTGCCGCCGGCCTGCCAGTAATCCCATGGCGCGAGATCCATCAGCGATTCGGCGTACAGCACCTGGATGGTGTCGTCGGCCGGGAAGGCGCGTGCCGCTTCCGCCATGGCGTCGGCATAGGCCTTGTCGAGGTGGCTGCGGTCCGGTACCGGGGCGTCGGCATAGCGCTGGGCGACGGCGCGGATCAGGGCCTGCTCGTGCGGCTTGGCGCGGCCGGCCAGCTGCAGGGCCTTCTGTGCGGCCGCATGGGCCGGCGGCACCGCTTCCGGGAACATCGGCGCGTTGATGTTCGGCCCCAGCGCCAGCGCTTCGCCCCAGTGGCACATGGCGCAGTTCGGGTCGAGGCGGGCGGCGGCGCGGAAGGCGCGTACGGCCTCCGCATGGTTGAATGCGAAAGTCAGGCGCAGGCCTTGGTCGAAATAGGCCTGGGCTTGTGGATTGCCGGTGGTGATCGGCATGTGCAGCTTGCCGAGGTTCTTGTACAGCGGCGGGGCTGTGCTGTCGTTTGCCGCCGCCTGCGTTGCCGCCTGGTCCGGACGGAAAGGCCGCGTTTCGGTTGGCCTCGGTTGCTGGTCCTGCTGTTGCGCCTGCAGCAGGCTGGCCAGCAGTACCGGGCGTCCCGGCTGGGCCGCCGTGCAGCTTGCGCCCTTGGCGAACAAGGGATCGAAGGCGAGGCGCTGCTGGTCCCGTCCGGCCTGCGACGGCGACAGGGTCAGCAGCGAAACGAGGCCGGCGCCTGCCAGCGCCAGCAGGATTCGATGAAGTTTCATGGTGCCCTCCTCTCACCAAGCTAGGCGATCGGGGAGGGCTTGGCAAGATCAGCTAGGATGCACCGTGATGGCGTCGGCACCGCCGTGCTTGCCGAACGCGAAGCGCACCGGCAGGAACAGTTCGATCACGCCGGCGTTGGTGCGTGCATGCATCGATACCTCGTCCACCGTGAAGCCGCCACCGCCGGCCAGCGCCAGCGGCAGCATCAGCTGGTCGCCCAGGTATTCGGCGACCGCCGCCTGCGTGCACAGGTACTGGCGGGCGCGCTGCACGGCCTGGCGGGCGACGTTTTCCGCCGAGACCGATTTTTCGCCAAAAGCCGTGAACACCTCGGTCGTGTGCTCGTACTCCAGGGTCAGCATCAGGGCATTGCCGGGGCCCTGGTTGTCCGGCAGGCGGTGCGCCAGCAGCTGTTCCTCGCCCCAGTTCATGGCCTTGCCGACGCACTCCAGTTCGCGCTGCGCGACCCGTGGCGGAATGCCGGCGATGACGCATTCGGCATACGCCGCCTTGCGTTCGCCGCGCGCCATCCAGGTGCGCGGCTGCAGCCGGGAACACGGCTTGACGCTGGCGATCACTTCGCCACCGCCGGCCGGGTAGAAGCCGTAGCGCTCCAGCTGCACATCGATCTCCGCGCCCATCTCGGCAAGCAGCCTGCAGTAGGCACGCTGCAGGAACTGCACCGGCGGCGCCATCGGGTTGTGCGTCCCACCTGACAGGTGCAGGGTCGACGGCTGGCCGGCCGTGAGCAGTGCCGGCAGCACCGTCTGCAGCACCAGGGTACAGCTGCCGGCGGTACCGATCGCGAAGCGGTAGTCGCCACCCTGCACTTTGCCGGGAATGAATTCCAGCTCCTGGCTGCCGACCGCCGCGCCGCCGACCTCGGCGCCGCAGATCTGTGCGGCCGCCTGCACCGCCACCAGGTGCTGGCGCATCAGGCCGGGCTTGGCGCGGCGGGCGCGGATCTGGCGGATGCGGAACGGCCTTCCCGTGATCATTGCCAGCGTCAGCGCAGTGCGCAGGATCTGGCCGCCGCCTTCGCCTGCCGATCCGTCCAGTTCTGTCATCGTCCTTCTCCTATCCCTTCACGCACACGATCTGCTTGAGCGTGTGTACCACTTCCACCAGGTCGCTCTGCGCCTGCATCACCGCATCGATGTCCTTGTAGGCCATCGGGATCTCGTCGATCACGCCTTCGTCCTTGCGGCACTCGACGCCCTCGGTCGCCTTGACCTGGTCTTCGACCGAGTAGCGGCGCTTGGCTTCGGTGCGGCTCATGGTCCGGCCTGCGCCATGGCTGCAGCTGTTGAAGCTTTCCGGGTTGCCCTTGCCGCGCACAATATAGCTCTTCGCCCCCATCGACCCTGGAATGATGCCGAGTTCCCCCGCGCGCGCCGACACCGCGCCCTTGCGCGTCACCAGCACGTCCTTGCCGAAGTGGTGTTCCTTCTGCACGTAATTGTGGTGGCAGTTCACCGCTTCCAGGTGGGTCTCGAACGGTTTCGCGATCACGGTGCGGACAGCGGCGATCAGGTTCCGCATCATCACTTCGCGGTTCATGCGGGCGAACTTCTGCGCCCAGCCGACCGCTTCCACGTAATCGTCGTAATGCTGCGTCCCTTCCTGCAAGTACGCCAGGTCCTGGTCCGGCAGGTTCGCGAAGTGGGTGCGCATGTCCTGCTTGGCCAGTTCGATGAAGTGGGTGCCGATCGCGTTGCCGACGCCGCGCGAGCCGGAATGCAGCATGAACCACACGAAGCCCTGTTCATCGAGGCAGATCTCGATGAAGTGGTTACCCGTTCCCAGCGTTCCCAGGTGCTTGTAGTTGTTCGTGTTCTTCAGCCGCGGCGTTTTCTGGCAGATGACGTCGAACTCGTCCTTCAGCGCCATCCAGGCCGTGTCGACGGCTTGCGGTGGGGTCTCCCAGGAGCCCTTGTCCCGCCCCTTGAAGCCGCGCGTCTTCGGCGACATCCCGTGCGGCACCGAGCGCTCGATCGCGCTGCGCAGCGGCCCCAGATTGTCCGGCAGGTCGTTCGCGCTCAGCGTGGTCTTTGCCGCCATCATGCCGCAGCCGATGTCGACGCCGACCGCGGCCGGGATGACCGCGCCCAGGGTCGGAATCACGCTGCCGATGGTCGAACCCTTGCCTACGTGGACGTCGGGCATGGCCGCCATGTGCTTGTAGATGAAGGGCATGCGCGCCGTGTTGGCGAGCTGGCGCCTGGCGTCTTCTTCGACCGGCACGCCGCGGGTCCACATCTTGACCGGGCTGCCGCCCTCCACGTTCAGGACATCGTAGTGTTCGTTTTTCATATGTTCCATCTTTCGTTCAACGATATAAGTATTTGTCAGTTCCCGACAAGGGTCGACAGGACGTTCTGCCAGACGCGCTGCGCCTGCCAGGCCGGGATCGCATCGGCGCCGGCGGATGCCGTCCGGTCCGCTGCCGGGTACACCCGGACTTGGGCTGCCATGCCTTGCACGTCGACGCGCAGTGCTACCGCCTGTATGCCTGCCTTCCTGCCTTTTGCGCCAGCCCTGCCGACGCTGATCATCCATCCCATTTTCATCTCCTGTTTATCCTTGCTTGTTCCCTTCCTATTGCAACTGGCGTGCCAGCAATCAGGGCAGGCACTTGATAGATGCTTAAGTGTTTGATTCATAAGGGAACAAGCAGGGCAGACGCCCAATGCGGCAGAGATGGCTTCCAGCCGGAAATATGATAAATTTATACGTCCGGATAAATTTTTATATCATGCATCGCAAAAAAACCGTGGTCATCGGCTTCGTCGGCACCCAGCTCGACAGTGGCAGGGGCAGCGCCCGCTGGGAGAAATGGCGGCCGACGGTCGCGCTGACCCAGCATGAAGACGTCGTGGTCGACCGTATCGAACTGCTGTTCAACGGGAACATGCATGCACTGGTCGAGCAGGTGGGCCAGGACATCGGCGCGGTATCGCCCGAAACGACGGTCATATCGCACAACATCGAGATCGACGACCCCTGGGACTTCGAGCAGGTCTACGGCGCGCTGTTCGATTTCGCGAAGTCTTATCCCTTCGATCCGGAAAACGAAGAGTACTGGGTCCACATCACGACCGGCACGCACGTCGTGCAGATCTGCCTTTTCCTGATGACGGAAGCAAATTACTTTCCTGGCCGCCTGCTCCAGACGTCGCCACCGCGCCGCCATGCGCCGGGTGCGCCCGGAAGCTACGCGCTGATTGACCTCGACCTGTCGAAGTACGACCAGATCGCCCAGCGCTTCTCGCGCGAGCAGCAGGAGGGGGTCGCATTCCTGAAGTCCGGCATCGCCACCCGCAATGGCCGCTTCAACACGATGATCGAGGAAATCGAGCGGGTCGCGATCAAGTCGAAGGCGCCGATGCTCCTGATGGGGCCGACCGGCGCGGGTAAATCCTTCCTGGCGCGCCGCCTGTATGCGCTGAAGAAGGCGCGGCGCCAGGTCGACGGCGGCTTTGTCGAGATCAACTGCGCGACCCTGCACGGCGACGGCGCAGGCTCCACGCTGTTCGGCCATATCAAGGGCGCCTTCACGGGCGCCGCTTCGGATCGTGCTGGCCTGCTGCGTACCGCCAACAAGGGCCTGCTGTTCCTCGACGAGATCGGCGAACTGGGGCTGGACGAGCAGGCGATGCTGCTGAAGGCGATCGAAGAAAAGCGCTTCCTGCCGGTCGGCGGCGACCACGAGGTGCACAGCGATTTCCAGCTGATCGCGGGCACCAACCGCGACCTGGCGCGAGAAGTCGCGCGCGGGCGCTTCCGCGACGACCTGTTCGCCCGCATCAACCTGTGGACCTACGAGCTGCCCGGCCTGGCCGAGCGCCCCGAAGACATCGAACCGAACATCGACTACCTGCTGCGCGAATTCGGCGCCGAGCACGGCCAGATGGTCCGCTTCAACAAGGAAGCGCGCGACCGCTACATGCGTTTCGCGATGTCGGATACCGCGCGCTGGACCGGCAACTTCCGCGACCTGTCGGCCTCGGTCATGCGCATGGCCACCCTGGCCGAGGCGGGCCGGATCACCAACGAGATCGTCGAGGCCGAATGCCTGCGCCTGAAACGGCTCTGGCAACCCTTGCGCGAGGCGGCCGGCGCCACCGCCGATGTGGACCTGGAAGCGCTGCTCGGCACGGAGGCCGCGGCAGGGCTGGACCAGTTCGACGCGCTGCAGCTGGCGGCGGTGGTGGGCATGTGTCGGCAAGCCAAGTCCTTGTCGGATGCGGGACGCAGGCTGTTCGCGGTCTCGCGCAGTGCCAAACGCCAGCCGAACGATGCCGACCGCCTGAAGAAATACCTGGCGCGCTTCGGCCTTTCCTGGGATGCCTTGCAAAGTTAGGGAATTTTGCGCTTCATACCGCCGATGCTGCAGTCTGTCGCAATCCGCCGTTTCCGCTGGAAGCACAGGCATATAGTGAATCCATCGGCAAACTAATCGGAGACAAGACATGAACAAACTGCTCGGCACCGCATTCCTGGCCACCGCCTTCTCGATCGGCACGCAAGCCGCCTGGGCGGACGACATCGTGCGCGAAAACCGCGCAGTCGATGCCAGGGCCTCGAAGATCCACCTGGGCGGCGTCATCCGCCTGTACGTGCGCCAGGGACCGACGCCGTCGCTGGTGGTGTCGGGCGACCGCCGCTACGTCTCGAAGATCACGACGACGCAGCGCGGCGATACCTTGACGATCGATACCGAGAGCAACAACATGCACTGGGGGAACAACAAGGGCAATGAGCTGCGCGCCGAGCTGACGGTGCCGAACCTGCAGGAATTCGTCTCCGACGGCGTGGGATCGAGCGAGGTGGCGGGCTTCAGCGGCGAGCGGCTGGTGGTGTCGCTGGATGGCGCGGGCGCCGTGAAAGTCAGCGGCCAGTACCGCGACATCGATGCCCACCTGGGCGGCGTCGGCGGCCTGACCCTGAACACGACGGGCCAGGCGGACCGCATCGAGGTGAAGCTGGGGGGCGCCGGCCACATCAGCGTGAGCGGCCAGACCAAGGTGCTGCGCGCCCATCTGGGCGGCGTCGGCAGCCTCGATGCGCAGCAGCTGCGCGCCGACACGGTCGACCTGGATATGTCCGGCCTGGGCGGCGCCAGCGTGTTCGCGAAAACCGCGGCCAACGTCAGCCTGAACGGCATGGGTTCGGCCACCGTCTACGGCAAGCCGGCGACGCGCAATGCCACCACGAATGGCTTCGGGAAGGTGAGCTGGCAGTAAGGAGATGCACGCGGCGCCGGCCGGCGTATCCGGCCGGGCCGCAGGTGACGCGCTTAGCGGATCACCGTGTCGTTCTTCACCGACTTCACGCCTTTCACGCCGCGCGCCAGCTCGACAGCCTTCTGGGCGCTTTCGCGCGAATCGACGAAGCCGCTCAGCTGCACGGTTCCCTTGAAGGTTTCGACTTGCACCTGGGTCGCCTTGACGGTCGGGTCGGCGGCAAAGGCAGCCTTCACCTTGCCGGTGATGACGGAGTCGTCGATGTATTCACCGGTGCCTTCACGGGTGGGAGTCGGGGCGCAGGCGACCACCGAGACCAGCAGGGTGCCGGCGATGACGGATTGGGCAAGCGCGGACTGGAAGCGACGAGTAAAAGCCATGGCAGTTCTCCGAGTTGTTGAGATTTTTATTATTCCCAAATTCGGATCAGCCTGTCGCCCGATACTTTTGCGAAAATGACACCGTTCCTTCAGGGTGCGCCGGCCCCGCTTGCCTGCCCCGCCGGCACGGCATTCGAACGGCTGGCGATGAGCCCGGCCGAGAGGTCGCGGCCGATCACCAGGCGCACGTTGGCGCGGCCGTTCATGGTGACTTCGACCGGTTTGGCGGCGCCGAAGCGCTCGGCCAGCCGCTCGGCCACGCTGCGGTAGGCCGCCTGGTACTCGATGCGGGTCTGGCGCACCGCAAAGCCTTTTTCGTTGGTCAGCCGCACCACCTTGACGCCCGGGTCGCGCAACTGGCGCGACATCAGCCGTGCCAGGCCCTGGCGTCCGTTGCCGTTGCTGATTTCGAGCGCAACGATCATGGGCAGGCTCCGGTCCTCTTGCGGTGCCGGCAGTTTCGGTGGCATGCCCGCCGGCGCCGGCACTGGCGCGGCAGGCGTGCCGCGCGGCGGGACCACGCGGCGCAGCTCGAGCATGCCGTCCGGCTTGTTGACGACTTCGACGAAGGCCCAGTCGCGGTCGGGACGCTCGCTCGTCTTGACCGCTTTTTCGATCGCCGGCAGCCTGGTGCCGCCCGCCGCGGCCGCGTAGTCGGCCCGGAAATCGTGCTCGCGCAAGGTGCTGGCCTGGCGCAGCATCTGCGCCGCACGTTCGTCCTGGCCAAGCTGCTGCAGCGTTTCGCCGAGGCGCTGCCAGGTGCGGTGATTCAGCGGATCGAGCAGGCAGGCTTTCTCCAGCGCGACCAGGGCTTCGTCGTATTGCCCGTTGAGGAAATAGGCGTGGCCGAGGTTCCCGAACAGAAAGGCGGTGGCGGGGCCGGATGCCATGGTCGCGCCACGCGTCAGATCGCGCCAGATCGGAATCGCCCTGGCGAAGTCGCGCTGCTCGGCATAGGCGGTGGCCAGGCCGTTGCGGGCGTTGACATGGGTGCTGTCGGCCTGCAGGGCAGCCTGGTAGGCGGCAATCGCCTCGTCGTAGCGGTGCGCCAGGTGGTGATTGCGGCCGCGGACGTAATTGTCGTCGGCAGCAGCGACGGCCGGCCGACTCGCATCGCTATACACGGCGATGCTGCCGCATGCCGCCAGCATGATGCTGCTGCACAGCAGGGGCAAGGTCTTGATCAGGATTCGGGGTCGCATCTCACTCTCCGCAAAAAATCAGGTCGAATTCGTCAGGATGCTGCTGAAGGTGCGCGTGATCTTGATACCGGCCGGGCCGAGCAGCACCATCAGCAGGGTCGGAAAAATGCAGAAGATCAGCGGGAACAGCAGCTTGAGGCCGATCTTGGCTGCGGCTTCTTCGGCGATCACGCGGCGCTTGCCGCGCAGGTTGTCCGAATAGACGCGCAAGGCGTCGCCAATGCTGGTACCGAAGCGCTCGGACTGGATCAGCATCGCCACCAGGGCGTCGATGTCGTCGACGCCGATCCGCAGCGAGAAGTTGCGCAGCGCCTTCTCCTTGCTGAAGCCGGCGCGCATCTCCATCAGCACCAGCTGCAGTTCCTGGGCCAGGATCACGCTCTTGATGTGGATTTCGGCCGCCACCTTGACCAGCGCACGCTCGAGGCTCAGGCCCGCCTCCACGCATACCGTGAGCAGGTCGAGGGCATCGGGGATGGTTTCGAAGATCTCGCGCTTGCGGCGCTGGGAGATCCGGGCCAGCACCATGTTCGGCAGGTAGTAGCCTACCGACGCCGCCAGCAGCAGCAGGAACAGCACCTTGGTCCCGTTCAGCGTCGCCGGCGTGAAGGCCAGCGCGATGCCCATCAGCGCGGGCAGCAGCAGCGCAAGTCCACTCTTGGACGCAAAATACAGGGTTGGCGCCGCCGGATTGCGCCAGCCGGCGTTCATGAAGCGGGTGCGCAGCGCCGACTTCTCCCATCCTTCTTCCGGCACCGACAGCTTGGTCAGCGGCCGCGCCGCTTTCGCGATGCGTTCGATCCAGCTGCCGCCTTCCGCCTCGCCCACGTTCGCGCGGCCCAGGAAGTGCGCCAGGCGAGTGCGCAAGGCGACCGGCGCGAACAGCACGATCCCCAGCCAGACCAGCATGCAGACGATCACGAAGACGATCAGCAGGAACAGCAATTGTGCGGAAGTCATCGACGGCTCCTCAGATACGGATGCGGATTATCTTGCGCAGCCAGATCACGCCGACCACGATCATCCCTGCCGCGTAGCCGAGAATCCTGAGACCGGAAGGATCGGTCCAGAGGATCTTGATGTACCCGGGGTTCACCAGCAACATCATCGCGGCCACCGAGAACGGCAGCAGTCCAAGGATCCAGGCCGACATCCGCCCTTCGGCCGACAGCACGCGCACCTGGGCCGCGAGTTTGAGGCGGTCGCGGATGATATGACTGATATTGGTGAGGATCTCGGCAAGGTTGCCGCCGGTTTCGCGCTGGATCAGCACCGCGATGATCAGGTAGCGCAGGTCGGTCAGCGGGATGCGCGCCGCCATGTTGTGCAGTGCTTCGCTCATCGGCACGCCGTAGTTGATCTCTTCGCGCGCCAGGCGGAATTCGCCGCTGAGCGGCTCCGGCAGCTCGTTGCCGACAATTTGCAGCACGTTGGTGAAGGAATGGCCGGCGCGCAGCGCGCGCGCGATGAAGTCGGCCGCTTCCGGCAGCTGCTGTTCGATGCGCGCCAGGCGCCGCGTCCGCGCCCGCCGCACCAGCGTCAAGGGTACCAGCGAGAACAATAAAGCCGCGCCGGCGCGCAGCAGCACCGGCCCGTGCAGGCCGACGACGACACCGGCGAGCAGCGCCACGCCGGTCCACACCAGGAAATGCTCGACCGTCCACTTCATCCCGGACTGGATCAGCAGCCGATCGAGGCGGTACACGATGGCGATGCGGTGCAGCAGCCGGTCGGTCAGCTCGTTCCGGCTGAACTTGCGCTGCTTGAGGATCGAGATGCGTTCGCTGGAGCGACCCGGGGTGCCCGACATCAGCTGCAGGCGGCGCGCCACCCGCTGGGCAGCCGAGCCATGTGTGCTCATCCACCAAAGATAAAAACCCTCGACACCGAGGATCACGGCGGCGAACAGGAAGACGGCGAAACCGTAGAAAAGGATGTCCATGAAAGGCTCCGATGCGGCTGGCGTCTAGGTGAAGATACGGTCCGGATCGAAGGTGTCTTCCGGCACCGGGGCGCCGAAGGTCTTGAGGCGCTCGGCGAAGCGCGGCCTGACGCCGGTGGCGCAGAAATGGCCCAGCACCTTGCCATCCGCATCGATGCCGGTTTGCTCGAAGCGGAAAATCTCCTGCATCGAGATGATGTCGCCTTCCATGCCGGTGACTTCCTGGATGCTGACCACCTTGCGGGTGCCGTCGGCAAGACGCGAAGCCTGCAGGATCACGGTGATGGCCGAGCAGATCTGCTGGCGGATCGCACGCGCCGTCAAATTCACGCCGGCCATGCTGACCATGTTCTCGAGGCGCGACAACGCATCGCGCGGCGTGTTCGCGTGGATTGTCGCCAGCGATCCTTCGTGGCCGGTGTTCATCGCCTGCAGCATGTCGAGCGCCTCCGCCCCGCGCACCTCGCCGAGGATGATGCGGTCGGGGCGCATGCGCAGCGAGTTGCGCACCAGGGCGCGCTGCGTCACCTCGCCCTTGCCTTCGATGTTCGGCGGCCGCGTCTCCAGGCGCACCACGTGCGGCTGGCGCAGCTGCAGTTCGGCGGCGTCTTCGATGGTCACGATGCGCTCGTTGCTGGGAATGAAGCCGGAAATCAGGTTGAGCAGCGTGGTCTTGCCGCTGCCGGTGCCGCCCGAGATCAAGATGTTGATCTTGGCCAGCCCCAGGCTTTCGAGCACCTTGATCATCGGCGGCGTGATGCTCTTGTAGTCGAGCAGGTTCTGCACCGTCAGCGGGGTGGCACCAAAGCGCCGGATCGACACCAGCGGGCCGTCCACCGCGAGCGGCGGAATGATCGCGTTCACGCGGGAACCGTCCGGCAGGCGCGCATCGACCATCGGGCTCGATTCGTCGACCCGGCGGCCGACGCGCGAAACGATCTTCTCGATGATCTTCATCAGGTGGGCGTTGTCGTGGAAGCTCACGTCGGTGAGTTCCAGGCGCCCGCGGCGCTCGACGTAGACCTGGCTGTGGGTGTTGACCAGGATGTCGGAGACGGTCGGATCGTTCAGCAGCGGCTCGAGGGGGCCGAAGCCGAGCATCTCGTGCTGGATGTCGAGCACCAGGTGATGGCGCTCCTGCTGGTTCAGCACGATGCGCTCTTCTTCGATGATGCGCTGGACCAGCAGCGCCAGCTCGTGCTTGAACTGCTCGCTGGTCAGGCGCTTCAGACGCTCCAGGTCGATCCGGTCGAGGATCATCTGGTGCATCGTCTTCTTCAGCTCCTGGTAGGCCTGTTGCGCCACTTCCGGCAAAGCCTGGTAGTGACGTTCCTCGTCGGTTCCGGACAAACGCTCGCGCAGGGACATCGGAGTCGCTCCTTCAAAAGTCAGGCATCGCCTTCGCCGCGCCCGAACAGGCGGTCGAACAGGCCCTTGGTTTCGGCGACACGGCGCGCCGTGATGACTTCGACCAGGTCCGCCAGGCTGCGTGCGGCAGCGCTGCCGCGTGCCAGCTGCAGCACGGGGATGCCCTGATTGACGGAGTCGGTGACGGCGATGTAATCGTTGGGGACGGTATGCAGCACTTCCGCGCCGAGCGCGGCATGCAGGTCTTGCAGGCGCAGCCGGCCGCCCTTCTCGTAACGGTTGACGATCAGGCGGATATGGTCGGTAAAGTAGCCGAGCGAGCGGAAGATATCCAGCAGGCGGCGTGCATCGCGGATGTCGGGCAAGGCCAGCTGCAGCACGGGATAGATCGCATCGGTGGCGTCGAGCGCGCGCAGCGACACCGCGTCGATCTGGCGGCCGACGTCGAGCAATATATAGTCATAGTGCTGGCGCGCCAGGCGCAGGATGGTGTCGATGTGCTCGGGCTTGGCCTCGGTCGTCTGGCCGGGATCGTCGGCCGCGGCCAGCACGCCGAATCCCGGCGTCACGTGCACCAGGCAGGACTCCAGGAAGGGCCCGTCGATGCGGGCGATCTGCTGGCAGACGTCGGACAGGGTCATGGCAGGCTTCTGGTCCGACACGTACAGCGTGGCGTCGCCGAACTGGCGGTGCAGGTCGATGAGCAGCACCTTCTTGTCGGCCAGCGTGGCCAGCGCGTAGCCGAAATTGGTCGAGATGAAGGTCGCGCCGCTGCCGCCCTTGCAGGCGATGAAGGCGAGCACCTTGCCGTCGCGCGTCGCGGCCACACCGGTGCTGGCGGCGATGCGGTCGATCGCCTCGTGCAGCGCACGGTGCACCAGCGGCAGTTGCAGGACTTCGCGCACGCCGGCCCGCATCGCGCGGATCAGGAGTTCGGGGTGGTGATTATCGGTCAGCAGCATGAAATGCGCTGCTGCGTAGTGGCGCGTCAGGCGTTCCAGCAAATCGCCGTCGGCGGTATCGGCCTCGCTGGTATCAACGATGACCAGGCTGGCGCGGCTAGCGGATACGTTCAGCGGCGGTACGCGCGCCGCGCCTTGCGAGGCGATCTCCGCGTATAGCTGGGTGTCGCGGCTGATCAAGAGGGCTTTCATCGGATTCCTTGGGGGAGCGTTCGGCCATGGCCATCATCATTTGGTGCCGTTCCCGACGACCAGCTGCAGTGTGTTGCCGCTGGCGGAACTGGAGTCGTTGAACGAGCGCTGGTAGCGCTCCTGTGCCGCACGGGCCGCCGCACCGTCCATACCGGAGACGGGATCGGCGTTCGCCGCAGCCGCAGGGTTGATCACCTGGGCGGAAAGGTTCGCGCGCACGGAGGCGCCGAAGTGGTCGTCGAAGCGCGGGGTCGAACTGCAGCCTTGCAGCGCTCCAAACAGGGACACAAGCAAGAACGAACTGCCTCTGATGGACATGGCTTCCTCCTATTTCAGTTCGAAGCCGCCTGCGCTCTGCGACGGCCGCGGCGCGGGCGCCGGCGTCGACAGCGCCGCGGTGCTGGTCTCGGGTACGGGACCGTCGAGACGGCCGCCGAGCATCAGCGCGCCGCGCGAGGGCTCGCCCACCTTGTCGGTCGGTAGTTCGTAGGCGGGACCGCGCATCGGCTTGACCAGGTGGGCGGTGATCACGAAAACCAGTTCGGTACGGTCCTGCTGGTAATCGGTGCTGCGGAACAGCGCGCCGAGGATCGGCACTTCGCCCAGTACCGGCAGGCCTTTCAGGTTGGTCACCAGGTTATTCTTGATCAGTCCCCCGATCGCAAAGCTCTGGCCGTCGTACAGCTGGACCGTGGTGCTCGCCTTGCGGGTCGTGATGACCGGCAGGATCGCGGTGCCGTTGAAACCGGTGGCGGAGATGCCGATGCCATCGCGCGACAGCTCCGACACCTCGGGCGCGACCTGCAGGTTGATGCGGCCGCCGGACAGCACGGTGGGTGTGAAACGCAGGCCGACGCCGAACTCCTTCTCGGCCAATGTGATCTTGTTGTTGTCCTGGGCGACCGGTATATAGAACTTGCCGCCGGCGAGGAAGGAGCCTTCCTGGCCGCTGATCGCCATCACGTTCGGCTCGGCGAGGATGCGCACCAGGCTGTCCTGCTTCTCGGCGCCGACGCCGGCATGATTGCCGTTCGTCTTGACGGCGCCGAGCGCACCGTGGGTCGTGCCGGTGGTGAAGTCCGACACCAGGGCCGCGGCCCAGCTGCCGGATCCGAAGCGCCAGGACACGCCGGCTTCGAGCTTCTCCAGTAGAGTCTTCGACACCTCCGCGACCTTCACTTCCAGCTGCACCTGCTGCGGTGCGCTGACGGCCAGCAGGTTGACCACCCGGGTGGCGGCAGCAGCGGCCCCGCCGGCGGCGGCCTGCTGGCCGCCGGGCACATCGGCCTTGTCCGGCACCGGCAAGGGACGCACCGGTCGGCGCACGTAGGCGTTCGCCAGTTCGACCGCGCGCGCCACCGCGGTGGCATCGCTCACGGTGCCGCTCAGGATCAGGGTGTCGGCTGCGGCCACCACCTTGATATCGCGTTCTTCCGGCATCACTTCGGCCAGCGTGGCCTGTAGCGGCGCGGCATCCATCGCCACCGTGATGTCGAGCATGCTGCACAAGCCACTCTTGCCCTGCACGATCATGTTGGTGGTGCCGACGTCGACGCCGGCAATGTACAGCGTGTCCGGCGCCACCAGCAGCGCCTGGACGACGCCAGGGTTGCCAACGCTGCGGTGCTGCACGGCTTCGGGAAGGCGCATCAGGTTCGACTTGCCGACCTGCAGGGCCAGGCGGGCCGGCTTGGCCGCTTCGCCCTGGCAGTGCGGGCCGACCTCGGCACGCCCCGGCACCGCCTGGGCCGGGTTGTCGGCCTGGACCGGCTTGGCGGCCATGGCGGGACCGGCGGCGGCCAGCACCAGGCCAGCGGCAACGAGACAGCGGAGAGTCGGCGTAGGCATCAGGCATCCGTTCATGACATCACCCGGGGTAGGTTCAGAAGCACTCCTGCGACATGCGCAGGCCGTTGAGCACGGTGACGCAGTCGCGCTTTACCGGCGCCGCCACCTTGACCACCGCCGGACGCACGGCCGGCGCAGGCTTCGGCGCCGGCTTGGGCGGAGTCGGCGGCGCCGCCAGCGGCAGCAGCGTCAGCTTGGTGGCGCCAAGGGTAGCGGCCGATTGCGGATCGACCTGGTTGCGCAGCGCCAGCGACAGGGTGCCGACGCTGCGCGCCAGGTCGAGCTTTTCGGCCTGCTCCGGCGTGACTTCCAGCGTGACGGCGTTGACCACTTTCGGCTTGGTCTCGTCGCGGTTGACTTCCTGCGCGACCGCCAGCACCAGGATCCGTTCCAGCACGATCTTCGAAATGCTCTGCTCGCGCAGGTCGGAACCGGGCGTCGCGTCTTTTTGCGTGCTGACGATGATGTCGACATAGTTACCCGGCAGTGCGAAGCCGGCCACGCCGATCACGTCGTTGACGCGCACGGTGATGGCGCGCTTGCCTTCGGTGATCAGGGCCGACAGGCCGCCCAGCGTACCGGCCGGCGCCAGCTTGATTTCGCTGACCGGCTCGCCCATCAGCAGATTGCTTTTGAGGACCCGGCCGCTGAGCTTTTGCGGATCGGTGAACGCGCCTTTCGGCACGCTGTCGGCCGGCCACTCGGCCAGCTTGAACATCTCCGGCGTCAGGCGCTGGCCTAGGCTGATGTCGGCAGCGGCGACCGCGATGCGGCCGCTGCTGCCGCCCGGCTGGTTCAACAGCCAGCGCGATGCGAACAGCACGGCCGCCAGTCCGAGAGCGATGGCGACCGCCATTACGGTGATTGCGCGCTTGTTCTTCATTTATGCCTCCGTGCCGCAAGCGATGAACATACTGCTCCAGGCCTGCTCCACCGCGGCCACCGTCAGGCGCGGCTCGCTCCCGGCAAAACCGGCAAAGTCGGCGATGCGGTCGAGCAGCTCGCCGGGATAGCAGGCCAGCAGCGGGCGGCCGGCTTGCGCGTGCAGGCGGTCGATCAGGTGATCGGCCACGCTATCGTCGTAATCGATACGGCGCAGCCGGCACTGGCGGCGCAGCTGGGCGCGATAGATGCCGGCCGGCCACGGACCGATGCCGGCCTTGTAGCCGATCCGGCGTAGCGCCGCGTCGTCGAAGATCGCGGCCGGGTCCAGGTTGGTCGCGAACACCACCGCGGCATCGAAGGGCAGCGACTCGACCTGCCCACCCTGCAGCGACAGCTGGTCGGCGCCGGCGTCGAGCGGTGCGATGAAGCGGTTCAGCAGTTCGGCGGCGGGGATGCGCTGGCGCCCGACATCGTCGAGCACCAGCATGCCGTTATTGGCCTGCAGATGCGGCGGCGCATGATACAGCCCTTCCTCGGCGTCGTAGCGCAACTCGAGCAGCTCGCGTCCCAGCTCGGCGCCGGCGTGCACCAGCGGACGCTGGCAGACGGCCCAGCGCGCATCGCAGCTGCGCCGCTCTTCCTGCTGGCGCGCGACGGTCGGGGCAAGGTGCAGCGCCGGATCGTACAGGCGGATCACCTGGCGGCCGACCACCACGGCATAAGGCACCGCGATCGGTCCCGGCAACAGCCGCCCGAGCTTGCGCGCCAGCTGGGTCTTGCCGCTGCCGGACGGGCCGTACAGCAGCAGCGAACGGCGTGCATGCAGCGCCGCGCCCAGGACGTCGCGCACGGCCGGGGCCAGGCCGTCCTCGCCCAGCAGCGCGGCCAGCTGCGCCGGGGTGGCGCGCTCGGTGTCCGCATGGCGCAGGGCCTGGCGCTCGACGACGGCGCGGTAGGACGCCAGCGTGACCGGGGCCGGACCGACATAGCGGCCACGCGCCAGCGCATCGGCGGCGCCGCGCTGGCCGATGCCGGTCAGCTGATACTGCATGTCGATGTCGGACTCGCCGCACCAGGCCACTTCGACCTGCTGTTCGGCGATCAGTGGATTGAGGACTTCGCGCAGCACGCTGATGGACAGGCGCAGCTTGCCCGCCAAAACAGCCAGCTGGGCCTTGCCGGCGACCTGAATCGCCTTCAGCACCAGGTCGGTCAGGAAGCGTGGTTCGAGGCCGGTGTCGCGCACGGTCTTGGCCTGGCGCGGCAGGATCGGCGTGATTTCCGGACCGGCCGGCGTCGGTTGCGCGGCGCGCGGCATCGTCGCGGTACTGTCTGTCGAAAGCGTGTCGAACATCGGAGCCCCCCGGAAACTGCGTGTTTTCTGAAACGGGTCAGATTGATTCTAGCGAGCGGCTTTCCGCCCCTCTTGCGTTTCGCCAAAGGCGACCTCAACCGTAATGTCTGACCAGGACCATCACGGTCCCAATCGCAATCGCCAGGCCGTACGGCAGCGAACCGCTGCTGGGAGAAGCGGCCGTGGCGGCCAGGGCTTTCGGCGAGATGGCACCGGATACCAGGCGGCCGATATTCCCCAACGCCTGTTGCAGGCGTCCGCGCAACAGCACCAGCACCAGCGCCATGACGCCACCGGCGCACCAGGTCAGCACCGCAATCTGCAACGCTTCGTTCGGACCGCAGAAAGCGCCGACCACGGCCATCATCTTGACGTCGCCGGCGGCCATGCCGCGCACCATGTAAAAAGGTAAAAACATCGCCAGGCCAACACCCATGCCGCCGATTGCGGACAACAGGGATGCACCAGGTTCGGCGGACAGCGCACGCAGCAGCAGCGCACAGGCCAGTCCGGTCAGCAGCAGAAAATTCGGGATACGGCGTGTCGCCAAGTCGTTAACTGCGGCGATGCTGACCAGCAGAAAAAGGATCGTGTCAAGGAACTGTTCGGTCAACATGACGCCCTCGAAATAAAAAAACCCTCCGGGCCGGAAGCCCGGAGGGTTACAGACCGTTAGCTCACCGTCAGCTTGGTCTTGATGGAGTTGAACAGCGTTTCGAGCTGGTCGCCCACACTAGTGGCGGCAGTTGCGATCGCCACGCCGATCAGGGCGGCAATCAAGCCATACTCGATTGCCGTCACTCCGTTCTCGTCAGCGACAAATGCTTTGAAAGCGGCAGTGAAGTTGCTCATGATTTACTCCCATATGGTAGGTTAGTAAGTACAACCCTGGCCGGAGGTGTTGATTGCTACTATTTGCAGCTGACTGCGCTGCGTTCCGAACCAGTGAGTTCACTATAGGAGATGATGCCGCACGGCAAGTTGACTGCACGCAAGCTTTCCATCGAGCACTATTTTTTGTCGACAGGAATCACTTACCCCATGGCGGGGGGAGCGGCGTCAAGATGGTTCTTGAGAAAATGCGCTGAACGCAAAATAAATTGCATTTGCATAATTGCATAGAATACAAAAAGGGGATATGCTGTTCCGCTTGCCCTTTGTGACATGCCAGAAACCTGCGCACCCGACGGCGATTGCGCTTGGTCCGCAGGTCGGTGGATTACATTGCTGAGAACGACATGGAATCGCTTCTGAAACACATGGTGGATATGACCGGCCACCGCGATCACGCGATGCTCGACATCTCCGTGATCTCGGCAGTGCAGGAACTGGCCGGCGCCGCGCAGACGCGCATCCTCAGCATTACCACCGTGGCCGGGCAGCAGTACCTGCGTTCGCGCGCAGCGATCCAGGCGGGCGGCGAAGCGCGTCTGGAAGACGCCCAGGAAGGCACGCTCGGCGAGCCCCTGAGCCCCGAACTGGCAAGCTGCCTGCTCGAACACCGCGCCAGCGCCGAGGCCTGCGACGCCGATGGCAGCCGCACCCTGTGGCTGCCGATCTGGTTTGGCGACAAGGCCAGCACCTGCCTCGAGCTGCGCAACGACCAGCCCTTCTGCAGCGACACCATCCATACCGTCGGCGGCATCGTCGGCGTGTACCGCAATTTCCAGAACCTGCTGGACTACAGCGAGCGCGACTCGCTGACCGGCCTGCTGAACCGCAAGACCTTCGACGACCAGCTGGCGCGCATGCTGCACGGCGCCCACGAGCAGGATCCGCGCCTGCCCGGCCTGGCCGAGCGGCGCCAGGTGCACGGTCCGGAAAAGCAGTGGCTGGCGGTGGTCGACGTCGACCACTTCAAGGCCGTCAACGACAAGTTCGGCCACCTGTACGGCGACGAAGTCCTGATCCTGATCGCCAACCTGCTGCAGTCATCGTTCCGCGCCCAGGACCGCGTGTTCCGCTTCGGCGGCGAGGAATTCGTCGTGCTGCTGCGCTCGACCACGCTGGAGAACGCGTGGAAGATCATCGAGCGCTTCCGCACCAATGTCGAAAGCCACGAGTTCCCGCAGGTGGGCAAGGTGACGGTGAGTGTCGGCTTCGTCAGCATCAGCGCCTACGAGTCGCCGGTGGTGACCCTGGGCCATGCCGACCAGGCCCTGTACTACGCCAAGAGCAATGGCCGCAACCAGGCCTGCCACTACGACGACCTGGTCTCGCACGGCGTGCTGCAGACGGTGGCGTCGAACGACACCGCCGAATTCTTCTGAATCTTCCGAACGGAATGAGGAATTAAGCCGCGAGCGCCATGAAGCGCATCGGGTCGACCTTCCACTTCTCGGGCGACTCGTGGCGCACGATCTTGTCGCCGCCGCCGAAGCCCAGGCCGCGCGACAGGTCGATGGTTTCCGGCTTGATGTAGATCTGGCTCTTGGTGCTGAAGAACACGTTCACCTTCGGCGTCAGCAGACTGGTTTCGTGCGGTTCGACCACCACGCCCAGGCGTCCCGACTCCAGCAGCACCAGGGTGCCGACCGGGTAGATGCCGACGCAGCGCATGAATTCCTGGGTTAGCGTCGGATTGAAGTGGAACTTGCTCCACTCGTACATCTTGCGCAGGGCTTCGGCCGCCGGCATGCCCTTGTGGTAGCAGCGGTCGGCGGTGATCGCGTCGTAGACGTCGACGATGGCGGCCATCTGCGCCAGTTCGCTGATCTGCTCGGCGCCCTGGCGGTCCGGATAGCCGGTGCCGTCGCGGCGCTCGTGGTGGTGCAGCGTGATGTCGAGCGGGATCGCGCCGATCTCCGGCGAGCGGCGCAGGATCTCGTAGCCGTCGCGCGGATGGCGGCGCACCACCTCGAATTCCTCGTCGGTCAGGCGGCCCGGCTTGTTCAGGATATGGTCCGGCACCAGTGCTTTACCCGTATCGTGCAGCAGGCCGCCGATGCCGGCCTGGTAGATGGTCTCGTCGTCCATCTTGCGCGAGCGGCAGAAGGCCACCAGCAGCGTGCACACGCTCACCGAGTGCAGGAAGGTGTAGTCGTCCTTGTTCTTGATGTAGGAAAGGCCCAGCAGCGCGCTGGCGTTCCGCAGGATGGAGGCCGTGATGTTCTCGACCACCGGCGACACCTTGTCCATCTCGACCGCCTTGCCCAGGCGCGCATCCTGCATCACGGTTTTCACCAGGCCGGCGGCCTGGCGGCGGATCGCCACCGCGCGGTCGAATTCCTCGGCCAGCGTGGCGCGCAGCGGCACCACCGGCTTGGCCGCGATCGCCGCCACTTCGGCCTCGACCACCGCCGCCGCTTCCTCGACGGTCGGCGCATCGTCCACATCCATCCCCTTGCTGCAATCGATGGTCACGCCGCGGATGCCGGCATTGATGACCTTGCGGACCTCGTCTTCACTGGTGATGACGAAACGGTTACGCACGAAGGGATGTTCCATCCAGCCGCAATCGAGGTCGTGGATGGCCATTCCTACGCGCAGCTGGGAGGAATCGATTTTCTTGAGCATGGGGGTACGAACCGGGGTGTGTTAATCTCGCCGCATTTCGACGTGCTTTCAGTATAGCAACTGTTCAGCTAGTCCGTTGCCACAAGTCAATTCTGTTCACATATTGTGTATCCTTAAAGATACAACTATTGGTCCATGGAACTACGCCAGCTCCGTTACTTCGTCGCCATCGTCGACCATGGTTCGCTGTCGCGCGCGGCGCTGGTGCTGCACGTGGCGCAACCGGCGCTGACCCAGCAGCTGCGCCAGCTGGAAGACGAGCTCGGGGTGCAGCTGCTGCACCGCTCCGCCCAAGGCGTGATGAGCACCGACGCCGGCAAGATTTTCTATGAACACGCGCTGGCGATCCTGAAACAGGTGGCGGATGCCCAGGCGGCCGTGGTGCAGTCGGCCGAACGGCCCTCCGGCAGCGTGACCCTCGGCCTGCCGCACAGTATCTCGGGCGCGCTGGCCCTGCCCCTGCTGACGGCTGTGCGCCAGCGCTATCCCGAGATCACCCTGCAGTTGACGGAAGAGCTGACCGGCAACCTGGCCGAGCAGCTGCGCGCCGGCCGCGTCAACCTGGCCGTGCTGCTCGACGACGGCCAGCTGGCCAGCTTCGCCACCACCCCGCTGGTCGAGGAAGAGCTGCGCTTCATCTGCCGCGCCGACGCGCCCTGGGCGGAGGGCCTCGACAGCCTGACCCTGGCCGAAGCACTGGACGCGACCCTGATCCTGCCCGGCCTGCAGCATGGCGTACGGCCGCGCATCGAGAGCACGGCGCGCGCCGCCGGCCTGCACACGCAGGACGTCATCGAGATCAACTCGATCGCCATTTTGAAGTCGGCGATCCTGGCGGGGATGGGTGCGACCATCCTGCCGGTGATGCCGGTGCAGACCGAAGTCGAGCGCGGCGCCATGCGCGCCATGGCAATCCGCGATCCGTCGATTTCGCGCACCGTGGTGCTGTGCACCTCGAAGAACATCCCGCTGACGAATGCCGCCGCCGCGGTCAGCCGGCTGGTGGCGCAGGTGGCGACGGAGCTGTGCGCCAGCGGCGCCTGGATCGGCGCCCGGGCGCTCGCCTGACGAGCCATCATTTTTTCTTATACCCCCATCCCCATTCCGTATTTCCGTATACGTCAGCTTGTCTCTACACTGCGGGCCAAAGCTAAAAAAGCATAATCCGGCCAGCTCTTGCCAATGCCTACCCGGCGCGACGCCCCGAGCCAGCCCACCTGAATACCATTTGGAGACACCATGCCTGACACCATCCTGGGCCAGGGCGCGCCCGCGTCCGCCTCGCCTGCCGTTCCCGCCGCTCCCGTTCCTTTGAAGGACGTCAGCCTCGACGACAAGTACACCGCCACCTCCGGCAAGATCTTCCTGTCCGGGATCCAGGCGCTGGTGCGCCTGCCGATGATGCAGAAGCTGCGCGACGAAGCCGCGGGTCTGAACACGGCCGGCTTCGTGTCGGGCTACCGCGGTTCGCCGCTGGGTGGTCTCGATGAAAACCTGTGGAAGGCCAAGGGCCACCTGGAAGCGAAGAGCATCCAGTTCGTGCCCGGCGTGAACGAAGACCTGGCCGCGACCGCCGTCTGGGGCACACAGACCGTGGACCTGATCGGCCCGGCCAAGCACGAGGGCGTGTTCGCCATGTGGTATGCGAAGGGCCCGGGCGTGGACCGCTGCGGCGACGTCTTCAAGCACATGAACCATGCCGGCACGAGCAAGCACGGCGGCGTGCTGCTGGTGGCCGGCGACGACCACGGCGCCTACTCGTCGACCCTGCCGCACCAGTCGGACCACATCTTCGCCGCCTGCATGATCCCGGTGCTGTACCCGTCGAACGTGCAGGAATACCTGGACCTGGGCGTGCACGGCTGGGCGATGTCGCGCTACGCCGGCGTGGCCGTCGCCTTCAAGGCGCTGGCGGACACGGTCGAATCGAGCGCCTCGGTGGATGCCGACCCGTTCCGCGTCGAGGTGAAGCTGCCGCAGGACTTCGCGATGCCGGAGGGTGGGCTGAATACGCGGCTGTCATCAGTTCCGCTGGGCCAGCAGGCGCGTACCCAGGAAGCGCTGATGCAGGACTATAAGATCTACGCGGCCCTGGCCTACGCGCGCGAAAACAAGCTGAATCGCGTCACCATCGACAGCCCGGATGCGAAGCTCGGCATCATCGCCTCCGGCAAGTCCTATGTGGACGTGCTGGAAGCGCTGGAAGAACTGGGCATCGACGAAGCGATGGCGGCCCAGGTCGGCCTGCGCCTGTTCAAGGTCGCGATGATCTGGCCGCTGGAACCGGAAGGCGTGCGTGAATTCGCGCAGGGACTGGAAGAGATCCTGGTGGTCGAAGAGAAGCGCCAGGTGGTCGAATACCAATTGAAAGAACAGCTGTACAACTGGCGCGACGACGTCCGTCCCCACATCGTCGGCAAGTTCGACGACAAGGGCGAATGGGTCTCGCCGCGCGGCGAATGGCTGCTGCCGCCGAAGGCCGATTTTTCTGTCGCCCAGGTGGCGCGCGTGATCGCCGGCCGCATCGCCCGCCTGAACCTGGAAGACGGCACGCGCGACCTGATCAAGGCGCGCCTGGCCTTCCTGGAAGCCAAGGACGCGGTGCTGATGAAGGCCGTCACGACGCCCTTCCGCCCGGCCTTCTACTGCTCCGGCTGCCCGCACAACACCTCGACCAAGGTGCCGGACGGCTCCTTCGCGCTGGCCGGCATCGGCTGCCACGTGATGGCCACCTCGATCTACCCGGAGATGAACAAGCTGACCACCCACATGGGCGGCGAAGGCACGCCGTGGATCGGCCAGGCCGCGTTCTCGAAAGTGCCGCACGTCTTCCAGAACCTGGGCGACGGCACCTACTTCCACTCGGGCTACCTGGCGATCCGCGCCGCGATCGCGGCCAAGGTCAACATCACCTACAAGATTCTCTACAACGACGCGGTCGCGATGACCGGCGGCCAGCCGGTCGACGGCGTCACCTCGGTGCCGCTGATCGCCCAGCAGATGGCGGCCGAAGGCGTGAAACGCATCGCCCTCGTCACCGAAGACCTGTCGCGCTACGAAGACCGCTCGATGCTGCCGGAACTGGTGACCATCCACGACCGCAAGCACATGGACGACATCCAGCGCGAACTGCGCGAACTGCCGGGCGTGACGGTCCTGATCTACGACCAGACCTGCGCCGCCGAAAAGCGCCGCCGCCGCAAGAAGGGCGAATTCCCGGACCTGAACAAGCGCATGGTGATCAACGAAGCCGTCTGCGAAGGCTGCGGCGATTGCGGCGTGCAGTCGAACTGCGTCTCGATCCTGCCGAAGGAAACGGAATTCGGCCGCAAGCGCGCCATCGACCAGTCGTCCTGCAACAAGGACTACTCGTGCGCCAAAGGCTTCTGCCCGAGCTTCGTCACCGTCGAAGGCGCTACGCTCAAGAAGAACAAGGCCGGCGTTGCGAAAGAAGGCACGGACGATGGCTGGGGCGCGCTGCCGCAGCCGATGCTGCCGTCGATCGCCGCACCGTACAACATCCTCATCAACGGCATCGGCGGCACCGGCGTGATCACCGTCGGCGCGCTGATGGGCATGGCGGCCCACCTCGAAGGCAAAGGCGCGTCGGTGCTGGACATGACCGGCATGAGCCAGAAGAACGGCTCCGTCACCTCGCACGTGAAAATCGCGGAAACGCCCGAACGCCTGCGTGCCCAGCGTATCGCCACCGGCGAAGCCGACCTGGTGCTGGGCTGCGACATGCTGACCGCCGGCGCCTCCGACGCCATCTCGAAGATGCGTCCGGGCCGCACCACCGTCGTCGTCAACCTGCACGAGCAGCCGACCGGCACCTTCGCCCAGCAGCGCGACTGGGAATTCCCGGCCGGGCAGGTGCGTTCGCTGATCGCCGAAGCCGTGGGCGGTGAAGCCGGTGTCGACTTCATCGACGCCACCAAGCTGGCCACCGCACTGATGGGCGACTCGATCGCCGCCAACCTGTTCATGATGGGTTACGCCTGGCAGAAGGGCCTGATTCCGCTGTCGGAAGCCTCGCTGCTGCGCGCCATCGAACTGAATGGCGTGGCCGTCGGTTCGAACAAGCGCAGCTTCCTGTGGGGCCGCCGCGCCGCCGTGGACCTCAAGCGCGTCGAAAAGACCGCGACCCCGGCGCAGGCGATCGTCGTGCAGATGCCGCAAAGCCTGGACAGCGTGATCAAGAAACGCGTTGAGTTCCTGACCGGCTACCAGAACGCCGCCTATGCCGCGCAGTACTCGGACCTGATCGACAAGGTGCGTGCGGCGGAGAGCGCCCACAACCTGGGCACCAAGCTGTCGATGGCCGTGGCCAAGTCGCTGTTCAAGCTGATGGCCTACAAGGACGAGTACGAAGTGGCGCGCCTGTACACCGACGGCCGCTTCGTCGAGCAGCTTGCCACCCAGTTCGAAGGCAAGTTCTCGGTGAAGTTCAACCTGGCGCCGCCGCTGTTCGCCAAGAAGGACGCCAAGGGTCACCTGGTCAAAGCCGAATTCGGTTCCTGGATGTGGACCGCTTTTAAACTGCTGGCCAAGCTGAAAGGCCTGCGCGGCGGCGCCTTCGACGTGTTCGGCTACACCGCCGAGCGCAAGATGGAGCGCGCCCTCATCAACGAGTATCGTGGGATGATCGAAGGCGTGCTGCGCTCGCTGGATGCTTCGAATCATGCAAGCGCAGTCGAGCTGGCATCGCTGCCGGAGCAGATCCGCGGCTTCGGCCACGTGAAGGAAAAGGCCGTGGCCGAGTACCGTGCGCGCAAGGAAGAGCTGCTGGGCGGCAACGTCAAGAAACGCGCTGCCTGATTCGTAGGGTGGGCTCCCCGAGCCCACGCCTTACGTTCGCACAATGCGAGCGTCCGCGTGGGCACAGGGTGCCTACGCCGGCCGCGCCCACCCTACATTCTTGACGTTTACGTTAACGTCATATACCGTACCAAGAACTCCTGTTCGCTTCCGCAATCTCAAGGAACACCATGAACGACATCACCCCCGCCGCCAAGCTCGAGCTGCCGGAGCAGCCGAAACTGGCCAATAAAGTGCGTTTCGTGACCGCAGCTTCGCTGTTCGACGGCCATGACGCCTCGATCAACATCATGCGCCGCATCCTGCAGTCGAATGGCGCCGAGGTCGTGCACCTGGGTCACAACCGCTCGGTCGACGACGTCGTCACCGCGGCCCTGGCCGAGGACGTGCAGGGCATCGCCATCTCCAGCTACCAGGGCGGCCACGTCGAATACTTCAAATACATGATCGACCTGCTGCGCCAGCGCGGCGGTGCGCACATCAAGGTGTTCGGCGGCGGCGGCGGCGTGATCGTCCCCAGCGAGATCGAAGAGCTGCATGCCTACGGCGTGGCGCGCATCTTCAGCCCGGAAGACGGCCAGCGCATGGGCCTGGTCGGCATGATCCGTTCGATGCTGGAAGCCTGCGACATCGACCTGTCCCCTTACGCCCCGACCTCGCTCGAGCCGCTGACCGGCGGCGACATCGCCCAGCGCCACCGTCCGCTGGCCCAGCTGATCACCGCGCTGGAAAACGGCAAAGCCTCGAATGAACTGCGCAAGCAGATCATGGATGCGTCCGAAGGCATGAAGGTGCCCGTGCTGGGCATCACCGGCACCGGCGGCGCCGGCAAATCCTCGCTGACGGATGAGCTGATCCGCCGCATCCGCCTCGACCAGGGCGACCGCCTGAACATTGCCGTGGTCTCGATCGACCCGTCGCGCCGCAAGTCGGGCGGGGCCCTGCTGGGCGACCGCATCCGCATGAACGCGATCAACCCGTGGAATGGCCAGGCGCGCGTCTTCATGCGCTCGCTGGCCACGCGCGAAGCCGGTTCCGAGATCTCGCAGGCGCTGCCGGAAGTGATCGCCGCTTGTAAAGTGGCCGGGTTCGATCTCGTGATCGTCGAAACCTCGGGCATCGGCCAGGGCGACGCCGCCATCGTGCCGCACGTCGACCTGTCGATGTACGTGATGACCCCGGAATTCGGCGCCGCCTCCCAGCTCGAGAAGATCGACATGCTAGACTTCGCCGACTTCATCGCCATCAACAAGTTTGACCGCAAGGGCGCACAAGATGCCCTGCGCGACGTCGCGAAACAGTACCAGCGCAACCGCGAACTGTGGTCGCAGAGCCCGGACCAGATGCCGGTGTTCGGCACCCAGGCGTCGCGCTTCAACGACGATGGCGTGACGGCCCTGTACCACGGCCTGCTGCCGGCCCTGGCCGGGCTCGGCCTGCAGGTCGCGCCATCGAAGCTGGACAAGCCCGCACAGAAATACTCGAGCGGCAAGAACGTGATCGTCCCGCCGAGCCGCACCCGCTACCTGGCCGAAATCGCCGACACCGTGCGCGGCTACCACCGCAACACGAACAAGCAGGTGAAACTGGCGCGCGAACGGCAGCAGTTGACTGAAACGAAGCGCATGCTGGCCGCCGCCAACCGTGAAGTGGTGCTGGACGACCTGATCACCGAGCGCGACAACGCGATGGATGGCGAGGCGAAAAACCTGCTGGCCGCCTGGCCGCAGCTGCAGGCAACCTACGCCGGCGACGAACACGTCGTCAAAATCCGCGACAAGGAAATCCGCACCAAGTTGGTGCAAACCACACTGTCCGGTAACAAGGTGCGCAAGGTCGCGCTGCCGCGTTTCGAGGACCACGGCGAGATCCTGCGCTTCCTGATGCTGGAAAACGTCCCCGGCGCCTTCCCCTACACGGCCGGCGTGTTCCCCTTCAAGCGCGAGGGCGAGGACCCGACCCGCATGTTCGCCGGCGAAGGCGATGCCTTCCGCACCAATCGCCGGTTCAAGCTGGTGTCGACCGGCATGGATGCGAAGCGCCTGTCGACCGCCTTCGACTCCGTCACCCTGTACGGCGCCGATCCGGCCCTGCGTCCCGACATCTACGGCAAGGTCGGCAACTCCGGCGTGTCGATCGCGACCCTGGACGACATGAAGGTGCTGTACGACGGTTTCGACCTGTGCAGCCCGAGCACCTCCGTGTCGATGACCATCAACGGCCCGGCACCGACCATCCTGGCGATGTTCATGAACACCGCCATCGACCAGCAGATCGACAAGTTCACCGCCGACAAAGGCCGCCAGCCGACCGAGGACGAAGCGGCCAAGATCAAGGCATGGGTGCTTGCCAACGTGCGCGGCACGGTGCAGGCCGACATCCTGAAGGAAGATCAGGGCCAGAACACCTGCATCTTCTCGACCGAGTTCTCGCTGAAGGTGATGGGCGACATCCAGGAATATTTTGTGCAGCACCAGGTGCGCAATTTCTATTCGGTGTCGATTTCCGGCTACCACATCGCCGAAGCGGGCGCGAACCCGATCTCGCAGCTGGCGTTCACCCTGTCGAACGGCTTTACTTTTGTCGAAGCCTACCTGGCGCGCGGCATGAACATCGACGACTTCGCGCCGAACCTGTCCTTCTTCTTCTCGAACGGCATGGATCCGGAATACACGGTGCTGGGCCGCGTGGCGCGCCGCATCTGGGCGGTGGCGATGCGCGACAAGTACGGCGCCAACGACCGCAGCCAGAAGCTGAAGTACCACATCCAGACCTCGGGCCGCTCGCTGCATGCACAGGAAATCGACTTCAACGATATCCGCACCACCCTGCAGGCGCTGATCGCGATCTACGACAACTGCAACTCGCTGCACACCAATGCCTACGATGAGGCGATCACCACGCCGACCGACGAATCCGTCCGCCGCGCGCTGGCGATCCAGCTGATCATCAACCGCGAATGGGGCCTGGCCAAGAACGAAAACCCGAACCAGGGCTCGTTCATCATGGAAGAACTGACCGACCTGGTCGAGGAAGCCGTGCTGCAGGAATTCGAGCGTATCGCCGAGCGCGGCGGCGTGCTGGGTGCCATGGAAACCGGCTACCAGCGCGGCAAGATCCAGGAAGAGTCGATGCTGTACGAGCACCAGAAGCACGACGGCACCCTGCCGATCATCGGCGTGAACACCTTCCGCAACCCGAAGGGCGCGGAAGCTCCCGCCACCATCGAACTGGCCCGTTCGACCGACGACGAAAAGCAATCGCAGCTGACGCGCCTGGAAGCCTTCCACCAGCGCAATAGCGCTGCCGCACCGGCCGCCTTGGCCGCCCTCCAGCAGGCCGCAATCGACAACGAAAACGTGTTCGCCCGCCTGATGGACGCCGTGCGCGTCTGCTCGCTGGGCCAGATCACGACGGCCTTGTTCGAAGTGGGTGGGCAGTATCGACGCAACATGTAAATACAGAATGTAAACACAGCAAGCGTCTTTAAGCATTACAATACAGAAAAAGCCTCGCAGCCATGTGCCTGCGGGGCTTTTTTATATGGTAAGCACTACATTTGTACACACATAACATTTCGATAACAACGTGGTAGCATTACTTCATTGATATTTACATAATTCCATGCGCACCCGGGTTTGTATCACCATCGACACCGAATTCAGCATTGGTAGCGCCTTTGGCGACGCGAGCCGCGTACCTGTGGCCGAGCCCAGCGTGTGGTGCAATGTCAATGGACGATCGGAGGGGCTGGGCTTCATGCTGGACACCTTCCGGCAAAACCAGGTCCAAGCCACGTTTTTTGTCGAAACAGTCCAGCGCACTTACTTCAAGCATGACCCGATGCGCCCGATCGCCCAGCGCATCCGCGATGAAGGGCACGAGGTCGAGCTGCACGCCCACCCCTGCTGGTCGCTGTTCGAGCACGAGGACTGGCGCGAACGCGTGCGCCAGCAACGCCGCCCCGACGATTTCCAGGGACGCAGCGTGGACGACACCGTGCGCCTGCTGGAACAGGGCATCGCCACCTTCAAGGATTGGGGCCTGCCGCGTCCGCGAGCCTTTCGCAGCGGCAACCTGCAGCACGACGACAACCTGTTCCAGGCCCTGGCCAAGGTCGACATCCCCTACAGTTCGAACGTCGGCGTGGCGGTGTTCGACAGCGGCAACCCGGACTATGCGCTGTACAGCGGCACCCATGAGCGCTTCGGCGTGCTGGAATGCCCGTTGCTCACATATTCCGACTGGCAGATCGGCAAGCGCCAGCACCTGAAAGCACTGACGATCGCCGGCACCAGCTTTGCCGAGATGCGCACCCTGCTCGAGCAGGCGCATGCGGCGGAGGTACCGCTGGTCGTGATCCTGACCCACCCTTTCGAATATGTGCAAAGCGTCGACAAGCGCTACCGCCATACGCGCCGCCATCATGTGACCCAGCAGCGGCTGTCCCAGCTGTGCGCCTTCCTGCAGGCGCATCAGGACCGTTTCGACGCATCCGGCATGGTGCGCGCGGCCGACGCGCCCGAGTGCCGCGATGGCCGCAACCTGCTGCTGAAAAGCTCGCTCTGGCGCAGCCTGCCCAGGATGGGGACGCAAGTCGCCTACGCCCAGTTCGGGCGCTTCGCCCTCGCCTGCACCAGGCCGGCTTCCACCTGAGTTCCAGCTGAGCGCCTGCTGCGCATCGTTTGCGCAAGCAAGCGCGCCCCTGACGGCGCCCTGCCCTAGAATGGGCTCCAGGACCACCATGGAGCCATGCATGCCGATCAAGCCGGAACACCTCGCCGCCCTGATGCGCGAAGTCGAGCAGGAAGACCCGATCGACTTCGCCGACCTGCCCTTCCGCGAAGATGAGCTCAGGGAACTGGTCGCCAACCACCTGTGCGAAATGGCGGCGTCGATGGAAAAGTTCAGCACCGAGGACCGCTTGACGACCTTGCTGGCCGTGTCTGCCAAGCTGGTGCTGGAAAACCTGGTGCTGCACGTCCAGCTGCTGCGCCGCCACGGCATTCCCGCCAGCGACAATGTCGAAGCCTTGCTGAGCCGCCTGAGACGCCCCGACACGCCGGAGTAGAGCGCCTGCCAAACCCTTCATGGCTGCGTTGCACCGTCTCGCCGTACTATCGAATAAAGTGCGCTTTTGCCGCACGGCAATGAAGTGTGTTTTAAGCGCATCGCATTTGCAACACCTGTCCGGATTGTGCGGCTTACAATCCATTCCTTCAGGTATTATTGTTGACGAGGAAACTCGCCGGCTGGCCTTCGGCCGCCGCAAGCCAGTAATCACCTGAGGACACCATGCAGCGCCACGACACCAAGCTCAAACTCATCGCCGCCGTCGTTTCCGGCGCTTTCCTGATCGGCGGCCTGTCCGCCTGCGGCCGCACGCAATCGACCGAATCCCTGCTCACCGACGCCAAGCAATACCAGCAGAAAGGCGACCTGAAAGCGGCCTTGATCCAGCTGAAGAACGCGGTCGAGAAGAGCCCGGAAAACGGCGAGGCGCGCCTGCAGCTGGCCATGCTGCAGCTGAAGATGGGCGATAACGCCGCGGCCGAGAAGGAAGCGCGCAAGGCACGCTCGCTGGGCATCAAGGCCGATGTCGCGCTGCCGCTGGAAGGCCGGGCGATGGCGCAGCAGGGCCGCTTCAAGGAGATGCTGGAAACGATCACGCCGGAACTGGCGGCCCATTCGGCGCCCCTGCTGAGCCTGCGCGGCGACGCCCTGCTGGCGACCGGCAAGGCCGACGATGCCAAGGCGGCCTATGACCAGGCGCTGGCCCTGAACGCGAATTCCGGCGATGCCCTGCTGGGCCTGGCGCGCCATGCGATGGCCACCAACGACCGCGATGCCGCCGAGCGCTACGCCCTTGAGGCCGTTGCCAAGGATGGCAACAATCCGGAAGTGTGGATGTTCCGCGGCGCCATGCTGCGCTTCAACGCCAAGCCGGACGAGTCCCTGGCCGCCTACGACAAGGTGCTGGCGCTGGACCCGCAGCACCGCACCGCCCACATCGAAAAAGCCTATATCCAGATCAGCCGCGGCAAGTTTGCCGAAGCCAAGACCGAAATCGAGGCCGCCGACAAGGCCGCGCCGGGCAGCCTGCTGGTCACCTACACCCGCGGCCTGTACGAATTCTCGCAAGGGAAATTCGCGGCCGCCCAGGAAGCGGTGCAGAAAGTCCTCAAGAGTGCCCCGGAACACATGCCGAGCGTGCTGCTGGCCGGTGCGTCGGAGATGAACCTGGGCGCTACCCAGCAGGCCGAACAGCACCTGCGCAAGTACCTGGAAAACGTGCCGAACGACGTCTACGCACGCAAGCTGCTGGCCCAGACCCTGCTGAAGAGCGCGCAGCCGGCCGATGCCGCCGCCGCCCTGGCGCCGGTGCTGAAGGACTCGACCCAGGATCCGCAGCTGCTGGCCCTGGCCGGCGAATCCTATATGCAGGTGCGCGACTTCAACAAAGCCACCGTTTACCTGGAAAAAGCCGCCGCGCTGGCGCCCAAGGCGGCCGCCGTGCACACCTCGCTGGGCCTGTCCCGCCTGGGCCAGGGCGACCATGAAAAGGGCTTGAGCGAGCTGGAGCTGGCAACCAGCCTCGATCCGAAGTCGGCCCAGGCCACCATGGCCCTGGTGCAGACCGAGATGAACCTGAAGCACTACGACAAGGCGCTGGCGGCCGCCCAGGCGCTCGAGAAGCAGCAGCCGGACAATCCGCAGGTCTACAACCTGAAAGGCGCCGTCTACCTGGTGAAGGGTGACACAGCGAACGCCCGCGCGGCCTTTGAAAAGGCGGTGGCGGTGCAGCCGACCTTCTTCCCGGCCATTTCCAACCTGTCGCGCCTGGACCTGCAGGAGCACAAGCCCGAGGCCGCCAAGCAGCGTTTCGAAAAACTGCTGGAAAAAGACAAGAACAACTACGGCGCGATGGCGGCGCTGGGCGAGCTGGCCCTGATCCAGAAGCGCCCCGACGAAGCCACGACCTGGTTCGAAAAAGGCAGCAATGCCAACCCGGAAGCGGTGCTGCCGGCGGTCAAGCTGGGTACCCACTACCTGCACACCAACCAGGCACCGAAGGCGCTGGCCCTGGCGCGCAAGCTGCTGGTGGCGAACCCGACCAATGCCGACCTGCTCGAACTGCAGGGCCAGGCCCAGGTCGCGACCAAGGACCCGTCGGCCGCGCTGGAAACCTACAGCAAGCTGGTCAACGTGCTGCCGAAGTCGGCCGCCGCCCAGCTGCGCCTGGCCGGCGTGCACATGCTGCTGAAGAATGATGCAGCTGCCGCCGACGACCTCAAGCGCGCGGTCGAGCTGCAGCCGGAATTCATGCCGGCTCGCATGGCGCAGATCGAACTGGCGCTGCGCACCAACCATCCGGACGAGGCACTGGCCAAGGCCCGCCAGATCCAGAAACTGAACGACAAGCTGCCGGTCGGCTACGCCGTCGAAGGCGATGTGCTGCTGGCGCAAGGCAAGGCGGCCCAGGCCCTGCCCGCCTACGAGAAGGCGCTGTCGATCTCGAAATCGCCCGAGTTGCTGGTCAAGGTCGCGCAAACCATGACCATGGCCGGCAAGGGCAAGGAAGCCCAGGCGCGCGCCGCCCAGTGGCTGAAGGACCACCCGAACGATGCCGTGGTCGCCATGTTCCTGGCCGACCGCAGCCTGGCCAGCAAGGAATTCAAGCCGGCGATCTCGCTGCTGGAAGGCGTCATAAAGCAGAACCCGAACAATCCGGTCGCCCTGAACAACCTGGCCTGGGCCTATCAGCAGGAAAAGGATCCGCGCGCGCTCGGCACGGCCGAACAGGCGTTCAAGGTGGCGGGCGAAAACCCGGGCGTGATGGATACCCTGGGCTGGATGCTGGTGGAACAAGGCAATACCACGCGTGGCCTGCCGCTGCTGCAAAAAGCCAGCGGCATGGCGCCGGATTCGCCGGAAATCCGCTATCACCTGGCAGTCAGCCTGCATAAATCGGGCGATAAACAGGGCGCGCGTAAAGAGCTGAACCAGCTGCTTGCACAGAACAAGCCATTCGCGCAAATCGAGGAGGCGCGCGCGTTGCTAAAGACGCTTTAAGGCGTTAAGATTGCTTACAAATTAACCAAATTACAAGCTGCGAATACAGCGGCATCCAAACGGGCGCTTTCCAAGACGGGCGCCCGATAACTACGGGGTTCACTGCGATGACGACTTTCGAAGATTTCAAGAATCCAGAGGGTGATTCAGACGCATCCCTATCGGACGCTCATGCTTTTAGTGATCGCGATAATATGACGCCCTCCCAATTAGAGGATGTTATCGTGAACCACGATTCGTACGGAATCAGGCTTACCGATACTGCGGACGGGCGTAACTCGGCCAGCATGTTGATCAATAAGATGTACG